>Ga0123330_1004342_pt1 | contig 11060 bp, 10 predicted proteins | sample BioC13SIPDNA_2_FD_89704 | JGI IMG/M metagenome (GOLD analysis project Ga0123330, IMG submission 89704) | Anaerobic biogas reactor microbial communites from Washington, USA - Biogas_R2_A C13 SIP DNA | ecosystem: Engineered > Bioreactor > Anaerobic > Unclassified | place: Washington, USA... | reverse complement strand
GGCGCCCGGCGGCGTAGAAGATCACCGCGCCCAGCGGGATCACCAGCACGTAGCCGGCGTCCACCGCGACGTGGCTGAAAATGCCGACCGCGATGAGCATCGGGGTCAGCAGCATGCGCGGCGTCACCGACAGGATCGCGCGCAGCGCGGCGTTGATGAAGCCGGTGTGCTCGGCCACGCCCAGGCCCAGCATCGCCACCAGCACCACGCCCAGCGGCGCGAAATTGACGAAGGTGCGCACCATGTCGGCCATGAACGCGGTGAAGCTGGCGCCCTCGAGCAGGTTGCGGATCCGGATCGGATCGCCGCTGCGCGGATCGAGTTCGGTGAAGCTGACGCTGGCCAGCAGCGCCGACACGCCCCAGACCGCCAGCATGAGCAACAGGAACAGCACCGCCGGATCGGGCAGGCGGTTGCCGACCCGTTCGACGGCGTCGAGGAACCGGATGACGACGCTGCGCGGGCCGCTGGCGGGCGCGTTGCCTGGCTGGTTCATGCGCTGGGATTCCCCTTGTTGGATGGCTGCGGCGCATCCTAGTGCATTTCCGGCATGCCGACCCGCCGGGACGGGCCAACTACATGCCTCGCTGCGGCCACAGGTAGTCGCGGTCGTCGAAGCTGCGGCACCAGTGCGGACGGTAGACCACGACCAGCACCATCACCGTGCCGGCGAAGAAGGCCTCGGCGAACATCAGCATCGGGGTGGCCGCCAGGTAGGCGGCCAGCGTCCGGCCGCCCAGCCAGGCCACCACCGCGGCCTTGGCCAGCATCGAGGCCGCCATCGCCAGCGCGCCGCCGGCGAAGGCATTGAGCATCACGTAGGTGAAGATGTTTCGCGGCAGCCAGGTGCGCGCGGCGCGGGAAGCGGCCGCGCTCACCGCCACCGGCAGCGCGCCGGTGGCGAGGAAATCCATGGCCCAGCCGTGCCAGGCCGCGCCCATCAGCGCCCCCGCCAGGCTGGAGGCGGCCATGACCCAGCAGGCGGCCCCGGCGCCGAACATCAGGGTGGCGATGGTGGCGCCGAGGAAGTGCAGCATCACGCCCTGCAGCGCCGCGGTGTTGAACCAGCGCATCGCCGCCAGCGCCAGCGTCGCCACCACCAGGACCCGCAGCGCCTCGGCGTCGGCGCCGGCCAGGTGCCTGCGCAGCGCCGGCGCGGTGCGCGCCAGCAGCACCGCGGCCAGCAGCCACGGCCCCCATTCCCAGCCCGGCGACGACGCGGCCATCCGCTGCGCGGGTCAGCGCCCCGGGCCGATGTGCGTGCGCACGTCGAACAGCTCGGGGAAGAAGGTCAGCTCCAGCGCCTGCTTGAGGAAACCCACCCCCGAGGACCCGCCGGTGCCGCGCTTGAAGCCGATGATCCGCATCACCGTGCGCATGTGCCGGAAGCGCCACAGCTGGAACTGGGTTTCCAGGTCCACCAGGTCCTCGCACAGCGCGTACTCGCGCCAGTGGCGGTCGGTGTGCTCGTAGATCGAGACGAACACCGGCAGCAGCTCCTCGTCACGCACGTGCGGCCGGGTCCAGTCGCGCTCCAGGTGCCGCTTCGGAACCGCGTGGCCCAAGCGCGCAAGGTACATCAGGAACTCGTCGTACAGGCTGGGCGCGGCCAGCACCTCGCGCAGGCGCGCCTGCCCCTCCGGGTCGTGGGCGAACACCTTGAGCATCGCCGCATTCTTGTTGCCCATCAGGAACTCGAGCGTGCGGTACTGCAGCGACTGGAAGCCCGACGACGGCCCGAGCACGTCGCGGAACTCCATGTATTCCGAGGGCGTGAGCGTCTCCAGCACCGACCACTGCTCGGTAAGCTGGCGCAGCACCTGCTTGCAGCGCGCGATCACCTTCTGGCAGCGCCACACCTGGTCGCGGCGCAGGAACACGATCGCCGCCGACAGCTCGTGGATCGCCAGCTTCAGCCACAGCTCCGAGACCTGGTGCTGGACGATGAACAGCATCTCGTCGTGGTGCGGCGGATCCGAGCGCGGATGCTGCGCCGACAGCAGGCGGTCCAGGTGCAGGTACCCGCCATAGGTCATCCGCCCCTCGAGGTCGGTATGGATGCCCGCCTCGAGCGGCCGTTCGTTGCGATCGATTGCCATCGCGCGAGGTTAACGCAATCGCGGCGCGCTCGCGCCGGCGGGATGCCGGCGCGGCCGCGGGTGGGCCGGGCCGACGCCGGTTCCGGACGGCACGGACGGAGCGCGAGCGGGGCCGGCCACCCTGCCGGACACACGCCCGGACGGGGCCCTCGCGGGCGGCCGCGACATGCACGGGCAAGCACATTGCGCGCCGCCTTGCATGACGCGCCGCGCAACGTTTCCTTACCGCGGAAACCTTATCATGCCCGCCCCCGACGACCCACGGATGCGATCCATGCGCATAGCCGCGAGTTTCGAGATCGAATACCTGCAGTACCTCGGGCCCGACGGGACGCTGGTGGCCGCGCTGCCCGCCGCGGCGCCGCCCGCGGACGAGGTGCTGGAGCTGTTCAGGCAGATGCTGTTCCTGCGCACCTTCGACGGCAAGGCCGTGGCCCTGCAGCGTACCGGCAAGCTCGGCACGTACGCGCCCTGCCTGGGCCACGAGGCCACCCAGATCGGGATCGGCGCGATGATGCGGCCCGAGGACGTGCTCGCGCCCAGCTACCGCGAGTACGGCACGCAGATCATGCGCGGGGTACAGCTGCGCGAGATCCTGCTGTACTGGGGCGGCGACGAGCGCGGCAACGACTACCAGAACGAGCCCGCGCGCCACGACTTTCCCTGGGCGGTGCCGATCGCCACGCAGTGCCTGCACGCGGCCGGCGCCGCGCTGGCGTTCAAGCTGCGCGGCGAGAAGCGGGTCGCGGTGACCTGCTGTGGCGATGGCGGCAGCTCCAAGGCCGACACCTACGCCGCGATCAACGCCGCCGGCGCCTACACCCTGCCCTTCGTCCAGTGCATCATCAACAACGGCTGGGCGATCTCGGTGCCGCGCAGCGCGCAGACCGGCGCGCGGACCCTGGCGCAGAAGGGCCTGGCGGGCGGCCTGCACTGCCTGCAGGTGGACGGCAACGACCTGTTCGCGGTGCTCGAGGGCATGCGCCGGGCGATGGAGCGCGCGCGCGCCGGCGAGGGCGGCACGGTCATCGAGTTCCTCACCTACCGCCTGCACGACCACACCACCGCCGACGATGCGCGCCGCTACCGCGACGAGGCCGAGGTGAAGGAGGCCTGGACCCGCGACCCGGTCGCGCGCCTGCGCACCTGGCTCACCGCGCAGGGGCTGTGGGACGAGGCCCGGGAGCAGGAATGGATCGCCGAGTGCACGCGCCAGGTCGATGTCGAGATCGACGCCTACCTGGGCACGAAGAGCCAGCCGGCCGAGGCGATGTTCGATTACCTGTACGCCGACCCGCCGCCGGACATCCTCGAGCAGCGGGCCCAGCTGCTGGCCCTGGAGGGACGCGCATGAAGGCGGTCGCGAAGCACGACGCGGCAGGCGCCGGCGCAGCGCCGGCGGCGAAGGCGATCACCCTGATCGAGGCGATCACCCAGGCCCTGGCCTGGGAGATGCGCCACGACGATTCGGTGGTGGTGCTGGGCGAGGACGTGGGCGTGAACGGCGGCGTGTTCCGCGCCACGGCCGGGCTGCAGCAGCAGTTCGGCCCGATGCGGGTGCTCGACACGCCCCTCGACGAGACCACCATCGCCGGCCTCACCGTGGGCATGGCGGCGATGGGCATGAAGCCGGTGGCCGAAGCCCAGTTCGACGGCTTCATCTACCCGATGCTCGACCACATCATCTGCCACGCGGTGCGCTTCCGCTACCGCACCCGGGGCCGGCTCACCTGCCCGATGGTGCTGCGCGTGCCCTGGGGCGGCGGCATCCGCGCGCCCGAGCACCACAGCGAGGCCAACGAGGCGATGTTCACCAACGTGCCCGGCCTGCGGGTGGTGATGCCGTCCTCGCCCGCGCGCGCCTACGGCATGCTGCTGGCGGCGATCCGCGAACCCGACCCGGTGATCTACTTCGAGCCCAAGCGCATCTACCGGCAGTACAAGGAAGTGGTGCCCGACGACGGCGAGGCGCTGCCGCTGGACGTGTGCTACGTGCTGCGCGACGGCAGCGACGTCACCCTGGTCACATGGGGCGCGCAGGTGAAGGAGACGCTGGAGGCCGCCGAGCAGCTCGAGGCCGAAGGCATCAGCGCCGAGGTGATCGACGTCGCCACCCTCAAGCCGCTGGACTTCGCCACCATCGCCGAGTCGGTGGCCCGCACCGGCCGCTGCGTGATCGTGCACGAGGCACCGAAGACCGCGGGCTTCGGCGCCGAGATCGCGGCGCGCCTGGCCAGCGAATCGATGTACGACCTGCTGGCGCCGGTCGAGCGCGTCACCGGCTACGATACCCACATGCCGCTGTTCCGGCTGGAGATGAAGTACATGCCGTCCACCGCGCGCATCGTGGAAGCGGCGAAGCGCACGCTGGCGGCCTCGTAGCGCCCGGCGCGCGCGATGCGCCGCGCGGGCGCATCGCCATCGCTCCCGTCCGCGCGGCCTCCCCCCGATCCATACCAACGACACTTCCGGCATCGACATGGGCAACAGGAACACCTTCCTCCTCCCCGACCTCGGCGAAGGCCTGCCCGACGCCACCATCGTCGAGTGGTACGTCAAGGTGGGCGACACGGTGCGCCTGGACGACAACCTGGTGTCGATGGAAACCGCCAAGGCCGTGGTCGACGTGCCCTCGCCGGTTTCCGGCAAGGTGCTCAGGCTCGGCGGCGGCCCCGGCGATGTCATCGCCACCGGCGCGATGCTGGCCGAGTTCGAGGTCGATCCTTCGATGCCGCAGCGCGCCGAGGGCCAGGACACCGGCCACCACCACGGGGCGCGCCCGGCCGGCAAGGGCGTAGGCACGCAGGACCCCGCGCCGGACGACCGCGTGGTCGCCTCCAGCGAGGGCGGTGCGATCGAGGATGCGGGCGTGCCGCCGCCGGAACGCAAATCGGACGCCGGCGGCGAGCGCGCCGACAGCGGCACCGTGGTCGGCGCGATGCAGTCCTCCGACGCGGTGCAGAGCGACCGCCTGCTCTCGGTCGGCGGCGTCAGGGCGATGCCGGCGGTGCGCGCGCTCGCGCGCAAGCTGCGCGTGGACCTCAGCCGCGTGACCGGCACCGGTGCCGACGGCGTGGTGACGATGGCGGACGTGAAGCGGGCGGCAGCGGAAGGCACCGCGGCGGCAGGCCACCACCCCAACCCTCCCCCGCGGGCGGGGAAGGGAGCTGCCGACTTCCGCCAGTCTCCCGCTGCCCCTTCCCCACCTGCAGGAGAGGGCCGGGGTGGGAGCACGCGCAGCGCCGCGCAGCGCACCGCGCTCTCGGCCAGCGGCCGGCCGATGCGCACCCAACCGCCCTCGGTCAGCGCCAGCGGCCAGCCCGAGCAGCTCCGGGGCGTGCGCCGGAACATGGCGCGGGTCATGGCCGACGCGCACAGCAAGGTCGTGCCCACCACCCTGGTGGACGATGCCGACATCCAGGCCTGGCACCCGGGCAACGACGTCACCGTGCGCCTGGTGCGCGCGATCTGCGTGGCCGCGGCCGCGGTGCCGGCGCTCAATGCCTGGTTCGACGGCGACACGCTCACCCGCACCCTGCACCCGCACGTGGACCTGGGCATCGCGGTCGACACCGCCGACGGCCTGTTCGTGCCCGCGCTGCGCAACGCCGACCTGCTCGACGCACGCGGGGTGCGCGCCGCGGTCGACCGCCTGCGCGCGCAGGTGGAGGACCGCAGCATCCCCGCCTCGGAGCTCACCGGCCACACCATCTCGCTGTCGAACTTCGGCATGTTCGCCGGCCGCTACGCCACTCCGGTGGTGGTGCCGCCGAGCGTGGCGATCGTCGCTGCCGGGCGCGCGCGCCACCAGGTCACGCCGGTCGTCGGCGGCTTCGAATCGCGCAAGGTGATCCCGCTGTCGCTGACCTTCGACCACCGTGCCTGCACCGGCGGCGAGGCGGCCCGCTTCCTGCGCGCGATGCTCGACGATCTCGCCCTGCCCGACTGAGCGCGACCACGCCCCATGCACCGCAGCCGCCTCGCAGGATTCATGATCGAGGTCCGCGACGGCACGCTGGAAGCGGCGGCGAAGTTCTGGGGCGGCGCACTCGGCCTGCCGGTGGTCGATCCCGATGAAGGCGGGCGCGGCCGCTACGCCGTGTTCGGCCCGGCGCCTGGCGGCCTGCACGCCGAGGTCCAGCGCGTCGACCATTCCCCGCGCGTGCACCTGGACATCGAGGCGGACGACGTCGAGGCCGAGGTCCGCCGTCTCGAAGCGCTGGGCGCACGCAGGATCGAACACGTGCGCGAACGCCTGTGGGTGATGGAGGCCCCGAGCGGCCAACGTTTTTGCGTGGTCCCGATGCGCGAAGACGCACGCCGCGCCATGCCTTCCACCTGGCCCTGATCCAAGGAGGAACCCCCATGCCCCACCACAGCCGCCTTTGCGCCCTGGTCCTGGACTGCGAGGTCGAGGACCTCGGCCCGCACGTGGAGTTCTGGAGCAAGGCCCTGGGCAAGCGCGTCGAGCGCGCCGACGAGGACGGCGACGGCCGCTACGCCCGCCTGCAGACCGCGGACGACGAGCCGATCATCCTGCTGCAGAAGGTCTCGCACCCTTCGCGCGTGCACCTGGACATCGAGACCGACGACGTCGAGGCCGAAGTCAGGCGGCTGGAGACGCTCGGCGCGCGCCGGGTCGAGAACGTCCACACCTGGGTGGTGATGGAGGCGCCCAGCGGCCACCGCTTCTGCGTGGTCCGCCAGCAGCGCGAGCCGTTCGGCCCGCACCTCAACCGCTGGGACTGAGCCGGACTATCGCGTGGCCGGCGTGCGCCGCGCGTTGCTCGCGTCGCGCAGCGCCTTGAATTCCGAGCCCTCGTGCCAGTGCGGCCAGTGGTCGCCGTCGGCGAGTTCGCGCGCAAGCGCGTACAGCAGCTCGACGTCGCGCACCTGGCCACTGGGGTCCCAGTCGGGCGACCAGGCGTCGCACGGGCGGTGGTAGCACTCGGCAAAGTAGGCCTCGCGCAGCGCGGTGCCGCGCTCGACGCCGCCCTCGACCATGTCCAGCCCGGCGCCGATGGTGATCGCCGGCACGCCGGCACGCGCGAACGCGAAGTGGTCGGCGCGGTAGAAGAACCCGGATTCGAGGTTGGGATCGGGCGATCGGCGGCGGCCATGCGCTTGGGCGATGCGGCCCAGGTCGTCCTCCAGCGACACGCGCCCGTTGCCCCAGGTGGCGATGTCGTGGGTCGGCCCGTCCGGGCTGAGCATCTCGATGTTGAGCACTGCGGCGGTGGTCTCCAGCGGGGTGAGCGGGTTCGCGGCGTAGTAGGTCGCGCCCTGCAGGCCCTTTTCCTCCGCGGCCAGGGCGACGAACAGCAGGCTGCGCGCCGGGCGCGGTCCGGCGGCGAACACGCGCGCCAGCTCCAGCACCGCGGCGACGCCCGTGGCGTTGTCGACCGCGCCGCGCCGGATGCGGTCGCCGCTGGCGTCCGGCTCGCCGATGCCGTAGGCGTCCCAGTGCGCGGACACGATCACCGTCTCCCCTGGGCGCGATGCGCCGTCCAGGCGGCCGACCACGTTGCGGGTCACCACCTCGTCGCGCACCACGTCGAATGCGGCCGACAGGGTCGCGTCGCCCAGCGCCACCGGCGCGAACGCGGCGGTCTGCGCGCGCGCCTTCTCGCGCTCGAAGTCCAGGCCCGCGGCCGCGAACAGCGACACCGCGGTGTCGCGATGGATCCAGCCGCGCAGCAGGGTGTGGTGCCGCGCGGCATCCGCGCGCGGGATGTCGAACAGCGGCGACAGCCCCGAGGCGCGCACCGTCTCCCAGCCGTAGGCGGCGGGCGCGGTCTCGTGCACGATCAGCGCGCCGAGCGCGCCGCGCCGGGCAAGCTCCTCGTACTTGTAGGTCCAGCGGCCGTGGTAGGTGACGGCGCGGCCGTCGAACGCGCCCGGCCCGGGCGTCTCGAAGTCGGGGTCGTTGATCAGCACCACCGCGACCTTGCCCGCCAGGTCGGCGCCCTTGTAGTCGTCCCAGCCGCGCTCGGGCGCGTCGATGCCGAAGCCGACGAACACCAGCGGCGCGCGCTCGACCTCGACCCGGTCCACCGGGCTGAGCGACTGCAGGGTGATGTCCTCGCCGTTGGCGAGCGCGCGGTCCTCGCCGCCGACGTGCAGGGTGGCGGCCACCGGTCCCTCGACCCGCGCCCGCACCAGCGGCACGGCCTGGGTCCAGCCGCCGTCGTCGCCGCCAGGCTGCAGGCCCGCCTCGCCGAAGCGGTCGGCGATGTAGGCCACCGTGCGCTCCTCGCCCGCGGTGGCCGGCGCGCGCCCTTCGAACCGGTCGGAGGCCAGCACCTGCACGTGGCGCATCAGCGCCGCGCCATCGATGCCGCCTCCGGGCACGTCGGCCGCGTGCGCGGACAGGGCCAGGATCGTGGTGCACAGGCAGGGCAGCAGGCGCTTGATCACGGGACTTCCTCCGGCATTGGACGGGAACGGGCTCAGCGGGCCCTGGCCAGGCGGTCGAGCCACACGCCCAGGCCCTGGGCATTGATCTCGATGTCGCCGCCGAGCACCTCGGCCACCATGCGCTCGGGCGCGTCGACGCCGTGTTCGGCCGCGCGCTCCACGCACAGCACGGTCAGCCCCTCGACGATCCGCGCGTGGCGGTCAGGCGCGCCGTCCACGCCGCGGGCGATCGCCGCCATCGCGTCCACCTGGGCCACCAGATCGTCGGCAATCCGCGCGCATTCGGTGACGACCCCGTAGTGGGCGATGCGGATCGCGGCCGGGCCCTGCGCGACGAGGCGCCGGATCGAGGCCTTCATCTGTTCCGGGTCGAACTGGACCGGCGAGGTGGTCGGCAGGGCGAAGGCGCCGTTGTGGTTGTCGAACTCGCGGTAGGACAGGCCGAAGGCGTCGCCCGCGATCCAGCTGCGCGTGTCCGCGTCCCAGACGCTGTAGTGGTGCAGCGCGTGCCCCGGCGTGTCGGCGCACAGCAGCGGGCGTCCGGCGAGTTCGACCACGTGGCCGTCCTCCGCCACCACCACCCGCGCCGCGTCCACCGGCAGCATCCCGGCGTGGTCGCGGGCGAACATCTCCTCGCCATAGACCTGCTTCGCGCCCGCGATCAGCTTCTCCGGATCGACCATGTGGCGCGCGCCGCGCGGATGCACCACCAGCCGGGCATTGGGCAGCGCGCGCATCAGCGGCCCGGCGCCGCCGGCGTGGTCGAGGTGGACGTGGGTGACCAGCAGCCAGTCGACCGCCTCGCGCGCCACCCCGGCGGCATCGATGGCCTCGAGCACGCGCCCGGCGCAGGTCGCGGTGCCGCAGTCGACCAGCGCCGCGCGGCCGCGCTCGCCGTGCACCAGGTAGGCCGCGCACAGGCGGGGGCGGATGTAGCCGGTATCGATGAGGGTGATGCCGTCGCCTGGCATGGCGCGCTCGCTTGCGGGGACTTCCGGAAGTGTCGCCGATGCGCCGGCGGCGGTCGACCAGGTCAGCGGCCGCGAAACAGCACGAATCGCAGCCCGAACGCGATTGCCAGCACGGCGAGGAACACGCCGTAGCCCACTGCCGTCGCGAGGATCTGCGGCCAGAGCCTGCCATAGCCGCCATCGGCGTTCCCGATCGCCCAATAGTCGCTCCACAGGAAGGCGCCCACCGACAGCGCCAGCGTGGCCAGGTCGTAGAGCACGCGCGCCGGGCCGCGCGGCTGGCGCGGGAACAGCCAGTACAGCACCGCCAGGATCGCGAACCAGGGCAGGAACAGGATCAGGGTCAGGTTGAGTTCGACCAGCGGGTTCACGAGGCCTCCTTCGCCGCGCGCTCGGCATCGGCGGCGGCCAGCGCCTCCAGCGCGGCCTGGACCTCCGACTCGGCCACGCCCTCGCCCAGTGCGACCGGCGCCTGCGCGAGCGCCAAGGTGCCGCGACGCAACCCCGCGATCGCCTGGCCGGCAGCGCGCGGCGCGTCGAACGCGTGGCTCTGCAGCAGCACGCGGTCGCCCTGCACGAGCTTGAAATAGAAGCGCCCGTCGGCCTCGCGGTACTGCTTGAACACCGGCGGCGCCGGGCGCGCGGCAGGCGCGGCGTCGGCGGTCGCGGACGCGTCGATGCGCAGCTTCGACAGGTCGCGCAAGCCGACCGCGTCGCGCAGCTGCGCCAGCAATGGCGTGGCGTAGCGCTCGCGCAGGCGGCGCGCGCCGTCGCGCAAGATGTCCTCGATGTCGCCCGGCCGGGAGACGAGGTCGAGGTAGCGTTCGCGCAGCGGCGCGATCTCGCGCTCGACCAGGTCGAACAGGCGCTGCTTGGCCTCGCCCCAGCCGATGCCCTCGGCGTAGGCGCGGGCGAACGCGGCCGTTTCCTCCGCGGTGGCGAAGGCCTGGTAGAGCTGGAACAGGGCCGAGCCTTCGGTGTCCTTGGGCTCGCCCGGCGCGCGCGAGTCGGTGACGATCGAGAACACCAGCCGGCGCAGCTCCGCCGGCGGCGCGAACAACGGGATGGTGTTGCCGTAGCTCTTGCTCATCTTGCGCCCGTCCAGGCCGGGCAGCGTGGCCACGTGCTCCTCCACCACCGCCTCGGGCAGGGTGAACCACTCGCGGCCGTAGACGTGGTTGAAGCGCTGGCCGAAATCGCGCGCCATCTCGATGTGCTGCACCTGGTCGCGCCCCACCGGCACCTTGTGCGCGTTGAACACCAGAATGTCGGCGGCCATCAGCACCGGGTACATGAACAGGCCCGCGGTCACGCCGGCGTCGTCGTCCTCGCCCTCGGCGCGGTTGCGGTCCACGGCGGCCTTGTAGGCGTGGGCGCGGTTGAGGATGCCCTTGCCGGCCACGCAGGTCAGGAACCAGGTGAGTTCGGTGATCTCGGGGATGTCGCTCTGGCGGTAGAACCACACCCGCGACGGGTCGAGGCCGGCGGCCAGCCAGGTGGCGGCGATCTCCAGCGTCGAGCGCTGGGTGCGCTCGGGCTCCTGGGCCTTGATCAGGCTGTGCAGGTCGGCCAG
>Ga0123330_1004340_pt1 | contig 11063 bp, 9 predicted proteins | sample BioC13SIPDNA_2_FD_89704 | JGI IMG/M metagenome (GOLD analysis project Ga0123330, IMG submission 89704) | Anaerobic biogas reactor microbial communites from Washington, USA - Biogas_R2_A C13 SIP DNA | ecosystem: Engineered > Bioreactor > Anaerobic > Unclassified | place: Washington, USA... | reverse complement strand
GGAATTGATGGAGGCCGGGAACCCCGACCACCCGGGCGTCGAGGACACCGACGGCTTCCGGGCGCTGCAAAAATTGCTCGAGGAGTGCGTGCGCTGCGGCGAGCGGCTTCGCGCCGGCTGGCAGAGCCCGTCGGGGCGGAAGGTCGCCGCGACCGCGTCGCCGCTGTTCGACGAGAGGGGCGAGACGATCGGCGCGGTGTGCCTGATACAGGACGTCAGCGAGTCCGAGCGGCTCGAGCAGCTTCGGCGCGACTACGTGGCGAACATATCGCACGAGCTCCGGACGCCGCTGACCGGCATCCGCGGCATGGTCGAGCCGCTGATGGACGGCTATATCGACACCGACGAGGAGCGGTCGGAGTGCTACCGAGTCATCTACCAGGAGACGCTCAGGCTCGAAAAGCTCGTGCGCGAGATGCTCGACATGTCGCGTCTGCAGGACGGCCGGGTCGCGCTCGAGATGGAGGAACTGGAGCTGCGCGGCATCGTCGACGCGGCCGTGCGCCGGATGAAGAACATGGCCGACGACGCGGGCATATCGCTCACGGCCGACACCGGCAGCTCGGCGCTTACGTGCATCGGGAACGAGGACAGGATACTGCAGGTGCTGATCATATTCATCGACAACGCGCTCGGCTTCACGCCCGCGGGCGGCAGCGTGACCGTCTACGCGCGCGACGAGCGGGACATCGTCCGCGTCGGCGTCGTCGACACCGGCGTCGGCATAGAACCCAAGGATTTGCCGTTCATCTGGGAGCGATTCTACAAGGCCGACAAGAGCCGCATGCGCACCTCGGGCACCGGGCTCGGCCTCGCGGTCGCGAAGCTCGTCGTGGAGCTGATGGGCGGCGAGATCGGCGTCAACGCGAGGACGGGCGGGGGATCGGAGTTTTTCTTCACGCTGAAGAAGTCCGCGTAAAATCCCCTCCGGACAGATCCGGAGGGGAACGGGTCAATCGAGCAGATAATCGGAGAGCCGCCCGGCGTCGTCGAAGCGGAGCGGCGGAACCTCCGGCATCTCGGACGGCCTGCGGAAGCCCCACGATACCCACGCGAACGGCACTTCGGCGTTTTTCGCGGTTTCGAAATCGACGGAGCTGTCGCCGACGTATACGGCGTCGCTTTTTTTTGCGCCGACGGCGGAGAGGAGATATTCGACGCCGGCCGGAGACGGCTTTTTCGGGATGGTGGCGGATTCGCCGACGGCGACGTCGTAGAGCCCGGAGAAGTGCGCCTCGCAGAGGAGCCGCACGGCCGGGTCGTACTTGTTCGAGTTGACGCAGATTTTGACGCCCGCGGCGCGGAGCCTTTGAAGCAATTCGAGGATGCCGGGATACGGGCGCGTCTTTACGTTGATCGCTTTGTCGTAGCGGCGCCGGAAGTCGGCGGCGATCTCCGCGATCCCGGACGCGGGCGTGCCTTCGGGAACCGCGCGCTCGATCAGCTTCATGACGCCGTTTCCGACGAACAGCCGCACCTCGTCGAGGGAGCGCGGCGAGTGCCCGCGATTCGCGAGCGCTCTGTTGACGGCGTCCCGCAAATCCTCCAGCGTGTCAAGAAGCGTTCCGTCCAGGTCGAAAATCACGCAATTGTGTTTCATCGCGGGCATCCTCCGTCCATAATAGGGTAGGCTCATTATACCGGTTTTCCGCGGGCGCTGCCGGGCGGATTCGGTTAGCTTTCGGTTATAGCATCTGTTGCAAACGCGGGGCGCGTGTGGTAAAATAATAAAATGGGGAGGGATGCGATTTATGCAGCCGTACGGCGCGCTCGCGGACGTGTACGACGCCATGATGGACGATTTCGATTATCCGAAATGGGCAGAGTATTACCGGGCGCTGCTCGGCCGCGCGGGCGTCTCGCCCGGGACGGTATACGACGCGGGCTGCGGGACCGGCTCGATGGCGCTCGAGTTTGCGAAGCTCGGCGCGCGCGTGACCGGCGCGGACCTCTCCGAGGCGATGCTTCGGCGCGCGGCGGAGAAGTTCCGCCGGGCCGGCGAGAGCGCGATGCTCGTCCGGCAGGACATCTGCGATCTGTCCGTCCCGAGGCCGGTCGACGCGGTCGTCGCGGCCTGCGACGGCGTGAACTATTTGCTGACCGAGGAGAGGCTGCGCGCGTTCTTCCGCGCGGCGCGCCGGGCGATACGGCCCGGCGGCGCGCTGGCGTTCGACATCTCGTCGCGGCACAAGCTGGAGGTCCGCCTCGGGAACGCGTTTTTCGGCGAGGAGAGGGACGAAATCGCCTATCTCTGGGAAAACCGGCTCGACGCGGAGCGGCATTTGATCAGGATGGACGTGACGTTCTTCGTGCGCGAGGCGGACGGCCGGTACCGCAGGTTTCAGGAGGAGCACGTGCAGCGCGCGCACGGCGAGGAAGAGCTCGTCAGGCTGCTCCGGGAAGAGGGCTTTTCGGGCATAGAGGTATTCGGCGACCGGACGTTCGCGCCTCCGGCCGAGGGCGAGGAGCGTTTGCACTTTCTGGCGCGAAGGGCATAGGGAGGAACAGATGGATTCGGACGGAATGCTTCACATATCGCTCATGGGCGGGCAGGCGAGGGCGATGCTGATCGAGGGGACGCAGATGGTCGACCGGGCGCGCGCGCTGCACGGATTGTCCCGGACGGCGACCGCGGCGCTCGGAAGGACCTTGATGGCGACCTCGATGCTGGGCACGATGCAGAAGGGCGCGCTCGAGAGCGTGACGGTTTCGATCAAGGGCGGCGGCCCGATCGGGACGGTGCTCGCGGTCGGAAAGAGCGACGGCTCGGTCAAGGGCTACGTCGAGAATCCGGATGTCGAGCTTCCGCGCGCCGGGGAGAAGCTGCCGGTCGGCGCGGCGGTCGGAAAGGGAGGCAAGCTGACCGTGATCAAGGATTTGGGGCTCCGGGAGCCGTACGTCGGGCAGGTGAACCTCGCCTCCGGCGAGATCGCGGAGGACTTCGCGATGTACTTCACGGCGTCGGAGCAGGTGCCCTCGCTCGTCGCGCTCGGCGTGCTCGTCGGGGAAAAGGTCGAGGCGGCCGGAGGGCTGATCGTGCAGTTGATGCCCGGCGCGGGCGAGAGCGCGATCCGCTCGATCGAGGCGAGCGCAGGCATGTTCATGGACATCTCGGCGACGATGCGCGAGTACCATTTGACAGGCGCGGTTTGGCAGTTGCTCGGGCACCTCGAGCCGGAGGTGCTCAAGGAAATCCGCCCGGCGTACCGCTGCGACTGCTCGCGCGAGCGCGTCGAGCGCGCGCTGATATCGCTCGGGCGCGAGGAGCTCGGCGACATGATCTCGGAGCAGCACGGCGCCGAGGTGGATTGCCACTTCTGCGACCGGCGCTACCGCTTCACGGAGGAGGAGCTCTCGGCCCTCTTGGAATATGCTTTGAATCGGAGGAGCGAATGAACTTTGACCCGAAGGTCGTGCCCTTTGACAGGAGCGCGGCATACGTGCACCACCGCGCGATGAAGAACCGGCGCGACAACAACGTCGTGGACGCGCTGGAGCTTCTTCGGCGCGCGGTCGAGCACTCCCCGAACAACGACGAATACAAGCTCGATCTCGCCGAATTGCTGAGCGAGATGGGCTGTCTCTCGCAGTCGAACCGGCTGCTGCTCGACATGCTCTCGGACCGCGACGCGCCGACCGAGTGCTACTACGGGCTGGCGCTCAACCTGCTCTCGCAGAGCGACATCCCCGGCGCGAAGCGGGCGCTGCGGCGCTACAAGGGGCTCGACCCGCACGGCGTGCACGCCGACGAGGTGCGCAGGATCACCGACGAACTGCAGTTCTACGAGATGCTCTCGCGCCCGCTGAACCGGCGATCGTACCGCGCCGCGCGCGTCGCAGATTTGGCCTGCGAGCGCATGAAGGAGGAGGACTTCCGCGCGGCCGCGCGGCTGTTTGAAAGGAGCCTCGGATTGGAGCCCGCGCGCAGCGAGATACGGGCGCTGTACGCGACGGCGCTGGAGTTGCTCGGCATGCGCAAGGAGGCGCTGCAGCAGGCGCGGATGGCGACCGAGGCGGAGGTCGCGTCTGTGCGCGCGATCTGCGTCGTCGCGCAGATGTACCACATGGCCGACATGGGAAGAAAGAGCCGGCAGATGGCCCTGAAGGCGATGTCGATGCGCCCGACGGGCATCGAGATGCGCATGCTGATCTACACGCTGGGCGAACTCTCCATGCACAAGGAGGTCGGTGAGTGCGCCAGGCTCTCGATGCAGGAGACGCCCTATGACCGGCAGCTTCTGCACATACGCGCGGTCGCGCTGATCCGCACGGGGGCGCAGGAAAAGCAGGCGATGAAGTTCTGGGCGCGGATACTGCGCATCGACCCGGAGGACACGATCGCCGGCTACTACATGGACGCGGCGGCCGCGGGAAACCTGAAGAATCCGCCGCCGGACTACGCGTACCAGGTGCCCAAGGACGAGGCGGTTCGGCGGCTCTCATACGTCGCGGACACTCTCTCAAGGCACTACAACGAGCTCGAGCGCGTCTGGCAGGAGGACAAGAAGTTCCGCGCGCTGCTCAAGTGGTGCCTGACGGTCGACAACGCGCAGTTCCGCCGCGCGTCGATCACGGCGCTGGCGGCGCTGAAGGACGAGGAGGCCGAGGGGACGCTGCGCGAGGTGTTCATGCGGCCGGAGATCGCGTATGAGCTGAAGCTCAACGCGCTGATGCTGCTCCGGATGCGCGGCGCGGACATGGGGAAATTGCTGCCGCCGAGCATCGACGAGCGCGACGGGCTGTTGCCCGACCCCGAGCCGACGCTCGACCGATTGCCGATCGGCTTCCGGCAGGCGGTGAAGTACGCCTCGGAAGTGCTCGAGGACGAGTACGGCGTCACGGCGACGACCGCGCTCGCGCTGATCATGCTCAAGGCGCTGAGCTCCCGGCAGATGGTGTTCTGCACGCGGGACAGGATTCCCGCCTACGCCGCGGCGCTCTTGTACTGCTATCTGTCGATGCGCGGCGAGAAGCCGTCGTTTCGCAAGCTCTGCCGCCAGTTCGGGAGCCCGTTCCGCAGGACCGTCTACTACGCGCAGCGGATGGCCGACGCGATGGAGGAGGATGCCGATGGCGAACCCGATGGACTTTGACGGGATGTTCCGCCGGGCGTTCGCGAAGAAGCTCAGCGCGGCGGGGGAGATCGGCGAGGACGCGGCCGAGGCGCTTCTGGACGTCGCGTACGAGGAGTGGGCGGAGGCCCCGGACGCGCGGTTGAACGGCATCTCGCCCAGACAGTGGTTCCTCCGGATGTCCGCGCCGGAGGAATTGATCGCGTCGCTCGAGGAATACGCCCGCGCGCGCGTCGACGTGCCGGATTTGCTTCTGGAGCGGTTCGAGGCGCTCGGGGAGGCGGCGGCGCCGGCGCTCGAAGGGCTGCTCTTTGACGCGGGAAAGCCGGAGGAGGCGCGCGAGCACGCGCTGTCGCTTTTGCTGGAGATTGCGCCGGAGCGCACCGAGCGGCTCGCGGCGGACATCGTGCTCAGGGCGCCGGATTCGTCCGATCTCGCGGAGCGCGCGGCGGAGGCGCTCGAGGAGGCGGCGGGCGCTCCCGTACGCCAAACGCTGCTCGAGGGCTACGAGGGCGCGTCCGAGTACGCAAAAATGCTGATTTTGGAAATTCTATGCAACTTTCCGGGCGACAATCGCATCTATATCCATATGCGGGATATGCTCGTCAACAACCCTGAACAGCGCGCGTTCGCCGCGAACCTGCTGGGGAGGCTCGGGGACGCGCGGGCGATCGAGCCGATGCAGAAGCTGCTCCCGATGAGCGACCTGACGTATTTCGAGTACATGGAGATCCGCAACGCGATCGAGGCGCTCGGCGGCGAGGTGACGGTCGAGCGGGAGTTCTACGGCGATCCCGACTACGAATACATGCGCGGCCTCGAATAGGGGGGAACAGCGTGAATTGCGCGCACTGCGGAAAGAAGAATTCGGAGGACAGGCTGTTCTGCGGCTTCTGCGGGATGCCGCTGGGGACGCCCGAGAAGGCGCCCGCGGGCGACGAGATCGAGCGCCTGCTGTTCGGCCGCCCGAAGGACGAGCAAAGGCGCGCCGAGCGCGCCCCGGAGCCGGCCGCGGACGTGCCGGAGGAGAAGCCGGCCGAAAGGCCGGTCCGCCCCGCCCCCTCGCGCCCCGCGCCCGGGGCGCCGCCGCGAAGATTGACGAAGGCCCCGGAGGAGCCCGCGGGCCCGCTTGCGAAGCCGATCCTCAGCGAGCCGGTCGAGCTGCGCGCGAAGCGGCCGCCGGTGCTCATGCGCTCCGCGGCGCCGGGCAAGCCGCGCAACCCGAACACGATCGTGCCGCCGCGCACGGCGGACTTCGACGACATGTTCATGGAGGACGGCGACTCCGCGTACGACTTCGACTCCGACGACATGGACGACCGCTACCCGGACGTACCGCGGCAGGGCTTCATGGCGCGCCACGCGCGCGGGCTCGTGTCGCTGACGCTTTTGACGCTGACGCTTTTGATCGTCGGCTACTGGCTGATCTTCGGCGCGGGGCAGCGCGTGCTCGGCCAGCTCTACCTGAGCGACAACCCCGAGACCTACATCGCGCTCGGCGACGAGGCCGAGCAGAGCGGCGCGCACGAGGTCGCTGGCGCGTACTACCTGAAGGCGCTCGAGTTGAAGCCCCGCGACCGCAACTATGCGATCAAGGCGGCGAACGCCTACATCGTCGCCGGGAACTCCGGCAAGGCGACCGCGGCGATCGAGAAGCTGATCGCGATCGACCCGGACGGCGTCGAGGCGTACATCACGCTGAAGTCGCTCTACCCGGACCCGGCCGCGCGCCCGCTGAAGGTTGCCGAGCTGATCGCCGAGGGATACCGGCGCACGGGGGACGACCGGCTCCGCGATTCGTAAAAAATTTTCCTTCGGGACTTGACAAGTACACGCGGACGTGTTATTCTTGCGCAAACGCGAGGACCGGAAACAAGTACGCGCGCGCGAAGCCCCAAGAGAGCTGCCGGAGGGTGCGAGGCAGCGGCGGAGGCGCGCGGAATACATTCCGAGAGCGGCGCACGGAAAGGGATTTTTCCCGAGTAGGCTGCGACGGGTTCGCCCGTGAGCGCGATGGGGTATGTATGTACCCGACGAGGATGTCGCCGCGAGGCGGCGTCAAATTGAGGTGGTACCGCGGGCTTTCGACAGGCTCGTCCTCAGCAGCAATTGCGGGGGGCGGGCCTTTTTGCGCGCCGTTCCCAGACAAAAGGAGGGGGGATACCGGATGGCAATCAAACTCGCGCTGCTCCTCGTGTTCTTCGCAATCACCGTGGCCATCGGACTCTACTGCCGCAGGCACGCGACCGACGTCAACAGCTTCGTGCTCGGAGGGCGCGCGGTCGGCCCGTGGCTGACGGCGTTCGCGTACGGCACGTCGTACTTCTCCGCGGTCATCTTCGTCGGCTACGCCGGGCAGTTCGGCTGGAAGTACGGCGTCGCGGCGACCTGGATCGGGCTCGGGAACGCGTTCCTCGGCTCGATGCTCGCGTGGATCGTGCTGGGGCGCCGCACGCGGCTGATGACGCAGCAGCTCAAGAGCGCCACGATGCCGGAGTTCTTCGGCAGGCGCTACGGCTCGAAGGCGCTGAAGCTCGGCGCGTCGGCGATCGTGTTCATCTTCCTGATCCCCTACACGGCGTCGCTCTACAACGGCCTGTCGAGGCTGTTTGCGATGGCGTTCAACATCGACTACACCGTCTGCATTGCGCTGATGGCGGGGCTCACGGCCGTCTACGTCGTCGCGGGCGGGTACATGGCGACGGCCATCAACGACTTCGTGCAGGGCATCGTCATGATCGGCGGCATCGTGGCGGTCGTGCTCGCGGTGCTCAACAGCAACGGCGGGCTGTCGGCGGCGATGGCGTCGCTCTCGCAGGTGCAGGACCCCGCGGTGTCGAGCGCCCCCGGCGCGTTCACGTCGCTGTTCGGGCCGAAGCCGCTGGAGCTGTTGGGCGTCGTGATCCTGACGTCGCTGGGCACCTGGGGGCTTCCGCAGATGGTGCAGAAGTTCTACGCGATCAAGTCCGAGAAGCAGATCTTCAAGGGAACGGTCATCTCGACGGTGTTCGCGATCGTCATCGCCTGCGGCTGCTACTTCCTCGGCGGGTTCGGAAGGCTTTACAACATCGACGTCGCCAAGAGCGGCTACGACTCGATCATCCCGACGATGCTTCAGAGCTTCCCGCCGCTTTTGATCGGCATCGTCGTCGTGCTCGTCCTCTCGGCCTCGATGTCCACGCTCTCGGCGCTCGTGCTCGCGTCGAGCTCGACGTTGACGCTCGACTTCATCAAGGGCACGATCGTCAAGAAGATGGACGAGAAAAGGCAGGTGCTCGTGATGCGCGTGCTGATTCTCGTGTTCATCGCGATCTCCGTCATCATCGCGGTCTTCCAGTACCGCGCGAACGTCACGTTCATCGCGCAGCTGATGGGCGTCTCGTGGGGCGCGCTGGCCGGAGCGTTCCTGGCGCCGTTCCTGTACGGATTGTACTGGAAGCGCGCGAACCGCGCGGGCGTCTGGGCGAGCTTCCTCTTCGGCGCGGGCATCATGATCCTGAACCTGCTCGCCAGACCCTCGTTCCCGCCGCTTCTGCAGTCGCCGATCAACTGCGGCGCGTTCGCGATGCTGACCGGGCTCGTGATCGTCCCGGTCGTGAGTCTGCTGACGAAGCCGATCGAGCGGAATCTCATCGACGAGGCGTTCGAGTGCTATCGCGGAAAGATCGACGCGCCCGTCAAAAAGGCGGCCTGAATGGAAACCGGCTCCCGGGACGAACGCTTCGGTAGCCGGTTTTTTTCAGTTGTCCGGGATTTGGACGACGGTTCCGGATTCGAGCGACTTCGGGACGTCGATCAGCCTTTGGTTTCTGGAGCCCCGGAACCGAAGCGAGAGGCTTCGCTCCGCGAGCACGAAGCGGCCGTCGACGAGCACGTCGACCTGGGAGAGCAGCGCGCGCATGGCGGGGTCGCGCAGTATCTCCTCGTATGTATAGCCGCTGTACGCCCAGACGTTGAGGCCCGCTCCGCGCGCGGCCTTCGCGAGCTCGAGACAGGCCTCGCTCTGGCGGAACGGCTCGCCCCCGGTCAGCGTGATGCCGTCGAGCAGCGGGTTCGCGAGGAACTTGTCGATGATCTCCGCCGTGTCCATGTCGCGGCCGCCGCCGAAGTCGTGCGTCTGCGGATTGTGGCAGCCGGGGCAGTGGTGCGGGCAGCCCTGCGCAAAGACGGCGAAGCGGAAGCCGGGGCCGTCGACGATCGAGTCGTTGACGAGCCCGGAGATGCGCATGTTCATGAAATTTCCCCCTTTGCGGCGCTCTTGCCGGCAAGCGCGCCGGTCGAAAAGGCGATCTGCAGGTTGAAGCCGCCGGTCGTCGCGTCGACGTCGAGCACCTCGCCGGCGATGTAGAGGCCGGGGAGCAGCTTCGATTCCATCGTCGACGGGTTGACCTCCCTGACCGGGATGCCGCCGCGCGTCACGACGGCCTCGGAGAAGCCGCGAAGCTGCAAGGGCGTCAGCGGAACCGCCTTCAAAAGTTCGACGATCCTGCGGCGCTCGGGCTGCGTGACGGCGGTCGACGGGTGCGCCGGGGAGAGCCCCGCGAGCTCGACGAGCTTCAGGGCGAGGCTGTGCGGCGCGAGGCCGGCCATGACCGCGATCAAAGGCCGCTTCGCGTTCTCGTGCAGGTCGCGGATCAGCCGCTTTTCGAGCGTCTCGATATCGAGCGCGGGCTTCAGGTCGATCGAGAGGCGCACGCCCGAGAGGTCCTTCGGCAAGAGGCTCGAGAGCGTCAGCGCGAGCGGGCCGGAGATGCCGAAATGCGTGAACAAGAGCTCGCCCTGCTCCGAAAACAGCGGCTTTTTCGCGCCGCCGGCGGCCGCTGTCAGCCGGACGTTCCTGAGCGTCAGGCCGGTCAGGTCCTTCGGCCACGATTCCGCCGTCTCGATCGGCACGAGCGCGGGCAGCGGCTCGACGAGCGAATGCCCGTGCAGAGCGGCGAGCGAATAGCCGTCGCCGGTCGAGCCGGTCGAGGGGTAGCTCTTTCCGCCGGTCGTCAAAATGACCGCGTCGGAAAGGAGGCGCGTCCCGTCCTCGAGCTCCACGCCCGAGGCGCGGCCGCCTTCCGCGAGGATTCTCGCGACGCGCGCGTTCAGGCGGACGGAGGCGCCGAGGCGCAAAAGCTCCTTGGAGAGCGCCGCGGTCACGTCGCTCGCCTTGTCGGAGGCGGGGAACACACGCCCGCCGCGCTCGGTCTTGAGCGGCACGCCGAGCTCCTCCACCAGCCGCATCAGCCCCGCGGGGTCGAGCGCCGCGAGCGACGCGTACAGAAACCGCGGGTTCCGAAGCACGCGCTGGAGGAACTCCTCCGGCGAGACCGCGTTCGTCAGGTTGCAGCGGCCCTTGCCGGTGATGTATATCTTCTTTCCGAGCTTCTCGTTGCGCTCGACGAGCGTCACGTCGACGCCCCCGCGCGCGGCAAACAGCGCGGCCATCAAACCGGCCGCGCCGCCTCCGATCACGATTGCGGTTGTCTGCATGTCACTCTCCGGTTTTTTTCAGATACACGTCGTAGCTTGCCCAGATTTTCTCCAAATCCGCGAAGTGCTCGGAGACCTCGTGCCTGCGGCGCTGGCTGAGCGCGACGATCAGCGCGTTGATGAGCGAGAGCGGCGCCGCGAACGAATCGACGAACGAGGCCATGTCGCTCTTGGCCATTAGGCAGATTTCGGCCGTCGCGTGCAAGGGCGAGAGCGGGCCGTCGGTAATCGCGATCAGCGACGCGCCGCGCGAGCGCGCGAACTCCATCGCCTCGATCGTGCGCGCCGTGTAGCGCGGGAACGAGATGCCGATCAGCAAATCCCCCTGCGAGATGCGCGAGAGCTGCTCGAACACGTCGCTGATGCCGGAGGTCACGACCTGCACGTTCGGGAAGATGAACTTCAGATAGTGCACGAAGAACGACGCGATCGGCGCCGACGCGCGAAGGCCCATCACGTAGATCGCGCGCGCCTGTATGATGCGGTCGATCGCGCGCTCGAACGCGTCGAGGT
>Ga0123330_1004292_pt1 | contig 11152 bp, 9 predicted proteins | sample BioC13SIPDNA_2_FD_89704 | JGI IMG/M metagenome (GOLD analysis project Ga0123330, IMG submission 89704) | Anaerobic biogas reactor microbial communites from Washington, USA - Biogas_R2_A C13 SIP DNA | ecosystem: Engineered > Bioreactor > Anaerobic > Unclassified | place: Washington, USA... | reverse complement strand
TACGAAGCCCGCATTCTGAGCCTCTACGGCGACTACCTGCCCGTCCTGCGCGCACAGCGCCGCGAGATCATTGAGGGAGATGGCTATGGAGATCGAGTTCAGCGGTATCGAAAGGCGCTTGGACGAACTCGTCGAACGCTTGGCCAGATTGCGCGCCCTCCAGGAGGAGCCACGTAGCGCGTTCGACGCGGATCCCTTCCTTCGCGACATAGCCGAGCGCAACCTGGAGGTAGCGGCCCAGTGCTGCATCGACCTCGCGAATCGTATCATCGCGCTGGAGCACGCGCGGAAGCCAATAGATTACCACGACGCGATCCTGCGAATGGGTGAACTCGGCGTCCTATCGCCAGAGTCGGCTCAGGCGCTTGCCCCGATTGACGGGTTTCGCAATGCACTGGTCCATAATTACGTTAGCCTGGACTGGGACAAAGTCTTCGCCAACCTCCAACATCTAGAGGAACTGGAACACTTCTCCGAAGCGGTACACTCCTGGCTGCGTGCCAGGCTCGAACGCTAGCCTCGCGCCGCGATGGGTTTGTCGCTGTGGCGCTCTTGTGACAAGGTGTCGACCCCTATGGCGAGGCTGGAACAGTACGGTGGCACGCCTGTAGGTGCCTCCCCCTCTCGTCTCGACACGGCGCTCGGCGGCGCGGCGATCCTGCTCTGGAGCACAACGGTCGCGGTCGGGCGCAGCCTAACCGAAAAGCTTGGGCCGCTGACCGCTCCGGCGGCGATCTTCCTCCTGGGGGGCGGGATCGGGATCGTTCTTCGCCGGTTGGCGGGCCGACAGCGTGCGGCGCCCCCGCGGCCCGCCGTTGACCCGCGCTACCTCTGGGGATGTGGCGCGCTCTTCGCCGGTTACCAGGCATGTCTCTACCTCGCGTTGGGGCTGGCGCAGGACCGCGCCCAGGTACTGGGCGTGGCACTCGCCAACTACCTCTGGCCGATGCTCACGTTGCTCCTGTCGGTGAGCCTGCTCCGGCTGCGGGCGCGCCCGTGGCTCGTACCGGGCGCGCTGCTGGCGACGGCAGGGGTGGCGCTGGCGGTGACTGAGGGCGCACCGTTGACGTGGGCGTCGCTCCGCAGCAGCCTGGCGACGAGCGGGCTCCCCTACGCGCTGGGCGCCGGGGCCGCCGTGCTGTGGGCGCTCTATTCGGTGCTGGCGCGGGCGTGGGCCAGCGACAGGGACGCGGTGCCGGCCTTTATGGTGGCGACCGCCGCCGTCCTGGGCGCCGGGCGATTCCTCACCGGGGAAGTATCAAGGTGGACCGGGCGGGGGGTGGCCGAGCTGGGGTTCATGGCGCTGGGCTCGTCGCTGGCCTATATGTTCTGGGACCGGGCGGTGCGCAAGGGCGACATCGTTCTGGTCGCCGCAGCGTCGTATTTGACGCCGCTGCTCTCGAGCGCGCTGATCGCGCTCTATCTGGGTGTGGCGCCGGGGCCGCGGCTGTGGCTCGGGGGCGTGCTGGTCGTCGTGGGGGCGGCGGTGTGCAGGCTGTCGGTCGGGGCGAACTGAAACTTCGCCTTACGGGGCGACCGCGGTCAAGGGACGATGGCGGCGTGGTCGCGGAGCAGGGCTCTCAGGCGGTCGAAGGGGACGGTGGCGGGCGTGGTCCCCAGATGCGCGGCGAGCGCCGCGGCGGCGCCGGCGGCCTGGCCCATGGCCATGCAGGGCGCCTGGACGCGCAGGGCTGAGTTGGCCAGGCGATCGCTGCTCACGCAGCGACCGGCGACGAGCAGGTTGCGGCTGCCCCTGGGGATAAGCGCGCCGAGCGGCACGGCGGGCACGACGCCCTCGTGGAGCGGCTCGGGCTCGACCCCCTCCGCCGTGTGGACGTCGACGGGATAGAAGGCGTTGCAGACGGCGTCGGGGAAGCGCCGGCCCGCGACGTAGTCGGCAGCGGTCACGGTGGCCTCGCCGTCGATGCGGTAGGTCTCGCGCACGCCCGTCTCCGGCGCCATGGCCGCCAGCCGGGCGCGCTCGCACCCCGGCAGCGAGCGCACGAAGCGCAGCAATCGCAGCACCGACCGGCGCCCGGCGATGTTGGCCTGCGTCTGCGTGGCAGCGGTCGAGCTATCGGCGCCCAGGACGTGCTGGGCGTTCTCGCCACCGGCGCGCAGAAACGCGATGAACGGCGAGCCCGCGTGCGCCACGTCGCCGGGCTGCAAGGTGCGGTCGGCGAGCGCCTGGCGATAGCGCGTCTCGATCTCGCCGGCATCCAGGCTGTCGACGTCGTAGCCCTCGAAGCGGAAGCGTAGCGTGCCCGGCTGGGTCTCGGCGTCCCGTATGCGTGCGAACCCCAGCATCGCGACGATATCGGCGTCGCCGGTGCAGTCGACGAGTTGGCGGCAGGTGAGCGTGCGGCGCAGCCCCTTGCCCACCGCTTCGACGCTCCAGCCGCCGGGCGCGGCCCGCACCGCAATGGGCATCTCGTAGTAGAGAAGCTGCACGCCCGCGGCGAGGCAGGCTTCCTCGGCCAAGGCGGCGTACAACGGGCCGTTGAGCGGGATCTGGTGGCGCCAGTGCTCGAGGCCGTAGGGGCGCGAGAAGTCGGGCAGCGTGCCGCCGTCGAGCTCGACAGCGCGGGTGACCAGCTCCCAGCCGATCCCGGCGATGATCTGCCGGCCCCAGGCGTGGAAGAGCCCCGGGAAGGCGACGCCGCCGGTGGTGAGCGTGCCGCCCAGCTGCGGGCCGCGCTCGAGCACGGCGGTCCGCGCGCCCGCGCGCGCCGCCTGGATCGCGGCGATCGCGCCGGCGGTCCCGCCGCCGACGATGAGGACATCGGTGTCTGTGGTGAGTGTCTCCAAGAGTCGTGGCCTCCGTGGATCGGATGGGGTGAGTGTAGCCCAGGGCAAGGGGAGCGCAAGGGGTGGGAGGGCGGAGGCGGAGCGGCGCGGTCTCCCTCTGCCGTTCGGGCCGGTCTCCGACCGTGCCCGGACGGGACGCCGGCCGGCAATGCGGGCTGGGCAGAGCAGAGCGGCTCGGTCGGGAGACGCGGCCGCAACAGAGGGGAGAAGCGGCGCGGTCGGCGCAGTCCTGGGCTCATGGGAAGACGTGGCCGCAACGGAGGCAGAGCAGAGCGGCTCGGTCGGGAGACACGGCCGCAACGGAGGGGGAGGCAGAGCGGCGCGGTCGGCGAAGTCCCGGGTTCATGGGAAGACGCGGCCGCAGCAGAGGCAGAGGCAGAGCGGCTCGGTCGGCGCAGTCCCGGGTTCATGGGAAGACACGGCCGCAACGGAGGGGGAGGCAGAGCGGCGCGATGGGCGCAGTCCCGGGTTCATGGGAAGACACGGCCGCGGCGGAGGGGGAGCGGCGAGGTCAGCGATCCGAAGGATCCGGCGGTCCCGCTGATCGTGGAAACGCGCACACCTCAGCGTCCGCGCTCAACCCGGATCCTTCGGATCCGGCAAGGAGAGCCCGGGCTAGAGGACAATGCCCCATGAGATGGCGAACGCCCCATGGGATGGGGCTCCGCCGGCCTTCTCCGGTCCGGAAACCCGATTGATCGGGTGTAGTGCACTACACCGGCGACTTCATCGCCGGGCGGGCCTCGCCGCGACGGGTGTTCGGCATTGCCAAGCCGTTTACCTGACCCGCACAGAAGGGCCGCGGCACGCGGCAAGTATGGCGAGTGGCGCGGGGGGGAATCGGTGGTATCATAAGTTTGTGCGGTGATGGGCTTCCCTGTCGTTATAGCTTTCCGAAGCCGCACCTTGCCGAAGCCGTGGCTTTCCGAGGAGGTACCGGTGAAGGCCCGTCTCCTCCGTTTGAGATTGCCCAGGCAGCACGCACCGGCCACGCGCATCAACTGGACGCAGCTCTGGCGTCTGTTGTTGCCCCTGCTGGTGGTCGGTGGCTTGTTCCTCTGCGCCATCTGGCCGTGGATCCCGGGGACGCGCGGGCCGGCGGTTCGGACGGTCGTGCTATACGGCTTCAGCATCCTCGGGGAGGTGATGAACGAGGCGGTCTTCCCCGCCTTCCAGGCCGAGTGGCAGGTCCGCACGGGCGAGCAGGTGGAGTTCGTCGATGCGTTCGCGGGCTCCGGCACGATCACCAACCAGATGATCCTCGGCGTGCCGGCCGAGGTCGCCATCCTCTCGCTGGAGCTGGACGCGCTGCGCCTGGTGGATGCCGGGGTGCTGGCGGGCCGCACCTGGCACGGGTTGCCCCACGGCGGCGTGCTCAACCGCACCCCCTTCATCATCCTGGTCCGCCCCGGCAACCCCCGTGCCATCCGCGATTTCGCCGACTTGACGCGCCCTGGCGTCGGTGTGGTGCATCCCGATCCGCTGACATCGGGCGGCGCGCAGTGGGCGCTGCTGGCGGAATACCACTCGGTGCGCATGGTGGGCGGCACAGACGGCGAGGCCCTGCTGCAGTTGCGTGGCGTGTGGCAGAACGTCGTCGCGCAGGCATCGTCGGCGCGCGCCGTGCGCACCCAGTTCGAGAGCGGGTTCGGCGACGCGCTCATCACATACGAGCAAGAGGTCCTCAGCGACCGCTGGCGTGGACGGCTAGACGGCGAGATCGTCTACCCGGAGAGCACAATCTTCAGCGAGCACATCGTGGTTGTGCTGGATCGCAACATCGCGCCGGAGCAACGCGATTTGGTGGACGCGTTCGTGGCCTTCTTGTGGAGCGAAACGGCGCAGCGCCTCTTCGTGGACTACGGCTTTCGCAGTGTCGATGAGGCCCTCAACACCGGCAATCCCGACTTCGGCGTGATCCCCCACCCCTTTACCGTCGCCGACCTGGGCGGCTGGGAGCAGGCCAAGGCCCAAATTGTGGACGGCATCTGGCGCGACCAGGTCTTGCCATCGATCGGTCCTGGAGGTACTCCATGAGCACAGAGACCCAACGCAGGGGCGCAGCCCTGCCGTGGTTGTTGTTCCTGACGTTGCTGCCCCTGCTATTGATGCCGCTGGGGGCGATCTTCGTCTTTGCGGGCCGGGCCGGGCCGGCGGGCCTGATCCAGGCCCTGGGCCAGCCCGACGCCCAGTTCGCGCTGCGCTTCTCGCTGCTGATCGCCTTCGGCACCGCCGTGGTCAACGGCATCCTCGGCACCTTCGCAGCGTACGTGCTGTCCAAGTACCGTTTTCGCGGGCGCGAGACGCTGAACATCATCGTCAACCTGCCGGTGGCCATCCCTACCGTCGTGGTCGGCACATCGCTGCTGCTGCTCTGGGGCCCCATCGGGTTGCTGGGGCAGCTCCTGGACCCCATGGGAATCCAGCCGATGTTCACGCCGGTGGGGGTGCTGTTGGCGCACCTCTTCGTCACCTTCCCGTATATGCTGGGCGCGGTCAAGCCCGTCCTCGACGAGCTGGAGACGACCTACGAGGAGGCCGCCTACACGATAGGCGCCAACCGCTGGCAGACCTTCCGCTTCGTGATCTTGCCGGCGTTGCGCGGCGGCCTGTTCTCGGGCCTGCTGCTGACCTTTGCGCACTCGCTGGGCGAGTTCGGTGCGACGGTGATGGTAAGCGGTAACCTGCGCCTGCGGACGCAGACAGCCCCGCTCTACATCTTCGCGCAGTTCGAAGCCGGCAACATCGAGACGGCCAACGCCGTCGCTGCCGTGCTCGCGTTGACCTCCTTCGTGATCTTTATCTTGCTGCAGCGGTTCACGCAACGACGCGAGCGGAGGGTAAGCTGATGGCGATCATCCTGGACGAGCTGACGGCGCGCTATGGCGACACGATCGTCGTCAACCGGGTCTCGCTGGAAATCAACGAGGGCGAACTGTTCGTGCTGTTGGGCAGGAGCGGCAGCGGGAAGAGCACGATTCTGCGTATGATCGCGGGGTTGACGCCGCCCGCCGGCGGACGTATCGAGATCAACGGGCGCGACGTCACGCATCTGCCGCCCCAAGCACGCGGCACGGGCTTTGTCTTCCAGAACTACTCGGTCTTTCGCCATATGACGGTGGCCCAGAACGTGGAGTTCGGCTTGCGCATCCGCCGCGCCGACCCGGCCACGCGGCGGCAGCGCAGCACACAGCTGCTGGATCTGGTGGGGCTGGGCGGGTTGGGCGGGCGGTTCCCCGATCAGCTCTCGGGGGGACAGCAGCAGCGCGTGGCGTTGGCAAGGGCGCTGGCCTATGAGCCCGCGGTGCTGCTGCTCGATGAGCCGTTCGGCGCGCTGGATGTAAAGATCCGCGCGCAACTGCGCCAGAGCCTCAAGGAGATCCAAAACCAGTTGGACGTGACCACGATCCTCGTGACCCACGATCAACAGGAAGCATTCGAGCTGGCCGACCGGATCGGCGTGATCGAGCGCGGTTTCCTGATGGAGGTGAACACGCCGGAGGCGCTCTACCACGAGCCGCGGACGGAGTACGCGGCGACCTTCGTGGGGGGCGGCAACGTGCTGGTGGGGCGGATGGAGGGCGGTCGCATCAAGCTGGGAACGGTCTCGTTGCCGGTGCCGCCCGGCGCGCCGCCGCACGAGGAAGATGCCTCGGTGCGCCTGCTCTTCCGCCCCGAGACGGTCTACCTGAGCGACGTGCCGCCCCCCGAGGGAAGCGGCATCCACACGCTAGGCGAGGCGACTGTGAGCGACGAGATCTTCGGCGGGTCGCAGCAGCACGTACGCCTGGAGATGCAGGCCTTCGAAGGGGTGCGCTCGCTCCAACCGGCGCCACCCTATGGCCGCCGTGTCTTCCACATCGAGGCCGTCCAGACGAGCGACCGCGCCGCAGCGCAGACGCGGCCCAGGCCGGGCGACCGTGTCTGGGTGGGTCTGCGCCGTTATCACGTCCTCGACCCCAGCGGACTGAAGATCCTCATCAGTTGCGCCGAAACACCGGCGGGCGAGGCTGCCGCTGCGGTCGGGGCGCTCCTGGCGCAAGCGACCGCCGGTCCGACCACACTGCTGGCAGTGGGCGAAGGCGAGCGGCTGGCCGAGACCCGGCGGTTGCTGGAGGAGCGGCTGCGGCGCTGGCCTGGGGGCCCCTCGCCGCGCGTGACGGCCAAGGTGCGGCAGGGGGATGTGGCCGCCGAGATGCTGGCCGAGGCCCACGAGGGCGACTACGAGCTCGTGGTCATGGGGCGGGCGAAAGATGCGTTGGGCCCGGTGGCGCAGCGCATCCTGGAGCAGACGGAGACGCCTGTGTTGCTGGTTCAGGACGCGCGCCCGCACCTCGCGCGGATCCTCGTGTGCACCGCGGTGGGCGAACCCGGCAAGACCGACGTGCGCTTTGGCGGGCGGATCGCGCGCCGGGCCCGCGCCGGCGTGACCGTGTTGCACGTGGCCCGGCCCGACGCCGAGCCATGGGAGCGCGAGCGCACCGAGGAACACCTGGCGGGCGCGCAGGCGGTCCTGGAGGCGCTGGGCGTCGCCGTCCGCACGAAGATCCAGCCGCAGGCGGTGTTCGGGCTGGTGGCTACGATCATCGACGAGGCCGAAGCCGGGGACTATGACCTGATCGTGCTGGGGGCGCCGGCATGGCAGCACCCGGGCCGGCTGCGCTGGACGGACTTCGCCTCGCAGATCGTGCGCAACACCGCGCGGCCCGTGCTGATCGTGCCGATGCTGGCGTAGGTGTGCTCTGGCCCGGACGGGGTGCGCGGGCTGCCGTGCCCCCTGCCCTACCGCTGCAGGTCCAGACGCCGCAGGAGCTGCGCATTGATGGCGACGATGACGGTGCTCAGCGACATCAGGCCCGCACCCACGGCGGGCGAGAGCAGGATGCCCAGCGGCGCCAGGACCCCCGCCGCCAGCGGCAGCGCGATGACGTTGTAGCCGGTGGCCCAGAAGAGGTTCTGGATCATCTTCCGGTAGGTGGCCTTGCTCAGGTCGAGGACCCGCACCACGTCCAGCGGGTCGCTCTCGACGAGAATGATCCCCGCCGACTCGATGGCGACATCGGTGCCGCTGCCGATGGCGATGCCGACGTCGGCACGGGTGAGCGCGGGCGCGTCATTGATGCCGTCACCGACCATGGCGACGCGCTTGCCCTGCTGCTGGAGCTGCGCCACCCTCTGGTCCTTGTTCTCGGGCAGCACCTCGGCGAAGTAGGTCGCGATGCCGAGCTCCTCGGCCACGGCCCGCGCCACTTCCTCGCTGTCGCCGGTGAGCATCGCGACCTCAACGCCATACTCGCGCAGGCGCTGGACCGCCGCGTGGCTTTCGGGACGGATGGCGTCGGCCAGGGCGAATGCGGCCGCCACGTCTCCCCCGTTGACGAGGTAGACAACGGACTGGGCCTTCTGCCCGGCCTTGGATGCGAAGGCCTGCAGAGCGCCGGGAGGTTCGGCCTCCAGCATCTCCAGAAGCCGCGGGCCTCCGACGTGAACGGTCCGGCCCTCCCACCGCGCGCGGATGCCGCGGCCCTTGATGGCCTCGAAGTCGCTCACATCGGGGATGCGTAGCCCGCGCTCGGCCGCCTCGTGGCGGATGGCCTGGGCGATCAGGTGCTCAGAGTCGCCCTCGACCGCGGCGGCCAGCGCCAGCGCGCGCGCCTCGTCCCAGCCCTCGGCAACGGCCATATCGACCACGCCGAACTCGCCCCGGGTCAGCGTACCGGTCTTGTCGAAGATCACGGTATCGAGCTGGCGGGCCTCCTCCAGCGCCAGCCTGTCGCGCACCAGGATGCCGTTGCGCGCGCCCAGCGCAGTGCTGATGGCGACGACGAGCGGGACGGCGAGCCCCAGCGCGTGGGGACAGGCGATCACGAGCACGGTGACGGCGCGCTCCAGCACAAAGAGGTCGAACCCCAGGGCGATGAGCCAGCCGATAGTGGTGAGCGCTGCCACGCCCAGGGCGACGAAGAAGAGCCAGCCCGCGGCGCGGTCGGCCAGGATCTGGGTGTCGGACTTGCTCTGCTGAGCCTGCTCGACAAGGCGCATGATGCCGGCCAGTGCCGTCTCGTCACCGGTGGCGGTCACGCGGAGCCGCAGGCTGCCCTCGCCGTTGATCGTCCCGCCGACTACTTTGTCGCCGGGCGCCTTGTCCACAGGTTTGGACTCGCCGGTGATCATGGCCTGGTTGACGCTGGACCGTCCCTCGACGACCTCGCCATCGGCGGGCGCGCTGGCGCCCGGGCGGATGAGCACGAGGTCACCCACGCTCAACGCGCCGGCTGGCACCGTCTCGATCTCGCCATCCTCACGGATGCGCTCGGCGGTATCGGGCATCAGCTTGGCCAGCTCCTGCAGGGCGCCCGAGGCCTGGCGCACGCTGCGCATCTCCAGCCAGTGGCCGAGGAGCATGATGTCGATCAGGGTCGCCATCTCCCAGAAGAAACCGCTCTCGGGGTTGGTAAAGACGGCGAAGACGCTGTAGACGAAGGCCACGGTGATGGCCAGCGAGATGAGCGTCATCATTCCGGGGCGCCTGCGGCGGAGTTCGGGGATGGCCATATCAATGAAGGGCAGGCCGCCGTAGATGAAGATGACCAGGGCAAAGGCCGGGCCGATCCAGCGGCTGCCGGGGAAGGCCGGGATGCTGAAGCCAAAGGTCTCCTGGATGAAGGGGCTGAAGACCAGGACCGGGATGGTGAGGAGCAGGTTGATCCAGAAGCGGCGCCGGAACATCTGCTCGTGACCGGTATGGTCGACGTGGCCTTCATGCCCGCCGTGGTCGTCGTCAGCGGGCGCGTGGTCGTGTCCGGCGTGTTGCTCGCGGGCCGGCGCAGCGTGATCGTGCCCCGCTTCGTCGTGCCCCGCTTGGTCGTGCCCCGCTTGGTCAGCGTGAGCGTGGCCGGCATCCCGGTCGCGTTCGTCTACAGCCTGGTCATGTCCAACGCGACCGTGCCCCGCATGGTCGTGCCCCGCTTGGTCGTGCCCGACATGGTCGGCATGAGCGTGGCCGGCATCCCGGTCGCGTTCGTCTACAGCCTGGTCATGTCCAACGCGACCGTGCCCCGCATGGTCGTGCCCCGCTTGGTCGGTGTGGTCGTGCCCCGCGTGGTCGTGGTCGGCGTGGTCGTCGTGATCATCCCCGGCGTGATGGCCCCCATGCTGCATCTCGTGCGATTCGGTCATTGCAGCCTCCTCCTTATGGATCCCTGGTGTGCCCTGTTGATCCCACGGTCATCTTTATTATAGCGTAAATCGCCCTATTGGACCCCGCCGAATAGCGGGGCCGGCCCCTAATCATTTGGCCCTTTCGACCCCGGGCGCCCTCGATACCCAAAGCAAGCTCGTCTTGACGGGTCTCTCACCCAACGTACACTGACCCCACACTCAGGCATATCCCCGGAGGAGGATCCGTATGACGGCAGAGGCAGCGTCGAGATCCATGGAGCTGGAGGCCACATTCCGCGAGGTGCAGCGACGGACGGTGCGCTGGGTGCTGCCCGGCCTGATCGTCGCCGGGCTCGTCCTCTACATCGCGTTCCCCAAGCCTGAGGATACCGTGTGGTCGATCGCGATGGGCACCGGATGTATCCTGCTCGCGATCGCCGCGTATGCGTTGGACCGCTGGCGCTTCGCAGCGGCGGCGGTTGCGCTGACGGTGGGCTCGCTCGCGGTGGCCCTGGCACTGGTGTTCTGGGGGGGCTATGCGCCTGCGGTGGTGCTCTTGAGCGTTCCGACCGGTCTCACAGCACTGCTCCTGGGGCCGGCGGTCGGCGTGGGCGAAGCGGTGCTGCTCACGCTGGCGCTGCTCGTGCCGGTGCCGGGGCTGCCGGACGGCGCCGGGGCGCTGCGGAGTGTCGCACTGACGGGGCTTTGGGGCACACTGGCCCTGGTGGCGCTGACGTTGCGCCCGCTCCTCACCGCGGCGTCGGTCGCCAGGGAGGGCTACGAGCACAACCGCGTGCTGCTCGAGGAAGCGCGGGAGAACCGGCTGCAGCTCGCCCAGGCGCTGGAGGACTACGCCGCCGCTAATGCGCAGTTGGCCCGCCTCAATACCCTGGCCCAGGGACTGCGGCAGGTGGCCGATGAGGCGCGCCGCGTCAAGGAAGAGTTCGTCGCGAACGTGAGCCACGAGCTGCGCACGCCGCTCAACATGATCGTCGGCTACAGCGAGATGATCCTCAACGCCCCGCAGACCTATGGGGGGCGGCTGCCCCCGGCGCTGCTCGCCGACCTCAAGATCATCCACCGCAACTGCCAGCACCTGTCGAGCCTGGTGGATGACGTCCTCGACCTGAGCCAGATCGAGATGGGGCGTGCGGCGCTCACGAAGGAACGCGTGGCCTTCGGC
>Ga0123330_1004262_pt1 | contig 11204 bp, 7 predicted proteins | sample BioC13SIPDNA_2_FD_89704 | JGI IMG/M metagenome (GOLD analysis project Ga0123330, IMG submission 89704) | Anaerobic biogas reactor microbial communites from Washington, USA - Biogas_R2_A C13 SIP DNA | ecosystem: Engineered > Bioreactor > Anaerobic > Unclassified | place: Washington, USA... | reverse complement strand
GCCGATGGGTTCGCCGTCCACGGCCGCACCTACGGGTCAGAGGGAGCCCCCACGGCATACCTGGTGCACGGCTGGGCCGGCTGGTGGCAGCAGCTGGCCCCGTTGGTCGAGCCGCTGGTGGACGCCGGCTTCCGGGTCGTCGCCTACGACGCACCCAGCCACGGCGACTCGCCCGCCGGCGCCTACGGCCCACGCTCCACCCGGGTCATGGAGATGGCCGACGCTTACGCCCTCGTGGTGCGCGCGCACGGTCGCGCCGACCTGGTGGTGGCGCACTCCATCGGGGCGATGTCCACGATGTGGGCCGCTGCCCGGGGGACGCAGGCCGGTGCCTACGCGTTCCTGGCAGCGGCCGCCTCGGTGCCACCCATGCTCGACACGTTCGGCCGCACCCTCCAGCTGGGTCGGCGGACGCACCGCTGGATGGCCGCCCGCGTCGAGCGACGGATCGGCCACCCCTTCGAGGCCTTCGACGTCCCCACGCTGGCGCGGTCGGTCATCGACACCCCGGCCGCACCGGGACTCCTGGCGGTGCACGACCGGGACGACCGTATGACCCCGGTGAGCGGCTCGGTCGCCATCACCCGGGCGTGGCCGGGCAGCCAGCTGCGGCTGACCGACGGCCTCGGCCACCGCCGGATCCTGACCGATGCCGGGACGATCGACCGAGTCGCCTCGTTCGCCGTGGAGCGGGTCAGCCGCCTGGCGTGAGCAGGCGGTCCTGGCGTGAGCGGACGGGCCCGGCTCTGAGCAGGTGGGCCAGACGTGAGCAGGGGGTCCGACCTCACCGCCGGCTACGGTGCCAGAGCATGCCCGCCACGACGAGCGCGGTCGCGCCGAGCGGGACGGCTCGGCGGATCCAGCGGCGTGCGCCCACCTCCGGGTGGACGTGCGCAACGGCCGGGCCCTGCGCGGCGCCGACCGGCGGCAGGTCGAGCTCCACGTCCGCCACCACGGACAGCTCCGGCTCGTCGTCACTCAGGCCAGGGACGACACGGCCGGCCAGCCACACGGTGCGTAGGTCCTCGCCCTCGATGTCCAGCACCGCGATGTTGTTGTCGAACCACGGGCCGGCGACGCCGTGCCAGCGCAGGGGCGGTGCCGGCACCTTCGCCGACCGCGCCAGGACGGCTCCCACCGGGCGGGCCACCCCGTGCGCGAAGACCGCGAAGACGGCGCGCAGGACGCGGGGCATCGGGTTGCGGATCGGGGAGCAGACCAGCTGCAGGACGCGCGAGACCCCGGGCCGGTCGACCTCGGTGACGTAGGAGTGGTGCACGTCCCCGGAGAGGAAGAGCACGGACGCCGGCGCGGAGCCACGCCGCCCCTCGGCCACCTCGGTGACCATGCCGGCGACCCTCCCGAACGAGGCGTGGAACGCCGCCCAGTGCTCCAGGTCGAACGCCTGCCGCAGCCACTCGCCCGGCCGGCGCCACCAGGCGCCCCACGCGCCGGCGACCACGGCCTCGTTCCAGGCCTCCAGGTGGTGGATCCCCGGCGGCAGCAGGTAGGGCAGCGAGGTCGCGACCACCAGGTGCTCCACGTCACCGGTGAGCTGCTGGTCGAGCCAGGCCATCTCCGACGCGTCGAGCATCGCCCGCCGTGCCGGGTCGAGCTGTCGGGCGGCGCGCGAGTCGACCACCACCAGCCGCGAGCCGCCCAGCGGGTGGGTGTAGGACCAGCGGTAGGACAGCGGCTCCCGGTCCGCCCGCGCCGCGAAGTCGTCGACCGCGTCGGTGAGGTCGACCTCCACCCCGGGCCGCGCCCGACGCCGCCGCTGCAGCTCGGTCCACAGCGGGTCGTGGGCCCGGGCCGCCACCGACAGGTTGCCCAGGTGCTGGTAGACCCAGTAGGACCCCAGCCCGGCCACCACGCGCCCGTGCCACCAGCTGGTGCGCTCCATCTCCGCCCGCCAGGCCAGCGAGGTGTTCCAGTCGTCCCGGATGTCGTGGTCGTCGAAGATCATCAGGCTCGGCAGCCAGGAGAACAGCCAGCGCAGGGCGGGTTCGCTCCAGGCGAGCCGGTAGAGGTGGGCATACTCCTCGAAGTCCGCCAGCTCCTCCCCCGCCCCCTCGTCCAGGCGGCGGCGGGAGGCGATGAAGTCCTGCATCGCCTCGCTCGTGGAGTCCGCGTAGACCTGGTCGCCGAGCAGCAGGAGCAGGTCCGGCGCGACGCCCAGCGGACCCGGCTCCTCCGCGCTGAGCGCCAGACCGTAGGTGCGCAGCGCGTCCACCCCGTGGGTCAGGTGGTGGACCGCGTCGTGGGGCACGCTGGTGCGGCAGGAGCCGAAGGCGAGCCGCAGCGGCCCCTCCGGGGGGCTGGTCGCCAGTGCGGGTGGCGGGAACGGGTCGTCCTCCGCCGGCCAGACCACCTGGTCATCGACCAGCACGTCGTATGCCGTGCGCTCACCCGGCCGCAGGCCAGTCACCTCGACCAGGGCGTAGTGGTGACCGTGGACGCAGAAGGTGGGCGCACGCCATACTGCCTGGCCGTCCCGCCCCGGGAGCCGGACCGCGACCTCGCCGGCGCGGGCGGTCTCCACCCAGATGGCCGCGGTGTCGCCGTCGACGTGCCGCACCATCGGTCCCAGGACGAGGGAGGCCTCCACCCCGTCCAGTCTGGTGGGCGGCGCCCGGAAGGGCCAGCCCTGACCTCGATAGGATGCCTGCGCCCAGGCGAAGGGACCACGATGACCGCACCCACGGCATACACGATGACGGCCGAGCACCGCCGGGTCTTCCTCGGCCTGATGCTCGGCATGTTCGTCGCCTCGATCAGCCAGACGATCGTCGGCCCCGCGATGCCGCGGATCGTGGCAGAACTGGGCGGCATGGACCACTACGCGTGGGTGGCGACCGCGGCGATGCTGGTCTCGGCGATCGTGGTGCCGATCGTCGGCAAGCTCTCGGACATGTTCGGCCGGCGCGAGTTCTACCTCGGCGGCCTGGTGGTCTTCATGGTCGGCTCGGTCATCTCCGGCCTGGCCCCGAACTTCTGGACGCTGGTGGCCGGGCGGGCGGTGCAGGGGCTCGGGATGGGCACCCTGATGCCACTGTCGCAGACGATCATCGGCGACATCATCCCGGCGCGGCAGCGCGGCAAGTACCAGGGGCTGATGGGCGCGGTCTTCGGGGTGACCTCGGTGGCCGGGCCGATCGCCGGCGGCTTCATCACCGACGCGTGGGGGTGGCGCTGGCTGTTCTTCGCGGCGCTGCCCGTCGGGGTCGTCGCGGTCTTCATCATCGGACGGTTCCTGCGCCTGGACCACGAGCCGACCCGGGGCCGGATCGACGTCCTGGGCATCGTGACGCTGACCCCCGCGCTAGTCGCGGTGCTGCTGGCGACCTCGTGGGGCGGCTCGACCTACCCGTGGGGCTCGCCGGTCATCCTCGGGCTGCTCGCCTGCGGGGCGGTCCTGCTCGTGGCCTTCGCGGTGGTGGAGACGCGCGCCGAGAACCCGCTGCTGCCCCTCGGGATGTTCCGCAACAGCATTTTCACCTGGTCCAACATCGCGGCCTTCGGGCTGGCGATGGTGATGTTCGGCTCGATCATCTACGTCCCGGTCTTCGCCCAGGGCGTGCTCGGGGTGAACGCCACCGAGTCCGGCCTCATCCTCATGCCGATGATGCTGGGCCTGATCGTCGTCGGCATCGTGGCCGGCTTCATGATCACCCGGACCGGGCGCTACAAGGAACTGATGCTCCTCGGCGTCGCGGTCGTGGCGATCGGGCTGTGGATGCTGACCCGCCTGGGCGTCGGATCCTCGGAGTGGGAGCTGACGGCGGCGATCGCGGTCATGGGCACCGGGCTCGGCCTGGCCATGCAGCAGTACACCCTCGTCGTGCAGAACGCCGTGCCCCGCTCCTCCCTCGGGGTCGCCACGGCGGCCCTGCAGTTCTTCCGCAACGTCGGCAACACCGTCGGCATCGCGATCTTCGGCTCGGTGATGACCGCCGGGCTGGCCGGTGCCATCGCCTCGCACCTGCCGGGCGACGTCCTGGAGGAGATGGGCGACGAGCTCGAGGGCATCGACGCCGGCGCCGCGCTGGACCCCGCCGCCATGGAGGGGCTGCCGCCGGAGGTGCTGGCCGCGATCCGGGCCGGGCTGGCCGACCAGCTGCACGACGTCTTCCTGCTGGGGCTGCCGATCATGGTGGTGGTCTTCCTGGCGACCCTCGGCATCCGGGCCATCCCGCTGCGCGACACGGTGCACACCGCCGAGGAGGCCCAGCGGGAGTACCTCGACACCATGGCGCACGGTGCCCCCGCGGAGACCTTCGTCCCGGGTCTGCGCCACGAGGACGTCGGTGCCCGCACCAGGGAGCGGGTGCTCGGGATCCAGCTCGCGCTGCTGTCCCGCCAGGCCGGGCAGGGGGACCGTCCCTTCCTGACCCGGGCCGTCGCCGAGCTGGGCGAGGGTGACCTGGAGCGCGGACGCAAGATGCTGCACCGCGCGGCGCTGATGCTGACCAGCGACGACGAGGAGGAGGCGGCCCGGGCCGAGCCGTTCGCGGTCGAGCTGTGCCGCCGGGCCGCGGCCTCCGGCGGGCTGCTCAGCCCGGAGCTCCGGCAGGACCTGGCCGTGCAGGCGGCCGAGCGCAGCCGGGAGGAGGTGCTGTCGATGATCGAGCCCACGGCGGCCGAACGGCATACGGCCGTCGACATCGCCCAGGTGCGTCAGGCTGCGGGCGAGCTGGCGACCGCCCTGCTCGTCGACCTGGCGCCTACCACCGGGGACACCCCGCAGCCGGAGGCCGGCCCGGTGGACCCCGGCGCGGACCCGCTCCCGGGCGGGTAGGCGGGCGGGCTCAGCCCAGCTCGGGGAACCAGATCGCGATCTCGCGGGCCGCGGACTCCGGGGAATCCGAGCCGTGCACGATGTTCTGCTGGACCTTCAGGCCCCAGTCCCGGCCGAGGTCGCCCCGGATGGTGCCCGGCAGCGCGGCGGTCGGGTCGGTCGCGCCGGCGAGCGCGCGGAACCCGGCGATGCAGCCGTGGCCCTCGATGACGGCCGCGGTGACCGGGCCCGAGGACATGAACTCGACGAGCGGCTCGTAGAACGGCTTGCCCTCGTGCTCGGCGTAGTGGGTGGCCAGCTGCTCGCCCGTCGGGGTGGTCACCGCCAGCGCGACCAGCGTGTAGCCCTTGGCCTCGATCCGGCGCAGCACCTCCCCGCTGAGACCGCGACGGTAACCGTCGGGCTTGACCAGGACCAGGGACCGTTCGATCTGCTCGTTCACGGCGCCCACCCTACCTAGCCGCCTCCTCTCGACCGGCCCCCCTCCCCGACCGAGCGCACGGTGTTGCGGCCACCAGGGCCACCGGGCGCACCCTGTGGCGACCACAGACCTCACCGAGCGCGCGGCGTGGCGCTGGCTCACGGCATACGGTCTGAGGGCGAAGCCCCGCTCAGGCGACCAGGACCCCGGTGCCCAGCAGCGCGATCAGCACCAGTGCCAGCAGGATCCGGTAGATCACGAACGGCGTGAAGTTGTGCGTGCTGATGTAGCGCATGAACCACGCGATGATCGCCAGCGCCACGACGAACGCGATGGCCGTCGCCGCCCACGTCGGCCCCCACGCCGTGGCCACGCCCTCGTCGGACAACTTGGCCACTTGGAACAGCCCGGAGCCGATCACCGCCGGGATGGCCAGCAGGAAGCTGTAGCGGGCCGCGGTCTCGCGCTTGTAGCCCATGAACAGACCGGCCGCGATGGTGCCGCCGGAGCGGGAGACGCCGGGGACCAGGGCCAGGGACTGGGCGAGTCCATACAGTATGCCGTCCCGCCAGGTGATCTCCCGCAGTCCCTTGGGGCGGGGCACCCGGGCGGCGACCCGGTCCGCGGCGTAGATCACGAGGGCGAAGACCAGCAGCATCGTGGCGGTGAGCCAGAGGCTGCGCAGGTCGGTCTCGATGTAGTCCTGCAGGGTGTAACCGAGCACCCCGATCGGGATCGAGCCGATGATGACCAGCCAGCCCATCCGGGCGTCCGGGTCGTCGCGCGGCACCCGGCCGACCAGGGACAGTGCCCACTGACGGATGATCCGCACGATGTCGCGCCAGAAGAAGACCAGCACGGCGGCCTCGGTCCCGAGCTGGCTGATCGCGGTGAAGCCCGCGCCGGGGTCGCCCCAGCCGAACAGCTGCCCGACGATCGAGATGTGGGCGCTGGAGCTGATCGGCAGGAACTCGGTGAGCCCCTGGACCAGGCCGAGGACGATCGCCTCGAGGTATCCCATCAGGTGGTGTCCTCACGGTCGGTGCGCTCGGTGCGGTCGTTCTCTTGATCTCCCGCGCGCTCGGTGGGGTCGGAATCACGCAACACCGTGCGCTCGGTGGGGCCATTTTCCGCCACACCGTGCGCTCGGTCGGCGAGGTCGTCGGGGTGCACGTCGCCGTGCTCGGCGATCCAGTCGCGGGTCATCTGCTCCATCTTGGGGCCCTGGACCAGCGCGAGGACCCACAACGCGCCGAAGAGGCCCGCGACGATCGCCATCGGCGTCAGCACGAGGGCGCTCAGCGCGGTGAGTGCCAGCACGACCCAGCCGAGGGTCAGTCCCCACGGACGGCGCAGGGAGCCGGCCGCGACGACGGCCAGCAGGGAGAGCACGATGCCGCCGACGAAGATCCAGTTGGCCAGGGCGGTGTCGCCGTCGTGCGCGAGCTCGAGCTGCCGCCCGACCAGGCCACCGAAGAACAGGGCCAGCGCCAGACCGCCGAGGACGATCGAGGCCAGCCGCAGGGTGGCGTTGCCGGGGACGCCGGTGAACCGGATGTGTCGCAGCCAGCTCACGACTGTGCGTCACCCCGCTCGTCGGCGCCCAGCAGCATGCGGACGTCGGCGACGGTGGTGATCGAGCCCGTGGCCAGGACCGCCCCGGAGACGCCGCCCTCGTCGGCGAGACCGGCGGCGATGTCGAGGGCGTCCGGGAGGTCCGGCACCACGGTGACCCGGTCCTCGCCGAACAGCTCGACGGCCATCGCGCCCAGCCGGTCGGGTCGGATCGAGCGGGGGGAGGTGCTGCGGGAGACCACGATGTGGTCCAGCAGCGGCTCGAGCAGCTCCAGCATCGAGGAGGCGTCCTTCTCCTGCAGCACCGCGACGACGCCGACCAGGCGGTGGAAGGTGAACGACTCCCGGATGGCCTCGGCCATGGCCGCGATCCCCGCCGGGTTGTGCGCGGCGTCGACGAGCACGGTGGGACTGCGTCGCACGATCTCCAGGCGGCCCGGCGAGGTCACCTCGGCGAAGGCGGCCCGCACGACGTCGGCGTCCAGCGGCTGCTCCCCTCCCCCGACGAACGCCTCGACGGCGGCCAGCGCCATCGCGGCGTTGTGCACCTGGTGGGCACCGAACAGCGGCAGGAAGAGGTCGGTATAGTCACCGGCCAGCCCGCGCAGCGACATGAGCTGTCCACCGACCGCGACCTCGCGCTCGAGCACGCCGTAGGCCAGACCCTCCACCTGGGCCGAGGCCCCGACCTCCTCGCAGCGCTCCAGCATCAGCTGCATCACCTCGTCCTCCTGGACGCCGAGCACGGCGATCGCGTCGGACTTGATGATGCCGGCCTTCTCGGTGGCGATGTCGATGAGGTTGTCGCCCAGCAGTCGCGTGTGGTCGATGGCGACCGGCGCGACCACGGCGACCGAGCCGTCGGCGACGTTGGTCGCGTCCCACACCCCGCCCAGCCCGACCTCGACGACCGCGACGTCGACCGGGGCGTCGGAGAAGACGGCGTAGGCCACGATCACCAGCAGCTCGAAGTAGGTGATCCGCGGTCCGCCCGCGGCGACCGAGGCCTCGTCGACCATCTGCACGTAGGGCAGGACGTCGTCGTAGGCCGCCAGGAAGCGCTCCTCGTCGATCGGCTCGCCGGCGATCGCGATCCGCTCCCGCAGGTCGTGCAGGTGCGGGCTGGTGAACCGACCGGTGGTCAGCCCGAGCTCGCGCAGCAGCCGCTCGATGATCCGCGTCGTGGACGTCTTGCCGTTGGTGCCGGTGACGTGCACGAGGCCGAAGTTGCGCTGCGGGTGCCCGAGCAGGTCCATCACCTGCACGACCCGGTCGAGGGTCGGCTCGATGACGTTCTCCGGCGACCGGGCCAGGATCTCCTCGGTCACCTGGGCCATCCGCGCCGCGACCGCAGGGTCGACCGGCCGGTCGGAGCCCTTGGCCCGGCCGGGGCTCATCGGGCGTCCACCTTGGTGATGAGCAGCTCGACCTTGCGGCCGCCGTCCAGCTCCGCCTCGGTGCTGTATGACGTGATGCGGGGCTGGGTGCCCCCGTCCGGGTCCGTGCCGCCACCGAGGTTGTGCCGCGGCCCCTTGGGCAGCGGTGTGCCGGCCCCGGCCGCGCCGAACTGCACGGCGAGCGTCTCGTCCATCACCAGCTTCTGGTGCTGGGTCGCGGCCTCCCACACGTCGTCGTCGCCGACGACGGTCAGGCTGATCCGGTCGGTGATCTGCAGGCCGGCGTCCTTGCGGGCGCCCTGCACCGCGCGCACCAGGTCGCGGGCCAGACCCTCGCGGGCCAGGTCCTCGGTGACCTCGGTGTTGAGCACCACGAAGCCGCCGCCCTGTCCGCGCAGCATCGCGGTCGACTGCTAGGTGCCGTCGGGCGCCTGCGCGACCACGGTCTCCAGGGAGTACTCCCCCTCGACCAGCTCCAGCCCACCCGAGGTGACCGTGCCGTCCTCGGCCACCGACCAGTCACCGGACTTGGAACCCTTGATCGCGGTCTGCACGTCCCGGCCCAGGCGCGGCCCTGCCGCGCGCGCGTTGACGGTCAGCTTCTGCTCGACCCCAAAATCAGCCGCCGACGCTTCTGCCAGGTCCAGCACCACCACCTCTCGCACGTTGACCTCGTCCCGCACGATGTCAGTGAGCACCGACAGTCCTTGGGGGTGCGCGGTGGCGACGGTCAGCGTGGACAGCGGCAGCCGCACCCGCAGCCCCTCGGCCTTGCGCAGCCCCAGCGTCACCGAGCAGACCTCCCGCACGGTGTCCATGGCGGCGACCAGGTCGTCGTCCTGCGGCAGGTCCGCCGCGTCCGGCCAGTCGGTCAGGTGCACCGACTCGCCGCCCGTGAGCCCACGCCATACCTCCTCGGTGGTCAGCGGCAGCAGCGGCGCGGCGACCCGGCAGGTCACCTCGAGCACGGTGTAGAGGGTGTTGAAGGCGTCCTGGTCCTCGGCCCAGAACCGGTCGCGCGAGCCGCGGATGTACCAGTTGGTGAGCACGTCCACGAACGAGCGCACCGCCTCGCACGCCGAGGCGATGTGGAAGGCGTCCTGCGCCTCCTGCACCTCGAGCACGAAGTCCCGGGTCTTGGCCAGGATGTAGCGGTCCATCTCGTGGGTCGAGGCCGTCGACCAGGTCGCCTCAGTGCCCTTCCCGCCGCCCGCGGCGTTGGCGTAGAGGCCGAAGAAGTACCACGCGTTCCACAGCGGGATCAGCACCTGGCGGACCCCGTCCCGGATGCCCTGCTCGGTGACGATGAGGTTGCCGCCGCGCAGGATCGGGCTGGCCATGAGGAACCAGCGCATCGCGTCGGCGCCGTCCCGGTTGAAGACCTCGCGCACGTCCGGGTAGTTCTTCAGCGATTTGGACATCTTCTGCCCGTCGCTGCCCAGCACGATGCCGTGGCTGATGCACGTCTCGAACGCCGGGCGGTCGAACAGCGCGGCCGCCAGGATGTGCATGGTGTAGAACCAGCCGCGGGTCTGGCCGATGTACTCCACGATGAAGTCGGCCGGGTAGTGCTGCTCGAACCAGTCGGTGTTCTCGAACGGGAAGTGCCACTGGGCGAACGGCATCGACCCCGAGTCGAACCAGACGTCCAGGACGTCCTCGACCCGGCGCATCGTGGACTTCCCGGTCGGGTCATCGGGGTTGGGCCGGGTCAGCTCGTCCACGAACGGCCGGTGCAGGTCGACCTCGCCGTCCCGGTTGCGGGGCAGCTTGCCGAAGTCGGCCTCGATCTCGGCCAGCGAGCCGTAGACGTCGATCCGCGGGTAGGCCTCGTCGTCGGACTTCCACACCGGGATCGGGCTGCCCCAGAACCGGTTGCGCGAGATCGACCAGTCGCGGGCGTTGGCCAGCCACTTGCCGAACTGGCCGTGCTTGACGTGGTCGGGCACCCAGGTGATGTCCTCGTTGGTGCGCAGCATCGTGTCCTTGAACTTCGTCACCTCGACAAACCAGGAGGACACGCCCTTGTAGATGAGCGGCTCGCGGCAGCGCCAGCAGTGCGGGTAGGAGTGGTCGTAGGCCTCGCGGCGCAGCAGCACCGTGCCCTCGGTGACCGACCCGGGGTCCAGCTCCTCGCCCGCCCGCGCCGGGTCCTGCGCCCGGGTCGCGGCCTTGAGGTGGTCGATGATCGGGGCGTTGGCGTCGAAGACCAGCATCCCGGCGTACTCGTTGACCGGCGCGGTGAAGGCGCCGTCCGCCCCCACCGGCATGACCGCCTCGATGCCCTCGCGGTCGGTGACCACCTTGTCGTCCTCACCGAACGCGCCGGCGGTGTGCACCAGACCGGAGCCGTCGGTGGTGGTGACGAACTCGGCGACGACCAGCCGGTGCGCCCGCTCCCAGCCCTGGTAGTAGCTGAACGGCGGCACGTAGGAGCGTCCCGCCAGTTCCGCGCCGGTGAAGCGCCCGACGACGGTCGGGTCCTCCCCCAGCTCGTTCTTGTATGCCGTGAGGCGGGCTTCCGCGAGCAGGTACCGCTCGGTGCGGCCCGTGTGGTCGCTCTCCACCACCACGTAGTCGATGTCCTCGCCGACCATGATCGCCAGGTTGGAGGGCAGGGTCCACGGGGTCGTCGTCCAGACCAGCGCGAGGGCGCCGGCGAGGACGTCGTCGCCCCCGGCTGACGGCATACTCCCCTGCGCCGTCCCATCACCGGACTCCTGCGGCAGGATCCGCAGGCCGACGGTCACGGCCGGGTCGCGGCGGACCTGGTAGACCTCCTCGTCCATCCGCAGCTCGTGGTTGGACAGCGGGGTCTGGTCGTTCCAGCAGTAGGGCAGCACGCGGAAGCCCTCGTAGGCCAGCCCCTTGTCGTGGAGCTGCTTGAACGCCCAGATCACCGACTCCATGTAGCCGAGGTCGAGGGTGCGGTAGCCGTTCTCGAAGTCGACCCAGCGGCCCTGGCGCTCGACGTAGTCGCGCCACTCGCGGGTGTAGCGGAGCACCGACTCCT
>Ga0123330_1004257_pt1 | contig 11214 bp, 10 predicted proteins | sample BioC13SIPDNA_2_FD_89704 | JGI IMG/M metagenome (GOLD analysis project Ga0123330, IMG submission 89704) | Anaerobic biogas reactor microbial communites from Washington, USA - Biogas_R2_A C13 SIP DNA | ecosystem: Engineered > Bioreactor > Anaerobic > Unclassified | place: Washington, USA... | reverse complement strand
TTGCTGCTGGTTCTGACTACCCGATGAAGAAAGGTTCCGCAAATACGTGAATAAAGGGTGTGGCGGACGCGTCTCTTGAAAAACAAACCAATTTGAATTTCGAGGAAAGGAGAACGCCATGTGGAAGAAAATACTGATTTGTGCTACTCTCGCCGCTCTGATGGCTGTGCCGGCCGAAGCCCGCGGACATCGCGGACATCGTGGAAGCAACAGCGGATCGGTGGCTGCTTTGGGTGGATTTCTGACCGGCCTTATCGTGTCCGATGTGTTGACCCGCCCGGTTTACTCTTCTCCGGTGGTGATATCGGATTCCTGGTCGGATGTTGCCTGGCGCACAGAAGGCTGGGACTATGGTCGCCCCCATTATGGATATGGGCGTTATGGCAGCCGCTATTCCGACCGCTATGGTCATCGGCCCGACTATCGCAGGGGTGAGTGGGTCTACCGGGATGTGCGCGTGTGGGTGCCGGGCAGATGGGAAATCGTATACGACAGATACGGGCTCACCACGAGAGTGTGGCGCAAAGGATTCTACGATGTGCGCCGTGAAAAAATGTGGGTTCCCACCTACCGTGGATACTGAACCATGAATCCTGATCGAACAATCTGTATGGTTATCGACAAGCCGGACGCACACCGGCTTTTCGTCCTTGATTAAGACTGAAACGGCCCTTTTGAATTTGTAGGAGAACAAAGCATGAAACGCAACGACAGTGAATGGCTCGCAGACCTCAGCCGATGGATGGACGGGGAGTTGGATTCACGCGGTGCCGAACTGCTTGACTCCCGTATGAATTCAGATGGCTTGCTGAATGAAACCCGGGATGCTTGGTCAGAAATCGGTTCGGCGTTGCGCATGGACGCAGGCCCGCTTCCCGACGCTTCAACAGTGGAGGCCGATTGGCTGGCGCTTGAGTCTCTATTGCCTCCCCGCCAGCAGTTGAAATCCCTGCCCGCTTCGGCTGATGGGAAAATTGTTCGCTTCCCTTGGGTTTGGGTGAGCGGCTTTGCCGCAATGGCCGCCGCCGCTACACTTTCTCTCAGTGTGTGGATGCACGATGGCGGTAAGTCCTCCGCAGGTCAGGATTCCTTTGCGGGCTTTGATTCCGATACATCGATTTCCTTTGTTGAGACGGACATTCCGGGTGCGAGTTCCATGATGTATGTGGATGAGTCATCGGGCTGGACCATCGTGTGGGTGACGGATCCCCTTCAGTCCGACCTGTCATCTTCCGCTTCCTGAAATTTGGTGTTTTCCGCAATCTTGTCTGGTTCTCGTGTTGCATAGAGACGGTCATTTGCTGCAAGATTTGAACTTGAGCGCCTATTCTACCTTCTGCGCCCCCAACAAGTCTAATCATCAAGGGAATAGGGGCAAAACACAAGTATCGTCGATCAATTGATGGATTGGACCTCGCCACGACGATATGGCGTCAACTTGCTCGCACAAGTTTGCAGGGTAACATTTCTGCTCGCGCCTTCTTGGATTCCATAAAATGGCGAGTAACAGCTCACCCTACTGTGAAGACGACGACAGGCTTGATCATGAGTTTGGTCGACTGGCTGAAGCTATCGCCTCCGGATGGAAGACCGCCTGTCCCTATTCCGAGAGGCGTGTACCTTCAGAAGGAGGAGAGGAGGCTGATCAGGTTGCCGGGCATCAATCCGAGGACCAGCAGGGCTGCTCCAAGGACGATTAGCATGACCTTGTCGCTGATGCGGGCTCCGGGGAAGGTGCGTTCCGCCTGAGGTGCGGCTTCTCCTTCGTAGGCTGGCATAGGGTCGCTGTAGTAGGCTTCGCGGATCCACTTGAAGTAGTAGTAGATCGAAACCACAACACAGATCAGCCCGACAACGATGAGGGTGAACATCCCGGCATACCATGCGGCAATGAAAAGCGCGGCTTTTGCGACAAATCCGCCGAGTGGCGGAATCCCGGCCATGGAACCGAGGCCCATCGCAATCATGGCGGCAAGGCCGGGACGTTTTTCGGAAAGGTGGGTGTAGTCGTAGACATCCTGATCTTCATCTGCGGGAGGGTTGAGGACCGACATCACCCCGAATACAGCATAGGATCCGACAAGATAAACCAGAAGGTAGAAAGTGATGGCTCCGGAGATCCACATCACGCCTTCCTGTGACATCAGCACAAGCACCCCGATCATGAGGAAGCCGGCGTGGGACACCCCCGACATACCAAGGAGGCGCTTGACGTTGGTGTAGGTAAGCGCAACCAGATTCCCGTAGATGAGGGTGACGATCGTCACGATCGTCAGGATGGGAGTGAGGAAACCGCGCATAGGCTCAAATGGCCCACCGGACTTGACGAGCATGAGAAGCACCCCGATGCCGGCTGCTTTGGAACTGACCGAGAGAAATGCGGTGACCGGAGTGGGTGCGCCCTGATACACGTCGGGAATCCAGATCTGGAAGGGGACCAGCCCGATCTTGAAGGCGACCGATGCCATGACCATGAGGATCCCGAGGCGGGCGATGGCATTTCCTTGATTGAGGTCGAGAAAGGCCGAAAGCTGTGCGAACTGGAGGGGATCGGAGACCGGGCCATTGAAGGCGGAGTTTCCGCCTACACCGTAGAGTAGTCCGATGCCGAAGAGAAGTATTGCCGTGCTCGTGCCTCCGAGGATCAGGTATTTGATGCCGGATTCGAGGGAGAATCGACTGAGACGCGCGTAGCTGACCATCGCATACAGGCCGATCGTCACGGTTTCAAGGGCGACGAAAAGGGTGGCGAAGTGCTGACTGTGCACGAGCAGCATCATGGCAGCCGTAACCAACGTGGAGAGGATCGAGAGCTCGGACGCCGGGAGTTTGCGTCCGCGTAGGTAGTTCGAGGCCACCCAGAAGAACAGCGCATTGCCGAGTAGGAAAAGCACGCGGAACTGGTTCGCGAAGAGCGAGGTTCCGATCAGGCCGCCAAACGCAGTGCGCGCCTCGAAGGTGCTGTGCATCGAAAACGGAGTATACTGCGTGGACTTGAACACCCATGCGAGCACCCCAAGGTTGAGGATCAGGCCCAGCCGGAATGTCCAGACGCGAAGACGGGCCGGCAGGAATGCTTCCACGAGCAGGAGGGCCAGTGCGCCGGCTGCAAGAGCGATTTCAGGTCCCAGAAGCATCCACTCCTGAGTGTCGGCCAGAGATTTGAGCAATTGTGTGTCCATGTTGACCAAAGGGATTCGGTGGGTTGGCGGAGGTCAGGGTTGGGGGGCTTCTTCTTTGACTACTTCGTCGGGCGCAATGAGCGAGCCGGCATCCCTCACGTCCAATCGTTGTCCGGTGAAGTTGAGGTCGCTTTGCTTTTGCCAGATACCGGCGATTGCTTTTTCGACCGGGTTACCGGCCCAATGGGGAATCAACCCGAAGATGAGCAAAGCAATGAGCAGAATAACCGCCGGAATGCGCTCGGCCCATCCAATGTCACTCACGAGGTGGCGGGTGCGGATTTCGCGGAAGGCTTCGGTGGGTTGCCCGAAGAAGGTTTTGGCGACGGCACGGAGTCCGTAGATAGCGGAGATCACGATGCCGGTGAGGGCGATCACAAGGACCAGGGGCTTCCATTGCCAGATGCTGGCGAAGACCGTGAATTCCCCCCAGAAGTTCGCGAATCCCGGTAGTCCGATGCTGGCCAGCATGGCGGTCATGAAAAGTCCGCAGAGGACGGGGGCTTCTTTGCCGAGGCCGCCCATTTCTTCCATGTTGAAGGTGCGGCAGCGGTGTTGGATCGCTGTGGCGAGGTGGAACAGCGCGGCAACCGAGAGTCCGTGTGCAAGCATCAGGAAGACCGCACCTCCGGCGCCGAGCATGCTGACAGTGGCGATGCCAAGGAAGATGTAGCCCATGTGCATGACCGAGGCGTAGGAGATCATCTGCTTGAGGTCACGCTGGGCCATGGTGATGAGCCCGATGATGATGATATTTCCCAACGCGAGAACCGAGAGGGTATCTGTCCAGCGGAAGGCCGCACTGCCGAGGAGCGGGAGTCCGACCTGTATGAGTGTGTAGAGCCCGAACTTCTTGAGGACGCCGGCGTGCAGCATCGCGACTGATGTCGGTGCGGCCGTATAGCCCAGAGGGGCCCAACTGTGGAACGGGAAAAGGGACACCAGAATGCCGAGACCGAACAGGAGCAGACCAAAGAGAGTCTGGCCAAGCGTCGTGGCGAACGGCTGGCTTGCAAGGTGTTCGGAGAGGCTGATGAGGTCGAAGGATCCGAGTCCGCTACCCACGTAGATCCCGATCAAGCCGGCGAGGGATACCATCGCACCGAGGGTCAGGTAGACCGTCATATTCATGGCTGCCGGACGGCGGTTGGGTCCACCCCAGATCGCGATCATGATGAAGGAGGGGATGAGGGCCACTTCGTGGAAGAAATACAGGTAGAAGATGTCGTAGGTGGAAAAGATGCCGAGCAGCCCGCTGAACATGATGAGCAGGAGCACAAGGTAGGTGCGTTTGCGTTCGGCATTCGACACGATTGCGGCCCAGCCTGCGGCAAGTCCGACGATCGCTGCGAGCAGCAAGAGGACGACCGAGATACCGTTGACGCCGATCCGGAGAGCGATCCCGAGGCTCTGGTCGAGTCCGGTGGGGATGACGCGTTGGTAGAGGAATCCTCCATCGCCTTCCCTGAAGTAGGACAGGAACACCTGGATCGAGAACAGCGCGGGCAGGGCAAACCCAACGAGGGCGAGGGCTTTGGCGGGCCATTCGGGCATTTTCCGTGGGAGAATGGCGATAAGCAGTGCCATCCCGAGCGGGATTGTGATCGAGAGAATCAGTAGATCGGACATATCACTAAAGTGTTGGCATTGGAAACGGACGGGTCAGCACGCGGCAGGATCAGCGGGTTCAGGATAGACCGGCGACAACCGCCACACAGGCGATTACGCCCACGGCGAACCAATAGACGTAGTGGTGGACGTTGCCCGTGGTGAGCAGGCGGAGCACTTGCCCCAACCCGCCTGGAATGCCTCCTGCGACTCCACGCATTCCGATCCCCGAGATTACAAGGAGATCGAGATTGGATAGCAGCCGCGCGATGGGCTGCTGGATGCGCTGCACGTAGAAAAGGTAGATCTCGTCAAACCAGAGCTTGGTCTGGATGAAACGGTACAGGAACGGGATGCCGGATTCGAGGTTGTCCTTTTCTCCACCGGATTTGTAGATCAGTCCGCCTAAGACGAGTCCGAGGACCATGGTGCCGAAGGAGAGGATCGGGAGCCAGACTTTCATGGACTCGGGAGCGTGCGGGATGCTGTCCACCAGAATCGGGAGCGTGGCATTCGGGAAAAGTGGCGTGAACCAACCGGCGAATACCGAGTAGATGGCCAGCACAACCAGTGGCAGCACCATGACCCAACTGTTTTCCTTGGCGTGCCCGACAGCATCAGTCTTAGGGTTGCCGAGAAATACCGTCACCCACAGGCGGGCCATGTAGAGGGCGGTGATGCCCACTCCACCCAGGAGGGCGTAGAACACCGGGCGCTCGTGCTCCCATGCGAGGGAAAGGATGCCTTCCTTGCTCCAGAATCCCGAGAAGCCGGGGCATCCGACGAGGGCGAGCAATCCGAGTGAGAAGCAGACCGACGTCCATGGCATGCGGGAGATCAGGCCGCCCATGCGGAAGATGTTCTGTTCGTGGTGGGTGGCGTGGATGATCGATCCGGCTGCAAGGAAGAGCAGTGCTTTGAAGAAGGCGTGGGTGGTGAGGTGGAAGAGCGAGGCTCCCACTCCATATTCGTGCCCGGCGTGGGCTGCTGCTGTGCCGATCGCAAATGCCGAAACCATGTAGCCGAGCTGCGAAAGCGTGGAGTAGGCGAGGATCTTCTTGATGTCCTTCTGGGTGATCGCACAGATCCCGGAGTAGATCGCGGTGACCACTCCGACCCACATGATCAACTCCAGCGCGTCAGCCGAAAAGAGGAAGAACACACGGCACATCAGGAAGACACCGGCGGCAACCATCGTGGCAGCGTGGATGAGTGCGGAAACGGGGGTGGGGCCTTCCATCGCGTCGGGCAGCCACACGTGCAAGGGCATCTGGGCGGATTTTCCAAGCACGCCACAGAAGAGCAGCAGCCCGATCATGGTTTGCAGTTTGGATGGATCCGCATGGACGATGGTTTCGAGCGCAAGGAGATCGGTGGTGCCAAACTTCGCCCAGATCGCGATGATCCCGATCAGGAATCCGAAGTCCCCGATGCGGTTGACGATGAAGGCCTTGTTGGCTGCGTTGGCGGCGGATTCGCGTTCGCGGTAGTGTCCGATGAGCAGGTAGGAGCTGAAGCCGACGAGTTCCCAGAACACGAACATCATGATCAGGTTGCTCGAGAGCACGATCCCGGTCATCGAGAACATGAAGATCGACATGCCTCCGAAGAATCTTCCGCGTGAGTCATCGTGCTCAGAGTATTCAACTGCGAAGAGGTGAATGAAGAAGCCGACGAAGGTTACCACAAAGAGCAGAACCGCTGCGGTGGGATTGAGCAGGAATCCGAGGCTGACCTGGAGGTCGCCCATCGAATACCAGGTCACGATCCGGTGTACCGGGTCCATGTCCCAGTGAGCGAGCATGCGCAGGGCTACGATCAGGCAGGCTGCTGCGGATGCGATCGATACTCCGGCCGCGATCCGGCCCGACTTGCGCAACAGCAGCGCGATCAGTGCCGCCGAACACAGAGGCAGCAGAAACAACAAAAGGATGTGTGCGTTGGATACCATGACGGGCTCTGGCTTAGTTCTTCATTTCGGTGAACGCGTCCACAAAGACGGTCTGTTTCAGGCGGAACAACGCCACCACGATGGCAAGTCCGACTGCGACTTCGGCGGCGGCCACCGTGATCGTAAAGAACACGAAGATGGATCCGTCGAGTGAAAGGTTGTAGCGCGAGAAGGCCACAAAGAGCAGGTTCACGGCGTTGAGCATCAGTTCGAGGCTCATGAGCACGATGAGGGTATTCTTGCGCAGCAGCACCCCGAGAAAACCAATCGAGAAGAGGATTCCCGATGCGATCAGATAATGGCTCAGCATCATGACGAAAGATTGTTTGGGTGTTGGGCCGGGGTCAGTTGGATGGCGGGGTTGTCGGCTCCTTGCCTGCGGCGGCGCCGGGGCGGAGGTCCTTGCTGATGACGATCACTCCAATCATGGCAATGAGCAGGAGGAAGCCCACGACTTGAACGAGCAACATGTATTTGCCCATCAGGCCGGAGCCGTATGCCACGGCTTGGGATGAGAAGGCCAGTCCTCCTCCATCGCTCACAGCTGCGGTGATCTCAGGCATGACCTGCCGGAATTCGGGCGCAAGGAACAGGAAGGTAAGGCCACCGCCGAGCGTGATGACCGACAGAATGGCGGCGACCAGCGTGCCCCAGTCCCGTTTGCGGGTCTCGGTGGCGGGGATGTCAATCAACATGATGATGAAGACAAACAGCACCATCACGGCCCCGGCGTAGACCAGGATCTGGAGTGCGGCGAGCATGTAGGAGCCGAGCAGCGCGAAGAGGCCGGCGGTGCCGACCAGCGCAAGGATCATCGACATGGCCCCGTTGACCGGGTTGCGCGCCAGCACCACGGAAAGCGAGCTCAGCGCGGTAAGGGCGACCAGGAAGTAAAAGATTATGTCGTGCATGGTGAGCGGGCTCCGTTATCAATGATGGGCGTTGCCGTGTGCTTCGGCTTCCTTCTTCTTTTTCCACTTGAAATGTTCGTCCTCGCGGATGCCGCCAGCTTCGTAGAGGCGTTGCTTGTTGAAGACCAGTTCCTGCCTGGATAATCCGTTGAGCGTGAATTTGTTCTGGAGGAAGATGGCTTCTTCCGGGCAGACTTCCTGACACATGCCGCAATAGATGCAGCGGAGCATGTCGATCTCGAACTCCTGGGGAGCTTTCTCGATGTGCTCATTCCCGCTGCCTTCGGGGATCGATCCGGGAGTGATCCGGATGGCCTTCGGCGGGCATACGAATTCGCAAAGCTGGCAGGATACGCACTTTTCGCGGCCGTCGGGATCCTTGACGAGGGTGGGCATGCCACGGTATCCCGGAGGAATGGGTGGCAATACGTCCGGATACTCCCGTGTCACCTTCTTGCGGAGCATGTTGGAGAGGGTGACTTTGAGTCCGCCCACGATCTGTGGCAGAAAGGTCTTCTCTGCCAGATTGAGTGGCTTGCGCTCGATCTCTTTGACTTTACCAGGCATGATCGGAAATTCCAGATTTCAAAATTACTGGGCTGCAACGGGCGTGAGCCAGGCGAGCAGCACCATAACGAAGACCAGGTTGGCGATGGCGACCGGCAGGAGCATTTTCCAGCCGAGGTTCATGACCTGGTCGTAGCGGAAGCGTGGAAGGGTCCAGCGGATCCAGATGAAGAAAAACACAAGTGCGGAGGTCTTGGCGATGAACCACAGCGATGAGAGGATCGCACCAGCGATTCCGACTGGCCATGGGTTTGCCAACATGGGCAGGAAATTCGATCCGCCCAGGAAGAGCAGCACGAACAGTCCGGACCCGACGATCACGTGCGCATACTCGGACACGAAGAAGATCCCGAATTTGAAGGCGCCGTATTCGGTGTGGAATCCGCCGACCAGGTCGGTTTCAGATTCAGCCATGTCAAAGGGGGCACGGTTGGTTTCAGCAAACAGGGCAACAAGGAAGAGCAGTGCGGTGAGTGGCTGCAGGTAGACAAACCAGTGGGTCTGTTGGAACACCACGATGTTGGCGATGCTCAGTCCTTCAGTGCTGCCGGGCACGTTTGCCCAGAGGAACACGGGTAGGATCGCGAGCCCCATGGTGAGCTCATACGAGATCATCTGGGCAGAGGCGCGGATGCCGCCCATGAAGGGGTATTTGCTGTTCGCGGCCCATCCGGCGAGAACCGTGCCATACACACCAAGCGAAGAGAAGGCCAGAATCACCAGCATGCCGATGTCCACATTGGCGATGATGAGCTGGCGGATCGTTCCATCGGCGAGCGTCATTTGCCCGAAGGGCAGCACGACAAGCGGCACCAGCGGCGGAATGAGCGCAACGACCGGGGCCAGATTGTAGTAGAACTTGTTGACGTGCCCGGGGAGCACTTCCTCTTTGAAGAGAAACTTTGACCCGTCTGCCACGAGCTGGAACAAGCCCATGCGGGTGATCATGCGCCCGAAGAACGGGATCGATCCAAGGATGGGGATGGTGGTGCGGTTGGGTCCAAGCCGACCCTGCATGAATCCGCAGAACTTGCGCTCGGCCACCACTGTGAGGCCGGCCATGCTCATGACCACGATAATAAATGCGAGGCCGAAGCCTGCTCCGATTGCCAATTGTATCCAGTCCATGTCCGGTGCTTCCTGTTATGCTGTTGCGGTGGATGTCGACTCGGGGTTGTAGCGGAGCGAGGGACCTTCCGGGAAACGGATCGATGCGAATCTTCCGGCCTGCAGTTGCCTGCCATCGTCGGGGATGCTCTCGAAGCTGAGTCCGGTGAGTTCCTGCACTTCGGTGGTCATTTGCTTCCAGACTTGCGGGACGGTGAGTCCGTCGAGTCCTTCCACTCCCATCGCTTGTGCGATTTCGGAGATGACCTTCAGTTCGGCTCGCATTCCGGCGGGTGCCGGCACACAGGCATTGAACTTCTGGATGCGGAAATTCTGGTTGATGAAGGTGCCGGCGCGTTCGAATACTGTGGGTGCGGGGATTACCACCTGAGCCGCCTGACTGGTGGCATTGGAGTGGGTGCCGATGTAGATGATCCGGATGCCCGCAAGCTTTGCGGCGTCGATTCCCGCTTGAGTGATGTCCTCGCGGACCACCAGAAGCGCATCGATTTTTCCGGAGCTGATCGCGGATTCGAGCTCACTCAGCTTGGGCTTGGGCAGCGCGCTGATTAGACCGGTGACGAGTGCGCCACGCGTGTTCGGGCAGCGGTCAGCGGAAATGAGCATGCCGTCGCCTTCTCCAAGATGGGCGGGTACGTAGACCGGGGCACCCCTGGCTTTGGCGAGCAGGGCCAACGTGAATTGTTCCTCCACAGAGCTGTGGGCGGAACCGACGATGGCAAGCTTCTCGGAACCGAGCAACGATGCCGCTTTGGCAATAGCATCCCCGAAGTTGGCCTCCGCTCCCCCGATCTTGCAGGAGAGCAGCCGGTTTTCGGACTCAACCTGCTTGTAGAGACGGCGCCCGCTGTCCGGCATCCATGAGTCATTGACCGCGTTGTTTTCGCGCGGGGTGATGCGGTAGATCTTGCCTTCACGTGACCATACCTGCGTGTTCACACCCACGCTGCTTTCTGTGCAGATGCTGGACACGGGCTTGAGGAACCACACGCGCATCTTGAAGCGGAAATCGGTGTCGGTGAGCGCTCCGACCGGGCACAGATCAACGGTGTTGAGCGAGTAATTGTTTTCGAGCTGGCGGCCGGGATAGGTCGTGAGCGTCGAGTAGCTCCCGCGGTTGACGAATCCGAGCACGTCGTCCTTGGCGATTTCGCGGCTGAAACGGATGCAGCGTGAGCAGAGGATGCAGCGTTCGTCGTCGAGCATCACGCGCGGACCGATTTGGGTGCGCTTGGGCTTGACGTTCTTGTGCTCCACGAAGCGGCTGTAACCGCGGCCGTAGTCGGTCGCAAATTCCTGAAGGCGACATTCGCCGGCCTGATCGCAGATCGGGCAGTCGAGCGGGTGGTTGATTAGCAGAAACTCAAGGGTTCCCTTGCGGCACTCCTGCACCATCGGGCTGTCCGTGCGGACGTGGAGCCCTTCAGTTGCCTTGGATGCACACGCAATAGCGGGTTTCGGCATCCATCCGATCTTCGGTGCTCCCTTTTCGTCGAGCATGGGTTGGCCGGTGCCGCGATCGACCATGGGGGTCCCCATCTCGACCATGCACATGCGGCAATTGCCCACGACACTGAGTTTCGGGTGGTAGCAGTAGTGCGGAATTTCCTTGCCGGAGGCTTGTTTGACCGCGTCGATCAGGTTCATGCCGGCGGGGACTTGGTAGTCCTTGCCGTCGATGTTGATCGTGACCTCCTGTGGCTTGTTGCTCTGTTCGCTCATCTTATCCCTGGTGGCTGTCGCTTGTTATGCGGTCCTGTCATCCGATCAACCGGAACCCGCTACCCTTGGCAGCGCCGGATGCATTCCCTGCCTGTTGGGCTTTGGCGACAAATTCATCTTTGAATTTCGCGATAAAACTTTGGAC
>Ga0123330_1004254_pt1 | contig 11219 bp, 11 predicted proteins | sample BioC13SIPDNA_2_FD_89704 | JGI IMG/M metagenome (GOLD analysis project Ga0123330, IMG submission 89704) | Anaerobic biogas reactor microbial communites from Washington, USA - Biogas_R2_A C13 SIP DNA | ecosystem: Engineered > Bioreactor > Anaerobic > Unclassified | place: Washington, USA... | reverse complement strand
CGGCGGCGAGCGCGAGCGAAGCCACTGCGGTGGCTCCGATCACGCGCGCCGTCCGCGGCGGGCGGGGCGCCGGCGGGGTGGAGGGGGCCGGCGCCGGCCCGGCCGCGCGGGGGAGGGGGATGCGCGGCGGGGCGGACCAGGGGTCGGTCGGACGGGTCGGTTCGGGCGTGGTACCGGGCCAGGGGGAGGTCTGGTGGTGGGTCGGGTCGTCGGAGGAGGGGCCGTACCAGGTCATGTCCCGAGCCTGCGCCCGCCGCCGGGGTTGCGCCTCCGGGCTCCCTGGGAGTTCGCTCAGACCCGTGCCCCGGTGGGGCCGTCAGCCCCCGGACTGCATGTGCTCGAGCATCGCCTTCATCTGCTCGTGCACCTTGTTCACGGCCTTCAACGGCCGCAGCATCACCTTGAACTCGACGATCAGGCCGTCGTCGTCGCACGTGATGATGTCGACGCCGTTGACGCTGATGCCCTCGACGACGGTCTCGAACTCGAGCACGGCGTGGTGGCCGTCGAGCACCTGCTTCACATAGCGGAACGCACCGGTGCCCGGCTCCGAACCGCCGCCGGAGCCCTCGGCCGGCGCGGCGAGGGTGTTCCCCGCGGCCTGGAGGTACAGCATCGTGATGTCGCGGCCCTCCTGGGGCGTGAAGACGATCGGCGAGAGGAACGCGCAGTCGGGGTGGAGCAGCGCTTCGAGGCCCTCCATCCGGTTGCGCAGCACGCCGTGCCAGCGTTCGATTACGGGGACGATCGGGTCGGTGCTCATGCTGGGGTCTCCTCGTGAGGGGGGCGGATCCGGGACGCGGGCTGGTAGTTCGGGCCCGCGGTGAGGTCGACCCGGGCGAGCAGGCGCTCGCACGGCGGTTCGAACTCGGCGACGAAGCGCTCGCACCAGCCGCGGCCCAGGCGGGCCCACGGCGCGGCGGTGAGGCGGTCGGTGTCGTCCTCGAGGCGCTGGCGGAGGGCAACGCCCGCCGAGGTGACCTGCCCGTCGACCGCCAGGCCGGCGGCCTCGAGCCCGGCGGTCGCTACGGCGATCTCGTCGTCGCTGCTGCCCCGCGACCGCGGCAGCCAGCCGTCGTCGTAGCCGAGCCAGGCGTTGTGCAGGATCGACGCCTCCCCGCCGGTGAGACCGGCGGCGGTGACGAGCGCCCAGTGGGTGTCGCCCCGCCACTCGCGCAGGTGGTTGATCGCGTGCCACCCCGACAGAACCGGGTCGGCGGGGCGCGCCATGCGCCGGTGGGCGGCGAAGAACGGTCGGCCGACGGTCGGCAGGTCGTCGACGACGGGCCAGAGGTCGGCTCCCACCCGGGTGAGTGGGTCGAGGATGTCGGGTGCGTGCTCGACGAGACCTTCGAGCACCGCCTCGTCGCGCGCGCCCCACGCCGCCTCGAACGTGGTGCGCTTCTCCGCGACGAGGTCGAACGCCCACCGGATGACCGCCGGCGAGATCGACCCGAAGGCGGCGATCACCGCGTCGACCCCGGCCGGCGCGAGCGGCGCGCTGCGGGCGGCGACGTAGCCGAGCGGGCCCGGGAGGCCGAGCGCCTCGTAGCGGGCCACCGCACCGGGATCCCAGAAGATCCAGCCGATCGTCGTCTGCACCGACCGCGAGCCGCGGCGCGCCGCCTGGACCGGATCGGACAGATCGGTCTCCGGAAGGTCGGTCACCCCCGCATCATCGCCGCGCCGTAGGGTCGCCGCCGTGACCTGGTGGGTGGTCGACGGCAACAACGTGATGGGCGCGGCCGGCGACGGCTGGTGGAACGACCCGCCTGCGGCCGCCGCCCGCCTGACCCAGGCGATCGCCGAGTGGACCCGCGGCCACGACGACCCGGTGACCGTCGTGTTCGACGGCTCCCCGCAGCCGCGGCTGCGGGAGCTCGCCGGCGGGAACCTCGCCGTCGACTTCGCCACCCGGTCGGGGCGCGACGCCGCCGACGACCGCATCGTCGAGGTGGTCGAGGACGGCTACGCCGAGCGCCCCGAGATCGTCGTCGTCACGTCGGACCGGGGCCTGCGCGACCGCCTGCCGCCGGGCGTGCGGGTCGAGGGGGTGGGGGCGTTCCGGTCGCGACTCGGCCTTCAGGCGGCGTCGCGCCGGGACCACACCACCTCGGCCCGGCAGGACCGGCACCGGTAGACGTACCCGGCCGACGGCATCCGGGACCGCCCGTGGGGCGGGCCGTCGCAGTCGCACGTCCCGACCACCGGCGGGGGCGGCAGCTCCAGGTGGTGGCACCGCTCGGTGCTGATCTCGAGCGTCTCGGCCCAGTACCGCCACGTCGGGCCGTGCCCGGCGGTGGGACCGGCGAGGGCGTGGGCGATCTCGTGGAGGAAGGTGTCGATCGCCTCGTCCCGGTTGGCCTCGATCTCGAAGATCGGCCTCGACAGGGTGATCTGGCGCTTATCGTACTTGCAGCACCCCGCCCGCCGGACCGACCGGTCCCAGCGGAAGGTCCAGTCGGCCAGGCCGAACCGGGGTAGGGCCATCTCGGCCAACCTCTCGATCTCCTCCATCTCCATGGGACCGAGGGTGCCACGGGGGTGTGACACCGAGGCCGTCATTCCACGATCGAGGGCAGCCCGCGGCGGATGTTGCGCTTCAGACCGGCGGCGACGATCGCGGCGAGACCGGGCACCTTGGCGTCGAAGCCGATCGTGTACTCGAGGCGGGTGCCGCCGTCGCCGGTGGGGCTGAACTCCTGGCGTCCCCAGTGGCCGACGAGGGGGCTGCCCTCGGTGATCTCGTAATCGATCAGCGTCGGCTCCTCGTAGGTGGTGACCGTCTCGACGAAGCCGGGCAGCGGACCGACCTTGAGCGTGCGGGCCGAGCCGACCCCGTTGCGGTGGGTGTCGCCGTCGCGGAGCCGGGTGATCTTCGCCCCGAACGCGGCACCGAGGTTCTCGTGCTCGCCGAGGGCGGCGAACACCGTGGCGGGGTCGCTGCGGAAGCGGTGGACGATGCGAACGCGCTCGGTGGCCGGCATGGTCCGGATGTTACGAGCGCTCGGCGCGGTGGTGGCGCTCGATGCCGTCGAGGATCAGGGTGAGGCCGAAGCCGAACTCGTCGGCGTAGTCGTAGCCACCGCCGACGACCTGCTCTCCGATCATCTCGGTCAGGTGCGGGAAGGCGGCGGGATCGAGGACGTCCGCGATCGCGGCGACGTACTCCTCGGCCCCCTCGTCGGGCTCGAAGGGCAGGTTCAGCTCGGTGACGACGAAGCCGTAGACGTAGGCGTCGAGCACCGAGAAGGCGTGGGCGGCGAGGGCCACGGAGAAGCCCGCCGCCCGCAGGCAGCCGATGACGGCGTCGTGGTCGGCGAGCAGGGCGGGGCCCGGGTTGCGTCGCGACTCGATGAGCCCGAGGCCCCACGGGTGGGCGGAGAGGACGGCCCGGGCCGACTCGGCGCGGCTCGCCATCGCGGCCCGCCACGGCGCGCCGACCGTCGGGGTGGCGATCTGGGTGAACACCCGCTCGACGAGGGCGTCGAGCAGCGCGTCCTTCCCCTCGACGTGGTGGTAGAGCGACATGGCCTCGACGCCGAGCTCCCGTCCGACCCGGCGCATGCTGACCCCGGCGAGGCCCTCGGCATCGGCGACGGCGACCGCCGCGTCGACGATGCGCTCGGGGCTGAGAGGCGGGCGGGGCGGGGACACGGTGGCGGCTCCGGAGGGGCGAGGGGGACCGGACTGGCGGACTTACGGGTGTAAGGGTAGCGTGCGGTCTCGTCTTACAGGTGTAAGGAGAACGGTGATGCGCGCCGCGACGATCGATCGGTACGGACCCCCCGAGGTGGTGCAGGTGGGCGAGGTGGACGACCCCCGCCCGGGGCGGGATGAGGTCCTCGTCCGGGTTCGGGCCGCCGCCGTCTCCTCCGGCGACGCCCGGATCCGCGCCGCCCGGTTCCCACCCGGGTTCGGCGTGCCGGCCCGCCTCGCGCTCGGACTCCGCCGCCCCCGGCGGTCGATCCTCGGTGGCGCCTTCGCCGGCGAGGTGGTCGCGCTCGGGGCGGGCGTCGAGGACGGCGAGTTCGCACCCGGCACGCTCGTCGCGGGCATGTCCGGCGTCCGGCTCGGCGCGCACGCGGAGCTGATGGCGGTCCCGGCCCGCCGGCTGGTCCCGGTCCCCGACGGGGTCGATGCCGATCGCGCCGCGGGCGTGCTGTTCGGCGGAACGACGGCGATGTGGTTCCTCGAGGAGCGCGCGACGGTCACGCCGGGGGCGGCCGTGCTGGTCAACGGCGCCTCCGGGGCGGTCGGCACCGTCGCGGTCGGCCTCGCGGCCCGTGCCGGTGCGACGGTCACCGCCGTCACCAGCCGCAACGCGGACCTCGTCCGCCGCCTCGGCGCCACCCACGTCGTCGACCACACCACCACGTCGGTCACCGACCTCGACGAGCGCTACGACGTCGTGTTCGACACGGTCGGCAACCTGACCATCCGCACCGGCCGGCCGCTGCTGCGCGACGGCGGACGGCTGCTGCTGGCGGTGGCGTCGCTCGGCGACATGGCGCGGGCACGGGGCGACGTCCGCGCCGGCACCAGCCCCGAGCGGGCCGAGACCTTCGCCCGTCTCCTCAGCCTGGTCGCCGCAGGCGACGTCGAGGTCGTCGTCGAGTCGACCTTCGCCCTCGACGACATCGTCGCCGCCCACCGCGTCGTCGACTCCGGCCACAAGGTCGGCAACGTCCTCGTGCACCCCTGACCGCCCGCCGCCCGACCGGGTCACGGCACGCCGTCGGGCCGATCGGGGTGGGTGGCGCTGACCAGCCCGGCGTGGCGCCCGGCGGCGATGGCGAGGGCGACGGTGAACGGCACGTCGGTGACGACGTGGCCCGCCTCGATGCGGGCGTCCCAGCAGTCGGCCCGGCCGGTGTCGACGAAGGTCAGGTGCCAGTCGATGCGGGCGATGCGCCACAGGGCGCGGCGGGTGCGCTCCGACAGCGGCTCGATGCCCGCCGGACGGGTGAGGCGGATCCGCGGCCCGGCGAGCAGGCCGGCGGCGACGCCGTCGACCAGCCCGATGACCCGTTCGACCACCGCCTCGACGACGATCGCCTCCAGCGAACCCGGTTCGAGCGCGATCCCCTCGCCGCGGCCCGTCGTCCCCATCGCGGGGCGGCGGGTCCACGCCATCTGGGTGCGCAGCTCGGGGAGGGCGTGCTCGTGGCGGGCGGCCACGATCGGGAGGAGCGCCGCGACCTGGAGGTCGGCGGAGAGCAGCCGGGACGCCTCGGCGAGCGCGGCCCGCACGTCGGGCGGGAACCGGGCGAGCACCGCCGCGTGTTCCGGGCGCTGGACGGCGGTGGCGGCGAGCAGCCCGGCGGTGGCGAGGCAGCTCGCCTCGACCGGTCCCCCCGCCGCGACGGCGGCGGTGAGCCGGGTGTCGAGGAAGGCGAGGGTGGGGGCGATCGAGGCCCGGACCCGCTCGGCGCGCGCCGCCACCGACGGCACCGCGATCTCGTCGAGGTCGACGGCGGACGCGGTGGCCAGGATGCCGGTGGCGGCGACCACCCAGGGGACGTGGCCGGGCGCGACCTCGCGCAGGACCAGGGCGTCGTGGTGCACGTCGACGAGGGTCCGCAACGCGGGGGTGGCCGTCAGCGCCCAGTGGCACCAGTTGCACTCGTCGGCCGGACCCCGGGGCCGCCGGCACTCCAGCAGGTGGGCGTCGAGCAGGAAGGCGTCGTCGGCCGACCCGGTCAGCACGACTCGTCGATCCGCACGGCGCGGATGCCCGGACCCTCGGGGAGCGGGGCCTCGTCGCCGATCACCACCGCGACGATCGTCGTGCCCGGCGCCGCGGCGGGCGGCCAGGGGGTCAATCCGTCGGTCAGCACGACGACGACCGACGGGCGGGGCCGGGTCGCGAGGGCGGCGTCGATGCCGACGCGAAGGTCGGTGTCCCCGCCGCCGGTGAGCACCAGCTCCCCGAGGCGGCGGACCCGCTGCGGCCGGACGGCCTCGACGTCGCACACGACGACGGTGAGATCGCGCGCGCCGTGGCGGTGGAGCAGGGCCCCGATCTCGGTGACCGCCGCGTCGAGGCGGGAGCGGCTCATCGACGCGGACGTGTCGACGACGACGGCGACGTCGGGCCGGACGTGGCGCACCCCGGGCACGAGCACGTCGGGGGCGACGTCGGCGCGGCGGTTGGGGCGGTTCCAGGTCGGCTCCGGCCGGGCGGTGACCTCCCGGACGGTGCGGCCGAGGGTCGAGCGCAGCATCCGCCGCCACGACACCTGCGGGGCGAGCAGGTCGCGCGCCCACCGGACCAGCCCCGGCGAGGTCGCCTCGCCCCGCTCGTGGGCGCGCACCACCTCGTGGGCGACGACCTGCCGGACCGCCTCGGCGTCGACCTCGTCGACCCCGTCCCGACCGGACTCGACCGGCTCCTCGTCGATCTCGCCGGGCACGGCGTCGCCGCCGGACCCCGAGCCGCACAGCGGGTCGGTTCCGCCCTCGGCCCTCCGCCGCCGCAGGCTCGCGAAGTACACCTCCTCGAGGCCGTGCGGCTCCTCACCGATCGTCTCGGGGAGGATGCCGGGCGGCAACGGCAGCCCGTCGTCGCGGAGGTCGTCGTTGATCGCGGCGTCGCCGGCGACGTTCCACAGCATCCGCTCGTCGCGGCGGACCCCGTACCGGACGGCCCGGTCCGCGTGGGCGCGCAGCACGTGGTGCGCCTCGTGGACCAGCACCGCCGCGGCGGCGGGTACGCCCCACCTCCGGGCGGCGTCCATGTCGAGGTAGACCCGCCAGTACTTGTCGACCGCGAACGTGCCGAGGCCGGGCTGGGCGACGGGTACGAGGGCGAACAGGGCGGCGGCCAGGTACGGCTGCTGGCGGGCCGCAACCAGGCGGGCCGCGGCGAACAGCTCGGCGTCGGCCGGCCCCAACGGCGGCACCCCGGTGGCGACGGCGGCCATCGGCCCTCAGATCAGCTCGGCGGCGCGCAGCGTCGGGGCGAAGGCGACGGCCTCGGGCGGAGCGGGCCAGCCGTCCTCGCGCAGGTCGATCAGCCCGACCGCCGACAGGGCGGCCACGTCGGCCCGGCCGGCGTCGCACGCCACGCCGAGCACCGCCCAGGCGGCGTGCCAGCGGTCGAGGGTCGGCCGGCCGGCGACCGCGGCGGTGACCCCGGCGAGCGACGCGAGCAGCAGGTCGATGCGCGAGGACGGATCGAGCGACGACGGATCGGCGAGCAGCTCCTCGGGGTCGGGGAGGTCCATGGCGTCGGCGAAGCGCAGCAGCTCCAGCGCCGCACCGGCGCCGACCAGCCCGGCGACCAGCGCCTGGCGCACCTTCCGGTCCGCGCCCGCCGCGTCGGCCGCCGCGGCCGCCCGGTGCGCCTGGTCCCACGTGCGCGGCGACGGCCACGCCCGGCCCTGGGCGACGATGTCCTCGGGCACGCGCCGCAGGATCGACGGCCGGGCGCCGATGAACCCGGCGAGCGTCGCCCGCCAGATGGTCTCGATCGCCCCCCGCTCCGCCGGGACGATCGGGATCGGCGGCGGCTCCCAACCGTGGAGCAGCCCGGCCACCCAGCGGGCGGGCTCGGCCTCCCAGTCGAGGTGGCAGAACCGGTTGGCGAGCGGCGGGGCGAGGTCGTCGCCGCCGGCGGACACGTCGGGCGGGTTGGCCGCGGCGACGAACGAGACCGAGTCGGGCAGCCGCAGGTCGCCGACCTCGCGCTCGAGGACGACCCGCAGCATGGCGGCCTGGACCGACGGCGGGGCGGTGGTCAGCTCGTCGAGGAACACGACCGTGGTCGGCTCGTCGAGGCAGCGGGTGGCCCACCGGGGCGGGGCGAAGGTGACCGACCCGCCCGGGTCGCGCACCGGGAGGCCGACGAAGTCCGACGCCTCGCGCACGCTGCCGACCACGACCTCGCACGGCCGGCCGAGCTGTTCGGCGACCTGGGCGATCAGCCTCGACTTGCCCTCTCCCGGCCCTCCCCACAGCAGCACCGGCTGCCCGATCTGCACCGCGATCGCCAGCGCGTCGCGCACCGCCTGACCCATCTCTCCGACCCTCCCGGCCACCTGTTCACGTCCACCGCCCATCCGAACACATGTTCACCCACCTCGCAAGGGGGCCCGCGGGGGTTTCGCGGCTTCAGGTCGCGGCGAGGGCGGCCTCGGTCCGGGCGACGAGCACCGGCGCGTCGAGGGCGGAGTGCACGGCGAGCGCCCGGTCGAGGTGGCGGCGCGCCTCGTCGCGCTCGCCCCGGGCGAGCGCCGCCAGGCCCAGGTGGTGCGATACCGCGCCCTCGCACGCCGAGCCGGTGCCCATCACCACCAGCTCGTCGGAGTAGGGCACCAGCGCCTCGGCGACGCGGCCGCCGAGCCCGGCGTCGCCGAGCCGCCACGCCGCCTCGGCGAGGTAGGCGAGCGTGAGCGGGAGGGTCCACGTCGTCGCCGGGGGCCACAGCTCGCCGGTGATCCGGTCGACGACCTCGGCGGCGCGGGCGACGTCGCCCGCCGCGAGGGCCGCCAGCGCCAGGCCCGCCCGCCACGCCAGCTCCATCGGCTGGGCGGCCAGGCCGGCGGCGACCACGTCGACCAGCTCGCCCTCCCGACCCTCGGCCCGACGGATCGCGAAGATCTGCGCCACGTGCGCGGCCGTGAAGTTCGGGGCCCGGCCGGCGGAGGCCACCGCGGCGTGGGAAGCCGCCTCGGCGGCGGCGAGGTCGCCGCGCAGCAGGCACGACGCCCCGCACCACAGCTCGGCCTGGGCGGCCGCGTACGGGTGGTGCGCCGCGGTCGCCGTCGCCGCCAGCGTCGACGCGCACCGCTCGAAGGCGGCGCGGTCGCCGAGTTGGAGGGCCGGCACCGCCTGCACCTCGACCCCCGCCAGCGCGGCGTGCGGGAACCACGGCGACTCGACGTCCTCCAGCTCCTCGCCCAGCGCCCGCCGCTCGCCGGGGTTCGGGTGACCCCACGTCGCGAGCACGTACGCGGACAGGGCGACGGCCAGCGCGTCGCTGTCGCCGCTGCGCCGGGCGAGGTCGAGCGACCGCGCCGCCAGGGCAGGGGCGGATTCCGGCAGCAGGTCGAGCACGGCGACGGTCGCCCGCGCCGCGACCAGGATCGACCGGCCGGCCAGGTCGTCGTCGTCGATCAGCAGCAGCGCGTGCTGCCAGAGGTCCCCCGCCTCGTGGCCCGACTCGCCCGCCTTGGTCATGAACGAGTACCAGGCCGCCGCCTCGACCAGCCGGTCGCGGTCGCGCAGGCGTAGGGCGACGCGGGCGGCCCGCACCAGCGCGGGACGGGCGTCGTGGCGGCGCAGCCCCATCGTGGCCGCCCGCCCGAAGCCGAGCAGGGCGTCCGCCAGGTCACGCAGGTCGGGATCGGGGTCGGCGGTCACCTCCGCCATCGCCGCCTCGTAGAAGGACACCGACCGCTCCCACGACCCCGCCGCGTCGGCCGCGGCGGCGTCCAGGAACCGACCGGTCGGTTCCGCATCGACCGGCGCCGTCGGGGCCGGACCGGGCCGGGCCACCCGCAGCATCTGCTGGGTCTCGACCTCGCTCAGGCGCAGCGCGGCGGCCAGCTTCCGCACGGTCGACAGCCGCGCCGAGTGGTTGGCCCCGCGCTCGAGGTCGCTGATCGTCCTGACGCCCACGCCGGCCTGCCGGGCCAGCTCCTCCTGGGTCAGCACCAGCCGGTGCCGGTGGGTCCGCAGCAGCCGGGCGAGGGCGCCCCGATCGAGGGGCGCGTCGGAATCGGAAGCCAGCGCCATCGCTCCGATCCACCTCCCATCCCCGTGACCGCACCAGGGTCCGCAGATGGTACCCACGACTCACCGGCAGTTGGCACGCAGCTACGGCCCGAACCGTTGCGTCCGCCCCCCACCGGCGCGACGGTCGGCCCGTCCGCCGCCGCGGACCCTCGGGGCGGGAGGCGCCCGAGGCGGCGACGGCCCCCCGTCGCGTCGGGAGCGGGGGCTCCGACGCGACCGATCCGACCGCTCCCCGACCGACCCGGCACCCCCCGGATCGGTCGCGGGGCGGCCCCGGAGATCCGTGGAATGCCTAGGCTTCGTCCTTGTTGGGCCCGGGCGCCGTCGTGGCCCACCCGGCGGCGTCACGTAGCGTGCGCCGTCGATGAGGCGCACCCTGACGTTGCTCACCGTGCTGGCGGCCCTGCTGCTCGCCGCCGCCTGCCAGCCGACGCTCCCCGCCGGGGTCCCGATCGGGGTGCCGGCCCCGGGCTCGACGCTCGTCGGCTGCGACGTCGCCGACACGTTCGTGACGATCTCGGCCGACGCCCACCTCGACCCGGCGTGCACCTACACCCGGGGCATCGAGGTCGTCGCGTCGGACACCACGCTCGACTGCCGGGGCGCCCGCATCCACGACGCGGCGGGCAACCAGCCGCGAGGGGTCCACGTCCACGTGCCGGTGGGCCACGACCTCACCGGGGTGGTCGTCCGGAACTGCTTCATCGAGGGCTTCACCAACACGATCCGGGTCAGCCGCGACGGCTTCCAGTCGCTCCCCGCCGGCGGCGAGTACGGCGACGACGTCGGCGACATCACGATCGAGAACAACCACCTCAGCAACTCGCGCGGCAGCGGCATCTTCGTGAACGCCTACGTCACCGACGTGACGATCCGCGACAACACGATCACCGGCGCGGGCAGCGTCGGTGTCTACCTCGAGGCCGGGTCGAAGGACTCCACCGTCGAGGGCAACACCATCAACCGCAACGGCTACGCCACCGTCGACCCCGACGGCTACCCGGAGGACATCGGCGGCACGACGTTCCTGACCCTACGGACCGGGCGGGAGGGCATCGCCGTCGACGGCTCGTCGGGCAACCACATCGTCGGCAACAGCCTGTACGCCAACGCCGCGGGCGGGATCTTCCTCTACGAGAACTGCGGCGAGTACGCCACCGAGCAGCCGGGCGCCTGGTGGGAACGGCGCTACGGGGCCGACGACAACGTCATCGAGGGCAACCAGATCGTCGCCGGGCGCAACGGGATCTGGGTCGGGTCCCGGATGGCCGAGAACCAGCACTTCATGGACTGCTCCGACCCCGCCTACGTCTCCGGAGCACTCACGGCGGTCCACCTCGACCACGCCGAGGACAACACCATCCGCGGCAACCGCATCGGCGCCGTTGACAACGCCATCCGCGTCGAGGACGACGGCACCACGGTCGCCGACAACTACCTCCACCTCACCGATCCCGCCGCCCGGGGCGTCCTCGTCG
>Ga0123330_1004245_pt1 | contig 11234 bp, 10 predicted proteins | sample BioC13SIPDNA_2_FD_89704 | JGI IMG/M metagenome (GOLD analysis project Ga0123330, IMG submission 89704) | Anaerobic biogas reactor microbial communites from Washington, USA - Biogas_R2_A C13 SIP DNA | ecosystem: Engineered > Bioreactor > Anaerobic > Unclassified | place: Washington, USA... | reverse complement strand
TTTCCTTTAAAAGTAGTAAATAAAGAAGGTCGTAGTTCTACTGATAATGTAATTAAAGCAATTAACTATGCTATTGAGCAAAAAGTGGATATTATTAATATTAGTATGACTAATAAAAACAATACAATAGAATTAAAAACTGCAATACAAAATGCTCAAATAAATAATATTATTATAGTAGCTGGAGTAGGAAATAATGGTGAAAATATAGAGTTATATCCGGCTTCTTATGAAAATGTAATTTCTGTTGGTTCAATCGCTCAAAATAAAAATATATCATGGTTTTCAAATTATAATGATAAAATTAGCATTGTTGCTCCTGGTGAAAATATTACCACTATGGAATTAGATGGTTCTTATGGATTACATGGAGGAACTTCATTTTCTACTTCTTTTGCAACTTTTGAAGTAGCATTATTAAAGGCTAAATATCCAGAATTAAATAATGACGATATTATAAAAATTATTAAAGAAACTGCAATAAACATAGGAGAAATAGATAAAGATACTTATTATGGGCATGGAATAATTAATTATAATAATGCTATACATCATGCATATGATGCGCTAAAAGAATACAAAAAATGGGAACTAATGTCAAATGTGCTACCAAATAACTCTTGGACGATTACATTTAATGATTTAGTAAAATCCACAGGGGATATTAATATCATAGATGAGTATTATAATAATATTCCCATTAATTTACAAATCAATGAAAATAAAATAAAAATTGAACCATTACAAAATTACAAATCAAATGAAATATATTCTCTTGTAATAGAAAATACTATTTCATCTAAAGATATTAATTTAAAAGAAAATGTGAAAATGAAGTTTAAAACATTAAATTCCGCAAAAATTATGAATTATCAAAATGTGAATGAATATATTTCTATGCCAATATGGGATTAATTTGTATTTAAAATGTCATTTTAACTAAAATTATTATGTTATATAATTTAAAGTAACTATATAAGCATAATAATAAGTAGTTTGTGCATAAACCGTACCAGAATAATCTTTTCGCCAAACTTGTGTATTAGGTTTACTTGCAATCCCACTATGCAATCCCACTATACCTTCTACACCACACTCTTGTATCTGGTTTTTCTAAAGTCGCAGCATAATCAAATACAATATATCCTGACCAAGAAGTACCATTTTCCCAAGCGTAAACTAATGCATCATAATTGCTTTGATAAGCAGGATTAACACCTACATAATCTGGCGTGTCAAAGGGACGGGAGTATTGACACGCTTTATATGTATCTAAACGGGCAGGCATGGAAACCTGCCCCTACAAATAACAGGGTAAATTATTGGTAGGGGATGGGTTCCATCCCATCCCGCATATGACTAAATGCAAATTTGTATCTGGGAATAGAAGAAAAACAACGCTTAATCGATGCGGATTAACTGGAATTAAAGTTTTAAGTTAAAAGAAAGAAAATGATAGTTTAAGAAATTGGCTAAGTCTCACAATACACAACCACTTAAATTGCCATTGCCCCACTTGGCATTTGCTGAGCCTTAAACCCTAGTATGACCATGGTGATAAATTCTGCAAAACACGTTTTTTAAGAGCCACCCTAGCGGTGTTGACAGTGCCATCAACGCATGAATTTAAGAGCCACTGGCGCGCAACGTGGGAGCCACTCCGTATTTTGCCGAAACGGGCACTCGTTCCGGATAATCTAAGCTACTTGAGTTTCCGTGCAATTTGCCGAGCGTAGCGATAATGATGATTGTTTATGCATTTGCATGAAAATGGTATCGTAGCTGTTTTTGACTATGCTGATTAAGGTCGTCATTTTTTTAGAAGCAGCAGTTGCTGTGAGCAGTGTGGATAACGCGAAGCGTTATCCAATATCTGTGTGTCAACCCGTAGGGTTGTGCACAGGGCAGCACTGTCCACAGTGGTCGGTAATATCTTAGTTTTGTCTGAAATGGGTATCCAGTTTACCACGAAATACGCAGGCACCCCCTGCTGGCAGGAGGCAACTCGCTAAAAAGCTAATTAGATAAACGCATGGATTTACTGCCTTTGATAATGATTTTGTAGGCTTGGGCCGATAACCGATCCGTAATAGCTTCAGCAGCAACCGGTATAGGGATTTGATCGAGCCATTCTGCGGGTTCATACTGGGATGCAATAATGGTAGCCTGGTTATTATGCCGGCGGTCGATTATCCATAGTAACAATTCGGTATCTTCCTCGGTAATGGGGAACAAAAGCCATTCATCGATGATAAGGAGACCATACTTCACGAACTGCTTACGCAAACGGTGAAATGCTTCGATCCCTTTGGCTTTTGCTAGTTTCAACTCATCAAGCAAATCCGATAACTGAACATAGCGGGTGGACAAAAAACGCCTGCAGGCAGATTGTACCAGTGCTTGGGCAAGGTATGACTTCCCAGCCCCGGTTGGGCCTACAATGATAACATTACGGGCATGCGGAATGTAGTTACAGGAAGCCAGTTCCAGAATGAGATTGCGATCTAGTTGCCTATCATCCCCATAGCTGATGTCCTCCACACAGGCTGTTGTATTCTGGAATCTGGCTGGATGGATAAGCTTTTGCAGCCGACTGTGTTGACGTTTGCTGAATTCCCAGTCCACCAGAAGCCCCAGTCGTTCCTGAAAGCCCATTTCCTGGTAAGAGGGGTCGGTTTCTTGCTGTTGAAGGGCTTCGACCATACCCAAAAGCGGCTTAATAACTACTCTGGAAAGCTCGTACCGGGCGGATTTCTGGTGGGTTACTTTAGCCTCCGGGGCTGGAAACTGCTTGATGAGCAAATAGAGCGTTTTAGGGGAGAAGAGCAATGCTGCCGCTTGCTGGTAGGGATGCAAAGACCGGAGGAAGAGCTTTTGCGCAATGCTCTGGCCAGGATTGATGAAGGATTGATGGATAATCCTAGAGCTCTGGCCTTAAAAAAGGAAATCGCTCTCTCTTTCAGGGTCCCCTGATTAGCGAAAAACTTCAGGCAGGGATACAAATCTAGGAAGCAGGAATCGGAGGAAAGGAAAAGTAGGTAGGATGAAAGCCAGCCTGGGAAATGAAGAATTACTAAATCTTCCTAAAACCGCTTTTCTCTGCAGCCGCCGGGTACCAGCTTCCGCTGTGCTCAAATGCTATGATTGGGCCAATGCCCAGCGTGAGGCCGGTCGCTGCGTTATCAGCGGCTTCCACAGCCAGATGGAAAAAGACGTCCTGCATTACCTTTTGAAAGGTACCCAGCCCATCATTTTAGCCCTGGCTCGCGGCCTGAAAACCCGCCTGGAACCTGAACTGAAACCCCCTTTGGAGCAAGGCCGCCTGCTCATCATTACCCCCTTTGACCATTCCGTAAAATGGGTTACCGCAGAAAATGCCGCCATCCGCAACCGGATGATGATAGAGTTGGCTGATGAGATAGTGGTGGGCTATTCCAGCCCGGAAGGACAACTGGATATGATTCTTCACTATTATAAAGAGAGAATGATTGTCAGGTTGTAAGCATTGGAGTGGATCTGTTGCATATTTCCATTGATCCACCCATAAGAATCCTCGTAGTTGCCATCCGCAAACGGAAATGCGGTTTTACTTTATGAGTTATCTTCATAAGTGTTTTCAAGCAATAGATTCATCCAATCCTGCTTGCTATGAAGTATCCTGGCAATGAAAATTTCGTCTTTAGCGATGCGATAGAAAATGATATACGGTTGGACTATAATGCGGCGGTATCCAGCTTTGACCAGGGACAAATCGTTGGTTGGCAGTACGGTCCCCAGGCGAGGTTTGTCCGCCAGTTTTAGAATAGAATTCTCAATTCGTTCCAACAACCTGGCGGCAGCCTTTCGATTATCTTCAGCAATATAATCGAATATGCTGTCCAGGTCATCTACCGCGTCCCGGGTGTAGCGAATTTTAAGCCTGGCCATGGATACGCTCCTTTAGATGAGAGAAAACCTCTTCGTGGTCGAACAGTTCGCCTGCTGCAATCTGCTTATCTGCTGCGGAGAGCTTTGCTTGTAAGCGAATCCAGGCTTCGCGGCGGCAAAAGGCTTCATGGCTCATTACTACCAGGTCATTTTCGCCGTTGTTGGTGATCAGAATAGGGTCGTCAGTTTCATGACAGAGCTTGGAGAAACCCTTATAATCCGAGCGAATCACCGATGACGGCTTAACAATCATGAGGCCGGGCCGGCGGATTCTGTTTAGCATCATGCATGCCTCCTATCAATTATCTGTCAAAAGTCTACCACGAGGGTTAAGGCAAAGTCAAACAGACCGGTTGGCAGGGCTATTCCGGCGCTTTGATTATCCGGCGCAAGGTGAGAGCGACATCGCGGATGAACCTCTATTTCTGTATATTCAGCGCTTATTTCAAACCCGGCGGGTTCTTCTTCGAGCCAGAGTTCAGCAGCTTCCCTGATATTATCCAGGACTTCTTCTTTCGTTTTTCACTGAGATATACATCCGGGTAACACGGGACATTCTGCAATAATCCAGCCATCTTCCCCTGGAGTTAATATCACTGGTAATTTCATTGGTAGTTAGCTCCTTTCTTTAACTTTCTTATCCTACCCAAAGTCTATCACGCCTGTTAAGGCAAAATCAAACAGGCCGGCATATTAGCTGCGTTTTAAAAAAAAGGAAAAGTCGGATTGAAGAGGTAGAGGCGCTTGACCCTGCGCCGCAGTTTGTCCAGGGGAGCCAGGGCAAAAAATTCTCATAAAGCTGGCAATCGGTGAGGAGACATAAACAGGTTTTAGGTATAATTCATCCAATTATGGAAAGAAAAATAAATATCTTTGGTATAATTATAAATAGCTTGAAAAAGGGGGATGGGTATAGTGTTCAAAAAACAGGTTGTTGGAGTTATTCTCATCATTGCACTGGCTCTGGGGTTAGCCGGGTGTAACAGTGCAGCAACAAAAGGCGGACTGTCGGAAGGCAAAGATGTAATTCCGTTGATAATGCTTACATCAGAGCCTGCGGGCGAAAGTGATGCCGGTAGCATGGAGCGAGAGGCGAGACGGGCTTCCTGGGATTTGAAGAGCGGCAAACTCTCCTGGGAGCAGGAAGCTTGTTTCCGGCAAGAGATGGGGGAGGAGTACAATCCTCGGCTGATCTGGGATGGCGGCTCCCGGCTTTTTGCCTGTTCATTTGGAACCCAGGAAACTGGGAGATTAATAAAAGACCAGGCCAGTAAATTACGCGTTCAGGAAGTAAGAACGGACAGTATGCCTATGGTCGCAGCCATTAAGGCCTCATCCGAGCAGGATGAGCTTTTGCTGGCCTATCCCCGTTCCCAGTCAGGGGAATCACCGGATTCAGCAATTTCGGAGGTGATCATTATCGAAAGTCACCGGGGCGATTTGGTGGTGAAGCGCGATCTGCCGCTGCCGGATTATGCCGCTAAGGGTGATATTATGCCTTTACTCATTTCCGGCAGCTCTTCTCAATTCAAGCTGCTTTTGCTTAATAATGATGTTGAAGCCGGAAAGGACGGGTTGCTTTTAGCCAAGGTCGCTGAGCAGCAGGAAGATTGGCAAAAAATAAAGGGTGAAGCTTTGGGTTTAATTGTCGGCGGGGGAACGGATCTGGCTCAAGTCGGCAGCAATATCTACAGGACTATACCGGAGCCGGCAAAGCTCAGCCTGGTGCAGCGGGAACTGGCCTGGGAAGACTTTTCGCCCCTCAATGATCTCCGGGCTGATTTAAGCAAGAATATCGAAAAGGCTATGGAGAAGTATGGCGATGCTTATTGTGATCTGCGTCTGGGTAGTTTCAAGGATATTTTGCTGGTAGCGGCTGATTTGCCGGAAGAACACTGGATATGGGCTTTTCGAGGTGATAAGTGTATAGGTCGCTTGTATACCAATAATGAAACTCAAAGCATGGAGAGTTCCCCGGGGAATGAAAAGATGCAGACAACTGCGTTTACCACCCGGGCCGACTGGTTTATATTGCCGACTGATGGTTACGGGCAGTATAAATAGTTTGGGTTACAAGCATCGTAAGGGAGGAATAGGCCGGGGATAGTTTTGGGGGATTACATTCAGTTTTGGACTTTAACCGAATTCCCTATTATCCTCGGCAGTAGCAAAGACCTCATAGATTGTCAAGAGACAAAAAATTTACGGTATTAGTGAAGAAAAACCTTTTAACAAATAATTGTACTCGATTAAATATCGTCATCCAACTTCTTTGAGCTCCGGCCCGGCTTTTAATATTAAACTGGTTATTCGGGCTCCAGCGAAGGTTTTCAGGCTACATGTCAAGGTCATGGATTTATTTGTACGGCTTTTTTATTTGAACTTTACCTGCCGTTCACGCCGCGAAAAACACATTAATTTTATCCTAGCGCATAATAATCTGTGCTCCCTGGTTAATTAATAAAGTAACAACTATGCCCAGAAGCAGAGGAAGCAGGGCGGACAGAAAAGTCCAACGAGCACTGCGGGTCTCTTTGAAAATGGTATAAAGAGTGGTGCCGCAGGGAAAATGGAGCAGTGAAAACAGCATGACGCAGAGGGCAGTAATCCAGGTCCACCCATGATCCAGCAGTAAAATTCGCAATGCGTTCAGGCTGTCCAATTCCAGCATGCTGCCGGCGGAGATATAGCCCATGATAAGGATGGGCAGGACAATCTCATTGGCGGGCAACCCCAGGAGGAAGGCGATGAGGATAATGCCGTCCATACCCATTAGCTGACCCAGGGGGTTCAGCCAGCCCACTATTAATGCAAAAACGCTGGTTCCGCCAAGAAAACTGTTAGCCAGTATCCAGGTCAGGGCTCCCGCCGGGGCGGCAATGACCACGGCCCGCCAGAGTACGAATAGGGTGCGGTCCAGCAAGGAACGTATAAGGATTTGACCCAGTTGGGGCCGGCGAAAGGGAGGGAGCTCCAGGACAAAAAAGGAAGGCATTCCGCGCAAAAGGGTGCGGGATAGCAAAGATGAAACCAGCAGGGTAGTTGCTATGCCGGTCATAATTATTGCTACCACTGCCAGGGTAGCCAATACGGAGCTATAAGCTTGGGAAACCAGGGTACCCATAAAGATCGTGGCCAGGGCGATGAGCGTGGGAAAGCGGCCGTTGCAGATGGAGAAGGTATTGGTGAGTATGGCTATCAATCTCTCCCGGGGGGAGTCGATAATGCGGCAGGAAATAACCCCGGCAGCATTGCAGCCAAAGCCCATGCACATGGTTAAACACTGCTTGCCATGGGCTCCAGCCCGGCGGAAGAGCTTATCCATGTTAAAAGCTACCCGGGGTAGATAACCCAGGTCTTCCAGCAGGGTAAAAAGAGGGAAGAATATGGCCATAGGGGGAAGCATAACTGAAACTACCCAGGCCAGTGAACGATACATACCCTGAATCAGCAGCCCGGTCAACCAGACCGGCGCGTTTACGGCCAGAAAAAGGGCAGTAAGCTGCTCTTCCAGCCAGAACAGGCCGGTGGCCAATAACTGCGAAGGATAGTTGGCCCCCGTTATGGTAATCCAGAGAATCAATGTTAGAAGAAGCAACATAATAGGAAAGTCCAGCCAGCGGGAGGTAAGAATATTGTCCAGTCTGGCCTCCAGGCCGGTGTACTGTGAGTTTTTACTTCTGACTACCTGGGCCGAGATACTCTCAGCCTGCTGGTAGATACTACTTACTATCCGGTCTTTTATATTGGCTGTATTAGTGGGAAGAAGAGGTTCAATTTCTTGGAGTACGGATAAGCCCGGGTTGTTTATGGTAGACATAAGGCCACTTCCTCCTTCAATACTTGCCGGGGAAAATCATTGTTTTTGTGGTGGCTTATATGCTTCAGGATGCTGAAATCCCTTTCCAATACCCGCAGGGCCACCCAGCGGCTGTTAATCCAAGCCGGCAGGTAAGGAGCCAGTCTTTTTTCAATCTTATTTATGGATCTTTCCAGCTCCGGATCATAAACAAGCTGCCGTGGCCGGATGGCTATTTTACCGGCCAGCATATCGTCCAGAACATTTTTTAAGCTCTCTAAACCCCTCCCGCTGCGGGCGGCGGTACCAACTGCCGGTATTCCCAGCTGCCGGGCCAGCATGGCTATATCTACGTGAATTCCTTTCCTTTCGGCTTCATCCAGAAGGTTTACACAGACTAACACCCGATCGGTAATCTCCAATATCTGTAACACAAGATTCAGGTTGCGCTCCAGACAGGTGGCATCACATACTACCAGAGTTATATCGGGGCGAGAAAAACAGATGAAGTCGCGAGCTACCTCTTCATCGGAAGAACTGGCGTGCAGCGAATAGGTTCCGGGCAGGTCCACCAGGGTATAATGCCGGTTACGGTGGGAAAAAGTACCTTCAGCCTTTATTACGGTTTTCCCCGGCCAATTGCCGGTATGTTGCTTCAGCCCGGTTAAACGGTTAAACACAGTGCTCTTGCCCACATTAGGGTTGCCGGCCAGGGCTATAACGAAATTATTTTGCTTATCCGGGTTATTTTTAGTGGACTCAGATAAAAGGGTGGTATCAATCGCCATGGGTTACTCCTTTCGTATTATTAATTAATTTGTATCCACCAGGATTTGAGCGGCATTTTCATTGCGCAGGGCTATTACTGCACCCTTAATCAAATAAGCAGTCGGATTGCCGGAGGGGCTGCGCCGGATAATTTCAACTCTTGCTCCCGGTACCAGACCCAAGTCGAGAAGCCGGCGGCGATTGTTGCCTGGAGTCAAGATCTCGGCAATCCGGACGCTGGCTCCGATGGGGATATCGGCCAGGGATAGAGGATGGGGCATATTTCTTTCACCACTTTCGATTAGCCAGCCAATATTTTAACCCGATGTTTTTCTATAAAGCTATATATGGGTAAAAATGTTGCACCCGGCTAACTTTTAAAATCTAAATTAATATATTAGCCGGAAAGTAATTTGGTGTTTGTCCACGGAGAATTATGAAATTCACCTGGCACTCACTAACACTTTCTTTTCTGGTTCAGAGTTGAATAAGGGGAAGGTTGGAAGCAGCACATTTTTGGGGAGAGTGCGAAAGCAGACCATAATCAGGTATAATTAAAGTAATAATTCTATGCAAAAACTCCTTTTGTTGCATAAGGTTGCATAAATATGCAAAGCAAGCGTTGGCGAAGCATGGATGCAACACCCTGCGGGTACTCCTGATGTCTTCGGATGTCACTATTAAAGGTTGTCTCCCATGGATGGGAGATTAGCGCGGTACCCCTTGAGCCGCGAGACAAGAAAAATTGTGAGAGGATAAGATGACTATTATGGATAATACCGTTCTATCCTTTCTTCAAGCCAGAAAAAAGAAAACTATATTACTAAGTGAATTGGAGCAACTGGTGGGAGGACAGGCCAGCTATGAAGATTTTGCGCTCTTGATTAATGATCTGGAGCAAAAAGGAATATTAACGGCTGTGAAGCAGCAAGGCTATAATCAGAAACCCATCCCCCTGGCCAATGCTTACCGTATAATCCAGTCCAAAATCCCGGCTGATTTCTTGCAGGAAATTGAGCGTTTTCATTTTATCCTGCATCCCTTAATCAAACTAGAGGCATATTATAGCCTGGCGGCTTCGGAATGGGAAAACGATCTGCCCTATATTCAACATATAAACCACTTCCTGAAAGAGCAGGGCTTGCCTGATGATGAGGCTACCGCTCCCGAAAGGTCTTATGCTCTGGTGGGGGATGAAAAATGGATTGACGAAAAAGGCGGCAAGAAGCTTCTGGAGAGGGTGGGAATCTGGTCGGCTATGAATATTGTATATTTGCCTGATCCTCTGATGCTGGCAGTAAACCAGCTTCAGCATGCCCAGAGGGACGAAACCGGCCTGCATCTGGTGGTAGAGAACAAGACTACTTTTCATGCTTTGCTGGAATATTTACCGGATACGATGTTTTATAGCTTGATTTATGGAGCAGGTTGGAAGATTACCGCCGATATCATCATGCTGGATAAACAGTTAAGTTTGCAAAACCGGGAGCATTGCATTTATTATTTTGGGGATTTGGACTATGAAGGAATCAGTATCTGGCATAGCTTGAACATGCGGCATCTGGCTCTTCCGGCGATAGCGTTTTATCGTGCTTTATTATCCAAACCGGCAGCTCGGGGCAAAGAAACCCAGGTTTGTAATGAGGAGGCTCTGGCTCACTTCCTGACCTATTTTTCCTTTGCGGAACAGGAAACAATCAGGGATATATTGGGTAATGGCGGTTACTATCCGCAGGAAGCCCTGAGCCGCGCGGAGCTGGGAGCAATATGGAGGGATGCTTCGTGGAGCTAGATGCGCGAAATATTACGGCTAATTATCGCGAACGGGTGCAGCGGCTAGCCATTTTTGATCCTTTATTTCGGCTGGAGAATAAAAAGACTACTGATAATAGCAATCGACCCATTGATTATTTCGGCCTGGGTTTACTTACCCTGCTGTTTTTCTTTGAAAATATGCTGTTGCGTAATCACAAGACCGGGGTTAAGGAACTGGCCCAGTTTTTCCAAAGCATTAATCAGGGAGAACTGGATCTGGATAGCGAAGGCTATGAAAAACTGGCCCGCGATATTATTGACGTATTTCGTCCTCCGGGTGGGAAAAGAAACTCCCGCAGTTTTTACGATTGGCATACCCGCCAGGAAGATACTATTTTCATCTCTATTTTAAAAGCAGACCGGCGTGATATTAAAAGCTCTACCCAGTATTACAGTTTGGCTGATCAAGGCCTGGAACTGGTATTTGCTACCCGGGAATATTATAGTGAGTTTCAGGTCTCCATAAATCAGCTGCTATTGCGCAAGCAGCTGGAAAGAGGGCAGTTCTGGGGAGCATTGCGCCAGATTGATGAAATGCGGGTGGCAGTTGAGACTCTGGAAGAAAGGATAATACGTATTCGCCATGAGGTGCAGCGCAACATTGTGTCGGAGAGTACGTATCAGCGTTATCGGGATATAATAGAAGAAATTAACCTGCGCCTTAGTCGTGAAGATAAAGAATTCGAAGAGCTGCAGGTCTTTGTCGGTGAGACCAGGGAGCGTTTAAGCTATGAACGAAAGACGCCCAAAGACGAGCAGACCTATGAACTCATGGTAAGAATTGATGTCGAGTTATTCGAAGTGCATAATCAACACGGGAATTTATTAAGGGAGAGTATCGAACTAAAGACTACCGCCTTGCAGGCTGCCCAGGAGTCTTTATACTTTGCCGGTATTGATTCATTTAATTTTCAAAAGGAAATTA
>Ga0123330_1004236_pt1 | contig 11247 bp, 12 predicted proteins | sample BioC13SIPDNA_2_FD_89704 | JGI IMG/M metagenome (GOLD analysis project Ga0123330, IMG submission 89704) | Anaerobic biogas reactor microbial communites from Washington, USA - Biogas_R2_A C13 SIP DNA | ecosystem: Engineered > Bioreactor > Anaerobic > Unclassified | place: Washington, USA... | reverse complement strand
GCCCCAAGCTGAAAAACCGGAGGGCCAACGGGCGGCCCAGACCCGGCTGCAACAATCCTGGTCGTATTTCCCCCGCGTCGATCTGAAACTCGACTTTGATGGCGCGAAAGTCGATTATTCCTTCTTCTTCCAGGTGTTCCAACAGCAGCGGATGGATTTTTCCTATGTTATGGCGACGCTCACCGCGGCCGCGTACCAACGCGGCGAGGCGAGCATCGACGGCCGCCGCCGCGCAGTCGTACTGTTGGACAACAACAGCAACGGCCGCTTCGACGACGTGTTTTCGATGCCTCGGATTCCCAACGTGCGCGGGCGGATCAGGCCGGCTTTCGGCGACTCCGTGTTGATCGGCGAGGAACAGGACGCCGCAGGCGGGCCGCGGCCGGGCGCTGCGGCCTGGAACAGCCAGTATCTCGCCAAGCTGCTGATCCTCGACGGCAAGTACTACGACGTCACGGTCTCGACCTCGGGCGACGAAATCGCTTGGTCGCCTTCGAGCCTACCCGGCGGCCAGGTCGTCGGCCCGCGGAAGAATTGCACGGTCATGCTGATCGGCGAGTTGGGCTGCATCCCGCTCACTCTGAGGGACGCGCAACCGGCGACGGTGCCCGCCGGGCAATGGCGGGTATTCAATTACAGCATAACCGACACGGAGTGGGCGCCTCCCAACGCGGAAAAGCCGGCCGACGCCGATGCCGCCCGGCCGCGACCCGCCCCGTCAGTCGTATCGGGCTGGGGCGCCGCCCAGATGGAACCGATCGAGGTCCGCGCCGGCGAAACGGCCCAAATGAATTTCGGCCCACCCTACAAGCTCGCGCTAAGCGTCTACCACATGCCGGGCGAAGCGCGGTTCGCTATGGCCATCCAGGGCGAAACCGGAGAAACGGTCGCCTCGCTCTCGGTCAACGGACGACGACCGCCAAAACCGAAATTGACCATTACCGATCAGTCGGGCGAAGTCGTCGCGGAGGGCGACTTCGAATATGGCTGAGGCTTCACCTGCCGGTACTCGTGGCGAGTGCCATCGGAATTGGCCGACCAGTACAAAGTGACCGTAACTTGGGACACCGGCCCGTTTGAAGTGAAACCGTCCGACCCGTTGGTGATCAACAAGTCGGACATCAAGCCGGCCCCGCCGAAGAAAGCGGACGCAGAAAAGAAATAACCGATCGGCAGAAAGGCTGCAAGAGAAGGGCGTCGGGGGTTGTTCCCCGGCGCCTTTTTTCATGCGCTGCCGACGGCCCCTTGCCATCGGCTTCGCCTCGCCTTTACCGTGAGGCGGTCTGCCGTTCGATCGACTGCCGTTCCTGCTCGGGGTCGAGTCCGTGTCGCATGGCCATCGTGGCAACGGAGAGGGCGCCGTTGCGGAGGAGGATTTGATCGGCCTGGGCCTCCTTGAGCCGGTCGCGTACGGCGAGCGTGGGCGGAATGCCGCGGAGATCGACCTTGCGGAGGGCGTCGCTCGGCAGCCGGCCCGCCGCCGCGGCGTTGAGCACCACGCGTCGCAGCAGTTCGGTGTCCTCGACGATCATTTCGTGCTGTAGCCGCTCGAACATTTTCACGGCCGGCCCCTCGGCCACCATCGTCGAGCTGTAGTTGGCGTTGCTGGCGTCGGAGGTGAGCATGAACTCGGGCATGACCAGCCGGCTGGCTATCGCCCGAAGCTCGGCCTGCAAAACGGCGACGTATCGGGCGGCGTCGATACCGGCCGCGGGGAACTCGTAATCCGTGCCCGTGCCGGCGTCGATGATCGTGCCCGGCGCGAATCGGCGGAAGTGCGTGGTCCGGCCGGTAACCGCGTTGGAAACGCTGAGGTCGGCTCGGCCGGCGACGAACTCGGCCAATCCGGCGGCCGTGGCGGCGCGGTGCTTGCGAATCAGGGCGATGGCCGACTGGATTTCGGCGACCACGCTCATGTTGCGCAGCAGTTTTTCCGCCCGGCGGAGGTTCTTCCGCACCGGATAGAACAGCGGCAGACCGCGGCGCACGTTGGCGTCGACGTTCGCCTTGCGGTGCTGGATTTCGTCGGCGCCGATCAGCCGCCCGCCGATCCAATAGCCCAGCACGGTTTCCACGTCGTCGGGGTCGGTTTGGACGCCGAACGCGGCGGCCGGATCGGTTCGGCGTTCGTCGGGCGCGGCGACCTCGGCCGGCTCGACGAACCGCACGCGCGTCGCGCCGCCGGCCGACGGGAACAGCCGCAGAAAGCATTCGCCGTCGCGGTCCTTGCGGCGGACGATTTCCTGCTGCCGCTTGCTCCAGTCGTTTAGGCGGATGAACTCGTCGACGACCGTCTGCACTTCGGCGACCAGCGTTTGGTCGGCCTCCGCGGCGTGCCGCGCCGTTGCCCGATAAACGTGGCCGCTGCCGACGATGTAGCTGATGCGGTTTTCGTGTCCGTTGATGGCGAACTCGTTCTCGACGGCCAGTGCCCGGCATTGGTCGCGAAGTTGGGCAAGTTGTTGTTCGTCGGCGAAGGGCATGCCGGCGGGCGAGCCGCCGCCCGCAACGCAAAGACGCCGCCATGCCGAACCGTCGCCGTCGAACATCGCCTCGGCCGGATCGACGAAATCGTCCCACAGCCGGTCGAAGGCCTCGGTCAGCCGCCGTTCGAGATGTTCCATTCGCCGGTCGCCGCTCGGTCGGCGGTTTTCGTTCCGTTCGGTAGCATCGATCGATGGCATGGGGTTTGATCCTTTCGTGGTACGTAGGACAGGTTGGCAACCTGTCCCGAACAAAACGCGATAAACAATCCGCGATTCGGACAGGTTGGCAACCTGTCCCGAACAAAACGCGATAAAGAATCCGCGATTCGGACAGGTTGGCAACCTGTCCTACGGCCTGAAATCGTGCCGTTTCATCCCGGTATACAGAATCGCCTCGCGGATTTCCAGATTAGTTTTTGGACGCTTGTACAGATTTCGATCCGCCAATCATTCGCGATGGGAATTCTGGGAGCGATGGGATTTATGATGAGCGAGGGCGGGGGTTATTGCGACGGGCCAGCCGGACGCGGGTCATTCGCTCGCGAAGTCCGCCCTGAGCGATGAATTCCTTTTCCAGACGTTGAAGCTGGCGGTCGATCAGATAGTTCGCCTGATGTATCAAACAAATCGCAATGTCAATTATCCCACCGTCAGCCGGTCGCCCAGCCCGTCGTTAAACGCGCGGCCGTGGAGGATTTCTTGTGCAAGTCGAATCGCCATTTCCAGCGCGTCCGGGCCGTCGTCGTGGTCGGCGACGGGAAACTCCATCAACTGCTCGACCAACAGCCGGCTCGAAGGGCTGCCGTCCTTGAATCGCAAGCGGCGCGAGGCCAGGAACGGACCCAGCCGGCGGATGCGGACTTGTTTCGAGACGCGGTTGTCGATCGGCACGGGCCGCGCCCCGAGCAATCCGCGACGGCCAAACTCGTTCTCGAACTCGCCGGCCAATAACTCCTGAAACTGGTTGACCTCGACGCCGAACAGGTCGGGTCGAAACGCAGCGAGCCGCTCGACGCCGGCGGCGACGATTTCGGGCGTGGGTCGTCGGGCGAGATCGGCGTCGACGTAAATCATGCCCCGCCGATCGACGCCCAGCCAGACCAGCGCCGAATAATCGCCCCGCCGCGAGTCGGACCCCTTGCTCGGATCGAGGGCCATCGTCCGCACGGCCAACTCGCCCGGCCAATCGTCGAACCAGATCGACTCGTCGAAATATTCTTCGGGCCATTCGCAGCGGTCCGGGTCGATCGGCGAGTTTTGTTTTTCGCGTTCGAAGGCCGTGCGGCCCGATTCGGCGCGCAACCGCATCAGCGTGTAGAGGTCTTCAATTTCGGGCCAGAGCAGCACGGCGCCGGCGTCCATCGCCCGGCGGTTTCGTTCGTAAAACTCTCGGGCGGCAGCCTGATTGTCCCGTAGGACAGGTTGGCAACCTGTCCTGTCATTCTGAAAAATTGCCAGTTCATTCTGGACAGGTTGGCAACCTGTCCTGTCATTCTGAAAAATTGCCAGTTCATTCTGGACAGGTTGGCAACCTGTCCTACGTTTTTGTTGACAACCTGTCCTACGTGTTTGTGACAGGTCGGTGTAAATTGCCTCCCACTCGCGCCAGAGCGTCGCGTTCGTCGGCCAGCGGACGATCGCCTGGAACAGCCGCGAGGTCCAGCCGGGCGTGCGGTGCAGCTCCATCGCCAGCGCGTCGCGGTGCAGGGCCGTGGCCAGATTGACGACGTTCGTCGCCGGCGTGCCCGCGTTCAGCAGCGTGCCGTGGAACCAATCGCGGGATTGTTCGCGTTGGAGCGCCGAGCGGATGTGGCCGTCGTTTTGCAGGTCGTCGCAGACGATCAGCGTGGGTCGATGCTGCCGTCGGCGTCGGCCGCGGATGCGCTGGCCTGCGCCGAACGCCTCGATTGCCGCGCCGTTGGCCAGCACGATCGAGTTCGCCCGCCATACGGGGCCGCGGCCGGCGGCCGCCGGATATGCGTCGGCCAGCAGCCGGTTTTCGAGCAGCTCGGCCTTGATGTTTTCGAGGTGCGCGCGGGCTTGATGTTTCGTATCCGAGACGATCCAGATATACGGTTCCCAGCCTTCGAGGGCGGCCAGCAGCGGCATGGCGAGCGTGCCGAGCGTCGATTTCGCCGCCCCGCGCGGGGCCAATACGTTCAGCTTCGTTCCCCGGTTGCGACGCGCCGCATCGAGCCGCCCGGCCAGCCAACGGTGCATCAGCGACGGCGGCCGAACGAAATGCTCGGGCAGATGGCGTCGACCCCATTCGAGCAAATCGAGCGAACCGGCCGAACGGCGGGCGCGCCGCTTTTCGCGGGCGTGAAGCAACGACGTCTCCGCGCTCGTGGCTCCGTAGAGCCGCGCCAGATCGTGCAGCGAATTCGCCCAATCCGCCGGTGTGCCACTGCCGGCTTGTCCAGCAGTGGCACCCGCATTTTTTGAAGAGGCACTGCTGGGCGAGCCGGCAGTGGCACCCGCATTTTTTGAAGAGGCACTGCTGGGCGAGCCAGCAGTGGCACCCACGTTTTTCGTGCGGTCAGGGATCATCGCCAATCTCCAGCTTTAATTCCACGTCGAGCAGACGAGAAATGGAATTGACTTTTTTCACCACGCGCTTGCGGTATCGCTCGGGCAGATCGGCGATGATGATCTCGACGAACTCGGCCAACATCAGCCGCAGTTGTTCCCGGGTGACGGCGTCGGGCTGGCGCGGCGCGTATTTATCGGGGAAGCCGCGTTCCAACGCCCAGGCCGCCGCCCGCCAATACTGCTCCTTGTTGCCGGCCTTGCGGATGTTTTTCACCAGGCTCAGTTCGGCGTTGCTTCGCGCCTGGCGGAGCTGCTCGTTGAAGTCCGGCTCGCGGGCGGCGGTCCGCCGGATGGTCGAGGCCGAGCAGCCGACGTATTTTGCGGCCACGTCGACTCCGCAACCCACGCTGATAATGGCCACTACGGCGTTGCGCTTGCCATCGTCGAGGATCGTACGGCGTTTGCGTCGTGCCACGGTAAGTTCTCCATCAATTTTCGCCGAGGAACTCGAACGAGACGACGGCTCGGCCGGGCGAGCCGCGATAGTTTTTCGCGGGCCATGCCGGGCGCGGCGCGCCGCTCTTTCGCACGTTTACCGCCCGCCACCGGGGCGAGCGGCTGCAATGGGCGATCATCGCCGGGTGGCTGGTCGTTACGTTCACCCGGTTCCCCTCGCGGCGATGCAGTTCGGCCACCGCCTCGACGACAGCCGTGCCGATGCCCACGCCCTGATAGTCGGGCAGCGTGACGATGCGGCTCACGCGCCAGCGGTTCTTCCGCCCGATCAAGTTCAACATCGCGCAGAACGCGGCCGGCCGGCCGTCGCAGGTGGCCAGGAAACATCGGGCGAAGCGGGGCAACTCGCCGCTCAGATAGTGATGCCGCGCAAACAGCCGCCACGCAGAACGCCGGCAACGAAACAGTCGAAGCTCGATCGGCGGTCGCCGAAGACGCCTCCGCGAATATTCTCCCGTCGCCATGTCGATCACCCAATCGGGCGCGAGCCAGTCGGTCACGTCGTAATGGCAAGCGACGGCGACCAATCGGCGGCCGATCCAGCCCGCGCGAATCCCCTTGGCAATCGCCGCCGATACGATCCGGGCGACGTTGCGATCGACGACCGAGGTGAACTCGTCGAAGACGACGGCGGGAGCGGGGGGCGGGAGACGGGGGGCGGGGGATTGGGGACGGAGGGCGGGGGATTCGGGACGGGGGAGCGAGGACTGGAAATATGAAGCGCGGGTGCCACTGCTGGCTTGCCCAGCAGTGTCGCTATCGCTGTCATGTTCGTCGTTTTCCGCAGTCCAATCACCAACCCCCCGTCCCAAATCCCCCGTCCCCAACAGCGCGCGGGCAAGGTCGCAGCGGAACTGCTCGCCGCCGCTGAGCACGCGGTACGGCTTCAGCCAGCTCGGCGGCGACGAAAAACCGACGGCGGTCAACATCTTGGTGATTTGTTTCGTCGGCAACTCGCCGAATCCGTCGATTACCGCGCGATCGGCCGGCCAGCGCCGCGGCTGATAGACCCGGTCGCCGAAGATTGCCCGGGCGATTGTGCTTTTGCCGCTGCCCGACGGCCCGACGATCAAACCGATCCGCCAGTCGTCGGCGTGCGGGAATCCGTCGGGCGTCTCCACCGCGAACCGCTCGACGACCGATTTCGACGGCGGCAAATCGAACATCCCCGACACTTGCCGCACGCGGAAAGAATCGAAGACCGGACAGGCAGCTTTTACGTCGATCGTCGGCATGGGAATTGAATGTCCATTTTTGTTTTACAGCGTCAACAATTTGCAGGCGAAGCCCTCGGCCGTCAGTCGTTCGTAGACCGCCCGTTGTTGCTCCTCGCCATCGCATTCGACGACGACTTGATACGCCTCGGGCACGTCTAGCTCGTCGGACGGCGTCTGGTCGATGTTTCCCTCCGAGGCCGGCGATCCTTCGCCGCCGGTCGGCAGCATTGCGTCGAGCATCGCGCGGACCGCTTCGCTGTCGGTTTCGACGCGGTCGAGCAGTTCGGCCAGCGCCGCGGCGTCGCAGCCGGCCATTGCCGCGAGCGGATCGAGAACAGCCAGGAGTTTTTCCGCCTCGCTATCGTCGAGGTCCAGGATCAGCACGGGCACTTCGGCGTCGGGCGTGGTCTCGGCGCGGAGGTGCCCGTCGATCAATTGCAGCTCGCCGTCGGGCAAACGCCGGGCCAACAGCGCCCCGGCGTAGCCGATCTCGGCCAATACGCCGCGCAGCGCGTCCCGCTGCGCCGCGGGATGCGTGCGCCAGTTGCGCGGGTTCGGCCGCAAGTCGGCCGCTCTCACGCGGCGAAAGTCGATGATTCGATCGCGAATTTTCATAAGTCAGTTATCAGCTATCAGTTGTCAGTTGTCAGTCTTCAGGCGGGATACGGAAGACTGACAACTGAAAACTATTTCAAGACGGCGGCGGCTATTGCGCCGGCCATTGCGGTCAGCATCACCCAGGCGCCGCGCAGGGCCAGCAGGGTCATCCGCCGGCTGCGATGCAGTTCGGCCACCGCGCCGAGCAGGCCGGGGCCGCGGTCCTTGTTTCCAGGCAGGCCGTATACGTCGGCCTTCATGCACTCCACATCGGCCCGGCACGACTCGCATCGTTCGATCAAACGCTGCACATCAACGTGGTATTCGTGCAGCTCGTCGCGGAGCCGGTCGATGGCGTTGGTTTCGTTTCGGGTCATGACAGGCGGGAGGCTACTCCCTCATTCCGAAGCAGGGCGATCAACTCTTGCGCCTTGGCCGGGTCGTTTGCGGCGTAGTAGGCCGCGACTTTTCGGGCGACCTCGCCCAGCTTGGCGACCATCGCCTCGTCGCTGCGGACGGCTTTGACGATCTCGGCCACTTTATGGACCAGGCCGGAGTAGTCGCCGACGGCGTACATGTCGTATGCTTCGGCGAACCAGCCGAGTCCCCAGGTTTTCATCAGGTCGGCCAATTCGAGGGCGTGTTTGCGGCGTTTCTCCCGCCGGTTGTAGAGCCACAGGCCGACGAGCGTCGCGGCCAGCCCGACGCCAACCAGTATTACGTATTGCCAAACCAATGGGATGTCGTTGAACATTCGATTTCTCCTTATCGGGGCATGATGGTTAGATTTTGTTTCCGCCGAAGTAGAGGAACGCGCCGGCGGCGGCTCCGGCCAGGAGGCACAAGGCCGCCGGCAGCGGCGAACGCCCTTCCGTCCGCGGCGGTTTTTGGGCCTTGGGCGGGGGCGATGCGTTTGCATCGACCGCCGGCCTGTTTTGCGCCGCCTGTTGCCGTTCGGCCAGGTCGATGAGCCGTTCGATACGGGCGTGGAGATCGGCGTCGCGTTTTTCCGCCTCGCCGCGCCAGGGGAGCAGCGGCTGTCTGCCGAGTTTCGTTTCGCCGGCCGCTGCGCAGGGTTCGCCGACCGCCGCGTCGAGCAGGGCGTGAATCCGGCCGGGCTGAACGCAGACGACCTCGCGGCCGTCGGTCCCCCAGAGGATGCCGGCGACGCGGCCCTGGAGGTCGAATACCGGCCCGCCGCTGTCTCCTTGGCGGGCATGGCCGGAGACGATCATCCAGTCGTCAGGCCCGTCGGGAGCGGCCGCCGAACGGCGATAGCCGCCAAACAATCCGCTGTTGCAGGCGAGCCGGCCGTCGGGGCCGTAGCCGCACGATTCGAGCCGGTCGCCGGGCTGCAACGCGGCGTCGGCGCCGAACGTCATCTCGGCCGGCGCAATCCCCTCGGGCTGGACGCCGATGTCCAACACGGCGCAGTCCCATCGCGCGTCGGTCTTTAGAATTGCGGCAGTGCAACGCCGGCGGTCGTGGAACTCGACGTGGATGGTTTTCGCATCCTTGACGACGTGCCGGGCAGTGAGAACCACGATCCTCGCGCCCCAGCGGACCAGCACGCCCGAACCTTTCGACCATGCCGCGCCGCCGTCGTGGCACGCGATCCTCACGACGGCCGCGCGGTGGCCGGCCGGACGCTCGTACCGCCACGCCGGCTTGGGAGCGGCGGGCGCGGGTGTCCGCGGCCGCGGCAACGGGCAACCCGATGGACCGCATTGCCCCAGGGCCGACCCGGTTGCCAGACAGATAACGATCGGAATCAACAGAATTCTTCGCATGGGGTTGCTCCTTGTTCTGATGGGATTTATGGGAGGAATGAGACTAATGGGAATGATGATTTTGAATACCATCGATTACATGATTCCCATAACGCCCATGACTCCCATCTTTTCACTCGTTTCCAAGCCGAAGGCCGTCGGGCAGCCGAGCAGCATCATCAGGCCCAAGCCCGCCAACGTCGCGGCGATCAGCATCCAGGTCAATTCGACGATGAGTTTTCGCACGGTTCTTTCTCCGGGATCAGTGTGAATTGGTAGGCGTAGAACGCGCTTCGCGCGAGATCGGCCGGTTCGGTCAGTCGGTCGGCCAGGTTGGGAACCGGATCGACGCCGCCTGCGCGGGTGGCCGCGGCGACTGCCTGCGAGCAGAACGGCGGCCATGCGTCGTCGGCCGCGTCGTTTAGCTCGGGCTGGACGAGGAACCGCAACAGCGGCAGATGGAGCAGCGCGGCGCGGAACAGATTGAACCAGCCGTAGCGGCGGCCGGTGATGTCGATCATCGCCCTGACGGCCGTCCGGCGTGAAAACGACCTCGCGGCGCCGGCGGCGGCATTCAACCCCGATCCGGCTTGATACACGTCGATCGTGCCCGGCGAACGGCGAACGACGTTCGAGAGGAGTCGGGCCCGGCCGCCGCGGGCGCACATTTCGACGCACATCAGCCGTCCGTTCCACCAGCCGGCCATCGCGGCGTGGGTATACTCCGAGCGGCCGGCGACGGCGATTGCCTGGGAAATGAATCCCCGCGGGCGGAACAAGAGCAGGTCGCCCCCGCGTATCTTGCGGCGCGCGTCGCTGTAGGAAACCGGTAAAATCTCTTTCATCGTTCTGATCCTTGAATATCCGTGCCGTCGGGTGTTATTCGTCGTCGGCGCCGAGAAATGGTTGTCCATTGTGCGTCCGCCGCCAATGACTGACTTGCAGGTATCGTTGCCGGTGTTCGGGTCGCAGATCGAGGCCGACCGCCGTCGCCGCGTTGTTTCGGAGGGCGGGAAACGCGCGACGACGGCCGGCTCTCGCTCCGCGCACCGCGCAGAGCAGGCAGGGCATCAGCACCATGCCGCCGCAGCCGGGACAACGACGCGGCGGACCGCTCGGCTGCTCGGCTTCCTCGCGCCGTTCGGGGCGGGCGACGCGCTTGCCCGAGTTGATCGCGCCGACCGTGCCGCGACTGACGCCGGTCAGCGCGGCAATCGCGCGGAAGCCGAAGTCGGTCTCCGCGAGCAGCCGTCGGATTTCTGCTTCAACATGCGGTGAGATCATGGTTTGAATCCCGCAAGGAATACGGTTGCTTGCGACATCGTGGGTGATTTTCGGGCAGTCCGGCGGGCGCGCTTACCGCCGGGCGCGCAAAAAAAGCCCGCCGCCGGACGATTGATCCGACGGCGGGCTTTTTTGGCTACCCTGGCAAGGGCGCCGCCGATACCCGCGTCACGCGAATAAACCTAACACATGGCGTGGCACAATTTCAAGAGGAATTTTTTCGATTTCCAGGACGGCGCGATCGAGTTTGTAGGGTGCGTGAAACGCACCTTACGGAAGGTTTTCGATTTCCAGGACGGCGCGATCGAGTTTGTAGGGTGCGTGAAACGCACCTTACGGAAGGTTTTCGATTTCCAGGACGGCGCGATCGAGTTCGCCGCTCAAGGGCGAATCGCCGGCCTGCTTTAGGGCATCGACCACCGCGCGGTAATACCAGGCCGTGCCCTGACGGCCGCCGTGGAACTTTTCCCAAATCGCGGGGCCGTGGCGGCGATAGTCGCGGGCAAGCGATTGGGCATTGTGCAGCTTGTCCGCAGCAGCGACCAGCCGGACGGATGCCGAGGCGCCGAGGAGCCTGGCAATGTGCGCTTCTTTCCGCTCGCGCCAGGGCGGTTTCGGCGTCCGGTCGGCGTCTGAGCAGCCGACGACTATCTCGGCTACCCGCTCGCCAAAGCGGCGGCGGATTTCCTCCAGCGTCGGCCGGCCGCCCTGGTCCTCGACGGCGTCGTGCAACAGCGCGGCAATGACCTCGTCCTCGTCGCCGCCGTGCTCGAGCACGATGGCGGCGGTCGCCAGCAGGTGGGCTAGATACGGCTCGCCGGAGATTTTTCGCCGCTGTGCGGAGTG
>Ga0123330_1004214_pt1 | contig 11285 bp, 9 predicted proteins | sample BioC13SIPDNA_2_FD_89704 | JGI IMG/M metagenome (GOLD analysis project Ga0123330, IMG submission 89704) | Anaerobic biogas reactor microbial communites from Washington, USA - Biogas_R2_A C13 SIP DNA | ecosystem: Engineered > Bioreactor > Anaerobic > Unclassified | place: Washington, USA... | reverse complement strand
TTTTCAAAGAAAACGGCCAGCTTTTCCATCAGCGCCTTCTTTTTCTGCACTCTTCCTCCGCCAAACCAGCTGACCGGCGGCATGATGCCATCCAGGCTGGGGCCTTTGGTGCGGCGGCGCGTTTCATCCAATGCGTTCGACGATGAAAACCGCCCGCCAATGGCAAGGAAACGCGCGCTTTCAGCGGGCGAGGGACAGGGTTTCCGTGGCGACCCGATCCACAAAGGCGCGCTCATGCTCGATGAATACCACGGCGGCGTCCTCAGCCGCCAGCAGCATCTCCTCGATCTGCTCCCGGCTTTCCGGGTCGATGTCGTTGAGGGGCTCGTCCCACAGGTAGAGGTGGGCGGGCTCCGCGAGGCTGAGGGCCAGGAGCAGCTTTTTCTTCTGTCCCAGGGAGAAACCCGCGCTGTCCTGGTCAAAGTGCTCCTGGGGCAGGTCGAACTTGCGCAGCAGCATCAAAAGGCGGGTTAAGTCAAGGCCCTGGCGCCGGGCGATCTCCCGGGGGCTGCCCTTCAGGTGCCGGCTGGTCTGGGGCAGCCAGGATATCTCAAGACCCTGGGGCCGCCAGACGCGGCCCCAGGTGGGGGCCAGGTCGCCTGAGAGCATTTTAAGCAGGGTGGTTTTGCCGGAGCCGTTGGGGCCTGTGAGGGCCAGGCGGTCTCCCGGGCGGATCACCAGGTCCAGGTCCCAAAACAGCGGCTTTTTGTCATAGGTGAAGCCCGCCTTTTCCAGGCGCAAAAGCACCGGGCTTTTGTGGGAGAGGACCGGCAGGGTGAGGGCAGAGATGTATTCCAGGTTTTTCAGCAGCTTTTCCTGGGCCTCCGCCTGGCGGGTGACGCGGGCCTCGATGGCCTTGGAGCGCTTCATCATCTTGGCCGCCTTGTGGCCGATATAACCCCGGTCAACGGGCCCCTGGCCGATTTTGCCGGCCTCGGCCCGCTGGCTCCAGTCCGCCTTTTCCCGGGCGGAGGCGCGCAGCTTTTTCACCTCCTCCCGGATGCGCTGGTTTTCCGCCCGTTCATGCGCGTCCTTCAGGCCTTTGTTCTCCCGGTAGCTGGAATAGTTGCCGCTTACCAGGCGCGGCCCCTGCTTTTCCAGCGCCAGAATATGATCGCAGGCCACATCCAGAAAGCTGCGGTCGTGGGAGGCCACCAGAAATCCTGATTTCTGGCCCAGGTAGCGGGCCATGGTCTCCCGCCCGGCCATGTCCAGGTGGTTGGTGGGTTCATCAATCAGCAAAAAGCGATTGTCCCTCAGGAAAAGCGCCGCCATCATCAGCCGCACCCGCTCGCCCGGGCTGAAGGAATTAAGGGGCCGGCCCAACTCCTTTTGCCCGATGCCCAACAGGGCCGCCTCCCGGGCCAGGTGGCTGCGGATGGCATAGCCGTCCTCCGCCATGTACCTGGCCTGCAGATCGCCATATTTTTCCAAGGCCGCAGGGCTTTCTTCGGCCAGGCAGTCCGCCATCTCCGCCTCCCAGCGGGTGTAGGGGGCCAGGCTGTCGATGAGGGCGGATTCCGCGTCCCGGCTCAGGTCTACAGAAAAGGGGAACAGGTCAAAGCCCACCGCGCTGATAATCTGTCCGCTGCCCTCAAGCTCGCCTTTCAAAAGGCGCAGCAGGGTGGTTTTGCCCCGCCCGTTGCGCCCCACCAGGCCCAGCCGCCAGGCGCTGTCCAGCTGCAGGTTAAGGCGGGTGAACACCGACATCTGCCCGCCTTCGTAACTGAAGGAAAGCTCGCGTATTTGAATGATTGACATGGGAAAACCTCCGCATAAAAGCAGGCAGGTTGATAAGGACAGCAAAAAAGCGCTGAACGCACAAAACCCGCCTGAAGCAAGCCGCACCAACGGCCAAAGCCCACAGACGCGGTTTTATTTCATCAGCGCCCTACCTCCCGGTTGTTTGCGCTTAATATATCCTGCGCTGCGCCCTGTGTCAAGGCGCCCGGCGTTGCCCCCGGCCGCCGGGCGTGCTATCATTTGCACATCAGGCAGGAGGTTTTACATGCAAAACGCGGATCGATACGAAAGCCCCTTTTCCGCCCGCTACGCCAGCGCCGAGATGCAGCGGCTGTTTTCCCGGCGGCACCGGGCGCGCACCTGGCGGCAGATGTGGGTGATTCTGGCCCAGAGCCAGCATGAGCTGGGCCTGCCGGTAAGCCGGGCCCAGGTGGCGGAGCTGGAGGCCAAGGCAGATGCGGTGGACCTGGACGCGGCGGACCGCTATGAGAAGCTCTTGCGCCATGACGTGATGGCCCATGTGAAGGCCTTTGGGGATGACTGCCCGGGCGCTGCGCCCATCATCCACCTGGGGGCCACCAGCTGCTATGTGACGGATAACGGGGACATCCTGATTCTAAGGGATGCCCTGCGTCTTTTGCGGGGCCGGCTGGCCCAGACCGCCTGGGCGCTGGCGGGCTTTGCGGAGCGGCATAAAAGCCTGCCCACCCTGGGCTTTACCCATTTCCAGCCCGCCCAGCCCACCACCGTGGGCAAGCGCGCGGCGCTGTGGCTGCAGGACCTTTTGGAGGACGCCCGGGCCCTGGACGCGCTGCTGGAGGCGCTTCGCCCCCTTGGCAGCAAGGGCACCACGGGCACCCAGGCCTCCTTCCTGGCGCTGTTTGAAGGGGATCAGGAAAAGGTGAAGGCCCTGGATCTTTTGACCGCGCGCAAGATGGGTTTTGATAAGCCGGTGGCCCTTTCTTCCCAGACCTATTCCCGCAAGTGGGACAGCCGGATTCTGCACCTGCTCTCCGGCATCGCCCAGTCCGCCGCCAAGTTCGCGGGGGATATCCGGCTTCTGGCCCATCTTAAGGAGATTGAGGAGCCCTTTGAGGCAGCCCAGGTGGGCTCCTCCGCCATGCCCTACAAGCGCAACCCCATGCGCGCAGAGCGGATGACCGCCCTTTCCCGCTTTATCATCACCAACGCCATGAACGCGGATCAGACCGCCGCCAGCCAGTGGCTGGAGCGCACGCTGGATGACAGCGCCAACCGCCGCCTTTCCCTGGCGGAGGGTTTTTTGGCGACTGACGGCCTGTTAAGCCTGTACCTGAATGTGGCAAAAGGGCTGGTGGTCTACCCTAAAATGATAGAAAAGCACCTGCGGGAAGAGCTGCCCTTTATGGCAACGGAAAACATCCTCATGCGCGCGGTGATGCGGGGCGGGGACCGCCAGGCGCTGCACGAGCGCCTGCGCCGGCATGCCATGGCCGCCGGCAGACGAATAAAGGAGGAGGGCTTATCAAACGACCTGCTGGAGCGGGTGGCCCAGGACCCTGCCTTTGGCCTGGACGAGGAGGAGCTGAAGGGCCTGCTTAACCCGGAAGACTACACCGGCCTGGCCGCCCGGCAGGTGAGCGATTACCTGGAAGGCGAGGGCGGGGAGATCCTAAACCGCCTGCGGGAGCCAGGGGTGATGGCGGCGGAAATTCTGCTTTAAGGGCCTGATGGGCGCAACAAAAAAAGGGCCCGAAGGCCCTTTGGGTGATTAAATCAGTAGCGGTTGGCGTTGTGCTTGCCGAAGCAGTCGTGGCAGTACACCGGCCGGTCGCCCCGGGGCTGGAAGGGCACCTGGGTGGTGGCGCCGCACTCATCGCAGATCACGGAATACATCTGGCGCTCGCCACGGCTCTGGCTGCGGCGGTTGGCACGGCAGGAAGGGCAGCGGCCCGGTTCGTTCTGGAAGCCCTTTTCAGCGTAAAAAGCTTGTTCGGAAGAGGTAAAGGCGAATTCGGCGTTGCACTCACGGCAGGTCAGGGTTTTGTCGGTATACATGATATCATGTCCCTCCTAAAATATTGTCCAAACCGATGCGATGAGGGTTTCCATGGCCACGCATCAGTCACCTGATGGGCAATACCGGAAGGAACACCTAAATCCCTGGGCTTGGTCCGCTACAAAATTAACACAAAATTCAAAAGTTGTAAAGCACTTCCCGAAAAAACCTTCTGACTTAAGTTCTTTTGATTTCCCGCATTTCCTTGACGCTCTTTTGGCCGGATGTTAGGATGCCCCAAGTGAGGGCTAGAAAGGAGGGGGCGATGCGCGCCAGATGGCTTTCCCTGTGGCTGTGCCTGTGCCTGGTCCTGCTGCCTTCCTTTGCCTTTCCGGAGGAAACGGAGGAAAAAGGCCCGGCCCTGCGGGCGCTTTTAATCTCCGCTGACCGCTTTGTGACCATGCCGGAAACCACCCCCTCCTCTTATAACAATGTGGCGAACCTGCGCCGGGCGCTGCTTTTGGATGCCCGGGGCTATCAGGCCATCCGCGCGGTGGTCAACCAGGCCATCAGCCCCGGGGATTTTGCCGCCCTGGCCCAGGAGGCACTGGGGGCGGCTGAGGAGGGGGACATCTCCCTGATCTATTTCAGCTCCCACGGCCTCCTCACCCCTCAGGAGGGGCGGCTGAACTTCGCCCTGCTGATGAGCGACGGGCGGCGGGAAACGCTGTTGGACAGCCGGGTGCTTTATGAGGGGCTTAAGGACATTAAGGGCACCAAGGTGCTGATTATCGACGCCTGCTATTCCGGCGCCGCCATCCATAAGGGGGATGAGATGCTGGCCGTGGCCTCCCTGTTTACGGGGGAGGATTTCAAGGTGCTCACCAGCGCGGGCGCCCGGGAGCCCAGCTTCCTCTGGACAGACCCCAAGGGGGGCCTCAGCGGGGGCAGCTATTTTGCCCAGGCGCTGGTGGCGGGCCTGGGCGTCCAGGGAGGCTTTGCCGCGGATGCCAACCGGGACGGGGTGATCACGCTTACAGAGCTGCTTTTTCACCAGCGGCTGTACTACGGCGCCTCTAGCCCCCAGCTTTACCCGGAAGGGGATCCGCTGCCCGTTTTTACCTATCAGGCAAGCCAGTTAGCCCAGGGCGCGGGGGTCATCACGGACTTAAGCCTCACCAACCAGCTTTTAGGGCCTGATGAGGAGGCCATCCGCTTTTCCTACACCTTAAACCAGCCCGCCCGGGTGGCCTATCAGCTGATCTATCAGCATCAGGGGCACTGGCGCTTTGATATGCCCCAGAGCATCGCCCAGCCGGGGGACAAGGGGGGGCTGATCTCCCCCGGGCGCAAGGAGGCGGCCCTTCGTCTGACAGCTTCGGAGGACGCGCTGTCCGGCTATTTGCTGATGCTTTTAATCACCGTGGAGGAGGACCGGGCCTTTCCCCAGGCGTCCCCGGTGATGGCGGTGCGCCGGGGGGAGGAGGACCCGGGGCTTTTGGTGAGCGCAAGCCCTGCCTTTAAGCCGGGCCGGGGAGAGGAGGCCGCCTTTTTCATCCGCCATGAGGGGCCCCTGGCCCTCAGCGCCGTCATCCGGGATGCTTCCGGCCAGCTGATGGCCACCCTATTGGCGGACAGCGCCAGCCGCCCCCTTCACCTGGTGCCCGAGGGCAGTACGGTGTATTGGAACGGGCTGGACCGTCTGGGCCAGCCCGCGCCGCCGGGAGAATATACGCTGCATGTCACTACGCAGATCTCAGGCAAGCCCTATGCCGCAGAAAGCCGCCCGGTGACGCTTCTGGGCCCCTGAGAATCAAAATTCAATGCCCCGCCGTGCCTGCTGCCCCTCCTCAAAGGGGTGTTTTTCTGCCTCAATCCGGCTGATATAGTCCGCCTGCTGGCGCAGCGTGTCCCCCGCGTAGCGCCCCGTCACCACGGTGTCGCCGTACTCAAGCGCGGTATCAATCAGGCGCCGGGCATCCTCTTCCTGCAACAGGCGCATCGCCAGGGCCACGGCCAGCTCGTCCAGCACCGTAAGCCTGGGCGCAAAGGCCCTGATTTCCGCCTCCAGTGCCGCAACCGCCCCCGCCATGTCCTGGCGGGCCTTGCTCAGCTGGCTTTCCTCCATGCGCCAGATGAAGCCCTGCATGCGCGCCCCCTCAAACACCCTGGCTTGGGGGAAGGCGGCCAGGGCTTTAATCTCGCCTGAGGTGCCATCCTTCATAAATTGGGCGATGAGCACCTTTTCGCCATGCCCCAGCATCCGCAGCGCCAGCCCCATGGCGGCAGTGGTTTTGCCCTTTCCGTTGCCGGTGTAGAGGTGCAGGCAGTTTTTTTCCATGATGCCTCCTTGTTGGTTCGGTCAGTGGCGTACTTAGGGGTATTTTAGCACAAAAAAAGCCCGCAGGATGATCTTTCAACCCTGCGGGAGAACAGGTATCTTAAATTATTTCACCAAACCCTCAGAGACGATGCGGCCGACCAAGTGTCCGGAAGTGAAAGCCCAGCCCACAGCAGTGGAGACGATGGTGTCATCTCCGTGCACACCACCGACGATTTCGCCGGCTGCATACAATCCGGGAACGGGCAATTCATTGTGGTCGAGCACCTCCATCTCCGTGGAAATACGCACACCGCCTAAGGTGGTGGCAAAACGGGGCTTTTGTTCCACAAGATAGTAGGGGCCTTCTCCAACTGCCATCAGAGGCTGACGACCAAAGTCGGTATCTTCGCCTGCCGCGACCATTTCATTAAACCGCGCAACCGTTTCTTCCAAAGCGTCCCCGTCTACACCGGCCGCCTCTGCTGCTGATTTGAGGCTGTCACCGGAAGTGAAGACCGGAGGTATGGAACCGTTGTTGCTTAACCATTCGTCTATCTGCTCTTGTGTGGCAGATTTGCTGGTATTCACTGTCAAATCACGGAACAGGTCAAAAGTGCTCTGATCCATAACCAAAAAGAGGGTTTTGTCTGCTTGTTCGTAGAGCCGGGCACGAATGTTTTCTGCCAGACCATTTTCGTTTACAACGCGCTTGCCATGACGATCCACAATCAGGGTGCTGGCGTCTCGGCTGGTGGTAATGCTGCCATGCCAGGTGGACTTGGCAAAACCGGGGGCAACCTCAATGCCATTGGGATAGACTTTCCCATACTGCATATATTGCAGGGGGATACCTAAGTCCATTGCCATCAGGTGCCCGTCCCCTGTGGCGCTGACCGGGCCATAATACAGGGATTCACGAAGCAGTTGGGGCAGAAGATCAGTATTATTGCCGTATCCCCCTGTTGTCAAGATCACTGCATCCGCACTAATCCGATAAACGGTGTTTTCATCTTCCGCGACGGCGCCAACGATGACACCGTTTTCGCTGATGAGTTGGGTGGCTTTGGTGTTGAGCATCACCTCAACATCGGACGCTTCCAAATTTTCAAGGATGGTTGCCGTATAACCGGCTGCTCCATTTTCAGCAGCCCAAACACGGGGGACACTGTGTTCTGGAAGAAGAGGGGGATCAGACACGAACTTAATCCCCAGGGTGTCCACCATCCAGTCAAAGGCTGCACCCACATGCTCCGCATAGAGCCTTGTGATGCGAGCGTCATTCTTAAAATGGCCACCTTTCATCAGATCCAGGAAGATTGCATCTACGGAGTCTTCATACCCTTTATCCGCCTGGAACTGTGAACCACCGGCATTCACCTGACCGCCGGAAATGGCAGCAGCACCGCCGAAGTAGCTCATTTTTTCCAGCAGCAGAACCTTTGAACCAGCTTCACTTGCACTGAGTGCGGCAGTCAAGCCTGCTCCGCCGCCGCCAATAATAAGAATTTCTGTAGATATCTCAGCTTGAGTTTTGCCTGTTGATCCAGATGGCGAGGTTTGTTTGAGCGCCTCCACATCAGCACCGGTCTTCACAAACGCTGCTTCCGCAGCTTCGATAATTGCATTGGATGTGAAAGTGCAGCCAGAAATGACATCCACGCCAAGGCTTTGCTTCGCTACGATATTCAGGGGCAATTGATCAATTGCAATGCTCCCGATTCCGGGGGTTTCATTTTCGCCAACCGCGATGACCTCAATGATTTCTTGATCGGTAACTACCACTTCAACGGATACCGTTCCGCCATAGCCTTGAGCTTCGCCGCTGTAGGTGCCAGCGTTGAACCGCGAAGCCTCGCTCTGAGCGGCTGCGACCATACCAAAGAGCATGGAGATCGCCAGAAACAGTGCCAGGAAAGAATGCCTTTTCATCCAGAATGCCTCCTATATTCGCTATATCAACATTATAGAAGATTTCGCCATCATCTTGAATGGAGAAAATGGCGGCATGACATCGGTATATTCACCACATTCGCCCGGGACTCTGACACCCGCCAGGACCAGTCTCTGTGACCGATGTGCTGCCTGTGTTTGACACTCCTGCACTGGCGGATGAACTTCCGTTTTTTCCTTGCCTAAATCCAGGCCCTGTGTTATATTGGTTGGGCTGTCAAAATACTGCGGCAGGCAGGCTGTGGTATTTGACCCCATAGGGAGGGAGTAGAGATGGGAAAATTCTGTCAAGTTTGTGAAAAGAGCCTGATGAGCGGCCACAAGGTCAGCCATTCCAACCGCAAGAGCAACCGCACCTGGGCGCCCAACGTGCAGCGCATCCGCGTTGTGCTAAACGGCAGCCCCATGCGGCTGAACGTATGCACCCGCTGCCTTAGAAGCGGCAACGTGCAGCGCGCCCTGCCCCGGATGCGCGGGGAGAGCCAGGCTTAAGGCCCGCAAACCGCAAAACCCCATCCCGCATGTGCCGGGGTGGGGTTTTTACGCGCCCGATTTTATTGCCAGCCACCGCATTGCGCAGTATAATGGGGCCTGTTGACTGAGAGGAGTTTAAGGTATGAAACTTGGCATTGTGGGACTGCCCAACGTGGGCAAGAGCACGCTGTTTAACGCCATCACCCGGGCCGGGGCCCAGGCGGCGAACTACCCCTTTTGCACCATTGAGCCCAACACCGGGGTGGTGCTGGTGCCGGACAGCCGGGTGGACGATCTGGCGGGGATGTATCACCCCAAAAAGATCACCCATGCCACGGTGGAGTTTGTGGACATCGCGGGCCTGGTGCGGGGCGCCAGCCGGGGGGAGGGCCTGGGCAACCGCTTCCTTTCCCATATCAGGGAGGTGGACGCCATCATCCATGTGGTGCGCTGCTTTGAGGATGACAATATCATCCACGTTGAGGGCTCGGTGGACCCGGTGCGGGACATGGAAACGCTGAACCTGGAGCTGATCTTCGCGGATATGGAGGCGGTGCAGAAACGGGGCGACAAGGCCCGGAAGCTGTTTAAGACCGGGGAGAAGAAATATCAGGAGGAAGCGGAGCTGGCGGACCGGCTGCTGGCCTGGCTGGAAGGCGGGCAGCCCGCCCGCCTCTGCCCCCTGGCCCCCCCGGAGCGGGAGATCACCCGGGGCTGGTTTTTATTGACGGACAAGCCGGTGATCTACGCCGCCAATGTGGCGGAGGATGAGCTGGCGCAGCCGGTTTCCAGCCTGCCCCACCTTGGGCGGGCGCTTGATCAGGCCCGGGCGGAAGAGGCCCAGAGCATTGTGATCAGCGCCCGGATAGAGGAGGAGATCGCGGGCCTGGATCCGGAGGAGCAGGCCCTGTACATCCAGGAGCTGGGCCTGGGGGAAAGCGGGCTGGACCGGCTGATCAAGGCCAGCTACAGCCTTTTGGGGCTGATTTCCTTTTTGACCGTGGGGGAGGATGAGTGCCGCGCCTGGACCATCACCCGGGGCACTAAGGCGCCCCAAGCAGCCGGCAAGATCCATACGGATTTTGAACGGGGCTTTATCCGGGCGGAGGTGGTGCCTTTTATAACCCTCATGGCCCAGGGCAGCATGGCCGCCTGCCGGGAGAAGGGCCTGATCCAAAGCTGCGGCAAGGAATATGTGATGCAGGACGGCGATGTGACGCTGTTTCGCTTTAATGTATGATATGGGAAAAATTAGTTATTTTATTCGGCGCCTGGCCCGCATCGACCTGAAGCGCTTCCGGGAGACCCTGGGGACAATCCGGGCCCAGACCGGCCGAGGAACGCCTTACCTGCTGGTGGACCTTCTGATCTGCGGCCTTGGCTACAATGCCGGGTATATGGATTATATGATCGCCCGGATGGACCGCTTAAGCCACGCGCAGCGCAAAACCGTCATCACCCGGGGGGTCAGCAACGGAATCGTCCGCCGCATGAACGACAAGGCCTACTGGCACTATTTTGATGACAAGGCGCTGTTTAACACCACCTTTTCCCGCTGGGTAAAAAGAGCCTGGCTGCGGGTGGACGCGGGCAGCAAGGAAGAGGATCTGGCGGCCTTTTGCAAAGGGAAGGGGGCGATGTTCGCAAAGCCCCTGGACGGCTCCAGCGGTGTGGGGGTGGAGCGCCTGGAGGCGGAGGACTGCCGGGACGCAAGGGCCCTGCTTTTGCGCCTGTGGGAGAAGGGGGACTGCGTTTTGGAGGAGGCTCTCATCCAGCACCCTGCCATGGCCGCCATCTATCCGGGCAGCGTCAACACCGTGCGCATCGCCACCCTTCTGGGGGACAAGGCCTCCGGCATCGTTTATGCCTTTTTGCGCATCGGCAACGGCCGGGTGATGGACAATGTGGACTGCGGCGGCATGGCCGCCCGGGTGGATCTGGACAGCGGGGTGATCAACACCGTGGCCGCGGACAAACAGGGGCGGGAGTACGCCCGGCATCCCTTAACGGACGCGCCCATCACCGGCTTTCAGCTTCCCTTCTTTGAAGAGGCCAAGGCGGCCTGCCTGGAGGCGATGCGCCTGGTGCCCCAGATGCGCTTCGTGGCCTGGGATGTGGCCATCACGCCCCAGGGGCCGGAGTTTATCGAGGGCAATTCCTTCCCCAGCCACGCGGTGCCCCAGTTTGCCGCCCACTATCCGGACGGTATCGGCATCCTGCCCGAGTTTGAGCGCTTTATCTCCTTGAAGGGAGATGCATGAAAGGATCCTCTTCATCCGTTGCATGATTGACGACAGTCTTGGCAAAAGGAGTGAACACGATGGATTTGTTGAAAACGCTGCTGGTCTATATGACCGTTTTGCTGACCTCAGGGGTTGGGCAGATGCCGGCTTTAACGCCTATGCCCACCCAGCTTATCACCCCAACCCCCTTTGTCACCCCCAGCCCCACCCCCTTTGTGTCGCCCACCCCGACGGCGGCCCCCACCCCCACGCCCCGGCTGACCACCCTGTATGTGGGCGACCGGGGGGAGAATGTGCGGGTGATGCAGGTGCGCTTAAAAGAGCTGGGCTATTTAACGGACGCTGTGGATGGCATCTTCGGCCAACAGACCCGCCGGGCGGTGGAGCGCTTCCAACGGTATAACGACCTCACCGTGGACGGCATCGCCGGCACCCGCACCCTGAACAAGCTGTATTATGACCCCAATGTGGTTCTGGCCCCGGTGGATGTGACGCCCACGCCCACCCAGCGGCCGCCGGTGATTGTCAACGTGCCGGTCTACTACATGAGCACCACCGGGGAGCGCCTCTACAC
>Ga0123330_1004207_pt1 | contig 11298 bp, 8 predicted proteins | sample BioC13SIPDNA_2_FD_89704 | JGI IMG/M metagenome (GOLD analysis project Ga0123330, IMG submission 89704) | Anaerobic biogas reactor microbial communites from Washington, USA - Biogas_R2_A C13 SIP DNA | ecosystem: Engineered > Bioreactor > Anaerobic > Unclassified | place: Washington, USA... | reverse complement strand
GGGGCTGAACATGCTGGCGAGTGATGGACGTTTGGCGATGCTCCAGCCAGCGCCCCCGTGGCTCTACCAACGCGGGCAACCTGCGTTGGATTTACGACAGAAATTCTTCCAGACGTATTCCGTCGATGAAATCACCAACCTGTCGGCGCTTCGGCGGGAAGTGTTTACCGACGTTATTGGCCCTTCCTGCGTCATTGTTGCATCGCCAGACGAGCCAAAGCCGGACCTGGATTTGTACTACTTCACTCCCAAACCGATCCGGTCAGTCGACGGGATTCCTCGATTCACAATCGAACCGCAGGATGTGAATCGCGTTTCTCATTACGAAGCGGCAAACGATCCCTTGGTTTGGCCGGTGCTTTCGCTCGGCGGAAGGCGAGACCTGCAACTGATTCGCCGTCTAAGCAAGTTGCCAACGCTGGCGAAGCTCAAGAAGACTGGAGAAGTCCAGACGCGACTGGGGGTGATACCCGGCGACAAGAAGAAGAGTCTGCCTGAATTGAGGAAGGTACCGTACTTTGAAGAAACAAACTTTCCGGACGATGTTTCTCTTGAGTTGGACGCTGCACGAGTGGACCCGTGGGGCGATCCACGCGTTGACGGGAAAGGTTCCACCGATTTCTCCGCCTTCCACAATCCGCAACTGCTGATCAAGCAGAGTTTTGTAAGTTCCATCGGGCGATTTCGCGCCGCGCTGATAAAGCCCGACGATCCCGAGTGGGGAGTCATTTGCAAGCAAACCTATTTGTCGGTCCACGAAACCGGTGGAAGAACCGACCACATCAACGCCGCTTGCATCACCTACAATAGCTTCTTGGCAACGTACTTCCTCTTCCTAACAAGTAGTCGGCTGGGCCACTACATCACTGAAGTGAAGTCAAATGAGCTGCTTACACTTCCGCTTCCGACGCTTCGGCAACCAGCCAGCAGTTTCAGTTCACCTGAAGAAGTTGACAAGGCTGTGCGAAAAGCGCTGTCGCTTACTGGAGCCGACAATGCGCTCATTGAAGACGTCCTGCGGATCCGCCTTCCCGACGCCCTGCGACAATCTCCTGGACCTGCGCGGGCACAAACGCGGAGAGTCGCGAAGTCGAAAGCCGAACCAGAATTGACTGGTTTTGCCGACACCTTCCTTCGAGTCATTCGCGGCACGTTTGGCGACGACAAACCGATAGCGGCTACGATCCTTCAGGAAGCGAGTACATCGACGTTCTTACCGATTCGTGCTGTGACGTTTCACATCGGTGACACTCGTGAATTGACGATTCAAGTAGAGACAATCGAAGTGGACGGTCTTCTCGATCAGCTCGGGGAGTTTCATCGTGATGTCTTAAGCAAGAAGGCGCGGACAGCAACGAACAATGGCCTTGGGTTTCAACGCGTTGCGTTTCTCTTTCACAAGGAGAGGGGAAAGCCAGGACAGAATCTAACCGTCATTAAGCCAGACGAATATCGCTATTGGACTCGGTCGCAGGCGATGCGGGATGCAGATGAACTTAGCAATGCGATTTTGAATGCTGCAAAGGGACGATGATGACACGGCGTCCCACTTTCAGTGAACTCGTTTGGCCTAGCGATCCAGGGGGAGGCAACCTGCCCTCGGAATGGGCATCCAGCCAATGTTTTATGATTCTGGATTGGACGTGGCGCGCATTCGATGCGTTGATGGCGAAACACGCTCCGGCTGTTGATTTCTCTCAACCACTGGAACAGTTGGAACGCGATCTCGTCCGCTGCCATTTCGTCGAAATTCAGCTTCTGTTTGCGAGCGAAACTGATGGCTACGCTACGGTCGTCCCGCAACACGAGTGGCCAGAATTGGAGTCACGAAAGTCCGCCGCCGCGAAACCACCAGCATACGACCTGGCGTTTATCTCAACGGCAAATCGCCGATGGGCGTGGCCGATCGAAGCGAAAGTTCTGCCCACGAGCGCCACTCTGGCGGAATATCTCAAAGACGTGAACGACAAGTTCGTTGCTGGTGTTGCAAGTCCATTGCATGGCGAAGGCGCAATGATCGCGTATCTGCTTCAAAAGGACAGTACAGAAGTTTTCTTCCAGAATCTCGCCGCCAAATTGGAGCAGTCGCTTCAGCGGGCGTCTGGATTCGCGGAACGGCCGCATCGAGTAACCGAACATGTTCGCACATCAAACCCGAATCTTCGCCTTCATCATCTTGCGATGGCTTGCGCCGAGCCGGACCGTTAAGTACTGTAGCTCGCACCGGTGAAAAGAACCAAAGCAGATACTCTCTTGAGAACCGAGTCGAGTCCATCTTTGCTTGCCACCGATTGTTTTCGCGAAGATCCGCCCCCCGGGGCGGCGGCAGGGCTCGCGGGGCTCGCCTTGCCTTTGCCCCGGGCTGATATGTTTGGGCCCCTTCGGGGCGGAGGATGGGAACCGCAGAATATCGAACAAGGAATGTCGAAGGGCGAGGTGGGTGGGCAGCCTCGCTTACGACAACGGGTTGCCGATCGCGTAGCCTGGCTCCTTCGACGGGAAGGTAACGCGCTGAATCAGGTTGAATCGCCCGTTCCGATAGCCGTAGGGGACATTGAGGCATTCGCTGGAAATCGGAACGTGGACACTCAAATCCCCGGCGATGCCCACCCCCCCACCAGAAACCCGATTTCCCCAAAACCTATACAAATGTTCAATTTTCGTATTGCATTGTTCCCGCAAATATGTATACTAATGTACCGTAGACGAAAGGCCCGAGAATGACGCCTCGCGGCCCCTCCAGGTATCGATCCAGGCCCGCACCCAATCCGCGAGTACTGGCGCGAGCCCGTCCAGGAACGACCGCCGTTCTTCGACGGGCTTTTTTTGTCCCGTCAGCCTCAGCGCAACATGGAGCCCAATCATGAACGCCGCCGACGCCCCCACCACCGACCCGGCCGCTCCCGGCCTCGTCGCTCAACAACGTTTGCGTGATTCTCGAGCGAATTCTCCCGTCAACCGTCACTGCCGCGCAGGCGACGATTCGGACGACCATCGAAAAGCGGCGACAAGTCGCACGCACTCCAAATACCCTGTCCGTCGCGAGGGCTTCTTCGCCGGTCTCTCGCGGTGTCCGCAAATACCCCGAGCCGGCCCCTTTCGACTTTTTGAACGCCCCCCTACAGAGGAAAGTCGGCTTACGTTCACGCCCCAAACCGGAAAACACATCCATGAACACACTTACACCATCACCCATCGCCCGAAATCGACCGAACGACAACCCCCAAACGCGTTCAGAAAGTCCCGCAAATTGAGCCGATTGTGACGCCCGCAGCAATCGTCATTCCCGCGCAGGCAGCAACCGTCACTGCCGCGCAGGCGGGAACCCAGGAGACAACCGAAAAGCGGCGACGAGTCGCACGCACTCCAAATGATGTGGTACGCCTTCGGCGTCCAGGTTGGCGGGGGATGGATACCCAGGGTGGCGCGAGCGCGGCGGGGCCGCGGGGCTGACCCTGGGCTACGGTGTTCAAACGCGGTGTGGTTGGAGGGACGGCGGAACGGGCGTCGACAGTGAAGCGGCGAGATCGCGAACGGTATTTGCCGTTCTGCGTCGGTCACGCCGACCTGAACGATCCTATTGCAGAGAGTTGGTGTTGTCGGCGTTGGGCTCTGCAGGGGCGCCCGCGGGAGATTCAACCGTTTCGCCGGGGCCTTTCATGAACTCGGCGTACTGGCGGTCGAGTTCCTCATAGGTCGTTCGGGCGAGTTGGCGGAGAGTCTTCACCGTGTCGCGTGCGCTGTAGACGGCATTGAGGTAAGCGACGGCGGCGTCGCGATAACGCCCGTTGTCGTAGTGCATGAGGAAGAAGAAAAGTCCGGCCGCCTGGGTGTAGCGTTTGGCGATGAGGTCCTGATCGCTTTGGATATCGGTGATATTCAGTTCGCAGAATTTGGCGAGGGGCTCGTAGAAGCGATACTTGGGTTCGAAGAGTCGGATGCGGGCGACTTCGACCCGCTCGGTATCGAATCCGCCGAGCACGTGGGAACCGTTTTCCTGCTTGAGCGTTTCGAAGTACATGGCCACGCCTTCGATGACCCAGAAGTTGCCGCCCTGGCCGACCATTGGAGAGACTTGCCGGGATTCGTGGAACAGTTGGTGGGTCGCTTCGTGATACAGCGTGGGGACGTCGGAGTCTTCTCCGGCGAAGAAGTACATGGCCGATTTCTTCGAGATCGGAGGGGGGCCGGGAGTGGGAACAGGGGTGGGACCGGAGATGTAGATTCCCAGCGAAATGCCGATGGAGGGATAGCCGGGGCTGAGCGCGGCGACGTATTCCTGCCGGTTGCGGAAATGGACGACGTTGTGTTGCGGCAATTGGAGTTTTGCCGCCCGCCCTTCGAAAAGTCCGGCGACCTGGGCCTCGGAGGCGTAGTAGCGGATGAACAACTGCTTCCAGACGCGGTAGAGCCCTTCGAGCTTGGCGCCCAGGGCGACGCCTTCTTCAATGCTGTGGTTGGTGAGGATGTTGTAGTGTTCCGTCTGAATCACCCATCCGTTGCGGATGTCGGCATGGAGCCGGGCGTCTTCTTCGGCGGTGATCCAGCCTTTGTCGGAGGGTCGCTTGCCTTCCTCGTACTGACCGACCAGGTTGCGCTTGATCCAACCGAACCGTTCGTGCCAGAGGTAACCTTCCTGGGCTCGCTTCATCTCGTAGTTGGTCAGCCACTGCCCTCGATACTGGCGGAAGCCGAGCATCTGACGGATCGACTTGTGATCGGGATCCTCGTGCAGGGCGGCCATAATCAGATCGAAGGCCAGCGAGGCATGTCGGGCCTTGACGGCCTTGCGGGCCAGGGCGTAGTAGTCGCCGGCCTGCTCGCTGCGCAACTCGTAGAACCGCTTGTGCCAGGCGGCGACGTCGGCCGACGCGCCCTCGGGGGGGGCGGGGGGCCCGATTTCGACGGGCAAGACGGAAACGAAAAGCCGAGTGGGGTCAGGGGGTTTGACCCAGCCGCGGGTCTGTGCGGCCTGTTCGGAGAGGCCACGCTGTTCGCACAAGGCGGCGAGCTGTTCCAGGTTGGCGCGGAAGTCTTCCGTGAGCTTCAGGGCTGCCGAAAGGTAATCCTCGGCGGCCGCGACGGGCCGGGGGCCGATCGAGAGCCAGAAGAGCGATGCGACCACCGCCACGAGGGCGCGGAAGGCGGCCGTCCTGCGGCGGCGCGATGCGGTGGTTGCGGTGCTGTTCAAGACGACTCTCCCAGCCAGGTTTTGCGGCAGACACTCCGTCTTTTCAGTGTACCTCCGGACGGCAGGAACGGGAAATTTTGGGCGAAACGAGCCGATATCGGTAACGGAGGGGCCGGTGCCGGTTATTCCGGTAATCCCGACAAAACCGCCTTCAGGCGATCAACGGCAAGAGTGTCCGGAGAATCGACTTGACGGAGTTCTTCGAGGGTCATTTCGATCTCTGTGAACCTGCCGGGCCGCCTCGCTCAATAGTCGCGCGAATCAGAATCGACCTTCACGAAGACGCCCGTGCTCGGATCGCGTTCGTAGGCGGTGCCCGGTGCAGCATGGAGGAAGGGAATGATGGATTGATCGTAGTTGCAGATGGTGTTGACGTCGTAGATGCCGTGATTGTCGGGATTGTCGAGATAGTCGGGAGACTCGTCTCCGGCAAGGAAACGCCAGCCGCTGTCGTCTGCCGTTTCGGGCGGGACGCGGCACATCCAGCCGACGTCCTTGCCATCGACGGTGATCTTGTCGGTGGCCGAGCAAGCGCCCAACTTCTGGATCAGGCGCCGGATCTTTTCGGGGGGGATTCTGAGTTTCTTTTCCATCGAGTCAAACGCTTTCCTGCTGTAGAAAAGCCCAGCGGGGTATGGGCCACTCGCTGGGCTTTCCATGGTATGCCTTGATCGGCAGGCGGGCAATTCGCTATGCCTTCTGGGTCTGTTCGGCCTTATCGAAGGCGGCGTCGAAGACGACGTTGCTGGCCGCGAAATCGACTTTCCGCACGAACTCGCACGACTCCTTGGCGCCGTGTTCGCGGTCCATGCCCATGTCTTCCCATTCCACGGAGAGCGGGCCCTGGTAACCAATGGCGTTCAAGGCGCGAATGATCTCGCCGAAGTTCACGCCGCCGTGGCCCAGGGAGCGGAAGTCCCAGCCGCGGCGAGGGTCGCCGAAGCGAAGATGGCTGGCCAGGATGCCGCTTCGGCCGTTGAGGGTCACCAGGCCGTCTTTCATGTGCACGTGATAGATCCGATCGGGGAAGGCGCGGATGAATTCGACCGGATCGACGCCTTGCCAGACCAGATGGCTCGGGTCGAAGTTGAAGCCGAACTCTTCGCGATAGTTCAACGCTTCCAGAGCCCGCTGGGCCGAATAGAGATCGAAGGCGATCTCCGTCGGATGGACCTCGAGAGCGAACTTCACGCCGCACTCGCCGAACACGTCGAGGATCGGATTGAAACGCTCGGCCAACAGCTTGAAGCCGTCGTCGATCATGCCGGGGGCGGCGGGCGGGAAGTCGTAGAACAGGTGCCAGATGCTCGAGCCGGTGAAGCCGTTCACGATGCTGATGCCGAATTTCTGTGCGGCCCGGGCAGCATTCTTCAACTCTTCGGCGGCACGCTGGTTGACCCCGGCCGGGTCGCCGTCGCCCCAAACATAGTCGGGTACGATCGCCTTGTGCCGCTGGTCGATCCTGTCGAGCACGGCCTGGCCCACAAGATGGGCACTGATGGCGTACACCTGCATGTTGTACTTGTCGAGCAGCTCTCGCTTCTTCGCACAGTAGCTGTCGTCGGCCAGCGCTTTTGGGATCTCGAAATGATCGCCCCAGCAAGCCAGCTCCATTCCGTCGTAGCCAAACCCCTGAAATTTCTGAGCCAGTGATTCCAAAGGCAGGTCGGCCCATTGGCCCGTGAACATCGTAACCGGTCGTCCCATCGTGCGCTCCTTTTTTTCAGGTTGAACGTCAGGAATGTAGCGGGGAGCATTTTCGCATATTCGAGCGGCCGCGCAAACTCCCCCGGGGGGGGCCGAATCGATCGCCGGTTTTCGCGATGGGAAGAGACGTCTGTGCGTCGATCCGACAACCCTCCGGTGCCCGGATGAGACCCGTCGGGCGTGCTATAATCCCGATAGATTGGCGGCCAGGACGGAACCGGTAATTTACGCGAAGAATGCGGATTCTGCGGGCACCCCTCTGGAGTTGGTTATGAACGCCACAACTCGGTACTTGTTCTCCCTGGCTCTTCTGAGCGGCGTGTGCCTCTCGGACCCCGTTCTGGCCGGTAGTCGCGTGGAATTGGAGCTCGCGGTGGAAGAGGGCGTGCCGATCACGGGCCGTCAGGAGTGGCTCCAGAGGCTTGCCGGGGCCGGAATCGAGGGATTCCGGATCCGCTCCAGTCGTCCGGGGGACCAACCCAAGATCGACCGTCGCGGCACCGCAGAGGCTCCCAGCTTTGCGGTGACCGGGATCATCACCGCCAACGACGAGGTGGTTGTGCCGGGGGCCCGGTTCCGGGCTTCGCAGATGGGCGAGCTTGCGGCCTGGCTGCGGGACCTGTCGGAGTTGGGGCCGCCCGATGAGAGGCCCACGAAGGTTGCTTTCGGTCTGGTCGCCGAAGACTTCGAGCGTTTGCAGGCCGATCTGGCGCCGCCGCTGGGCTTCAACACGCAAGGGCTGTCTCGCGCCGAGGTGATTCGTCAGGCGGCCAAGGTTCTGTCGACCCCGCTCTCGGCCGATTCTCGTCTGGCGGAGCCGTTGAGCAAGGACATCGTGGCGGAGGATCTCTCGGCCCTGTCGCGAGGTACGGCCCTGGCCTATGTGCTCCGGTCGCCCGGACTGTGCCTCGTACCCGGCGGGAAGTCGGGGAGCCCGTCGTTGTCGATCGTGGAAGCGAAACCCGACATGGAGATCTGGCCGATCGGCTGGGCCCCGGAGAAGCCCGAACGGGACATCAAGCCGGAGTTGTTCGAGCTGCGCGACGTGAACGTGAGCGGCGTGCCCGTCACCACGGTGCTGGAGGCCGTCGGCAAGCGTCTGGAGATGCCGGTCCTGCTCGACCACAACGCCACGGCACGCCACGGGCTGGAACCGGCCAAGGTCATCGCCAACCTTCAACCCTCGCGATCGTCGTACAGCATCATGCTTCGCAAGGTGTTGTTTCAGGCCAGGCTCAAGGGCGAGCTCCGGCTGGACGACGGCGATCGCCCGTTTCTGTGGGTGACTTCCCTGAAGCCGCTGTGAATGGTGTAGGAAGAGGAGAATTGTTTCTCCGGGACTACCAGTCGGCGTCGACGGAATCGTAGGGATTCTCTTGTTTGGCCTTGACGATGATCTGCTTCAAGCCGGCGTAGAACTGCCGCTGTTTTTCGTTGAGGCTCGTTGGATCGACTTTGCAGAGGACGTTCCAGGCCTGGGCCGGGCGGCGTTCCTTCTGGACGAGAATCTGGGCCAGTTTGAAGCGGATATTGGCGGAATCCTCGGGAGCGCTGCGCAGCAATTCGACCATGGCGGGGATCGAGGCGGCCCACTGGCCCGACTTGTGGAACGCGGCGATCATGTTGCGGAGGTCGGCCTCCGGAAGCCGCCAGTTGTCGAGCACGACGGCTTTCTTGCGATAGAATTCGTAGGCCTCTTGGGGACGGCCGGCGGCGACGAGCATGCGGATCTTGTTGACGGCTCCTCTCCGCAGTTCGTACTCTCGTTGCCGTTTCTCTTCCTGATAGGCCGGGTCCTTCTCGGCAAGGGCCTGCCGTTCTTTGTCCGTCATCAGGTGTTTGCCGGCCCAGACGGAGAACAGATCCCAGTTCTCGCAATCGACGCGGTCGGTTTTGAGCATCCAGTAGCCCACGGCGGCGCCGACGAGAGCCCCCGCGGTATGCAGCAACTCGGTGGACATTGCCAGCCCGGTCGCCAGAGAACCGAAGAGATCCAGCCCGATCAGGAAACTGGCAAGCGTCATGACCTGAACGTCGAAGCAGAAACTGCGCACGTAGACGAAGACAATCAGAACGAACACGCAATTCACGTCGTTTCTGGGCGCCCACAGAAGGCTGATAGCCATGAGGCCGTATATGATGGAAGAGGCCCCCAACGAAGCTCCCTCCGAGGCCCAAAGCATCATCATCTGGATGAGTGCATTCTGAACGATGCCGATGCCGAGATAGACGACGAGCATCCGCCACCAGCCGATCTTGCCTTCGACGATCAGGCCGAAAACCCAGAGACTGATCATGTTGAAGACCAGGTGGAGGATTCCCGCGTGCATGAAGTTGGCGGTCAGCCACTGCACGGGGTGCAGGCCGTCTCCGTGGGTCAGCCAGTAAACCACGACGGCTTCGGGATAGATCACCGACAGCACGAAGGCGACGACGTTGATCGCGATCATCGCAATCGTGATCGCCGGAAAGTGATAGACCGGCGAATCGGTGCTGTAAGGGAAGAAAAAGAAGAACACGGGAAACCTCGCGGCCGCTCCACCGGATATGCCCGGGGCGTTCGTGGGCGGCAGATGCCATGAACCTCGTCTGGGGCGTTATTCGCCGACCAGCATAGAACCTTGCTCCGCGAAGGAACAGCCGGGCAGAAGGAGGGGGTGGGGATATGTCCCTCGCAGGGGTGGTTTTGCGGCCGTCAGAAGGTTGAACTCGCCGCGGTCTACCTGCGCGATGTTGCAGGACACTTGCGGCCACGGCAGAGGAGGCGGGCGGAATCTGGCGAGAGGCCGAAGAGTTCGAGCGGCGGGGCTTCTGGGCACGACTCGGTTTTGGAGGTCACCCGAGGACTTGGGTCGGGAGGCGCAAAAAAAACCGCCGCGTTCCGTGAGGACGGCAACGCGGCGGCGATGAATCAAACCTCCCACAAATGCGACCGGATGCGTCGCTGCGAGAAGAGCGGGGACACTGGCGTGCTGATGCACAAGCCGTTGGGCGGTCCCGGCTCACGCTAATGGGTTGGCACCTCCGTCGGAAATGTGGCGGGAGGCTCGACATGTTTCACTTGGTTGGTCGAGCAGTGAGTTGACATGCAGAAGTATCGGCAGAAAACGCACACAAAGCAAATCAATTCTTTCTTCGTCGAAGCGAATTCTCGCGGCCTCTGCCTCCACAAGTATTCTAGTTCACAAACGATCTCGGGGAAGGAGAATTCCGGCGGATTCGTGTTCAAGTGGTGCCGCAAGATCGTCGACGAAAACCAGTCCGCGATTGGCCCAACATTTGCACTACGAGACGTCGGGCGTCAGGCAGGCGGACGAAAGAAATCTACCAGTTAGACGCTCTACTTCTTGACCAGCCAGATGTTCCTGTACTGCACTTTGTTGCCGTGGGCCTGCAGGTGGATGCCGCGGGGCCCCGGACCTTCCTTTTGACGTCCCGGCGTTTCCTGGAGTTCCAGGTTGTCGTGGATCACGACGCCGTTGTGGCGCACGGTGACTCGGGCAGGGGCCGTCTTCTTGCCTCGAGCGTCGTACGCGGGTGCGGTGAAGTCGATGTCGTAGGTCTGCCAACTGAGGGGCGGCAGGCACATGTTGACGTCGGGTTCCTTGATCTTGTAGAAGCCGCCGCACTCGTTGTTCGCGCCTTCGAGGCCGAAGGAGTCGAGCACCTGCAATTCGTAACAGTCGTGGAGGTAGACGCCGCTGTTGCCGCGTCCCTGGCCGCGTTCTTCCGGCACGTAGGGGAGGAGGAATTCCATGTGAATCGTGTACGAATTGGGCAGCGGCCTGGTCGTGGCACCGGCCCATAGCAATTTGGCGTCGTTCATGGAGCCGTCGGCGATTTGCCCGGTTCCGCTTCCGTCGAAGATCACCAGGGCGTCTTTGGGCGGCTTGGCACCGAGCGTGGGGCTATTGCGTTGGACCGCTTCGAGCACGGTTTGATCTTCGCGATCCGTGTGTTTGAGGATCATCCATTTGCCGGAGATCTCGCCGCTGATCTGTTCACCTTTGAGGACGACCTTATCGCCCTGTTTCTCGCCCGCCAGTTGGGCCTTGGGGTTCCCTCGATTCCAACCGGCGCCGGGCAAGCCGCCCGAATAGACGACGGCCGCGAACTGGCCGTGGCCCAGGGCAATCACTTGGGCGCCATACTTGGCCTCTTTTCCTTCCGCTTCCTTGACGGTTCCGGCGTATTCGCCTTGGAAGGCGAAATCTTCGTCGACCATCGAGAGGTCGGTGGCATTCAGTCCCACGGGCGGCTTGGCACATGCCGGTTGAATGGGTGCGGTAGCTCCATTCGATAGAATTACGCGGCTATTTGATGGGATTGTTTGGCTGTTGTCCTGTTAGTGGCGAGCATTGGTCGAGGTTGGGTCTTCAAGTATTGGCGGTAGACGGTTT
>Ga0123330_1004192_pt1 | contig 11334 bp, 7 predicted proteins | sample BioC13SIPDNA_2_FD_89704 | JGI IMG/M metagenome (GOLD analysis project Ga0123330, IMG submission 89704) | Anaerobic biogas reactor microbial communites from Washington, USA - Biogas_R2_A C13 SIP DNA | ecosystem: Engineered > Bioreactor > Anaerobic > Unclassified | place: Washington, USA... | reverse complement strand
GCCGGGACTTAACTGTGGTCTGTGCGGCTTTCGCCACTGCGACGAACTCGCCGCCCGTCTCACATCCAACCCAAACCTGCTCGAACGCTGCATACACCTCACGCGCACCGACGCGGCGGTCGAGAACGCAGCCCGCCATCCACAACCCGCACCGGCCGGACGTACCGGCGTTGTTCCTTTGAACGCATGTGCGGACCCGGCTTGGCAGGACAGCCTCGGCCGTGAAATCGATTTCTACCTTGAGCATTTTCCCGAGGAGCCCGGCCCGCGCGAGGCGATCATTCCCCACAACGCCCTCATCACGCGCGAGCTGGACGTCCGGCCCGGCGACCTGCTGATCGGCCGTCCCTTGGGCATGTCCTGCGGCTGCCCGATTACCCACTGCGGCGTCGCCATGAAGGTGGATCAGCGTACCGGGCTGATTGACTGGTGCGTCACCGGGCCGCTGCGCGTGCGCGAGCACGGCTTCAAGGACCTTGGCTACTACGTCGCCGAAGCCTACGACGGTCTGGTGCGCCACTCGCGCGTCGACATCCGCATCGGCGCACGCTACTGGTTCCAGCCGCGCATGTGCATGCTCCAATGGCGGCATTCCGGCCTGGTGAACTTCCTCAATCGCACCAGCGACGGAGTCCAGGTCCGCCTCGAAGGCTTGTGGATCGGCTGATCCGGCCCGCCTCAACCCGCGTCCGCGGCGCGCAAGACCCATAACAAGGAGGGGCGAATTACCGATTTCATTGAGCAAGCCTCGCCTCGCCGATATACTGGAATCCGCTGGGCCGACCCGACCGAACGGCCTTCAGCAACAGCCAACGTGGGACGAGGAAGATGGAAAAACACACGTCAAAGAGACCGCCAAAGCGACGAACTGCGCCGCCGCGGCGTTTGAATCCGCTTGCTATCGGCATCGGCTTGGGCGTAGTCCTCCTGGGCGGCACCGCCGCCGTGACGCTGCTGGACAAAGATCAGCATACTTCCAAAGCCGCAGCGTTGCCGGCCGGCGGAGTTCCAACAACGCCCGCCTCAGCCGCGCCTGCCGCCAACCCCGCGCCGGCTCAGCCCCTCGCCGCGTTTGTCCTTCCGCCGGCCCCTCCGGGAACGAAGGTGCCCATCAACGACATCGACGATTTCAGCGGCAAGAAGATTGGTCCGTCTTCGCCGACCATCGAATACAAGGGTTACGTAATCGCCTTCTGCTGTGCTGACAGCGCGGGCTGGAAGGGCGGCTGGGAGCGCTTGAGCGAGAGCGAAAAGGACGCCCTCGTGCGCAAGCACCTGGGCTATTGACGCCTGGCCCAGCACGTTCCAATGGCCGCACACCACCGAACTAAACGCATACGAGCCATACCCGGAGACCCACTGTGCACACTGAGGAGTCATCGAGGAAACAACGTCGCCTAGCCACGCCGGCCGAACGTTCGTCAGCCGCCGCCGCCGGAAACGCCCCCTCCACCATCTCGCTGATCGTTGCCAGTATCTTCGCCGCGCTCGCCACCTTGGCCTCCCTGGCACTGGTGTTGGAACATCTTGCCGGCATGAGCCTGCCCGGCTGCGGCGAAGGCAGCCCTTGCGCCCAAGCGGCCGCCAGCGTCTGGGGCCGGGTCAAGCTGGGGTCGTTCGAGTGGCCGGTTGCGTACTTGGGATTGGCGTATTTCCTCGCCGCCCTCATCACCTGGGTCACGCTACTTGGCGCCGTGTCGCCCGCTTTTCGCTACCTGGTGCGCTTGGGCGCGCTGATTTCTCTTGGCTTCTGCGTGGTTATTGTGGCCACGCGGATGGTCTGCCCCTACTGCCTGGCGGCGCACGTGGCCAATTTTGCCTTCTGGATCACGGTCGAGCTGGCCGCCATTCGCCCGGCAAGACCTCACGGCCCAGCGGTCGTGCTCGGCATTGTTTTCGTTCTTACTTCGCTCGCACTCGGCATTTGGGATGCCTCGCACCGTGCCGCGGTCGCCGAACGGGCCGAGCAGGACCGCTCCGCCGCGGCGCAGGAAATCATCGAACGCTCCCGCCAGATCGTGTCGGGACCGACCCCTTCGCCGGCCCCGGCTCCATCGCAGCCTCCGGACGCCACGCCTCCTGATAGCGCGGGCGCACAGAGGCCACAGCGGCCGTCTCCAGGTCAGCCCCCGGAAGCGCCCGTCGCGGCCGCCCCGCAACCAGAGCAGGTTGAGCCTGCGCCCGACGCCTCGCCTGATACCGGCCCGCCCATGTTTACCGGCCGCTATCGCGTCGGCCCGGCCGAAGCGCCGATCCGCATCGTTTGCTTCACTGACTATCAGTGCCGGGACTGCTACAACATTGAAAGACAACTCGTCAAACTCTACGAAACGCGCGACGATATCTCGATTTCAATCAAGCACTTCCCATTCAATGCCGACTGCAATCCCGGCGCCGCCAAAACCCTGCACCCCAACGCCTGCTGGGCCGCCCGCGCCGCCGAAGCGGCCGGCAAGCTCTGGGGACCCGAAGGCTTCTGGAAAATGCACGTCTGGCTGTTCGAGCGCCGCGGCGAATTCCAGAACCTCGAGGAACTTGAGACGGCCATTCGCGAGTTCGGCTACGATCCGGCCGGTTTTGGGGACACGATGGGAAGTCCCCAGATTCTGGAGGTGATCAAGGCCGACGCGCTCGAGGGCAAGCAGCTCGGCCTGTATTTCACGCCGATGATCTTCATCAACGGCGTGGAATTGAAGGGCTGGATGGCGCCCAACGCCCTGATCCGCACGGTTGAGCAGGTGGCCGCCACCAACCCGCCGCCGCGCTCCGCCGCCTACGATCAGCCGCCGATGGCGTTTGAGAAGTACGTTGCCGACTGGCGCGACGGTAAACAGATTAATTTGCCTTCCGATAAACAGGCCTGGACCCTGGGCACGCCAGACGCGCCGGTCGCGATCGTCTTGTGGGGCGACTACCAGGAACACTACACCTCGCGCGCCGATACAGTCATTCGCCAGTTCGTCGCCCAACACAACAACGTGCGCTACACGTACCGGCACTATCCATTCAACTCCGACTGCAACCCGAACCTCAAGGACCGCCGCTTCCCGAACGCCTGCCTGGCCGCCAAGGCCGCCGAGGCCGCCGGAAGCCTGGGCGGCAATGAGGGCTACTGGAAAATGCACACCTGGCTGTTCGAGCATCGCCAGGACTTGACGGAAGAAAGCCTCTCGGCCGCGGCTGCCGAGTTGGGCTTCGGCGCGGCCATGCTGCTGGCGGCCATGGAGCAGTCAGAGGTGCAGGACAACATCCAGGACGACATCGATGCGGCCAAAAAGCTGCCGGTGCTGCGCTACGGCACGCCGCCCGGCCTGCACTCGATCCCGACCATCTTCGTCAACGGCCGCCACATCCCGCGCTGGGAACTAGGCGACCAGCCGGTGCTGGAGACAATACTGAAGGAAGCAGCGCAGTAGCCCGTTAAGTGGCGCGCGCACTCGACGAGCGGCGAAATGAGTCGTTGAGCAGCGCAAAGCGTCGCATGTGAGGGCACGTCGTGTGTGTGCCGTTGCTTGAAAGCGCAGCTTCAAGCAATGCTAGCAGTCCGGGGGCGACACACCCCGGCTCCGCTCTGTGACCCCGTCGTGCCGACGAGTCGCTACTAACTATGCAGCTTGGTCAGGTTTGCGTTTAAAGCGGGCGACCGGGTTCGAACCGGCAACATTCAGCTTGGAAGGCTGATGCTCTACCAATTGAGCTACGCCCGCATAGGCCACAGCCGGCGACCGCATCGTCACGGCCGGCGGCAGCATCGCCAACCGAATGGCATTATAACCTGAGCCGACCGGACGGCCAGCACCAAGAGCCGCTCCAGCCGTTCCAGGAAGGGCAGCTTCAGCGCCCGGCAGGGCGCCTCACTCCCCCTTCAACGACAGCGAACGAGCCTCATCCCGCAGCCTGAGCAGCTTCTCCCGCCAATTCGCACCGCCCAGCGCCGGGTACCAGACCTGCTCCTGGTCGATGGCCCGTTCCACCTCGGCCGCTTTGCCCTGTCGCAGCAGCAACGCCAGCCAGTTGTACCGCGCTTCCCAATAGTGTTCCGGCGAGCGCTGCCGCAGGCCGGAATCCTTCAGCAGGACCGCCCAAGCCTCTTGAGCGGCTTCGAGTTGCGCGGAATTGGCTTTGGGCTGCTCGGAATCGGCTCTGAATTCCGCGGAATCGGCTCTGGGTTCCGCGGAACCGGCTCTGACTTGCGCGGAATCTCCTTTGGGTTGATCGGAGTCGGCTCCGAGCTGCGCTGAATCGGCTCCAAGTTGCGCGCCATCCGCGGCCGAAGCGGCCGGTGGAAGCTGCTCCGTCAGTACCAGCGCGAGCAAGCGTTGTGCGTGTCCGTTATGGGTGTCATTCGCCAGGATCTCAACCAGCAGCTCGCGCGCTTGCTCCAATTCGCCGGCCGTGTACAGCATCTGCGCGCGGGCCAGAGCCGCCGGCGCGACGGCCGCGGCCCGCGACGGCTCCTGCCGCACCCATCTCTCAAGCTGCTCGAAGGCCGGTAACGACTCAAGCGCCAGCCGCCGCGCCGCGTTAAACTCGCCCTCCAACGTCAGCCGCTCCACTTCCTCCTGCATCCCGCGCGTCAGCAGGTCCAGCACCGGACCGCTCTGTTCGGCGGAAACGGCCTCCAGGTACCGCCCCAGCACACGCGCCGCCTCGTCGAAGCGCTTCAAGCCGCGCAGGGCGCGGATACGCACCGCCAACACGCGGCCCACGCGCTCGTCATGCGGATATTGCTCGTCGAACCTCTCGAGCGCCGCCAGCGCCGCCTCATCATCTTGCCCCACCAGCAATTCCGCCGCGTTCACCCGCGCTTCAGCCGACCAACTCCGAGCCTGCTCCGCATCGCCTGCCGCGGCCGTCGCACGCTGCAGCGCCTGGTCGGCGTAAGCGATCAACTCGTCCGCCAGTGCGCGGGCCTGCCTCTGGAACTCCGCTCCGGAAAGCTCTCCCCGCCGCTGCTCCAGGGCCAATCGTCGGCAAACGCGCAGCCGGCCCTGTGCCTCTTCCCAGTACTGCGAATCGCGGCCCACCTTGGCAAACTCATCCGCCGCCGCCGCATAACGCCCCGCCGCTTGCCAAGCCACCGGCAACAGCCACGCAGCCCGTTGCCGCTGCGGGTGATCGGCAAAACTTTGAATCAGGTTCACCAGCGTCTCAGCCAGCCGTTCATAAGCGGACCGGCTTCGGCTGCTCTGGGCGACCTCGGCCCAGAGCTGATAGGCGAAAGTGGCGGCCTGCGGAGCCAATCGGTGGCTGCGATACTCGCGCGCCAGCACGTCAAACGTCTCGGCCGCGTCAACCGGCCGGTCCAAGCAGTAATAGCACTTGGCTAATTCGAACAAAAGCTGGCCTACAAGTTCGCGTGTCTCTGAGCTGACGCCAGGCGCGGCGCCCCGTGGCTCGCCGGTTCCGGATTTTTGCAACGCGAACTCGGGCCGCCACAGCGCCGCCTCCAGCCGTTGCCGCGCTTCCTCCAACTGCCCGGCATCTGCAAAGTGGCGCGCTGCATAGAGCAACTCGCCCGGTGAGAGCCGTTGCGGATCGGCGTTTAAGTCGATGCTTGCCCCTATGTAGAGCTGAACCAGCGCGGGCCAAGGACCGCCACGGGCCGCCATCACCTCAAATTTCCGCAACGCGATCTCGCGCGCCTGCTGAGCCTGCTGGCGCAGAGCGGGATCGCTCCCGGCGCCGCCCGCCTCCGCTTCCAGAGCCCGTGCCTCCAGCAGATAGCTGTTTGCGTCCCATAGACGAGCCAGGTTGATGTAAAACTGCACCACCTGCTGCTGCGGCGAGGGCTCGGCCGTCGCCAATTCCAGTAGCGGCCGCAGCACCGCGCGCGCCTCGGCGAACTTGCCGCCGGCCAGATGACACCGCGCCCACTCATACCTGATGCGCGCCGCCTCCAAGGGGGCAGATTCGGCCTTGAGCGCCGCGGCGAAATTCCGCTCGGCCTCGCCAAGACGCTGCAATTCGCGCTGCGCCATCGCCAGGCCCAACAAGCAGCGGCCCCGCGCCTGCTGGGCCCGGCCGCCCTCAACCAGCATTCGAAAGGCGTTTTCGGCGTCACTCATCGCTTCGAGCCGCGCCTGCTGGTTGCGTTCGTCCAACACCGCGCAGTAGTAGCCCGCCCAGGCGTCATTGAATTCCGCATCGAACTTCGTTTGCACGATGCTGTCGTAGATGCCGACCGCCAGAAATTCGTCTTCACGCTGTCGCAGCGCGCCGTACAGCGGCTCGATCAGCAGCCCGGCGCGCCGGCATTGAATGCGCGCGGTTCCCAGCCACGCCAGCAGCTTCGCCCGATCGCCCTGTTGCCCCGCCGTAATCTCAAACCGGTCCAACTCGCCGGCCGCTTGCAGGTTCATCACCATGCCCGCGTATTCCAGGCGCGCGGCAGCCTGGTCGAGCAAGGTCTGCGGCGATGTATCACCCTTGGCGGCCTCGTCAACAGCCGCAATCCAGCGCTCGTACCACTCGGCCGATCTTTGGCAAGCTTGGGAACGCCCGGTCGCGTCAACCACGCGCCGCGCCTGGTTGGCGTAGGCCTGCGCCAGCAGACGGCATTCTTCGGGCCGGCTCGTCTCCCCGAACCGCGCCGCTAGAACCTCCGGCCGCCCGTCTTGCACCGCCTGAAGGAGGTCGGCCGGCAATTCCGTTGGCTCCGCCCGAGCACTGCTGCTCACGCAGAGTCCAACAAGCAGCAGGATGCGCAGTAACCTGTAGCTCAAACCTCGAAACTCGAAGCCGCTCATCGCTCCGCCGCATCCTCCGCGCGGAAGCTGACCGCGAACTGCACGTTCTTGAAGCCCGCCTGCACGGCAGCGTCCATGGCTGAGACGACGTATCGCCAGCGGACGGTGGTATCCGCTCCTATAACCACCATGTTGTCTGGGTCCGCGCCGGCACGACGTTTTTCGAGCAAGACGCTCCGCAAACTCTCAAACGTGTTCTCCGGCAGCGCATCATCCATGAGGAGGATGCGCGGGGCGTCGGGTTCGACCCCGGCCCCCTGCGCGTCGCCCGCCGCTCGCAGTGCGATACGGATGCGCGGATTAACTTCGACAGCCGCCCCGCCGCCGGGGCCGCTGCGCGGATCCAGCTCAGTTTGCAACACACCCTGCTTGACGAGGTTCAACGACGCCCCGAGTAGGAAAAAGACCAGCAGCACCATGATCACGTCCACCATGGGTGCCAGATTAGGGGCGAAGTCGCGTGCCGGCTCGAAACGCCGCATCAGCCACCCCCCTCGACGCCCAGGGGCATGACAGACGCGGCCTCCGGCTGACTGCCCTTATTCACGCTGAAAACGATGTTGCCAACCTTTGCCAGGCCGCAGGCCCGCAGCACCGTCTCGACGTGTTGGTATTGCACGTCTTCGTCTGCGCGAATGACGCAGCGCACCGGCTGGTTTTCGGCCGCAGCCCGGGCCGCCCGGCTGCGCAGCAAGCCAACCAACTCGCCCGGCTGGAGCACGCGCTCGGCGATATCCCGCCCGGTCCAATCGACAACCACATATTCGGCGTGCTCATCCGCCCCGTCCGCCCGGCGCACGTTTATCGTGACCCGCGCCCCGAGGTCGTGCGTCTCAACCTCCCGCGCCGCCACGGCCCACGGCAGCTTGACCGGAAAGTGCTCGGCGGTGACCAGCTTACTCGCCAGCAGGAAGAAGATGATCAGACACATCAGAACGTCAACCATGGGGGCCAGGTTGAGCGTCATACTGGTCGGCTTGGGCAATCTGAACAGGGACAATTTCTGCACCAGGTGAAGTTCTAAAGCAGCCGCGGCGAGGCCGCAATCCGCCGCCTCCCCAAAAAGAGCGGGGGCAGGCAGCGTGCTTGCCAGGTTTTGTTGGCCCGCTTAAATCGGATAGAATGGCAGCCACTGAATTCCAGAGGTCTATCCGCGCGATCGCACGTGCGGGCACCTGCCACGGCCAGTCGCCGTGCGGGACGAACCTACACACCGGGCAGGAGATGTTTACATGAGCTGCAAAGTAGCTCGACTAGGCGCGACTACGCCGCTGGCCGCCGACAACGCCGCGCCGCCCGAGGCGCGCCGCAACGGCGACCCGACCACGATGTCCGGCATCCCGATCAAGTCGCTGTACACTCTGGATGACATCGGCCTGGAGGTCCTCCAGCAGTTGGGCCTCCCCGGCGAGTTCCCCTACCTCCGCGGGATGCACAAGGACATGTACCGCGGCCGAATTTGGACTATGCGCCAGTTCGCCGGCATGGGCAACGCGCGGCACACCAACGAGCGCTTCAAGTACCTGCTCGAACACGGGCAGACCGGGCTGTCGACCGCGTTTGACCTGCCCACGCTCATGGGCCGCGACTCGGATGATCCGCTCTCCTTGGGCGAGGTCGGCAAGTGCGGCGTGGCCATCAGCTCGCTGGAGGATATGAAAGTCCTCTTCGACGGGATCAACCTGGGCGAGGTCAGCACCAGCATGACCATCAATGCCCCGGCCGCAATCCTGTTGGCGTTCTACATCTGCGTGGCGCGTTCACAGGGCGTAGCGCTCGACCGGCTGCGCGGCACGCTGCAGAACGACATCCTCAAGGAGTTTCACGCTCAGAACGAATTCGTCTTTCCGCCTTCGCCCAGTGTCAAGCTCGTAATCGACACTATCGAGTATTGCACGCAGCACCTGCCGCAGTGGAACACCGTCAGCATCAGTGGCTATCACATTCGCGAAGCCGGCGCGACGGCCCCGCAGGAACTGGCGTTCACGATCGCCGACGGCATGTGCTATACCGAAGAGTCGATCAAGCGCGGTTTGGACGTGGATGCTTTCGCTCCACGCCTGAGCTACTTCTGGGACGTCCACAACGAGTTCTTCGAGGAAATCGCCAAAATCCGCGCGGCGCGCCGCTTGTGGGCGACCATCATGCGCGACCGCTTCGGGGCCAAGAACGAACGCAGCCTATGGTGCCGCTGCCACTGCCAGACGGCCGGCGTCTCGCTGACCGAGCAGCAGCCGATGGTCAACATTATCCGCGTTGCGTACCAGGCCCTGGCCGCGGTTTTGGGCGGCACGCAGAGCCTGCACACCAACAGCATGGACGAGACGCTGGCGCTGCCCACCGAGAACGCGGTCAAGATCGCCCTCCGCACGCAGCAGATCATCGCGGAAGAAACCGGCGTCACGCGCACCGTCGATCCGCTGGGCGGCAGCTTCTTTATCGAGAGCCTGACGAACGAGGTGCAGGCCCGCGCGCAGGCCATCATCGACGAGATTTACAACCGCTTCGGCGGCGTCCTGCCCGCGACCGAGGCCGGCTACTTCCGCCGTGCGATCGCCGACTCGTCCGCTCGCTACGGGGCCGAATTCGATCGTGGCGAGCGAGTCATGATCGGCGTCAACAAGTACGTCGAGAAGGACTACGAGCGCATCCCGGTGCTCAAGATCGACGAAGAGGTCGAACGCGAACAGGTCGCGCGGCTGAAGGAGTTGAAGTCCCGCCGCGACGCCGACCCGGCCAGCCGCGAACGCCACGCCAAGGCGCTGAAGGCACTGCGCGAGGCCGCGGCCAGCGGTGAAAACGTAATGCCGGCGTTGATCGAGGCGTCCGAGGCCATGGCGACGGTAGGCGAGATGATGCACACGCTGGAAGGCGTCTACGGCCGCTACGACGGCGGGCCAGAGCTGTAAACCGGCGCCCGCCCACAGGACCACGGCGCACCCGCGGAGTAAACAGGTCCTATAGGCCCTATTTCTCCGGCCGCCAAAAAAATTTCCGCGCGCCCCTTGCATTACCCTAACAACTACCGTACACTAATAGCAGATTCGCTCGGGCGAATGCCACCTCGAACTCGCGGGCCTGGCTGGCCAGGGAATCGGACGCCACGGATCGGCGTGCGGCTCGTGTGACGCTTGACTCGCTAATCAGCGTGCTCGTCGAGCCACTCTTAGGCTCAAGGAGGCAAACATGTCACACAAACAGACCAAACCAAAGCGCTCGTCTGTTCGCGAAACTCGTAATCCGAAACTCAAAACCCAACCGCCTCCAGGACCTGTTTGCAGTGTGGGACCGGCTTGTAGCCGCTCATTCAATGTGGGATCGGTTTGTGAACGCGCGGCTTGCCAAGCCGAAAACCCCCAACTCCGGACATACGCCTATGTGTACCAGACCTCTGACCGCCCCTGCCAAAGGCCGGAACTCGAAACGCGCAGCTTGAAACTCGAAACTCAGCTCGGCCGCATCAGCCTCGCTTTGCCTTTTTTTTCGCCGGGCGAGCTGTCGGGGCTGGCCGACTACCTCGAGCGCCGCGCTGCATCGCGGATTCAGCTCCTTCCACAAAGGCCCGAATCTGGCTTGCCGAAGCGCGCGCATATTCGGTTTCCCAGTCGCGCAAGCGGTTGATCGCCCGGGTGCGGGCTTTCGGGTCTTCCACCATCAGCAGAAAGCCCGCGGCGCACAGGCGCGTCACCCAGTGACCATGCGCCCGGGCCTCTTCGTACAGCATCTTCAGAGCGTCATCGACTTGGAAGTTGATCTGTGGTCGGCGGCGTTGCGGCATGAGTCAGCTCCTTCAAGGGAAGCACGCGTTGCGGCCTAAGTCAGCGTCTTCAAGGGAAGCACACTTCCCTAGAACAAAACGAGTATTACGTTGTCAGCGCACTTTGTCCAGCCCATAGAACATCTATCACTCGGTGTGCCACGGCCTGAAGCGCCCCGTGTGCCACTGCTTGAAAGCGCAGCTTCAAGCAGTGCAAACGCGCACGCCGCCCCGTACCCTGCGCCGCAACTTCAAGCAGTGCAACAACGGAAGCTTCGGTCCAAACACCCACGCCCACCCGCACCGTCCGCGGAACGCTGCGGCGGTCGGGTGCTGCTGGGGAGCCGATGCCCGCGCCACTACTCTCATGCAACCGCGCACGCCGCGCGCGGGCATTCCACGCAGCATCCGGCCGTCGCCGCATTCCGCCGTACGCAGCAATCACGAGCCGCCGATCCGAAACTCTTCGCTTCCGTACCTACCACCCCGCCGCGCGGTGGTCGCACGACGCAGCTTCCGCCGCGCGGACACGCCTTCTAACGTTCCGACTCTTTACTTCGCACTGCTCCCCCTACGCGCCGCCGCAACAGCACTGCCGGCACGCCCAGCCCCAGCACCGCGCCCAGAATTGCTCCGCCAGCCCCCGATTCCATCCACACCGCAGTGGCCTGGCTGCCCACCAGCCCCAGTAGCGCCGCCCACGCAATCAACGACCACCAGTGCGCCACGCCATGATGGTGAATCGCCCCCGCCAACAATGCCACCAACGGATACGCCCAAATTACGTGATAACTGCGCATTACGGGCATGAACCACAGCATCGCCGTT
>Ga0123330_1004187_pt1 | contig 11344 bp, 8 predicted proteins | sample BioC13SIPDNA_2_FD_89704 | JGI IMG/M metagenome (GOLD analysis project Ga0123330, IMG submission 89704) | Anaerobic biogas reactor microbial communites from Washington, USA - Biogas_R2_A C13 SIP DNA | ecosystem: Engineered > Bioreactor > Anaerobic > Unclassified | place: Washington, USA... | reverse complement strand
TCACTTTATAGTCTCTTGTAAACCAGATAGGATAGGACAAATCCCAGCAGGGTAAAGAAACTAATATGTAACATAAAACCAAAGGTTAAGGAAAAAACCTGCAGGTTAAGAGTAACATCCGGTATACCAACACTTTGGACTTTTCCCAGGATTCCTAGAGCAGGCCAGAGGCCAACTATGAAATCTCCTAGCCATCCGCCTATGATTCCTCCTACTATCAGCAAAAGTAATAAAACCTGCCATCCCGGATAGGCGTGAGAACTGTTAGCCATAGTATTACCCTCCAGCAAACCTATTGTTTTTTAAGTTTAGCATTAGTAATAGGTAAAAACAAGCTGGATAAAGGAGGAGAAAACTCCCACCAGAAGCTCTCTCCTCCTCTATCCAACTTCACCTTGTTTGTTTATAAAACTTATTTATTAAAAGCCAGGTTAAAGCTTAAAACCTCAAGGTTTACTGAAAGATCCACATTACGAAGAATAATATCATTAGGAACCCGCAAAACCCGCGGTGAGAAATTAAGAATAGCCTTTACTCCTGCATTAACCAACTTATCAGTTACATCCTGGGCTACCCCGGCCGGTACAGTTACTACCCCAATACTTACATTAGACTCGGTCACTCTTTTTTCTAGTAACTCCAGCTTTTCAACCTCTACATTACCCAGTCTATTTCCTATTCTATCCGGATCAACATCAAGGATTGCACTAATATTAAAGCCACGATCAGCAAAACCCTGGTAAAGCGCTAACGCCGAACCCAGCTTGCCGGCTCCAATAATAATGATATTCCAATTGCGATCCAGTCCCAGAATCTTCATCAGGTGTCCATAGAGCTCTTCTACCTTATAGCCTACTCCCCGGGTGCCAAATTCTCCAAAGTAAGCCAGGTCTTTACGTACCTGAGCAGAACTTACCCCTACACCCTGAGCAATCTCTCCCGAGGAAATAGTCTCTACCCCCTCACCCATAAGTTGATGCAGATAGCGGGAATAGATGGAGAGCCTCATTACCGTAGCTTCAGGAATTTTATATACTTTCAAATCCCTTACTCCTTTATATTAATATCTCCCTTTATATTACCACCTTGTGAAAAAATGCGCGACAATATAAGGTATAAAAATATTACTATTTTCTATAGTATGTTACCTATAGCACGGTTATCCCTTATTATACTAATAGTGTTAGCAATTTGTAAATAAGAATTGCCACCAGTGCAGATGAAGGAATGGTAACGAACCAGGCGATAACTATCTGGCGAGCTATATTCCAGCGGACTCCTTTTAACCTTTTGGCTGCTCCTACACCCATTATAGAAGAAGACACCACATGGGTAGTACTAACAGGAGCACCGAAGTGGCTGGCTGAAAAAATTACCAGTGCCGAAGTAAAATCTGCGGCGAATCCATTTATAGGTTCAATACGAAAAATTTTCCCGCCCATAGTACGGATAATACGCCATCCACCTACTGCAGTACCGGCAGCCATGGCTCCGGCACAGGCTACTTTAACCCAGAGAGGAACCTGGAAGGTGTTGATGAGGCTGCTGCTGACCAGTATCATAGTAATTATACCCATAGTCTTTTGGGCATCATTGGAACCGTGTGCAAATGAGGCCATACAGGCAGAAACTACCTGTAGCTTGCGAAACTTGTTATTAATCCGTGAAGGTGAGGTTCCCTTAAATAGCCAGAAAAGAAGGGTCATGACCAGGCTTCCGGCAACCAGTCCTACTATTGGAGCAATAATAAGGCCGGTTAAAATTACTAAAAAACCGTGCCAGTTAACAAAACTGGCACCAAAACCCGCAATTACGCCCCCTATTAAGCCTCCGATCAGGGCATGGGAGGAACTGCTGGGGATACCGAAACGCCAGGTAAACAGATTCCAAAATATGGCGGCTGTCAGTGCGCTGATAAGTACTATCGGGGTAACCATACCAGGGGCAACTATATTCTTACCTATGGTTTCGGCTACTGCCGTACCACTCATAGCTCCTAGAAAATTCAAGGTGGCGGCAATAATAATAGCGGTGCGGGGGGAAAGGGCTTTGGTGGAAACAGATGTGGCTATCGCATTGGCGGTGTCATGAAAACCATTAACATAGTCAAAAGCCAGTGCTAGAAGTACGACTACAACGATTATCCCAATACTATACATACTTAATAGCTACTCCCTTTAAAATGTTGCTGACATTTTCACAATAATCTAATGTAGTTTCGAGATGTTCGTATATTTCTTTCCATTTGATAATGTCAATAACATTCTGGGTGTTTTCAAAAAGAAGAGCTATACCGGCGCGGTAGAGGTAGTCTCCTTCGTGCTCGAAAGACCTGATTTTTTCACATGAGTCAATTATTTCATTGCTTTTGCTCCTTACGTCAGGCAATTTTTCTACAGCATTCTTTATTTCCTGGGAAGCCTCCTCCAATACCTGAACCAGTTTTAAAACATAACCTTCTTTAGGCTGTCCCACTTTGTATATTACTATCTTTTCCATGGTACCCTGGATATGATCCACAATATTATTTAATTCGCGGGATAACAACAAGATATCCTCCCGGTCAAAAGGAGTAATGAATGAGTTGTTTATCCGCTTCATAACTTCCGATAGAATAAGATCGCCCCGTTCTTCCACTTCGTTTATCTTATCCAGGTTAGTAGTGGGATCACTGCGGTTTTCCACAAAGCTTTTTAAAATAAGAGAGGCTTCACATATAGCATCAGCTAAATCGTTAAAGTATTTAAAAAACCTGTCATCACGTGGCTTTAGTCTGAAAGACAAGCCATATACCTCCTTGTATTGTATACAAGATACCTTTTTATTAATTATAACATTTATTAAGTTTATCCCTGTGTTAAGAATGTGTTAATAATAGCTTAAGTAGTTATTAAATATCGGCGAGCACGATCAAGGATATAAAATGACCCTGCCACCAGCAAGTATTCTTCCGCCCCCAGCAGGCTAATTCCAGTTTTTACGGCCTCTTCTATGTCTTCCTTTACCCATACTTCTTTATCCGGATATAGTAACCGCCATTGTTCTGCTACCCGCTGCCAGTGTAACCCGCGCTGACTCTCAGGTCTGGTAACTACACACGCCCGGCAATCGCCGCCCAGTTCTTTTAAAATAGCCATGCTATCCTTATCATCCAGCATTCCGCAAACCATTATGCGTTGTTTTTGGGGAAAAAGATTATTAAGCGAACTGGCCAGCGCTCTGGCTGCCTGGGGATTGTGGGCTACATCCAGGATAATGGGAGGATTACTGCTAATTAGTTCCATCCGTCCGGGATGTTTTAAAGTAGGTAGCGCGTTCACGATATGTTCGTTCTTAATATTATAACCTTGCTGTTTGAGTATCATTAATGAGGTCAAGGCTACTGCCAGGTTTTGCAGTTGAAAATCTCCCAGAAGGGAGAAGTACGCCTGGTCTATCTCCAGTCCGGGACATCTAATCTCCATTACCTGCCCATCAATGGCGGGATTACACCGGTACTTAACCTGGCATAGAGAAGCTGGGAAAAGGCTGGAACCCTGGCTGTCAGCTTTATCTTGTATAACCTGTCGTGCTATAGCATCCATTTCACCAACTACCACCGGCACTCTGGGCTTAATAATCCCGGCTTTATTTAAGGCTATCTCTATAAGGCTGTTCCCCAGGTAGGACTGGTGATCGTAATCAATACCAGTAATAATAGATAATAGCGGTGACACCACGTTGGTGGAGTCGTAAAGCCCTCCCATACCCGTCTCTAGCACAGCTATATCCACCTTACTATCCTTAAAATACTGGAAGGCAATAGCAGTAAGTAATTCGAATTCAGTAACCCGGTCGCAACCCTGCCTGGACAGCTTTTCCAGGTCCCCTTCTATTTTATGCAAATAATCTAGCAGTACATGCTCTTCTATTTCCTGGTTATTAACACTAAACCTTTCCCTATAAGAGTGAATATGGGGCGAGATAAAACGCCCCACACGATATGCAGCGCGATGCAAGACAGTAGAAATTATCAATGCCACTGAACCTTTACCGTTGGTGCCGGCAATGTGAATACAGGGATAGTCTTGCTCTGGATTACCCATAAATCTTAATAAGGTTTTAATGCGCTCAAGCCCGGGTATGAGCCCGGGCTTGCTAATACTGGCCAGATATTGGGCTAAGCTTGTTTCAAAATCTCTAGACGTTGTAGAATACCCTCTTTCCATTTTCTGGCTTCTTCGGCTTTACCCTTTTCTTTCTCAATAACCTCCTGGGGGGCCCGGGAAATAAAGTTCTGGTTATTTAACTTACCCTCAGCCCGGGCTAGTTCATCCAATGTACCCTTCAAATCTTTTTCCAGACGGGCTATTTCCTTGTCGATATCAATGACTCCCTCCAGGGGTACGTATATCTCTGCCTGGTTAGTAAGCGCAGACACTGCCTGAGCCGGTTTTTGAGCCAATTCTCTTACTATTTCCATTTCTTTAACCCGGGCCATCTGTTTAATATAGGCCTGGTTGGCCGTAAACACTTCGCGGTAATCTTCATCATTAACTACCAGAACCGTTTTAATTTGCTTCCCCGGAGATACGTTAAACTCGGCTCTAATATTACGTAGAGCACGAATTGCGCTCATTATCTGCTGCATCTCTTGTAGAGCAGACTCCCATATCCGCTCATCATCCTTTACCGGCCAGGAATCAAGCATTATAGTTTCATTATGTCCCGGCAGGTAGTGGTATATTTCTTCGGTTATAAACGGCATAAAGGGATGAAGTAGCCTTAATATACCGGTTAAGGTCTCGACTAAAACATTTTGCGCTATTAACTTTTCTGAGCTATCGGCAGAGGCACTCAATCGGGGTTTAGCCAGTTCAATATACCAGTCACAAAATTCATCCCAGATGAAATCATACAGGACTTTGGCAGCCTCGCCCAGGTCATAACGTTCCAACAGGTGGTTAACTTCCTCAGCCCTCTGGTTCAAACGGGAGATTATCCAACGATCCGCTAGAGTATAATCATTCGGATTAATTTCTGTTTTTTCATAACCCTCCAGGTTCATAATAACGAAACGGGAGGCATTCCATATCTTATTGGCAAAATTCCTGGTATTCTCTACCTTTTCCCAGTGAAAACGTATATCATTTCCTGGTGTAACTCCGGTAATCAGTGAAAACCTGAGGGTGTCAGCCCCATACTTTTCAATTACCTCAATGGGATCAATACCATTACCTAGGGATTTGCTCATCTTGCGCCCCTGGCTGTCCAGAATTAGGCCATGAATATTAACATCGTAGAAAGGCACCTTTCCTGTATGTTCAATCCCAGAGAATATCATACGAGCTACCCAGAAGAAAATAATATCCCGCCCGGTTACCAGCACCGTAGTAGGATAGAAATAATCCAGGTCAGTAGTTGACTCTGGCCAGCCCAGAGTAGAAAAAGGCCATAAGGCACTGGAAAACCAGGTGTCCAGAACATCTTCATCCTGCTTTAAATCACTTGACGAGCAGGAGGGACAATGGTCAGGATCAGTTTTACTGCAGATTATTTCTGAACAGTCCTGACAGTACCATACGGGTATGCGATGACCCCACCATAATTGCCGCGATATACACCAGTCCCTGATATTTTCCATCCAGTTTATATATATTTTAGTGAAACGCTCGGGCACAAAGCGAATTTCCCCATTTAAAACCTTCTCTATGGCCGGCTCGGCCAGGGGTTTCATGCGCACAAACCACTGTTTGGATACCAGGGGCTCGATTATGGTATCACAGCGCTGGCAGTGCCCCACCGCGTGCTTTATGTCTTCAATCTTAATAAGAAAACCCTGCTCTTTAAGATCAGCAACAATCTGGCGGCGGCATTCATAACGGTCCATGCCCTGATAACGCCCGGCATTTTCATTCATGAGGCCATGATTATCTATAACCACCACCTGCTCCAGGTTATGGCGCAGCCCCATTTCAAAATCATTGGGATCATGAGCAGGGGTAACCTTAACCGCACCGGTACCAAATTCTTTTTCTACATAGGAGTCGGCAAAAATGGGTATTACCCGGTTAACCAGAGGTAAAATCACGTTTTTACCCAGTAGATGAGTATAGCGTTCATCCTCCGGATGAACTGCCACCCCGGTATCACCTAGCATAGTTTCCGGGCGGGTAGTAGCGACCACCAGAAATTCATTCCCACCTTCTACCGGATATTTTATATACCATAGATGGCCATCACTATCCTCGTGTTCCACCTCGATATCAGAAATAGCAGTATGGCAACGGGGGCACCAGTTGATTATGTAATTCCCCTGGTAAATCAGACCCTTTTCATAAAGGTTAACAAAAACCTCTCTTACTGCCCGGGAACAATTCTCATCCATAGTAAAGCGCTCCCTGCTCCAATCACAGGAAGAACCCATCAAACTCAACTGGCTGGTTATACGATTACCATAAAGATGTTTCCATTCCCATACCCGTTCCAGGAATTTCTCCCGCCCCAGATCGTATTTACTTAAACCTTCCCCAGCCAGGGATTCCTCCACCCGAGCCTGGGTAGCAATACCGGCATGGTCGGTTCCGGGCAGCCACAGTGCATTATAGCCTTGCATCCGGCGCCAACGGGTTAATATATCTTGCAATGTATTGTCCAATGCATGTCCCAGGTGTAAAGAACCAGTGACATTGGGTGGGGGCATAACTATGGAAAAAGGTGTCTTGCTATGGTCATCACCAGGTGCAAAATAATTATTTTCTTTCCAGTGCTTATACCATTTCCCTTCGACACTACCCGGGTCATAAACACTGGGTAAGTTCTGAGCTGACATTATCAGTTTACCTCCTCATATACTTTAGCGGGTATAAAAACAAAGCCTGTTATACAATCTAAATTGTACTTAAAATACTCCAGCCATGGCAAGTTATATACCTGGATTATATCCTTTTAGTATAACCTTAATCCAGAATAGTTCCCTATAAAAAGAAATTTCCCTGCCTGGGTAACAGGCAGGGATATGGGAAAGGCCGCTTCATGTCCTATAGATTCAATATAAATTAATTTGCATTATACTGTTTATATTGTACTAATTTTCACATTTATTGCAAGCCCTATGGAATATTTAGTTAGAATAATTTTAAAAACCCGGGCTGATATGCTAAGCTTATATCATTGAATTGGGCAATACGGGTAGTCTAAGGAGGAGTTTTATTTGGTTAAGCAAAAGGTTGGTAGAAACGATCCCTGCCCCTGCGGCAGCGGTAAGAAATACAAAAAGTGCTGTGGTATAGTAGACGATTTTATTGAAGCCAGTGATGACCCTTTTACCCGGTGTAATAGGCTGATGACAGCTGTTAAGATGAAACTGGAGGAGTATTTTGAAAACGCTATAAAAAAGATTCGCAAAGATGCGCAATCCCAGTTTCTTCGTTTTAGTGTAAATAGGACTCTCCCCCCGGAACATGAATCTATATTTTCCGATTGGCTGTGGTTTGACCTTTTGACTGAAGATGAAAACACTTTAGCCTACCATTACCTGGTGGAAAATGGTTATTATATCGCCCCTTCCCTGCAAGACACTCTGGGTGCATTGAGTATATCCTTCCCTTCAGTATATCAAGTGGATGAGATATCCGAGTACTATATAAAAGCCCGGGATATTTTTTTGGACCGCCCCTGTGATATTCTGCTAAAAGAACCATGGGAGGGTATAGATGGGGACACCGAATTACTTCTTTTCGGTCGCCTGGTCAGGATAGAAGATGAAAGCCTTTTTTCCGGCATGGTCCTGGCAGTTGATAATAAGGCTGAGCAAAGTGGATTTTTATTGGAACATATGGAGTTTATACGCCGGCTGTTAAATGATACTATGATGAACACCCTTAAGTTCCATGGCGAAATAACCTATGGCATTTTTGATCATGCCTATAATAAAACCCTGGTCAATTTTAATGATATGCGCTGTTGTGAAATAAATGAGGAAGAGAGAGCTCTCTTATTGGAAAAACTGGCCACTGATGAAGAATATAAGCAGCTATATGATAGCGCAGGTTTTACCTGGTTTGCACCCTCAGACGAGAACCGGGGATATGTAAGGATAATGGTTGGAGAAAGCTTAGTGGTAACTTGTGCCGATATCTTAGAAGATATTAAAAAGCTGGAAAACACAATAAGCCTTCTCCTGCCGGGTAAGGAGGTACAGGTTATTAGTAATCGTTTCTTGCAAGCGCCTCCACCTGTAGACAAGAACCAGTTGTGGTTTACGATTGTAAAGGATCAGGAAACGGAAAGATGGCTGGATACTCCCATGAGCGAATTGGAAGGCAAATCCCCCCGTGAACGCTTGTCTGAGGATGGCGGCCCTGAGCAATTAATAGCAATGTTGGATCGTTTCCTGGCTAGCCGGGAAAACGAAACCGAAAAAGAATTGATTGAGTATATGAAGGAGAGAATTAATTAGGTATTGAGGGTGACAGGGGACGGTTCCTCTGTCACCCTTACTTTAACCTATTATTTCTTCTATCGCTTTATGGAGTTCATCAGTTCCTTCGCCGGTTTGGGCAGAGAAGACTAATGGTTTAAGCCCAGGGTCAAGATTAAGTTTATGACTTATAGCTTGCAAATGTTTTTGCCGGGCCCCGCGGGATATTTTATCAGCCTTGGTAGCTACTATTAAGATAGGTATATCATAATGGCTTAGCCATTCTTTCATTAGGACGTCATTTTCGCCCGGTTCATGCCTGATATCGATTAGATGAATAACACCCCGCAACTGTTTCCGGTTTTTCAAATAGTTTTCGATTATCTGGCCCCATTTTTGTTGTTCGCTCCGAGATACCCTGGCATAACCATAACCGGGCAGGTCGACTAGATGAAAGGATTGGTTAATTAAATAGAAGTTTATAGTACGAGTCTTTCCCGGAGTCGAGCTAGATTTAGCCAAATTCCTGCGGTTAAGGATTTTGTTTATGAGAGATGATTTGCCCACATTGGAGCGCCCCACCATAGCTATTTCCGGTAAATCAAGGTCCGGAAGCTTATTCCAATCGACAAAGGCCCCTTTAAATTCGGCTGATTTAATTATCATTTAATAACTCCCACCCGGGACAGGGGGACAGGTCCCTTGTCCCAAAACGTTTTGGGACAAGGGACCTGTCCCCCTGTCCCATTAGTTCATATCAGTATTTATCAGGGTTTCCTCCAGTACCTGGTCCATATGATCTACCATTACAAATCGCATCTTCTTTTTGACATTGGCCGGAATCTCAGCCAAATCTTTTTTGTTATCTATCGGCATGATAATGGTGTTAATACCAGCACGGTGAGCTGCCAGGACTTTTTCCTTGAGCCCACCTATGGGAAGCACTCTTCCTCGCAAAGTTATTTCACCCGTCATGGCTACATTATTACGTACCGGTCTTCCCGACATAGCCGAGGCCAGGGAAGTGGCAATGGTAATGCCTGCTGATGGTCCGTCTTTAGGAATGGCACCTTCCGGCACATGCAGGTGAACATCATATTTTTCTTGAATCTCCTCGCTGATATTTAAATCATCTGCCCGGGAACGAACATAAGTTAGAGCTGCCTGGGCAGATTCCTTCATAACATCACCCAGCTTACCAGTAAGGGTAAGATTACCTTTACCCTTCAAAAGAGCTACCTCAATGGATAGGATATCCCCTCCGCTTTCGGTCCAGGCCAGGCCCGTAGCAACTCCCACCTGGCTTTCTTTTTCCGCTACTCCATAACGATAACGTTCAGCCCCCAGGTATTTGGTTATGCTATTGCCAGATACATCAACCGAAGTGTTTTTATCCTCTACTACCTGGCGTGCAACTTTGCGACATATAGAAGCTATTTGCCGTTCCAGGTTGCGCACTCCAGCTTCGCGGGTATATTCCCGAATAATTTTGCGGATAGCTCCTTCCGAGAAACTGATATGACTATCTTTTAAGCCATGTTCCTTAATTTGTTTGGGTATTAAGTAATCCATGGCAATGTGCACTTTGTCTTCTTCAGTATAGCCACCCAGTTCAATAACTTCCATCCGGTCAAGAAGCGGTCTGGGTATGTTATGAACCGTATTGGCGGTAGTAATGAACATTACCTTGGACAGGTCAAAGGGTATTTCCAGATAATGGTCACTGAAAGTATAGTTTTGTTCGGGATCCAGCACTTCCAGCAGTGCTGAAGCCGGGTCTCCTCTGAAATCCATGGTCATTTTATCGATTTCATCCAGTAAGAATACGGGATTGCGTGAACCTGCTGTCTTCATACCCTGCAATACCCGCCCCGGCATAGAACCGACATAGGTACGTCGATGCCCCCTGATTTCGGCTTCATCCCGAATACCTCCCAGAGACATGCGCACAAATTTTCTTCCCAGCGAACGGGCTACCGATTTTCCCAGAGAAGTTTTACCTACTCCGGGAGGTCCAACCAAACAGAGTATCGGCCCTTTCATCTTTTTGGCTAATTTTCTAATAGCCAAATATTCCATGATTCTTTCTTTAGGTTTCTCCAGACCATAATGGTCTTCTTCCAGAATATTTTCCGCCACCTTTAGATCCAGGCGATCCCGGGTTTCTATTGACCAGGGTAGAGATAATATCCAATCTAAATAATTACGTACCACTACCGCTTCCGCTACCATAGGCGGCATTTTCTCTAAACGTTCCAGTTCTTTATACGCTTTTTCATGGGCTTCTTTAGGTAGTTTAGCTTTTTCAATGTTAGCTTTTATTTCTTCAACTTCTGCTGTACGCTCATCTTTATCTCCCAGCTCTTTCTGGATAGCTTTCATCTGTTCCCGCAGGTAGTATTCTTTCTGGGTTTTTTCCATCTGTTTACGCACGCGAATATTAATCTTACGCTCCAGCTCCAGTACTTCCATCTCTTTAGCTAAAAGCTGACATAGATATTCTAGCCGTTTAGTAATATCCCCGGCTTCCAGGATCTTCTGTTTCTCATTAATACGTAAAGTAAGATGGGATGCTATGACATCAGCCAGCCGACCAGGTTCTTCTATGGCAATAACTGAAACCACAGTTTCCGGGGGAATCTTTTTACTGATGCGTACGTATTGTTCAAATTGGGATATCAAAGTTCGCATAAGGGCTTCTAATTCAGCGGTTTTTTCAACTTGATCATCTTTCCATTCTTCCACTACAACCCTGATAAAGGGTTCATGATCCAAGTAACTGATAATTTCGCCCCGGTGAAGACCTTCAACCAGAACCCGCATGGTTCCCCCCGGCATTTTTAGAATTTGCCGAATCTCAGCCACTGTTCCTACAGAAAATATCTCATCTTCATTCGGTTCATCAGTCTGAGCTTCTTTTTGGGTAGCCAGGAAAATTTCCTT
>Ga0123330_1004174_pt1 | contig 11382 bp, 7 predicted proteins | sample BioC13SIPDNA_2_FD_89704 | JGI IMG/M metagenome (GOLD analysis project Ga0123330, IMG submission 89704) | Anaerobic biogas reactor microbial communites from Washington, USA - Biogas_R2_A C13 SIP DNA | ecosystem: Engineered > Bioreactor > Anaerobic > Unclassified | place: Washington, USA... | reverse complement strand
GGAACAGTCTTCACCTGTACGTGGATTTTGGGGATTCTCTTCGCCGCCGTCGCGATTCCGTCCGCGCCGTTCGTCCTCTACTTCCTGGGCGCGGGGGAGGGGGTGCTTCCGCTCGCCTCCGAGTATGCGCGGGCTCTGTTCAGGGGCGCGCCATTTTTCGCGTTCTCCATCGTGGCGAACAACTTCGTCCGGGCCGAGGGGAACGCGTCGTTCGCAATGATGACGATGCTTATTTCGGCGGGGATCAACACGCTGCTCGACCCGCTGTTCATCTTCGGCTTCGAGTGGGGGGTGCGCGGCGCGGCCCTGGCCACGGTCGCGGCGCAGACGGCGACGGCATTATGGCTGGCGTGGTACTATCTCGCCCGAAAAAGCGCAGTGAGGCTGCGGATGAAGAATCTCCCCCCGCGCGCCATCCTCCTGAAAGAGACGCTCTCCGTGGGAGCTGCGGCGTTCTTTCGCCAAGCGGCCTCAAGCATCTCCCTCATCGTGGTGAACGGATCGCTTGCCGCGCTGGGAGGGGGCGCCGCGGTGGCCGCCTACGGCATCGTGAACCGGCTGCTGCTCTTCGCCGTCATGCCTGTCTACGGCATCGTCCAGGGGCTGCTCCCGATCGTGGGGTTCAACTACGGGGCGAAGCAGTTCTGCAGGGTGCTCTCCGCGATGCGCCGCACCATCGCTTCCGCCACGGTTCTGTGCACAGCGGGCGCGGCAGCCCTCTTCTTCTTCCCCGGGGAGAGCGTGGACTTCTTCACGTCCTCCCCTGAGGTTCGGCGCGCCGGCATGGACGCTGCGCGTATACTCGCGCCGGGAATGCTGGTCACGGGCTTTCAGATCATGGCGTCGGGGCTCTTCCAGGCGCTGGGAAAAGCCGGGCCGTCGTTTGTTCTCTCCCTGCTGCGGCAGGTCATCCTCCTGATCCCGCTGGTGCTGCTCTTCTCGCGCCTCTTCGGGCTCTTCGGCGTCTGGCTCGCCTTTCCGCTATCGGATTTTGCGGCGTCGCTGCTCACGTTCGCCATCTACCGCAGGGAGATGCTCCGCCTCCGCGAATTCTGCGAAACGGGCGACGACCCTACAGCGTCATGACTGCGGCAAGCAGCCGCGTATGCGAAAGCGGAAACGCGGCGACCCGCTCCGAAAAGGCTTCCGCAGTCCTCTTGGTTGCGGAGGCAAAGTCCCTGCGTCCGGAAATCATAGACAGCCGGATCAACGCGTCCATGGCCACGGAGTTTCCCGACGGCACGGCGCCGTCGTAGGCTTCCTTTCGGCGCAGGAAGAGCATCGGATCGTCCCCCGCCGACGAGAAAAACCCTCCGTTCCGTTTGTCCAGGAAATTTTCTTTCATCGCGTCCGCCAGCTTGAGCGCGGCGTCTGTGTACGCGTTCTTCCCTGTGGCTGCGGCGAGTTCCGTCAGCCCCCAGGCGTAAAATGCGTAGTCGTCCAGAAACGCCGGTATTGCGGCCTCCTTGTCGCGGTAGCGGTGCAGCAGCTTTCCCGTTTTGTCGCGGAGCTTTGTCTCGATGAACCGCGCAGCCTTCTCCGCCGCCGTCAGCCATTCCGGCCGTTTGAAGACGGTGGAGGCGCGCGCGAGGGCGGCGATCATGAGGCCGTTCCAGTCGACGAGGATCTTGTCGTCGAGCAGCGGCGGGATGCGACGCTTCCGTTCGGCGAAAAGCCGCGTCCGGCACGAGGCGAGCAGGGTGTCGAGCTCGTCGGGTGAAAGGGCAAAGCGCGCGGCCGTTTTCGCGCGCGGTTCCGGAATGTGCAGGACGTTATCGCCGAGGATGCGTCCGGTGCGCTCGTTCTTGACGTTGCCCCCCTTCCGCACGCCGTAGGCGCAGATGAAGATGCCCGACTCCTCGGGGGTCAGGACGGCCCGCACCTGGTCTTCGGTCCAGAGGTAGAACTTTCCCTCCTCACCTTCGCTGTCGGCGTCGAAAGCTGAGTAAAATCCCCCCTCCGGAGAGGTCATCTCACGGAGGACGAATCCTGCGAGATCGTCGGCAAACCGGCCGAACAACGGATTGCCCCGCTCGTTCTGATACTCCGAAAGCACGTGCAGCAGAAGCGCCTGGTCGTAGAGCATCTTCTCGAAGTGCGGCAACAGCCAGCGCCGGTCGGTGGCGTAGCGGGCGATGCCGCCGCCGAGGTGGTCGTGAATCCCGCCCTCCCAGATGCGCTCGATGGAGCTTTCGGCCATGGACCATGCGTTCTCCTCGCCGAAACGCTTCCAGTAGCGGAGGAGGAAGAGGAGATGCGACGGCATGGGGAACTTCGGCTCTTTGGAGAAACCTCCCCACTCCCGGTCGTACCCGGCGCGGAGGCCGTCGTAGGCGGCTTTGAACTGGGCTGCTCCCGGAAGGGAGCCTGAAGACGGAGCCTCTTCCTTCAGCAGGGAGTCGCGGATGCTCTTCGCGGACTGCTCCACCTGTTCGCGCTGGGTCTTCCACAGCCATTTCACCCTCGGGACGACATCCACAAGGCCGGGGTATTTGCCGCCTCCCCGCTTGGGAAGGTAAGTCGACGCGAAGAAGGGAAGCCCCTGCGGGGTAATGAAGGTATTGAGCGGCCAGCCGCCGTTGCCGTTCATCATCTGGCAGACGGCCATGAAGGCGCCGTCGACGTCGGGGCGCTCCTCGCGGTCGACCTTCACCGGGACGCAGGCGTCGTTGAGAAGGCTGGCAACCTCGCCGTCGTCGAACGACTCGCGCTCCATGACGTGGCACCAGTGGCAGGTGGCGTACCCGATGGAGACAAAGAGCGGCTTGTCCTCCGTTCTGGCTTTCGCGAAGGCTTCCTCTCCCCAGGGGTACCAATCGACGGGGTTCTCCGCGTGCTGGAGCAGGTAGGGGGATTTTTCCTTTGCGAGACGGTTTTTTGCGTTACTCACTGCGGCCGCCCTCCGTTCCGAAGAGGGGGAGAATCTCTTCCACGGCGTCGAAGACCTTCCACGCGCCGGCGGCGTGAAGGGCTTCGGGCGTGAAGTTGCCGGTGGTCAGTCCGACCGAACGGATTCCGGCGTCTTTAGCGGCGGTCATGTCGTCGGCGGTGTCGCCGACGTAGAGAGTGGTCGCGGGCGTGCCGCCGAGGTCGGTCATTCCCTTGAGGAGCATATCGGGGGCGGGCTTGCCCTTCTCCACGTCGTCCATTCCCACCACGGAGCTGAAGTAGCTCTCCAGCCCGACGGCCTTCAAGGGGCCTCCGGGTCGCTGACGGTTGGAGGCGATGCCGAGGGTGACGCCGCGAGCCGCGAGCGTTTCGAGCACCTGCTTCGTCCCGGAGAAGGGAAAGATTCCCGCGAACTCCTGCTGAACGAACATCTCGCGGAAATCGGCGAGCCAGCGCTCGTCGAATCTGCCCCAGACCTTCATCCAGGAGTCGCGTATCGGCAGGCCGATGACGGAGAGCACGTCCTCCCGCGTGACTTTGGGGAGGCCCTCCCGCTCGGCGACCATGTTCATCGTGTCCCGTATGGCGTAGCTGCTGTCCACAAGGGTCATGTCGAAGTCGAAGATGACGCATGAAAACATCGAATCCACTCCTTTTCTCGAATCGTCCAGGGAAATGGTACTCTATGGGTCGGAGAAAAGCAAAGGCCGCCCCCGCAGGAACGGCCTTTGCGTACAGCCGGCTTCGCTACCCCTTGAGCACCTTCAGGTTGCCCTGGAGCGCCCGCTCGGGAAGCAGGTCGGCAAGCGCCTTCTCGTAGTGTTCGACGCCGACGCCGGGAATCAGCTTCTCTTTGGCCGCGACGGCGAGCAGCGCGACGTTCTGCATCCGCACGTCCGGCAGCTCCGTCCGTACGGGGATCACGCGCACGTCGAGACGGGCGCAGGCCGCGGCCACGTCCTCCGCGGAGGTCTCCTTCTCCGTGCCGAGGCGGACGGAGAGCGGCTGCCAGCATGTGTCGTAGTAGAGCAGCGTTCCTCCGGGCGCGGCGAACAGCTCCACGGCCCGCAGCGCCTCGGTGCGTTCGAGGGCGAGCACGAGCTTGGCGCTCCCCTTGCGGACCAGCGGCGTCGTCAGCGTCCCGATGCGGACGAACGACTCGACCATGCCGCCCCGCTGGGCGAGGCCGTGCGTGTCCACGCCGCAGACCTCGAGCCCCGCGTAGTCCGCGGCCCTGATGATCGCCTCGCTCAGCAGACCGATCCCCTGGCCGCCGACGCCCGACATGTAGATATCGAAGCGGCTCATGCCTTCTCGCCTCCTTCCTGAACTTTCTTCACGCCGATCGCCTTCGCCGGACAGGTCTGGATGCAGGAGCCGTCGCCGATGCACAGCTCTTCGCTCACGACGACGCGTCCCTCTTCATCGCGCTGGAACGAGGGGCAGCCGAAGGACTCGACGCAGACGTGCAGTTTGTCGCACTTCTCCTGGTCGATATTCACCGATTTACGGACGTATCCCGGTGTTCGCTGCTGCTCGCGCGTGTACTTCAGCATGCACGGGTGGCGGGCGATGACGACAGAGAACCCCTCCTCCGCGACGGCCTCCTTCACCATGGCCGTCAGCTTCGCCTGGCTGTAGGTGTCCGCCTCGCGGATGCTCTTCACCCCCAGCCCTTCGAGCACTGCACGGACGGGGATGGCGTCGGCGGGGCCGTTGGCGTTGCCGCCCGAGCCCGCGTGGTCCTGGTGCCCCGTCATGGCGGTGGTGCCGTTCTCCATCAGAATGAGCGTGAGGTTGTGGTTGTTGAAGACCGCGTTGACGATGCCGGGAAGTCCGGCGTGGAAGAAGGTGGAGTCGCCGAGAAAGGCGACAACCTTGCGCGTGGTGTTGAAGAGCGAGAGCCCCGCCGCCGTGCCGGTGGAGTGCCCCATCGAGAGGAGCACCTCCCCCATCTTGTAGGGCGGGAGGAAGCCGAGGGTGTGGCAGCCGATGTCCGCGACGGTGATGTCCTCCTTCGCGAGGGCCTGCTTGATGGCGTGGAAGGCCGAGCGGTGACCGCATCCGGGGCACATCTGCGGCGGACGGGGGGCAAGGGTAGCCGCGCGCTCCGCGCTTTTGCGCGGGACGAGGGAGGGCCAGGTCTTCGCAAGCACCTCCGCCACCTTGTCGGGAGTGTACTCCCCTATCCAGTCCTCGGGGTCGGTCTTGCCGACGATCACGGTGCGTATGCCGAGGTCGAAGGCCAGCGCCTTGATCTCGCGCTCGAGCACGTCGTCCAGCTCCTCAAGTACCTTCACGGAGGCGTGGGAGCGCAGGAAGTCGGCCACGAGTCCCTTCGGGAGAGGGTGCACCACGCCGAGCTTGAGGATATCCGGCTTTTCCGCCGCGTCCTCCAGCACGTCGACCAGCGAGCGGAAGGGAAGCCCCGCCGTGATGACGCCCTTCGACGGATCGTTCCCCTCGCGCAGTTCGTGGAGCGGCGAGCCGTCGGTCTCCTGCGCCACTTCGGCCAGACGGGCGATCGCGCGCCGTTTCATGTCGAGTGCGCGCGTGGTGAGCGGAATGGACGGCCCTGCGGAGGAGTCGAACGCGGGAACGCTCCCGATCGGACGGGGCGTCCACCCTGCGAAGGAGACCTTCTCCTTGCCGTGGCAGACGTGCGTGGTCATCCGGAGGATGACGGGCATCTTCCGCTTTCTAGAGAGCTTCATCGCCTCAAGGTAGAACGTGTAGGCCTCCGCAGGCGAGGCGGGTTCGAGCACGGGGATGTAGGCGAGGCGGGCGATGTGGCGGTTGTCCTGCTCGTTCTGCGAAGAGTTCGCGCCGGGGTCGTCGCCGAGGATGGCGACCAGGCCGCCGTTCAGCTCCAGTAGCGAGAGCTGGACGAAGGAGTCGGCCGCGACGTTGAGACCGACGCTTTTGAAAAAGACGCACGAGGGGCGCCCGTTGAGCGACGCGCCGCACGCGACCTCGGTGGCCACCTTCTCGTTGGTGGAGAACTCGAAGTAGTAGGGACGGCGCTCTTTGGGAACGCTCATGAGCGCGGCCCCGATCTCCGGCGTGGGGGAGCCGGGATAGGAGGCGATAACCTCCGTCCCGGACTCGATCATTGCGCGGGCCAGCGCGGTGTTCCCGAGGACTATTTCACTGAACGGCCCGGTATTCAGCAGCATGTCGCCGAGACTTTTCATTTGAGGACCTCCTTCGTTTACCGGTCGGGCAGGAGAGCCGTCCTGCAGATGAAAACATCCTTTCCGCGATAGGTGAAGTGCTCCACAAGCACTTTGTCGTCGGTGAACTTCATGCTCTTGGGCACAAGAATGGTCACCTTGCCGGATTCGTCCTTCAGCGGAAGGAATTCATCGGAGTCGAGGGGATCGCCGCTCTCCACGAGAGCGGATGGCTTCTCCCCTCAGGTGTTGCGGTAGACGCCCCATTCGATGTAGAGCGCTCCTTCTTTCGCCGACAACTTTTCGAGCGCGCTCTGCTCCAGCGCAAGGTGAAGCTCCTGCGCTGCCGCCGACAGAGAGAACACCATCAGCAACGCCGCTATACCCAGCAATACGATACGTTTTTTCATGAACGAAGATCTCCTCCTCTTATAAAATGAAACAGATTCTCTCCGGGAATTGTATCACGGACTCCGTGTTGAGTGCTACACTTATCGCGAGCCGCGAAATGATCGCACGAGGAGGCGTTCCCCCTGAGACTCCACACCTACCGCACCCCCCGAAGCCTTGCAGAACCGCTGCGCGAAGAGGCCGCGCGCGGCGACACGATCTTTCTGACGCCGTCGAACAGGGACCGTCCGCTGCTGCTGGAGATGCTCTTCCTTCCGGACTCGATCTCCTTCCCGGAGCGGAAGCCGAAGGTGTGGATATGGGACGACCTCTACCGGGCGCTCGCCGAGGCCCTTGGCGTGAAACCCCGCGTGCAGATCGACCCTCCCGACCACTGGCTGCTCGTCCGGCACATCGTCCGTCGGCTTCGGGACCGCTGCGCCGGCGCGCTGCCCGCCGGGACGGCCTCTCCGCGCTTCTTGGAGCTCGCGGGACAGTCCATCCGCGAACTGCTCAGGGAAGGCGTGCCGAGGGAGGAGCTGGCGAAGGCGCTGGGGTGCGGCGGCTGTGCTCCGGGTACGCGGTGCGAACGTCTGGGCGACGAACGTGCAGCCTCCCGGAACGAACGTGCGAGCGACGCGGGGAGCGCGCTTCTTTGCGCGCTCTACGGCGACTATATCGCTCTCCTCGAAGAACGCGGCCTCGCCGACAGCGCGCAGATCCCCTCGCTGGGAGCGGCGCTGCTGGAGGCATTTCCGCAGGAGGGGCGCGCATGGGCGGGCGGGCTGAAGCTCCGCGCCGCAGGATTCCTGAGCTTCGCCTCGGGGCAGATGGCGTTTTTGCACTCGCTGTGCGCTGCGGGAGCGGACTTGGAGCTCTGGGTTCCCGAGTGCGGCGAAGGAGACTTTTACACCGCGGTGCAGCAGTTCCCCGAGGCTGAACTTCTCCGCTGTTCCGGAGAAAGCGACGCTGTGCCGCCTCTCTGCGTCTCCATGGCGGCGGGCGACCTCCGCCTCTCGACGGACACGCTCGCTCGCGAGCTCTTTCTCTGGCCTGCGGGCGAGGGGTATCTCTCCGCGGCGAGCGGCCTCTCCTTTCCGGGGTGGGAGAACATCGCCCTCTGCGCGGAGAGCGAGGAGCTGAACTCCCTCGTCGAGAGCTTCACCCGGTACGGTATTCCCTACTCGCTGCGCGAGGGAGCGACGGTCTCCGAAACGGCGCTCTGGAAGAGCGCGCTGCGGGCGCTCGACCTGGCCGCGGACGGGTGGCCCCCCGTGGAGACGGCGGACTTTCTTTCGTCGCTGCTCTTCGCTCCGTTCAGCTTCCCGCGACGGGCATTCGGGAATGCGCTGCCTTCGGGCAAAAAAGGGTGGACGGGCTTCCTGGAGGAATTCCCCCCCGAGGCCGGGAGGGACGCGTTCCGCCGGGCGACGGCCTTCGCCGACGTCGTGCAGCGCGGCGGGCGCCCTGAGGAGCTCCTGTCGGCCTTCGCGCACCTTGCGCCCTCCCGCGCGGAGCTGAAGCTGCTCGTCGAACGGGCGGCGCGCTTCCCCCGCCTCGACGAGCATATCCGCGAGGTGTCGCTCGCCGTGCAGGAGGCGAACGAAAAGGAGCGTTCCCTGCGCGAACTGCGCAGAGACCTTGGCGACGCGGGAAGCGCGCGTCTCTCTTTCGAGGAGGCTGTGGCCTTCCTCGGGCAGTGGGCGGAGACGGCGTCGATCTGGATGCCTTCGCCGGTCTCTCCGACCGTCGCCATTCACCCCGGCACGCCCCCCTCGCTCGTCCGCGCCCCTGTGTGGATTCTTCCCGGGATGACGGCGAAGCGGTGGCCGGGTCAGGTGCACGAATCCCCTCTTCTGAGCGACGAACGGAAAGAGTTCCTGCACGAAAGCCTTGAGCTCGGGCGAAGCCACCTGCCGCTGGTGCCGGAGAAGCGGAGCCAGCGCGAGGCGCTCTTCCGCCGCCTTGCGGCCTGCGGCGAGAGCCTCTGCGTTCTGCTGCGCCCTCTGGCCGACGACGGCGGCCGTCCGCTCCCCGAATCCCCCTTCGTCGACGACGCCTGCTCTTCGTCGCATCCGTGGCTGCGCTCTTCGGGAGCGGAGCCGCTGAAACGCTCGCTCGGCGAGATTCTCGCCCCGGAGGAGTACCCTGTGGCGGAGGGCGTGGAGACGCGCTGGCGCTCGTGGGCGACGACCGGCGCGGCCCGGGGCAGCCTGAAAGAGATTCCCCTCCTCCCTCCGAAGGAGAAGGTGTTTTCACTGAGCGACCTGGACACGTACGTTTCATGCCCCTTCCGTTACTACTGCGCCCGCACGGCGTCGCTGGACACGCCCCCCGAGGAGCTGCACCGGTTCGATCTCGCCGGAAGCGCGCTCCATCTGCTGTGGCAGAAGGTGTGGGAGCGGCGCCTTTCGACCGGGGAGCAGCTGGACTTCCTGGTCAATGGACTTTTCGACGAGGCGATGGACGAGAAGTACGCCCGCCTCCTGGCGAGCGAGAACCTCAAGCGCGACCGGAAGGAGCTGCTGCGGCGCGCAGTTCGCCTGGCGCGCGTGCAGCAGACGATGGAGGACGGCGGGCTGGCCTCCGGGAGGCTGGAGCAGAAGCGGGAGTACACGCTTCCGGAGTTCGAGAGGGGGGGCGTCCGCTTCAAGGGGCGCTGCGACCGGGTCGACTTCCTGAAGGGCAACACGGCGGCCATCTTCGACTACAAGAGCGGACCGTCGTCGAACTATAAAGAAAGCCTCCAGCTCGCAGCCTACGGGATCGCCCTCGCCGCGAGCGGCATCCGGACTGTCGCGTCGGCGTTCCTCTGCCTTGCAGACGGAAAGGAGAAGGGGGCCTCCGTGGAGGGCGCGCCGTCCGTCTTCGCGTCGTTCACCACGCCGCTCGCGCCGCTCGAGTCGGACGCGGAGGAGGCGCTCGAACGGGTGGCGGAGTCGTTTGCCACAGGGCTGTTCCCCCCGTTGTACGAATCGAAAAGCTGCCGTTTCTGCGCCTATTCGTCGCTCTGCCGGAGGCGCGACTTCCATAGCGCGGAATCCGAGGAGGAGGGTGAAGAGAATGGCGGGCGGTGATCTGCTGGCGCGTCTGAAGGCGCATATCGCGTCGGAAGGGGCTCTCCTTCCGGCCCAGGAGGAGGCCGTCTTCTCGGACGCGGCGCTGACCCTCGTCGGCGCGGGCGCGGGGACGGGAAAGACGCATACGCTTTCGTGGCGCTTTATCAGGGCGCTGCTCCGCGAGGATGTGCGCCCTCGGGACAACCTGACGCTCACCTTTACAGCCAAGGCGGCGAACGAGATGCGGGAGCGCATCGGCGAGCTCTTTACGAAACTGCGCCCCGTGCTCGACCCAGGCGGAAACGAGCTGGCCTCGGTCGCCGCGGAGCTGCAAGAGGCGCAGATCTCCACCATCCACGCCTTCGCGCTGAACATCATCCGCGAGGAGGCGCTCTTCCTCCCCTCGGGACTCGGCGCGCGCCCGGTATCCCCCCCGGAGGCGGAGCTCTTCACGGCGCGGGCGGAAAAGGCGCTGGACACGCTGGATTTCGGCTGGTTCACGAGGAATCTTCCGCAAGGGACGAGCTCGGGCGACTTTCTGGATACAGCTGCCGGGGAGTACCTCGCAGACGCGGTGACCGAGTACTCCCCCGAGGCGGCGGTGTCGTTCGCGCTCTCGCTGGCCGACCTGCTGGAGAGCCGGGGAGAGTCTCCCCGAGAGCTGTTGCAACGCGCGGACGACCCGCACTACTTCGACGCGGTGAAGAATCGCATTCGCGATATCTGCCTTCCCCTCTGCCGCGAGGTCGCCGGGGATTGGGAGAGGGTCTTTGCACAGCTTCCGTCTGCTCTGCCGGGGAAGAGCGCGTTCAACGAACGGCTCGACGCCTTGCGGAAGGAGTGGCCCGAGGACGCTCTGCCGCCGGAAGAGCCGGATGGACTGCTCGCCTTCGCGACTCGGCTCTTCGACGGCATCCTCGGCAATCTCAGGGGTGCGACGACGAGCCAGAGCGGGAAGTTGGCGCAGGAGGCGCTCGGCTGCTCCTTTGCGGAGCACCGGGAGCGCTTCGGCACGCTCTGGACGGGACTGCGCTTCCTGTCGCAGGAACCGCCGGAGTTCGACGTCAGACTGCGCTCCGTGCTGCTGCGGACCTCGGCCATGGTCTGGGAGACCTACAGGGAGTTCCGCCGCAGACGAGGGCTGTTGTCGTACGACGACATGATCCGTCTGGCGGCTGATATCGCCGCGTCCGAAAATTCGGCGCGCTCCGTGCGCACGTTCCGCGAGATCCTCGTGGACGAGTATCAGGATACGAACCCGCTGCAGGACCGTCTGATCGACTCCGTCGCCGCCGAAGGGTGCAGGCGCTTTCTTGTCGGCGACCCGAAGCAGTCGATCTACCGCTTCCGCCACGCCGACCCGACGCTGTTCGGAGAACGTATCGCCTCGCCGTCCGAGGAGACGCGCTACATCCCGCTGCAAACGAGCTTCCGCACCCGCCCCGCGCTGTTGAAGGAGATCAACGGACTCTTCGGCGGCATCTGGCGGAACGGCATCGCCTCCACGCTTCCCACCCCCTACGAGGAGCTGCTCTTCCCGGAGAATCCCGAGATGCGGGAGCTGCGCGAGGAGACGTCCCTCCCTCCGCTCCTTCCGGTCTTTCGCCGTCAGCGGGAAAACGAACCGGTCGCGGAGACTCGAAAACGGGTGGCGCTTGCTCTCGGAGAGAAGCTGTTGGAGCTGCACGGCCAGCCCGTCTGGAACAAAAAGAACAAACAGATGCTCCCTGCTGAGTGGCGCGACATGACCATTCTCGTGCCGTCGCGCTCCTCCTTCGCCGCGCTCGAGGAGACGCTGCACCCTCTTTTCGGCATCCCCGTCGCCTTCGAGAAGGGAAAGCGCTACTTCGACAGGGGAGAGATCGGTGATC
>Ga0123330_1004161_pt1 | contig 11426 bp, 9 predicted proteins | sample BioC13SIPDNA_2_FD_89704 | JGI IMG/M metagenome (GOLD analysis project Ga0123330, IMG submission 89704) | Anaerobic biogas reactor microbial communites from Washington, USA - Biogas_R2_A C13 SIP DNA | ecosystem: Engineered > Bioreactor > Anaerobic > Unclassified | place: Washington, USA... | reverse complement strand
TGCACGGCGTTGACCGCGGCGCCCTTGCGCACATTGTCGGCCACCACCCACAGGTTGACGCCGTTCTCCACGCTGTCATCGCGCCGGATGCGGCCCACAAACACCTCGTCGTGCCCTTCGGCCGTAATCGGCATGGGGTACAGGCTGCTTGCCGGGTCGTCCTGCACCACCAGGCCCTCCTGACCTGCAATGGCGACGCGCAGCTCGCTTAAGTCATACGGCTGTGCCAGCTGCACGTTGATGCTCACCCCATGGCCATATCGCACCGGCACGCGCACGGTGGTGGCAGTAACCGCCAACTCCGGCAGGTGGAGAATTTTGCGCGTCTCGTCCATCATCTTGCGCTCCTCCTTGGTGTAGCCGTCCTCCAGAAAGCTGTCGATGTGGGGCAGCACATTGGCGGTGATGGGGTAGGGGTAGAAATCCTGCCGCCCCTCATCCAGGTCGGTCAATCCGCGTTGGCCCGAGCCCGACACCGCCTGGTAGCTGCTGTACACCACGCGTTTGATGCCCCAGCGCTTGAGCGGATTAAGCGCCACCACGCTCTGAATGGTGGAGCAGTTGGGGTTGGCGATGATACCCGTCCGCCGCAAATCGCCCGGGTTCACCTCGGGCACCACCAACGGGATGTCCCGCTCCATGCGGAACACGCTGCTGTTATCCACCACCAGCGCGCCCAGGCCCACCGCCACGGGCGCCCATTGCTTGCTCACCGCGCCGCCGGCCGCGAAAAATACCACATCCGCCCCGGCCAATGCCGCTTCGCTGATTTCCTGGACGGTGTAGGGCCGGCCGCCAAAGGCAATCTCTTTGCCCGCCGAGCGCGCCGAGGCCAGCGGCAACAGCTTGCCCACGGGGAAATTCCTGCTCTCCAACACGCTTAAAATGGTGCCGCCCACCAGCCCGGTGGCGCCGAGCACGGCTACGGTGTATGTCTTCATTCTTTCTCTCCTTGCACAAAGGTGTCGTAGATGGCCATCACGGTGCGCTCAAAGTCCTTGTTCTCCACGCCCACCAGGATGTTCATCTCGCTGGAACCCTGGGATATCATGCGGATGTTGACCCCCTGTCTGGCCAACGCCCCAAACACGCGGGCCGCCACGCCGGTCTCGTGGTTCATGCCCTGGCCCACCACTGCCACCAGCGCCATGGAGGGCATGCTGGTTAAGGCGTCGGGCTGGCAATAGATGCGAATCTCCTCCAGTATCTTCTTTTCCTTGTTCTGAATGGCCGCCTGGGACACGATGACCGAGATGCTGTCGATGCTGGAGGGCATGTTCTCAATGGGCACTTCGTTGCTCTCAAACACGCTGATGAGCTTGCGCAAAAAGTCCGATTCCTCGCGCAGGCGCGCCTTTTCCACTGAAATGACGCGGAAATCCTTGCGCCCGGCGATGCCGGTCACGATGGTGGCCTTTTTCTCGGTCTGCTGGGGCACAATCAGCGTGCCCGGGTCCTGCGGGCGCTGCGTGTTCTTGATGTGGATGGGAATGCCGGCCTCCCGCACGGGGAAGACCGCCTCCTCGTGCAGCACCTGCGCCCCCATGTAGGACAGCTCGCGCAGCTCCTTGTAGGTGATGCTGTGGATGGGCTGCGGGTCGGGCACAACGGCCGGGTCGGCCATCAGAAAGCCGGACACGTCGGTCCAGTTTTCATACAGGGCGGCCTCCACCCCGCGGGTCACCAGCGCGCCCGAGATATCGCTGCCGCCGCGGGAGAAGGTGATGATGCTGCCCTCCCCATCCTGCCCGTAAAAGCCGGGGATCACCGCGCGCTCCACCTCGGCCAGGCGCTGCCTGATCAGGCGGTAGGTGGCCTTGTCATCCAGGCGGCCGCCGGTGTGAAAGCGGATGATCTCCGTGCCGTCCACCATGGGCCAGCCCAGGTATTCGGCCATCAGCAGCGCGTTGACATACTCGCCCCGGCTGGCGCAGTAGTCGCGGTCGGCGCCGGCGCGGATGCGGTGCTCGATGTCATCCAGCACCGGGGCCAGCTCCTGCTTGAGGCCCAGGCCCTGGTGAATCTCCATGAACCGGGCGCGGATGATGGCAAACACATCCTCAAAGCGCAGCTGGTGGCTGGCCAGCTGGTAGCACATCAGCAGCATGTCGGTGATCTTGTGGTCATTGCCGTTGCGCTTGCCGGGCGCCGATACCACCACATACCGCCTGTCGGTGCTTTGCTGCACAATATGCGCCACATAGCGGAAGCTGTCCGCATCCGCCAGCGACGTCCCGCCGAATTTTGCCACGATCGCCTTCATGCCATCCCTCCGTATCCCTCAAAAAAAGGGCCGATACAGGCCATCATATCCGGGGCACATGGGCAAGTCAATCAATCCACAATGGCCGTAGGGCACAGATACCAAAAAAGAACGAAGCGGCGGCATTTGACAGCCCCCGCCGCCCCTAATATAATCCACACAAACAGCAACCATAAGGAAGGGGTGTGTAATACCATGACCAACCCGCAGAAGACCTTGATAGATACCGCCCGCCGGCGCACGGCCTGCTACCGCCTGTCCAACCCGGGCAAACCCAAGCTGATGCTGGTGCACGGCAACGCGTCCTCGGCCGCGTTTTTCTTCCCCACCATCCAGGCCCTGGCGCCGCACTTTGACATCGTGGCGCCCGACCTCAACGGCTTTGGCGACACCCAGGCCACCCCCGTGCACGCGCCCACCGCGCTGTGCGACTGGGCGGACGACCTCAACGCCCTGGCCGATGCCCTGGGCTGGCAGCGCTTTGCCCTGCTGGGCTGGTCGCTGGGCGGCGGCGTGGCCTGGCGCTATGCCGTCAACCACCCGGAGCGCCTGACGCACCTGATATTGCTGTCCCCCATGTCGCCCTATGGCTTTGGCGGCACCCGCGGCGAGGAGGGCCGGATGTATGACGAGCGGGGCTGGGGCTCGCCCGGCGGCTTTGCCAACCCGGCCTTTTTGCAAAAGCTTGGGGAGCAGGACCGCGGCGACGACCCCATGGCCGCCCGCGCGGTGCTGGAGAAATCCCTCTTCGCCGCCGGCTGGCCGGTGGACAAGGCCTGGCAGGACCTGTATGTGGACGAGCTGCTCAAAATACACCTGGGGGAGGACTATTACCCCGGCGACTATCAGCCGCTGGCCGAATTCCCCTATGTGCTGCCCGGCACGCGCGGCATCTCCAACGCCCTGGCACCCCAGTACGCCAATGTATCCGCCTTTGCCCAGATCAACCCGCACCCCCCCGTGCTGTGGATCCGCGGCGCCAAGGATACGTTGGTCAGCGACCAGAGCTACTCCGACCTGGCGGTGCTGGGCCAGCTGGGCGTGGTGCCCGGCTATCCCGGGGCCGAGGCCTTCCCGCCCCAGCCCATGGTGGGCCAGACCCGCGCCGTGCTGGAGCAATACAAAGAGAACGGCGGCCGCTACAGCGAGCTTGTGTTTGAACACAGCGCCCACGCCAGCCACCTGGAGGAGCCCGAACGCTTTGTGGACGAGCTGAAGGCGTTCATCGCGGGGTGACCGCCCGGCAGGGGGCTGATCATGATATGAAGAAACACCTAATCCTTCGCCTGCATGAGCGGGACAACGTGGCCGTCGCCGTGCGGGACATCGCCGGGGGCGAAATGGCTGCGCCCGGCGTGAACGCCCTCCGGGATATCCCCCAGGCCCACAAAATAGCCCTGAAGGATATCCCCGAGGGCGGCGAGGTCATCCGCTATGGCGCGGTGATCGGCTACGCGCTGGCACCAGTTCGGCGGGGAGACTGGGTGCACGAAGCCGCGCTGCGCCTGCCCGACCCGCCCGCGCTGCATGACATGCCCTGGGGCCAGGCCGCGCCGCCGCTGCCCCGGGCGCCGCTGCGCACCTTTGAAGGGTATCCCGACGCCGGCGGCGGCTACGCCGGCACCCGCAACCTGCTGGGCATCCACACCACCGTGCAGTGCGTGGCCGGGGTGGTGAACATGGCCGCGGAGCGCATCCGCCGGGAGCTGCTGCCCCGCTACCCCCATGTGGAGGGCATTGCCCCGCTCACCCATGCCTTCGGCTGCGGCGTGGCCATCGACGCGCCCGGCGCCGCCATCCCCCTGCGCACGCTGCGCCACCTGGTGCACCACCCCAACTTCGGCGGCGAGGTGATGGCGGTGGGCCTGGGCTGCGAGCCGCTGCATGCCGGCCTGCTGCTGGATGCCCGGGACAACACGCAGGGCAACGTGATCCTCCTGCAGCAGGAGGCGGGCTTTGACGCCATGGTGGCCGCCATCCTGCGCATGGCCGAGCGCAAGCTGGAGCGCCTCAACCGCCGCCGGCGGCAGGTGCTGCCCCTGTCGCAGCTGATGATCGGCCTGCAGTGCGGCGGCAGCGATGCCTTCTCCGGCATGACGGCCAACCCCGTGGCCGGCTACGCGGCTGACCTGTTGGTGGAGGCGGGCGGCACGGTGCTGTTTTCCGAGGTGACCGAGGTGCGCGACGCCGTGCACCTGATCGCCCGGCGCTGCGTGGACGAAGCCTGCCGGGACAGGCTGGCCCAGGAGATGCGCTGGTACGATGACTACCTGCGCGGCGGCCAGGTAGACCGCAGCGTCAACCCCTCCCCCGGCAACAGGGAGGGCGGGCTGAGCAACATTGTGGAAAAGACGCTGGGCGCCATCGCCAAGTCCGGCACGGCCCCCATCGTGCAGGTGCTGTCGCCCGCCGAGCGGCCCACCCGCCGCGGCATGATCTTCGCCGCCACCCCGGCCAGCGATTTTGTGTGCGGCCCCTGCCAGCTGGCCAGCGGCATCACCCTGCAGGTGTTCATGACGGGCCGCGGCACGCCCTACGGCCTGGCCGCAGCGCCGGTCATCAAGGTGAGTTCCCGCACCGAGCTGAAGGAGCAGTGGGGCGACCTGATCGACTTTGACGCGGGCCCGGCCGCCACGGGCGGCAGCACCATCCCCCGGCTGGGCGAGGCGCTGTTCCGCCAGATTGTGGATGTGGCCAGCGGGCGCATCCGCCCCGCTGCCGAGCGCTATGGCATCCACAACGACCTGTGCCTGTTCAACCCCGCGCCCATTACCTAATTCGCCTCGTTACACAAAAGCCCGGCCGCAATCATTGCGGCCGGGCTTTTGTACATATGACTACTTCAGGCGTTGTGTCCGCCAGCCCACCGGGTCACGTCAGCGCCCACCAGCACCTTGTCCCCGCCCAGCAAGATGGGGCGCTTGACCAGCATGCCGTCGGTGGCCAGCAGGCGGTACTGCTCATCCTCCGGCATGTCGTTCAGCTTTTGCGCCAACCCAAGCGCCCGGTATTTCATGCCGCTGGTGTTGAAAAAGCGGCGCAGCGGCAAGCCGCTGAGCCGATGCCAGCGCCGCAGCTCTTGCTCCGTGGGGCGCTCCAGGTCGATCTGCCGCTCCTCAAACACTACGCCCTTGTCGTGCAGCAGCTGGACCACCTTGCGGCAGGTGCTGCACTTGCGGTAACAAACCAATTGCATCATGCTCATGCCTCCTTTGTTCCGGCCTGTCCACTCGGGCTGCGCCCGGTCAGACGAACCGCTTTTCAAACGCGATGCGCACCGGGTCGGCGTCGGTGATCACATCGTAGATCACTTCGCCGCACAAAGTGAAGCCGCTTTTGAGCAGAAAGCCACGCATGGGCATGTTGCCCCGGTGGGTATCGGTGCGCAGGCTGGCAGCCCCCCGGGCGCGGCAGACATCCTCCATCGCCCGCATCATGGCCGAGGCAGCCCCCGCCCCCCGCCTGTCTTTTCGCAGGGCAAAGCGGTGCAGGGCCGCGTAGGGCGTGTCCTCTGTTAGCCACCCGGTGCCGCCCGAGGCCGTGGTGGCATCAATCACCCGGTAGAAGGGATCGTCCCCCATCACCAGGGCCGCGATGCCCGCCACCTGGTCATTTTCCACCCATAGCCAGGAATTTCCGTTGGCGATGTCCTCCCGGAAGTCCTGTTCCCCCGGGTAGTCGCCCTGCCACTGGTCGATGCCCTGCGTCGCCATGTAGGCCTTGGCCTGCGCAAAAATATCCATCATGGCCGGCAGGTCCTCCTGCCGGGCCAGCCTCAAACTGCCCATGCTGATATCCCCCTGTCTGTATTGTTGTACAGCCGGATTGTACCATGCACATCCGCCCGCGGCAACGCGGTCACCTATCGAAGCGGCGTTTACTTTGTACTGGTTTTCGCCTATACTGGGACAACAATCAAGTACACATTTGGAGGTATCCCATGGCATCCACTGCGCCCATCGGGCTGTTTGACAGCGGCATCGGGGGATTGAGCGTGCTGAAAACGGTGCGCGAAGCCCTGCCCCACGAGAACCTGGTCTACTATGGAGACTCGGCCAACGCGCCCTACGGGGTGCGCCCGCCGGAAGACATCCTGGCCCTCACCCGCGCGGCGGCGGAGCAGCTGGTGCAGCGGGGCATCAAGGCGCTGGTCATCGCCTGCAACACGGCCACCGGCGTGGCGCTGGCGGCCCTCCAGCAGGAGCTGCTGATCCCCGTGCTGGGCATTCAGCCGGCGCTGGAGGAGGCGCAGAAATTGCGCCGCTCGGGCGACATCCTGGCGTTGGCCACACCGGCCACCTTTAAAACCGAGCGCTACGCCGCGCTGTACGGCCAGCATGGCGACCATGTGGTCAGCCTGCCCGCGCCCGGGCTGATGGAGTTTGTGGAGCGCCGGGAGCTGGGCGGCGACAACCTGCATGCATTTTTGACCGATCTGTTTGCCCCCTATCAGGATCGCCGCTTCGACGTGGTGGTGCTGGGCTGCACCCACTACCCCTTCCTGAAGGAGGCCATCGCCCCCTTCTTCCGCGGCGCTCAGCTGATTGACGACAGCCCGCGCGTAGCCCGCCAGCTGGAGGACAAGCTGCGCAGCCTGCACCTGCTGAACGATAGCGGCCAGCCCGGCAGCGTTTCCCTGCTTTCTTCCGGCGGGGATGAGGCCGTGAAACTGATGCGTACTTTCCTGTAATTATACGGTCTTTGTATGTTTTATCTTCGTTTGTTTGACAGACCTTTATCATATCTGGTAAACTATGTGCAACTCAACTCGGATATCTAAATAAGACCCCACAATCGAAAGGAGAATTCGACATCATGAAAAGGATCCTCGCCCTGGTCTTCGCCCTGTGCCTGCTGACTGCCCTGCCCGCCTCCGCCGTGACCGTGCTCACCATGGGCACCGGCGGCACCGCCGGCACCTACTATGCCTTTGGCTCCGAGATTGCCACCATGTGGAACAGGAGTGACCTGGATGTGGAAGTCACCCCCTTGGTCACCGGCGCCTCCAAGGCCAACATCGTAGAAGTCTGCGACGGCGGCTATCAGCTGGGCTGGTCCCAGAACGACACCATCTTCTACGCCTACAACGGCGATAAGGACATCTTTGAAGGCGAAAAGTTTGACAACTTCTACGCCATGGCTGCCCTTTACCCCGAAGCCGTGCACCTGGTCGTTGCCGCTGACGGCGACATCAAGAACATCGAAGACCTCAAGGGCAAGGCCGTGTCCATCGGCGCCGCCGGATCGGGCACCTCCATCAACGCCCTGCAGATCCTCGAGCTGGCCGGCCTGACCACGGAAGACATCAAGGTGCAGTGGCTGTCCTTTGACGAGAGCTCCACCGCTTTCCAGAACATGACCATTGATGCCTTCTTCGTTACCGCCGGTATCCCCAACACGGGCATCATCTCCGCCGCCATCAAGCGCCCCGTGCGCCTGATCAGCCTGACGGACGAGCAGATGGCCACCCTGCAGGAAAAGTATTCCTTCTATGTGCCCGTCAAAGTGCCGGCCGGCACCTACGAGGGCCAGGAGCCTGAGGTAACCATCCCCTCCATCACGGCCACCATCATCGTTGCCAAGGATCTGGATGAGGAGCTGGTGTACAACCTGACCAAGGCCCTGTTTGAAAAGAAGGGTGAAATGACGCACGCCAAGGCCCAGGTGCTGGATCCTGCCTTTGCCGTCGAGGGCATTCCCTGCCCCATCCACCCCGGCGCAGCCAAATACTTCACCGAAGTGGGCGTAGAGATTCCCGAGCAGTCCAAGCTGCCCTGAACGCTCTGACCCCTCCGGCGAGATGGCAGCCCGCAATCGGGTAGTTAGCCAGACATAAACCGGTATTCTTACAGGGAGGTATCCGTCTCCATCGGGTACCTCCCTGATTACAACAAGGAGTGTTATCATGGCCGATCAAAACAATATCCCCGACATGCCTGAGGCGATTATCCCGCCGGGTGTTGAGGCGCCGATCGAGGCAGTGCACGAAGAGGTCAACCAGGCCGAGCTGGAAGCGATCATGAACAAATATGACCGCGAAAGCGCCTTCCGTGTGCTTCCGGACTTCCGCGGCAAAGCCATCGGCGTCATCTGCGTGCTGTTTTCCATCATCCAGCTGTACAACACTTTTAACCCCATCACCTTCATCCGCCCCCTGCACCTGGGGCTGGTGATGCTGCTGGGCTTTCTGCTGTATCCCGCAAAAAGAACCTCCAGCAAGACGACCTTGCCCTGGTATGACATCGCGCTGGCAGTCATCGCCTTTGGCGTGTGCTTTTACCAGGTGGTCAACGAGAACGCCCTCAACGCCCGCCTGCGGCTGAAACCCTATGAAATGTACCTGGGCATATTGGGCGTCATTTTGCTGCTGGAGGCAACGCGGCGCGTGGTGGGCCTGCCCATCGTCATCATCGCGGGCACGTTCATCCTGATCGCCCTGTTTGGGCAATACCTGCCCGGCTTCCTCAAGAGCAACCTGAGCATCCGCAAGATTGTGGAGCACCTGTGGTATGACAAGGAGGGGGTCTTCGGCCCGGCCATCGGCGCCTGTACGACCTTCATCTTCCTGTTCATGCTGTTTGGCGCCTTCCTGGAGAAGACGGGCGTCGGGCAGTTCTTCATCGACCTGGCCAACGCCCTGGCCGGTCACCGCCGTGGCGGCCCCGCCAAGGTGGCCGTCCTCAGCTCCGCGCTGATGGGCACGGTATCGGGCAGCTCGGTGGCCAACACGGTGGGCACGGGCAGCTTCACCATCCCCATGATGAAGCGCATGGGCTACCGCCCACAGTTTGCCGGCGCGGTGGAAGCCGCCGCCTCCACCGGCGGTCAGATCATGCCCCCGGTCATGGGCGCTGCCGCCTTCCTGATGGTGGACTCGGTGGGCGTCAACTACGGCACCATCATCAAGGCCGCCATCATCCCGGCGCTGCTGTACTTCACCGGCATCTACATGATCATCGACCTGGAGTCCAAGAAGCACGGCCTGATGGGCCTGGCCAAGGATAAGCTGCCCAAGGCCAAAAAGCTGATCATGGAAAACGGCTACCTGGCCCTGCCGCTGCTGGCCATCATCTTCATTCTGGTCGGCACCTCCCTCACCCCGGCCTACGCCGCCCTGATCGGCATGATCGTGGCCGCCGTCGGCGGGTACTTCAAAACCATTGTGGAGCTGCTGGTGCCCGGCAAAAAGAGCGTCCAGCAGATCATGGACAGCCGCCCCGGCCTGACCGGGCGCGACTATTGGAGCGCGCTGGAGACAGGCGCCCGCAGCGTGCTGGGCGTGGCCCTGGCCTGCGGCACCTCGGGCGTGGTATCGGGTGTGATCACGGTGACGGGCATTGGCGGCCGCATCGGCGGCGGCCTGACCGACCTGGCCGGCGGCAACCTGATTTTGCTGCTGTTCTTCACCATGATCACCTCCATCATCCTGGGCATGGGCGTGCCCACCACGGCCAACTACCTGATCACCTCGTCCGTCATGGCACCGGTGGTTATCAAGGCCATGCAGGTGGCCCTGCCCGAGGTGGTGGCGAGTCTGCAGGCAGCCGGCCCCGGCTTTGTCAACCTGCCTCCGCACCTGTTCACCTTCTACTTTGGCATCGTGGCGGATATCACGCCGCCTGTATGCCTGGCGGCCATGGCAGGTTCAGCCATCGCCAAGGCCGATCCCATCAAGACCGGCTTTGAGGCCACGCGCCTGGCCATCGCGGCCTTCCTGATTCCTTACCTGTTCATCTTCAGCCCCGAGCTGCTGATGATCAACGCCCCCTGGTACGACATCATCCGCATGACCATCACGGCCCTGATCGGCATGTTTGGCGTATCCATGGCGCTGCAGCGCTTCTATGTGACCAAGCTCAACGTCCTCCAGCAGCTGATGGCGCTGGCGGGCGGCCTGATGCTGATTCACCCCGCCGCCATCACCGACCTGATCGGCGTTGGCCTGGTCGTGCTGGTCATCCTGTGGCAGAAGATGCAGGTGCGCAACCAGCCGAGGCCGGCGGCAGCCTGACGAGCCAAACCATAACCAACCACCCGGGACGCCCCTATAAGCGGGGCGTCCTTTTTGATGTGAAGCGCCTGCAAAAAATCTTTTTGCGCGGCATGGAACTTTTTGTCCCCGCCCGCCGTCATAGGGGTAACAACGCAACGGAGAGGAGGAGGAAACGATGCTGAAAAGGGGAACCGCCATGCTGGCGGCCTTGATGCTCCTGCTTGGGATGACGCCCGCCCGGGCGCAGAAAGAGCGGGACATCATCATGGTGGCGCGTTCTTACGGCGCCTGGGTGTACAGCGACACCGTGGTGACCTTGCAGCGCGATGGCAGCCGGCTGCAGTTTGACCTGAGGATGTTGGACAACGACATCAAGCATGATACCGACCGGGTGCTCCACTTCCTGCGCACCTATGGCCTGGATGGCACCGGGCTCATCCCGGATGTGCCCCCGCCGGTCACCCTGGCCCCCATGCCGGCCGAACCATTGGCTCAAATTGAGGCACAGCTGCCATTGCTTAAGGAAGAACCGTTTGAAACGCGCTTTGACAAGACGGACGCGGGCTCCCAACTGCTGTTCGCCCTCTATGAGCGGGACGGGCAAAGCAAGATGACGCTGCTGCGGGAGGATGGCTCCTATGTGGGTGAAAGCAACGACCCCGCCGCCCAGCGCCTGATTGCCCTGATGGCGCAGCCCATTGTATAGCGCCCGGCAGGCATACAAGAAACAAACAAGAGATTGGCAACTTTCGAACAAATTTGTGGTATACTGCGCGGCGTGCGCCTCCCAGCCGGGTACCGCGCAAGCCAAGCAGCTATCCATACAACAAGAATAGGAGAACATGTATGAACACCAAGAAAACTTTGGTCACCATTCTTTCGCTGGCGCTGGTTGCCATCCTGCTGACCGCGTGCGGCGGCGGCAAGGCCTCCATCGAGGGCAAATGGACCGCCCCCGACCTGGCCGAGCTGATGGGCATGGATGAAATGGGCGCCCTCGCGGGCGACGTGGTGTATGAGTTCACCAAGGACGGCAAGCTGCTCCTCACCATGGGCGGCAAAAGCATGGAGGAGGTTGCCAGGGAGCTGATGAAGTCCGCCAACATCCCCGACGCGCAGGTGGAGGAAGCCCTCAAGGACACGCCGCAGATGACCTACAAGGTGGACGGC
>Ga0123330_1004148_pt1 | contig 11450 bp, 9 predicted proteins | sample BioC13SIPDNA_2_FD_89704 | JGI IMG/M metagenome (GOLD analysis project Ga0123330, IMG submission 89704) | Anaerobic biogas reactor microbial communites from Washington, USA - Biogas_R2_A C13 SIP DNA | ecosystem: Engineered > Bioreactor > Anaerobic > Unclassified | place: Washington, USA... | reverse complement strand
GCCGGGCGCCTACCGGCTCGTGCTTGGCCTCTACGACATTGCCGACCCCAACAGCCGCCTGCCCCTGGTAGACGGGACCGACGCTTACCTGCTGGCGACGATAACCGTGCGTTAGGCTGCTAGAGGAGCTTATCCGCAAAGGCCGGCAGCGCCGCCGTCCCGCCTGTATGCCAGAAAAGGACCTTCTGCCCCCGCGTGAAGGCGCCCCAGCGGATCAGGTCGATGAGGCCCGCCATCGCCCGCCCTGTGTAGACCGGGTCGAGCAGGATGCCTTCAAGCTGGGCGACCATCTGGATGGCCTCCCGCTCCGGCTCGCCGACCTGTGCGTATCCCTCGCCCAGATAATCGTCGTTGACGTCCACCCGGTCGGCGACGGATAACGTGCCCAGGCCGAGGTGGGTGGCTGTCGCCGTCGCCAGGGCCGAGACGATGGTCTTGAGCGTGTCGGCGTCATGATCGACGCTGATGCCCAGGACGTGGCCGCGAAAGTCGTAGACGGCCGCGCCCAGCACGATACCGGCCTGCGTGCCGCCGCTGCTGCTGGCAAAGACGATGAAGTCGATGTTGAGATTCTCAGCCGCGAGCTGCTCCATCAGCTCCTTCATCGCCAGCACGTAGCTGGTCGCGCCCATGACGTTGGAGCCGCCCAGGGGGATCAGGTAGGGCATGCGCCCCAGCTTGCGCTGCTCCGCGGCGATCCGGGCCATGATCTCGTTGCCCGGCTGCCCCTCTGTCCAGTAAATGTGGGCGCCGAGCAGCCGATCGAGGAGAATGTTGCCCGTCACGGGCGCGCCGCCTTCGCCGCGCAGGACGAGGCTGCAGCCCAGCCCGTGACGGGCGGCGGCGGCAGCCGTTTGTCGGCAATGGTTGCTCTGCGGCGCCCCGATCGTGATCAGATGGTCGCAACCCTGGGCGAGGGCGTCGGCCAGCAAAAACTCCAGCTTGCGCGTCTTGTTCCCCCCGGTTGCCAGCCCGGTCAGATCGTCCCGCTTGACATAAATTTCAGGCCCGCCCAATGCCCTGCTCAGCCGGCTCATTTTCTCCAGGGGGGTCGGCAGGTGGGCGATGGATAGTCGTTCGGGGTACGTCGGCTTCAACATAGATTGCTGACTCTACTGTAGTCGAGCCGGTTCAAAAAGGCCAGAGCGCGAGGATCAGAATAGCGACGGCGGTAATCGTCAGGTTGTCGAGCCCGCGAATCGAGAAGGCTTCGACGACGGTCGTGCCGGCCATGATGGCGATAGCCGGAGCAAGCGCAGCCGGCGCCGCGATCACGGGCGTTCCGGGGATCAGCCAGAGAGCCAGCCAGGTGAAGAGCAGGCCGGCGACAAAAAAGCCGGCCGAGCCCTGCAGCGTGCGCGTGTGCCCGAAGACGGTATAGGCGTTGCGCCCATAAGCGTGGCCCACCACCGGGGCGATCCCGTCCCCCCAGGTCAGCGGCATGAGTGCGGCGACCATGAGCGGCGCCCGGTCCCAGAAGAGCAGGCTGACGGTTGCCGCGGCGATGGGAAAATAGACGGTGCCCAGGTTGTTGGCGTCGCTGCTGGCCATCGACGAGAAGAAGCCATAGCGCCAATCCAGCAGGTTGAGTACGGCGAAACCGAGCGCGGCGATGACAAAGGGCCAGGGGCTGTCGAACAGAAAGGGGAGCGCCCAGCTCATCATGCCCACGCCGATGTGGATGACCTTCCGGGTGAAGTCGCTGCCATAACCACGGTAGCGGCGCAGCAGCTCTGCGCCGCCGATGATGGCAAATACGTAGGCGATACAGATAAAGAAGCCGAGGGTGTTGTTCATGGGTCAGGGTGTGATGGCAGCGATTTCCTCAGACGATCAGATGGTCGTATAACATGTCCAGGCTGAGGTTGGGGACGACGGTATGGTTGGTCTGCAGGGTAAGGCCCGCTGCGGCTGCTCCCAGGCGCATGCACTCGGTGATGGGCAGCTCGTTCAGCATGCCAAAGATGATGGCCGCCGTGATGGCGTCGCCCGTTCCCGTGCTGTCGGCCATCTCTGAATAGTGGGCCGGGATGTAGCCATTCTCGTCCGACGTGGCGTAGACCAGGCCAAAGTCGGACAGTGTGACGACGCCGATCGTAACGCCCCGGCGCACAAGCTGGCGCGCGATGTCGAGGCTGAGATCCGCATCGTAGCCGCCAAAATCGGCGCCGACGAGCATCGCCGCCTCGACTTCGTTCGGCACGACGAGATGGAGGGCCGGCAGGTAGGGAGCCAGCTTGTAGGCCAGCCGCACCGAGGAGGGGTCTGCCACAACGGGAACGTCATACTGGCCCGCGAGGCGCAGGATCGTATCAATCGTTTCCGGCGCAAGACTGCCGTCGAACATGACCATCGACGCGTCGCGGAAGAGGCGGCGGCGCTGGAAAACGTGCTGCGCCGTAATGGCGTTCATCGCCTGCGTGTCGTCCAGAGCCACGCTAAGGGTCCCGTCTTCTTCCAGCAGGGCTATGTAGCTACCCGTATACTGCCCGGGCAGAACGCAGACGTGGTCGATATTGACGCCGGCGTCAGCCGTCTGCCGGGCCAGCCGCTGCCCCACGTCGTCGTCGCCAATCGCCGAGATCAGCGTGACTTCGGCCCCGAGCCGGGCCAGATTCTCGGCGACGTTACGGGCTGTGCCCCCTCGCGTCGTGCGGATATGGGCGGGATTCGAGGTGCCCGGCTCCAATCCCGCAAACGGCTTGCCTTTGACGTCCAGCAGTATGGCGCCAATCACCAGGACGTGATCGCCCATCTCCACCTCCGTATGCAGTCCATCGAAACGATTCGGCTGCGCGCCGGCACAGCCCTAGTTTAGCAGCGATTTCCGGCACGTCATCCTCTTGCACAGGTCGCCGGCCCAACTTGAGGATGAGGTTAACCCTGTGTTGGAACAGGAGCAATCGATTGACTGTTAGGGGTCAGGTGATATAATACCGTCCTATTCAGCGGGCGGTTAGCTCAGTTGGTTAGAGCGCTACGTTGACATCGTAGAGGTCACAAGTTCGAGTCTTGTACCGCCCACAAAAAGGTCGCGAATGCGGCCTTTTGTGTTACAGGGGCGCCCTCAGGCGCCCCTGTTGCGTTCTGTCCTAGATGTGGATGGGGCTGCCCTCCACGCCATGGGCTGCCTCCATCAGCACCTCGCTCAGGGTGGGGTGCGCGTGGACGTTCCGGGCGATCTCTTCGGCCGTTAGCTCATTCATCCGCGCTAGCGTCAGCTCTGGCAATAGCTCCGTAACGCTGGGTCCGACCATGTGGGCGCCGAGGATTTCTCCGTAGCGGGCATCGGCGACGATCTTGACGAAGCCTTCCCGCTCGCCCATGCCCAGCGCCTTGCCGTTCGGCTGGAAGGGGAACTTCCCCACGTTGACTTCGTAGCCTGCTTCCCTGGCCTGATCTTCCGTGTAGCCGAAGCTGGCTACCTGGGGATTGCAGTAAGTGGCGCGCGGCATCATACGAAAGTCCAGGCTGATAGTCGGGTGTCCGGCAATCGTCTCCGCCGCGACGATGCCCATCGCCGAGCCGACGTGGGCCAGCATCAGCCCATCGGGCGCGACGAGATCGCCGATGGCGTAGATGTTGGGAATGCTCGTGCGCATGCCCTCGTCCACGGCGATGCCGCCCCACTGGTTCTGCTCCAGGGCCAGATCTCCTTCGAGACCCAGGCTGGCGACGTTGGGTTTCCAGCCAATAGCAACCATCATCTGGTCGGCCTCAATCGTCTCGCCGCTTTGCAGGGTCGCGCGCACGCCGTTGTCAGTTACCTCCGCCGCCTTCACGGCCATTTCGGTATGGAACTTGATGCCCAGCCTGCGGTAGGCCTTTTCGATGACGTCACTCACCTCCGGATCTTCGTTCGGGAGGAGGTGGGGCAGCATTTCCACAATCGTGACTTCGACGCCGTAGTTGGCCCAGACGTAGGCGAACTCCATGCCGATGGCGCCGGCGCCGACGATGATTGCACGCTCTGGGACTGATTCGGAGAGGATAGCTTCCAGGTAGGTTATGATCCGTTTGCCGTCAAAGTCGATCCCGGGGATGGCACGCGGCTGCGCGCCAACCGCCAGAATGATGTTCTCCCCTTGCAGCTCCTCCTCGCCGCCGGCGTTGAGGGCTACGTGAACGGTGTTGCGGTCCTTCAGCGAGCCGGTGCCTTCATAAACGTCGATGTTGTTCTTCTTCATCAGGAAGCCGACGCCTTTGACGAGGCGGCTGGCGACCTGCCGGCTGCGCTGGAAAGCGACACTATAGTCGATCTGCAGGTTCTCGAAGCTAAAGCCGAATTCCTTACCCCTTTCCTTCACCGTGTGCACGACTTCGGCGTTGTGCAGTAACGCTTTCGAGGGGATGCAGCCGACGTTAAGGCAGACCCCGCCGAGCGCTTCCTTCTCGACAATGGCCGCCTTCAATCCTAGCTGTGCTGCGCGAATGGCGGCCACATAGCCGGCCGGCCCCGCGCCCAAGACGATCACTTGATACGCTTTTGCCATGGGATTCTCCGTATCTGAACAGGTTCGGTAAGGTGAGGACGGGAGTCAAGCCAAAGGCTCTACCCTGCCGTCGCCGTAGCCCAGGCGCGACGAGTTCGATTATACCGCCATCGGCCGGCCTGTCACACCTGAAGCCCATATGAGGTTATGTACACCGAAATTCTGAACGCGGTTATAATGGCTACGATGGCTGGATTTCCACCGTGGACAGTGTGGGGCATGGGTATTGCCGCAGCGGCAGCCATCCTTGCCCTGCTCATTGCTTTTCTGGCCCAGTCGCCACGCACGATGCGCCGCCTGGGGCTGGACGTTTACCGGCTCGATCTGCGCGTGCGCGAGTTTACCGGCTATGCGCTGGCGGCGTTCCTGCTCGTGCTTGGCTTCTTTCTGGCTGGCGTCCCCCTTGGCGATCCGGTAGCTGCCGAACCTGCGCCGAGCCTTACCCCTACCCAGCAGGTGGCTGCAGCCACGCCAGACGTTCCCGCCACACTGACCCGCAGCGCCATGACTGACACGCTGCCTATCGGCACGCCAACGGTGACGCCGCGCGCCGTCGGCGAGACGCCGATATCGGGCGCTTTCGGCGCCGGGCAGGCCGATACGCCGACGCCCTCGCCCACATTGACGGGCGCTACGGAGTCGCTGACGACGACGGCGCCCTCTATCCCCACGCTCACGCCGGCGGGTGGCGCGACAGGCGAGCCTACGGCGACGGGCACGCCAACCCGCGTGACAACCCCCACGCCGACGATGACGCCCACCCCCACGCCGACGCTCACGCCGTCGGCCACGCCGACCAGCAGCCCGACGCCCACGCCGACGGCAACCCCAAGCCTGACGCCTACGCCGATCACGGAACCGACGGCGGTCGTCAATTCCACCGGCAGCAACGTCTGGGTCCATCGCTCGCCGGGCGGCCAGCAGCTTGTGCTTGTGCCCGGCGGCACGCCTGTCATTGTGCTGCCCCGCCGCGCCAGCCAGGGCGGCTTCGTCTGGCGGGAGGTCAGGACTGTGCAGGGGCAGCTCGGCTGGATCGACGAGCAATACCTGGACTACGGCGAGGAAGTCGCCTCGGAGTAAGGCGGAACCCTTCTAGGACGGCCGGCGAAGGAGATAATCTTCCAGCGCTGCCATCGTCGCCGGCAGGCGCCGGGGCGCTGCGGCCTGCTGCAACGCCATATCGGGGTCTTTCAACCCGTGCCCGGTCAGCACGCAGACGACAGTCTTCCCCCCCGGGTCAATCTCCCCCTGCCGGATCTGCTGGTGCAGCACGGCGACGCCGGTTGCCGACGCCGGTTCGACGAATAGACCCTCCAGGCTGGCGAGCCACTTCCAGCTCTGCAGGATCTCTTCATCGCCGACCGCGGCAACCATCCCTCCTGATTCGTCCAGCGCGCGCATGGCCTCGTGCCAGCGGGCCGGGTTGCCAATGCGGATGGCTGTGGCGATGGACTCCGGCTTCTTAACGACCTCCCCGCGCACCAGCGGCGCCGCTCCCGCAGCCTGCCCGCCCAGCAGCCTCGGCAGCCCCTGCCCATACTCCTGATAACCGATCCAGTAGGCCGTGATGTTCCCTGCGTTGCCCACAGGCAGACAATGCCAGTCGGGCGCGCGACCGCCAAGCTGGTCGCAGATCTCGAACGCCGCCGTCTTCTGCCCCTGCAGCCGCCAGGGATTGACAGAGTTCACCAGAGCGATGGAGTGGCGGGCGACAATCTCGCGCACCAGCTCCAGCGCGGCGTCGAAGGAGCCGTCTATGGCGATCACCTCGGCGCCGTAGGCCAGGCAGGCGGCGAGCTTGCCCAGCGCAATCTTGCCTTCGGGCACGAGCACAAGGCAGCGCAGACCGGCCCGCGCCGCATACGCAGCCGCGCTGGCGGCAGTGTTGCCCGTGCTGGCACAGATGATCGTCTTCGCCCCTTCGCCGCACGCCTGGCTCACGGCAACCGTCATTCCCCGATCCTTAAACGAGCCGGTTGGATTCAGCCCTTCATACTTGAGGAAGAGGCGCAGCCCGGCGCCCGGCGCGATCTGCTCAGCCAGACGATCAGCCTGAATGAGGGGCGTGTTGCCCTCATTCAGGCTGACGATAGGTGTGCCGGCCGGCAGCGGCAGGTAGTCGCGATAGGCTCGAATAACCCCCTGCCAGCTATGCTTATTCACCGTCTACTGGCTGTCTCCCGGGATGATCAATATCTGTCCGGGGTGAATAACGTAGGGAGCGGTCAGCTTGTTGGCGCTGGCGATGCTGGTCCAGGGGACGCCGTAGCGCAGCGCGATGAGAAACAGCGTCTCCCTGGGCTGGACCGTGTGCGTTAGCTGCGGCGCGGGCGCGCTGCCCGGTATCTTCAGCTCCTGCCCGACGTAAATGCGGTTGGGATTCACCAGGCCATTGGCCTCGGCGATCTCCTGCCAGGTCAGATTGAAGGAGCGAGCGATGCGGGCCAGCGTGTCGCCCGGCTGGACCACGTAGGTCGTTTCGCCAGGCGGCGGGACAGGCGGAGGCGTGGGGGTCGGCGTCGGCGTACCGGGCGCATTGGGATCGGCGGGAATGCGTAGCTGCTGGCCGACGGTGATCGCGTTCGCGTTGGGCAGGTTGTTGTATTCCGCCAGGACGGCCCAGGAGATGCCATACTGCAAACCGATGCGGTAGAGGTTTTCGCCCCGCTGGACGACGTGAATACGTTCCTCGCCCGTCGCCGTGGTCTGCTCCTCTTCACCGGCGGCTTCGGTCCCCTCGGCTGTTTCCTCGTTGCCGGCCGTTTCTTCAGTCTCCTCGGCGGTAACCTCAGGAGTTGCTTCTTCGGTCGCTTCTGGCGTGGCTTCTTCGGTGGCTTCCGCCGTCGCCTCTTCGGTAGCTTCTCCTGTCGCCTCTACCGGTTCTTTCTCTTCAGGGGTAGCTTCTTCTGTCGCTTCCGGCGGTGCGGGGGGTTGTTCTTCAGCCATTTCCTCAGCGGCGGCCTCGCCGGGAGTCGCCGTAGACAGGCCTGTCTCGCCAGGTTCGGCCGTGCCCTCCTCGGGCGGGCGGGGCGATTCTGCCGTGACGGCGGCTTCAGCGATGGCGGTCGCGCCGGCCGGATCGTCGGCGGGAATGCCCGTTACCGGCCGGTCGTCCTCTTCGGCCGGCTCTTCTTCGGCAGCCGGCGCATCAGCTTCCCCGGCCTCCTGCGCTTCCGGTTCGGCTGTAGCTACGTCGAGCCCGGGTGCCATTTCGGTTTCATCCTCGACGTCCGCTTCGGCATCTGCGCCAGGCTGCTCAGTCTCCTCGCCTGCTGGTGTGTTGCCGCTGTCGTCCAGCAGTCCCTGTAGCTGGCGCTCGCAGGCCGATAGAGCCAGGACGAGTAGCAGCAACAGAGCCAGGTAAGTAGCTCCCTTCGACCACACCTTTCGCTGAGCCTTCATGACTGCACCTCCGATACCGCGTGGACTCTCGCTCGGTGATTATCCGACCCGCGCTGTCAATATAACATAAGCACAGCTTGACGTAAAGTGCAGCCAGAGCGGGCAACCGGACGGGCGCGCCTCTACCTCCCGGCCATCGGTATCTTGATACCGTGCTCGCGGGCGAAGGTGATCGCCTCTTCGTAGCCGGCGTCGGCATGGCGCACGACGCCCATGCCCGGGTCGGTAGTCAGCACACGTTCCAGCCGGGCCGCCGCTTCGGGCGTGCCGTCGGCGACGATGACCTGCCCGGCATGCAGGCTGTAGCCGATGCCCACGCCGCCGCCGTGGTGGTAGCTGACCCAGGTGGCGCCGCCCACCGCGTTGATCAGCGCGTTGAGGATCGGCCAGTCGGCGATGGCGTCGGAGCCATCCTTCATCCCTTCCGTCTCGCGGTTGGGGCTGGCGACCGAGCCGGCGTCCAGGTGATCGCGGCCGATGACAATTGGCGCGCTCAGCTCGCCGCTGGCGACCATCTCGTTGAACTTCAATCCGGCGCGGGCGCGCTCCCCGTAGCCCAGCCAGCAGATGCGCGCCGGCAGACCCTGGAAATGCACCTGATCCTGGGCCATCTTCAGCCAGCGGTGCAGGTGTTCATTTTCGGGGAACAGGTCCATGACCGCCTGATCGGTGGCGTAGATGTCCTCGGGATCGCCGCTGAGCGCGACCCAGCGGAAAGGCCCTTTCCCCTCGCAAAACAGGGGGCGGATGTAGGCCGGGATAAAGCCCGGATAGCTGAAGGCGTTGCTCACGCCGGCATCAAAGGCGCGCTGGCGCAGGTTGTTGCCATAATCAAAGACGATGCTGCCGCGCTCCTGGAAGCCAACCATCGCCGCACAGTGGCGGGCCATGGACGCCATCGCCAGCTCGGCGAACTGCTGCGGGTCGCGCTCGCGCAGCTCCCTGCCTTCCGCAAACGAAAGCTGGGCGGGATAGTAGGCCAGGGGATCGTGGGCCGACGTCTGGTCGGTGACGATGTCGGGCTGCAGCCCGCGGGCCAGGATTTCGGGCAGCACCGTCGCCGCATTACCGATCAGGGCGATGGAGCGGGCTTCGCCGGCAGCTACGCAGGCCTGCACACGGGCCAGCGCGTCGTCAAGGTCTGTGCTGATCTCGTCCACGTAGCGATGGTCCAGGCGGCGCTGGGCGCGCGCCGGGTCGATCTCCACAATCAGGGCCACGCCGCCGTTCATCGTTACTGCCAGTGGCTGGGCGCCGCCCATCTCGCCCAGGCCCGCGGTCAGCACCCAGCGTCCCTGCAGCGAGGGCCAGCCGGCCTGCCGGGCGGCGGCGGCGAAGGTCTCGAAGGTCCCTTGCAGGATCCCCTGGGTGCCGATATAAATCCAGCTACCGGCCGTCATCTGGCCATACATGATCAGACCTTCGGCCTCCCAGCGGTCGAAGTTCTCCTGGGTGGCCCAGTGCGGGACGATGTTGGAGTTAGCGATTAAGACGCGGGGAGCATCGCGATGGGTGCGGAAGACGGCGACGGGCTTCCCGCTTTGCACGAGCAGCGTCTCGTCGTCCTACAGCTCGCGCAGCGACGCCAGAATGGCGTCAAATGCTTCCCAGTTACGGGCAGCCCGACCTCTCCCGCCGTAGACGATCAGATTCTCGGGGTCACCGGCGACTTCGGGATCGAGGTTGTTCTGTAACATACGATAGGCGGCTTCCTGCAGCCACCCTTTACAGTGTAACTCTGTTCCTGTAGGGGCATGAATGATGCGTTTCATCTTGTGTGCTCCGGGGTATGGGTTATAGCCTCTGGCGAAAGAAGGGCGCTGCCGCTGGCATGGCTCGGCCCCGACCATTTGCCCACGCTAGCATGGTCCTCTGGTCGGATTATATTAGGAGGGTGAGGGCTGTCAAGATATGCTATAATGCGGCGCGATGGGAGAAGAAGGTGAGAAACCGCCAATGAGCGACGAGCTCATTCTCGTCGTCGACGACAGCCGGGAGATGGCGAGGCACCTGGCTGAGTTTCTGTTGCCTGCCCTCGGGCACAGAGCCATCGTCGCCTTTGACGGGCGCCGCGGGCTGGAGCTGATCAAAGAGCAAAATCCCGACCTGATCATGCTCGACCTGAACCTGCCGGAGATGACCGGGCTGGACGTGCTTGAGGCCATGGCGCGGCTGTCCATCGAGACGCCCGTGATTCTCATGACGGGGTACGGCTCGGAGAAAAGCGCTATCGACGCCTTCCGGCTGGGGATCAAGGATTATCTCGTCAAGCCGTTCACGGTAGACGAGGTTTCTGCGACTATCGAGCGCGCGCTGATCGAGTCGCGCCTGCGCCATGACAAAGAGCGGCTGCTGGAGAAGCTGAAGCGTGCAGAAGGGGAAATGCGCCGCCAGATCCGCGAGATGCGCTCCCTGTTTGCCCTGGGCAAATCGGTGACGGCGCTCCTGCAGCTCGACGATGTTATCGCTCGCTCCTTGCAGGGGGCGCTAAGCATCACCGGCGCCGAGATCAGTGTTATCTGGCTGCCGGATCAGGACGGTACACGTCTACAGCCGCACGCCTGCAGCGCCTTCGACGAAAATCTTGACGTCCCTGACGTGCCGGTCGCCGATTCCGTTGCCGGGGACGTCTTCCGTACCGGCGAGATCGTCCGCCAGACGGCCTTTGCCACACGCGACGCGGCGATCCGCACCGACTTTCCGGCGCGAGCGATTCTCTACGTGCCGCTCACCGCGCACGGGCGCATTATCGGCGTTTTGTCCGTCGGTAACGACAACGCTCCCCGCGCCTTCAGCGAGCGCGATGAGCTTCTCCTCTCGGCGCTGTCCGATTACGTGGCGGTCGCTATCGACAACGCGCAGACCTACCAGCGAACGGACCAGGCGCTGGCCCTGCGGGCCGAGGAGCTGAAGACGCTGCTGAGCATTACGCGCACGATCACTTCCTCGCTTAACCTGGACGAGGTGGCCCAGCTCACCATCCAGACGGTCCACCATAGCTGGAATATCGAAGCTTCCTCCATCTGGCTGCTGGAGGAGACGGAAAAGCGCCTGCGGGTGCTGGCCAATGTCGGCACGACGCGGGAGGTGCTGTCGAGCTTTCACATTGAGGTGGGGCAGGGCATCGTCGGCCACGTGGTCGCTACGGGCGAGCCGCTGATGACCAACGACGCCAACCAGCACCCGCTGCACTACCGCGAGGTTGACGAGAGGACCGGCTTTTCCACCTATTCGCTGCTTTGTGTGCCCCTCATCTTTCACGATCGGGTCATCGGCGCCCTGCAGTTGTTGAACAAGCAGGACGGACCCTTTACAGAAGATGACGTGGCGCGTGCTACGTCGATTGCCAACGCCGTGGCAATCGCCGTCTCCAATGCCCAGCTTTTTGCCGATGCGGCGTCGCGCGAGCAGCTTCTGGCGACGATGCTGGAGCACAACGGCAACCCGACGATCATAACCGATAGCCAGGAACGTCTGTTTTTGCTCAACCAGCGCTCCCGCCAGGTCTTCCAGCTCTCAGAAGCCGTCATCGGCCGGCCGGTGCGCGAGGCTATC
>Ga0123330_1004145_pt1 | contig 11451 bp, 7 predicted proteins | sample BioC13SIPDNA_2_FD_89704 | JGI IMG/M metagenome (GOLD analysis project Ga0123330, IMG submission 89704) | Anaerobic biogas reactor microbial communites from Washington, USA - Biogas_R2_A C13 SIP DNA | ecosystem: Engineered > Bioreactor > Anaerobic > Unclassified | place: Washington, USA... | reverse complement strand
GCGGCTCACCCCAGAGACACTCGGCAAACTCATCGCACTCTACGAACACTGCGTGTTCACCCAGGGCGTGATCTGGGACGTCGATTCGTTCGATCAGTGGGGTGTCGAGTTGGGCAAGGTGCTCGCGCTGCAGATCGTGCCGGAACTGGAGAGTTCCGAGGAGCCGTCCCTGGCGCACGACAGTTCCACCAACCAGCTCATTCGCCGGTATCGCAGGTTCAAGAAACCATAGCCGATTACCGCGAGATCCAGCAGCGCGACGCTACCCGCCCAGTGCTGCTGAACCTCGGCCAGCGCGTCGCCTACGATCAGTGGATCGGTCGCGGTGCGCGGACCAACCACCCCGAAGACTACGTCGAGTAGATCGTCTGGAACTGCATTGAGTGCAGCCGCATCAGCAACACGCAGGTCAAACCGAACGATCCATTGCTGGAGCAACTTGCTGTTTTCCGGTCGCACAATTCGGGCAACGCCGAGGCCCAAGCATTAGCAGACCGCATGGAGCAGGAAATCGACGTGTGGAAGACATTCGGCGACAGTAGACAGCATGGCTACGTCTTCTATCTGGGAAGGACCATTTGACCCGATACGAGGCTGCATCGCCGGTGATCGTACTGGAACAGGCGCGGCGGCGGGCATGTCAGATGGCAGGCGCCGCGGTCGGAGCAGGCTCGGCCAGCAGAAACTTGACGATGGCCTCCAGAAACGTGTACTCGTGCATACCGACGATCTTGGCGCGCACTTTGCCCGCCCGGTCGATGAACAGAGTCGTCGGGAAGACTCCAAAGTCCGGCACCTGCTGCCGTATCTCCTCGGTCCCCAGGGCGCACGGGTAATTTATGCCGCTGTCCTGTACGAACCGCGCAACGATCTCGGTCTTCGCCGCGTCGTCACTGGCGCGTTCGTAGTTGAGTCCGATCATCTGAAAGCCCTGCTCGCCGTACTCGGTCTGAAGCTTGATAAAGGAGGGGATCTCCTGTTTGCAGGGCGGACACCAGGTGCCCCAGATGTCGACGATCACGACCTTGTCCAGGTAGTCATCCAGGTTGAGGGGCTGCCCAGTGATGTCCGTGAGGGTAAAGTCAAACGGAAAGGCCTCGGTCGAGTTCACCACCAGTTCCACGATCAGCTGCGTCCACGCGGCGAGTTGCTGGTCGAAATCGGGCAGCTCGCGCAGGGCAGCCAGCTCGGGATCGTCCCGCAGCAACTCGATGCGGTTGAAACCCATCTCGATCGCTCGTTGCATGGCCGCTTTGGCCTCTTCGAATCGGCCACTGAGCGCCTCGGCACCGGCCCCGTTGTAGAAGACATAACTCAGTACTTCGCGCATGTCCGGAGTCAACTCCTGCTCCGATTCCTCCACCAGTACCCGCGCCATTTCCAGGGTCGCCTGGTAGGCTTCCACGCCTCGCTCCTTCTTGCCCGCCGCGCTGAGCGCCGAACCAACACAATGGAGCACCAACAGCCGCTGCATGCGAAGCAGGATATTGCCCGGCTCTTGCGCCAACCGTTCCTCGACCCGGCGGTAATTCGCATTGGCGTCCGCATCGCCTAAGGCCGCGACGAGGTCTTCAAATGGCAGCTTGGACTCAGCCGCTGCCTCGTCTGCCGGCGGTGTCAATTCCGGACTGGCAGCTCCATCCGGCTGGCTGTCCGCCGCCAGCCCGGTGGTGGGCACCGCCTCCTGACCCTCCGGAAGCGTTTCGACCGCGGTGGCACCTGCCGCCCCAGTCTCCTTGCCGGGCGCCGGCCGGGAGGGATCTGAGGGGCTCTTGGTGCATGCGGCGACCAGCAGCGTGACAACGAGGCACATCCAGCGCATGGCGGAACGACTCATTAGGACTCTCCCGACAGAAACACAATGGCGACAACACAATGGCAACCCATCCGGGCAGGGAGACCTGCGCACCGCTGCACCAGCCCTCCGACCCACTCGTGCCTGTAGCATTGCAGGACCAATCCGACAGATCAAGCCGCCTTCGAATTCAGGCGAATTCAGGTGAACCTGCCGACCGGCGGTTACCTCTTTGCCGGGAGCACCGCGACCACGAAGGTCTGGTCTCCGTCGGCCTGCAACAAGATCGTCTTGGCGACCAGGCGTCCCGAGACATGCACAGCCCGGGCCACCCTACCATATTACGAGAGGGCGCAAGTCATGTGGGACGACGTGGCGGGCCTCTATTCCTGCCCGGATCCCAGCGGCCTTTGCAGCGTGGCGATGACGGGAAAGTGATCCGAAGGGGTACGGCCATCGCGCGATGTACGATCGATCACGGCACTCGCGATGTGCCAATCGGGCGAGACCCCGATCCAATCGATGCGTGCTCCCTTCGTGGCGTCCGCCTGGAAGTTGCAGAACGTCCCTTCGTCTGCGGCACGGTCAGGATGGACGACACGATAGCTGTCCCGCACCGGCGCGGGCTGGCCATCGGCGGGCCCGAACAGCGCCACATACGGCGGGCTCGCCTCCGCCGTGTTGAAATCGCCGGTCACGACGATCGCACAGCCTGTTCCCAGCGTCTCGATCTGCTGGCGGAGCAACCGCGCCGACTCGAGCCGTGCCGTCGGTCCGCGGTGATCGAAGTGCGTGTTGAAGAACGCGATCGGTGGAGCATCGGCCTGACGGCGATCGCGCAGCTTGACCCACGTGACCATGCGTGGCAGCGAGCTGTCCCAGCTCTTGCTCCCCGCCTCGTGCGGCGTCTCGCTCAACCAGAAATGCCCCCCCTCGAGTTTCTCGAAACGCTCGCGTTTGTAGAACAAGGCCATCATCTCCCCCTGCTCCCGACCGTCGTCCCGTCCGGCGCCCAGGTGGTCATACCCGGCCAGTTGCTCGGCCAGGAAGTCGCGTTGAAACGCCAGCGTCTCCTGAGTCCCCAGCAAGTCCGGATCGCACGCGCGAATGGTCTCCACCAGGAAGTCCCGGCGGCGATCCCAATGGTTGTCGCCGTCCTGCGCGGATCCGCATCGGATGTTGAAACTCATCACCCGCACCGCGCTGTCCGGTGCGGCCTCTTCGACGGCCGGCGCGCCAGCCAGCACCAGACTCAGATACACCAGTCCCGAGATATTCAACGGCGTACACATGGATCGCGTTCCTTTCTGCTGCAGCCTGCCCAGACCTCAAGCTACTCAGACCCCAGGCTACCCAGCCCGCAGAATACGGCGTTCCCGCGCGCCGGTCAACCAGCTGGCCTGAGCTGCGGGTGAACCCGTGGAGCGCGAGGGCGACCGTGCAGGTTCCGTCGGGTATCTGGATCGCGCGCACCGTGATGGTGGTGGTTTGGCGCTCCGCCGAGGGTTAGAATGACACCGGAAAGGACCGGTCCCATGACAAGTCTGCTGCTGAAGTGGAATGTCGCACTGTGGTGCCTCCTGTATGTCGCGGCCGCGTGGGGGAACGATGCTCCTCCCGCCGACGCTCCAGCGGTGCTGGCGCGAGCGCTGGCCGGGCCGCTCGGCCAGGTCGAGCAGGTCGTGTTCGCGGTGCGGCTGGGATACAACGATCCGCACTGGTATGCGAACATCGGCTACTTCTGTGACGATGAGAACCGGAAAGCCTATGCCGGCAACGGTCAACCGGATGTCGGCAAACTCTGCCTGCTGCATGTGCCTACCCGGTCCGTCACCATCCTGTTCGATGCGCAGGGTGGCTCCATCCGCGACCCGGAAGTCCACTACGATGCCCGGAAAGTCCTGTTCTCCTACCGCCAGGCGGGCACCGATCACTATCACCTCTACGAGATCAACATCGACGGCACGGAACTCAAGCAGTTGACGTCCGGACCCTACGACGACTACGAACCGGCCTACCTGCCCGATGGCGGCATCGTCTTTGTGTCAACCCGTTGTCAGTGCTGGGTGAACTGCTGGGTGACGCAGGTGGGCGTGCTCCATCGCTGCGATGCTGACGGCGGCAACATCCAGCGACTGTCGCACAACCCGGAACATGACAACACTCCGGCGGTTCTGCCGGACGGCCGGATCCTGTACACGCGCTGGGAATACGTCGATCGCAGCCAGGTCGAATTCCACCACCTGTGGACGATCAACCCTGACGGCAGCGGCGAGATGGCCTACTATGGCAACATGCATCCCGGCATCGTCATGATTGACGCGAAGCCGATCCCCAACTCGCGGGACGTGCTGGTCAACTTCTCCCCTGGCCACGGTGTCACGGATCATCAGGGTCATGTGACCATCGTATCGCCGGCCGAGGGGCCGGACAGCCTGCCCATGGCGCGGCAGTTGACCAACGTCTGGCCACCGTACAAAGACCCCTTCCCCCTCTCCGGCGACTGTTTCCTCGTCGCCCAGGAGAACAAGCTGCTGGTGATGGACGGAGCCGGCCAGACGGAGTTACTGTATGCGGAGCCGGCTCCTGGACTGGTGCACGAGCCCCGGCCGGTGATCGTGCGGCCGCGTGAGCGGCAGATTGCGCCGCGCGTGAATGCGGAGCACCCGGTCGGCCGCCTGGTCCTGGCCGACGTCTACCAGGGGCGCAACATGGAGGGCGTCCAGCGGGGGGACATCCGGAAGCTGCTGGTGCTGGAGCTGCTCCCCAAACAGGTCAACTTCAGCGGCGGGCCCGACCTGATCTCCTGGCTCGGCACGTTCTCGCTCGAACGCGTGCTGGGAACCGTCCCGGTGGAAGCCGACGGGTCGGCCTCCTTCGAAGTCCCCGCCGGCCGACCTGTCTTCTTCGTGGCGTTGGACGAGCACGACATGTCGGTGCAGCGGATGCACAGTTTCGTGAGCGTGATGCCGGGCGAGACCACAAGCTGTGTGGGATGCCATGAACCGCGGTCTCAGACCCCCACCTCCCCCGCGCAGCCACTGCTGCAGGCCCTGCAGCGCCCGCCGAGCAAGATCCAGCCCTTTGCAGGTCTGCCCGATGTGCTGGACTTTCCCCGCGACATCCAGCCGATTCTGGATCGGCACTGCGTGGCCTGCCACGACTACCAGCGGCGCGAAGGGCATACCGTGCTGACCGGCGACCTCGGCCCGCAATGGTCCCACAGCTACTTCCATCTCCTGGCACACCAGCAGGTGAGCGACGGGCGCAACGGCCTGGGCAACTACCCACCCCGTTCGATCGGCAGTGCGGCCAGCCCGCTGCTGCAGAAACTCGATGCCTCGCACTACGGCGTACAGGTCACCCCCGAGGAATGGCGCACCGTCTGGTTGTGGATCGAGAGCGGCGCACCGTACGCCGGCAGCTACGCCGGACTGCGAAACGCCGAAGACCAGACGATTGACGGCCGAGCCGGGGGGCGCGTCTATGCGGAGAACAACGCGCTCCTCAAAGAGCGCTGCGGCTCCTGCCACGCCCTCGGCGAACCAAAGAACGAGACGGGGCGAGCTATTCCGTTCAGCCCGAGCGGTTCCCGCAACGCCCGCGGGCTGAGCCGCCGCATCGGTGAATGGGAACGCGTTGTCCTGGAAAACGACCCGCAGGTGAAGTTCAGCCCGAACATCCTCGTTAACCTCACACGCCCGGAACTCTCCCCCCTGCTCCTTGGACCGCTGGCCCGCAGCGCCGGCGGCTGGGAAAGCTGCGGCGCAGTCTTTTCCGATACCGACGATCCGGCCTATCAGCAATTGCTCGCCTCCATTCAACGCGGCAAGGCCGAGGCGGATTCCCGCCCTCGCTACGGCACCCCCGGATTCCGCCCGAATCGCCAGTACATCCGGGAACTCAAACGCTACGGGATCCTCGCCGCCGATTTCGATCCCGACCACTCGCCCATCGATGTCTTCGAGTTGGATCGCGCGTACTGGAGTAAGGATGTCTACGACCCTCCGGCCGTGGAGTGATGCCGCTCCCCCGCCCCCCAATGCCCATGCCGCCGTGGTCGTTGCCCGTGGTCGTGATCCGGGAGGATCCCCAACGCCATCAGACGCGCCCAAGCAGTGCGGCGGCTGATCTGCCGGTCCACGCGGCTGGAGCGATTCTGGATCGAGGGATTGAACGGAGTTGGGGATTCGCTGTGCGCGAGCGGCGAGAACAAACAGAAGCACGAGCGCGGAGTGGAGGAAGGCTGGGGAGGGTCAATCCACGGCAATGAACTCAATCTCGATTGTGTGCGGTGCGGCATGGTGTGCGGGATACAGCCACGCTCCGAAGCAGACATTTACTCCGACCAGGTCAGCCGGGCGTATGCGATCGTGTTCGCCGCCGCGATTCGCAGGCGTGCCGGCCCAATGGCTGAAGTACCGCAATGAATCGAGCGGGACCTGCACGTCCTGCCACAGTTCGGACAGCGGCACTTCGGTACCCCAGACGGCACCATCCCGTTCCAGCAGCACAATTTCCAGCCGGTTCGTCGCCGGTTCCAGTGCGCGCGCACGGATCCGCAGCGTGGTGCGGTCCGCGAGGAAGGTGCGCCACAGATCCAGTTCGTCGTCCAGTTCATGGCGGAAGGACACCGCGCTCGGTACCGGACCGAATTGCCGGACGGCCAGTTGCAGTGCGGTGCGGTCGGGACCTGAGGCGGCCACCATCCGCTGCTCGCAGGGCGTGCTGCCCGAGAGACTCACCGCGTCCCGCGCCGCGTCGAAGATCACGGCCGGCGCATCGGCCGGCAGAACCTCAACCTGCCAGCCATCCCGGCCCGAGTCCGGCGCTGACCCCTCGGGGAAACGCCGCACGGTGTTCCCCGTGTGGATTTCCAGAGCGTAGCGTAGGGTTCCGGCTGTGAGCCAATCACCCGGCAGTGTGCCGCGGTACTGGTAGCCGCGATCGCGCTCGAGCACCAGCCGCCGAGTCTCTTCAGCGCCGGGTGGCACCACCGCCAGTGTCGCGCGATCGGGTGGCTGGTCACCGACGACCGTGAAGGCCAGACGCAGCTCCTGGCCGACCAGAGCGCGCGGCAGCGGATCATGGCGGACCGCCCAGTGCATGGCGGACTCCGGCAGCGCCACGAATTCAGCCAGCTCGACGGCGGCGGCCAGCCCGCCGCTGTGCTCCAGGTCCGGCACAACACCCGAGCGGCTCAATACATACACCCCCGGCCGTACCGCAAACCGACCGGCCGCGGCGGTCGCGTCGTACGGATTACCCTGGTTCACGGCCTGCACCCGGAACGAGCTGCCCAGATCATCCAGGCTGATGGCCATCGGCCACTCGCGCCAAAGAACCCGCGCGACCTCGCGCGTGAGGCTGTGCTGACCGTACGGATCGTTGACCCACACCACATCCGGATACGTTCCAGACGCCACACGCCGGGCGCCAGCCTGTCCAGGAAGTAGGCTCCCGTCCCTTCGTAGTCCACCACCTGGTCGTCACTGGTGTCGGCCGGATACAGCGGTTCATTGATCAGTTCCAGACACACGACGGCCGGATCGTCGTTGTAGCTCAGCCCCGTGTACGGATTCACGTGCTGCACGAACTGCTGCAGGTAAGCCGTCTGCGGCCGGCGGGCAGCTGGGTCGGTCGTCATCTGGTGCATCGTCCAGTGGGTTGCAAAACCCGGACTGTCCCCCGGCACCGGCCACCAGGCGATCGGCGTGAGGACGGTGTAGATCCCCCGTTCCTTGGCGCGCGCAATCAGGTAGTCCAACAGGTCCAGATGCTCGTTGGCCATCAGATTGCCGTCCGCATCACTCACTTCGCGATCGAAGACGTGCAGACGCAGGGCATCGAGACGCATTCGGGCGAAGTGCAGCACGTCCTGGTCGATGACCTCCTTGTGCGCTGCGCCAATCTGCTTCAGATCCGGATAGTTGTGCCAGAACGGCGTGTAGTAGTTGACGCCAAACAGGGCCACTTCGTCCCCCGTATCCTGCCATCGCAGGATGCCTTGCGAATCGACCTGAGCGAGCCGGTCGGCAGGTCGCCAGGGTCCCGCCCCCCGCGCCGCCGGCACCGGCAGGGATATGCTCACCAGTAGTGCAACTACCAGCATGTGCCGCGTCATTGTGGTGTGCCTCAGTACTCCTGGGTAATCCCCGGCTGGGGCGCCGGATAGACGCCATCGGGCCCTTCCTGGACAGGTGCCGGGGTATCGAAGGTCAGGTGGTCGATATCCTTCACGAATTGGAACTCGGACTGCATGATCTCGTCCCAGGTGACTTCCTGTCCTGTGTGCGTCGCCGCGCGGCCCATCAGAGCCGCGACATCCGCTTCGCCCGCGCGGATGGCTTCGTTGTGCTTCGTGTCCTGCCGGATCGCGTCGACCAGCACCTGCCACTCCACATCGTATGGATTCGGATCGTTCTGGCCGAACTCCCACACCGGCCGGTCTTCGCCAATCCGCTGACTGTTGTAAATGCATGGCCTGGGTTCGCTCAGGTCGGCCATCAGCACGGCCGATCCCTTGGAGCCGTGCGCATAGTCGGCGTAGGTCGACCAGCAATTGGCCATGTGGCGCGAGAATGCAAACAGCTTGGCGCCGTCGGCAAAGGTGTATTCGACTGTGTAGTGATCGAACTGGTTGCCGGCCTCCGGGTAGCAGCGGCCGCCCATTCCCTGCGCCTTGACCGGCCACGCTCCCTTGGTCCAGCAGGCGATGTCGATGTTATGGCAGTGCCAGTCGATGAAGAATCCCGCCGACACCCACGTGAAGCTATTGGGGGTCCGTAACTGGAACATCACCTCGTTCTGGTCCTTGGCGCGCGGCGGACACTGAACCGGCCCATGGACGCGGTAGATCCGCAGCGTGTGCAGATCGCCAATCGCGCCGTCGTGAATACGCTTGATCACTTCCTGACGCGCCATGGAATGCCGCCACATGAATCCGACACTTACTTTCAGGTTCTTCTGCCCCGCCAGCTCGGCCGCCTTCAGCCAGCGTCGCACGGCCGGTCCGTCCGTGGCGAACGATTTCTCGGCGAAGACGTTCACTCCCTTCTCCACGGCATACTCCAGATGCATCGGGCGGAACGCCGCGTGGGTGGTCAGGAGCACAACATCGCCCGGCCCCAGACAGTCGATCGCCTTCTTGTAGGCATCGAACCCGATGAACTGCCGCTCGGGCGGCACATCCACCTGACCGGCAAACCTGGTCTGCAGGGCATTGTGACTGGCCCGCAGTCGATCCTCGAACAGATCGGCCATGGCATAAAGCTGGATCGGGCCCCCCTTGGTCACCAGCGCGTTTTCCACCGCTCCCGTCCCGCGGCCTCCACAACCGACCAGTGCGAGCCGGATCGTCGAATTCTCCGCGGCATGGCACCGCGGCACCGCGAGCGAGGCCAAGGCAGAGACGGCGACCGCCTGCCCGGTCCGCCGCAGAAACTCACGACGCGATCTCTGACCCGATCCGCTTGACTTGTCCAGCGTGTTCATGACACCAACCTCACAGCGCAGGGAGCAGGAAATGGAATGGCGGTGACCCGTCACAGTACCGGCCATCCTATTCAGTAGCTGTGAGCATTGCCAGAGAGCGTCGATCGCAACGTCCGTTTCCGAGCGGACAACCTCACGCAGCGCAGCTGTTGGGCTCACCGGTCCGCTCTGTAAGCACGGCTAACAAGTAAGCCGACGATGCTGCATTGGCCCACCGCCTGTGGTACAGTAGACTCCGGCCGGAGATCGCACCGGAAACACTCGATAGGTCCCGAATCTGCAGGTACGACCATGTCCACACCCCACCAGACTGTTTCGCGCCGTGGTTTCCTCACGCGTGCCTCCCTGCTTGCCGCGGCCGCAGCTGTTCCTGTGACCATGCCAAGTGGAAGGTTGCGAGCCGGCGGACAGCCTGCCGCCAACGACCGCGTGCACATCGGCTGTATTGGTGCCGGCCGGCGCGCTAAGGATCTGCGGGAAGCGCTGCCCAAGAACGCCCGGATCGTCGCCATCGCGGACTGCAACCTGCCCGCCGCGGAGGCCGCCGCCGCCCAGCACCAGTGCCGCGCATACCGGGACTACCGCCAGATCCTGGAATCCAACGAGATCGACGCGGTCGTCATCGCGACGCCCGACCACTGGCACACGCTGCCCGCCATCGCTGCCTGCCAGGCTGGCAAGGATGTCTATCTCGAGAAACCCATGACACTGACCATCCGGGAGGGACGCCAGCTGGTCAACGCCGTGCGCAAGTACCGGCGCGTGTTCCAGACTGGCAGCCAACAGCGATCGATTGCGCTGAACCGGCTGGGCTGCGAACTGGTGCGCAACGGTGCCATCGGCCGAATCCAACTGGTGATTGCGGCCAACTACGAAAGCCCCTGGCAATGCGCGCTCCCCGCCCAGCCCATCCCTGCCGGACTGGATTGGGACACGTGGTGCGGTCAGACCGAGGTGGTGCCCTACAACCGGGATATCCAGATCCCGCGGGCCAACCCGGGCTGGATCTCCTTCCGACCGTGGTCGGGAGGCGAAATGACAGGTTGGGGATCGCACGGGTTCGATCAGATCCAGTGGGCCCTGGGCACAGACGACACCGGGCCCGTGGAAATCTGGACGGAAGGCGCACCGTTCCAGCCGCCGACCTACACGCAGACCGGCTCGATTGCGGACGGCAACAAGCTGTGCGGTCGGCCACACGTGCGTTTTCGCTACGCCAACGGTGTCGTGGTCCAACTCGAAGATGACGGCAAACGCGGCGGGGGCAAGTTCATTGGCGATCAGGGCACGATCACGATCGACCGCAACTACCTTCAGAGTGATCCGCCCGAGATCGTCGCCGAAGCGTTGAAGTCTGGCGACTTCCGCACCCCGCACGACACCGGCGCGCACCTGGCCGACTGGATCGCCTGTATCCAGTCGCGGGACATGCCGCGGGCCGATGTCGAGATCGGACACCGCTCGACAACCGTCTGTCACCTGGGCAACATCGCGCGCTGGATCGGCCGCCGGCTGCACTGGGATCCCAGCCGGGAGCAGTTCGTCGGCGATGACGAGGCGAACGCGCTGGTGTGGCGACCTCAACGCCAAGGGTTTGAGATTCCGGACGTCTAGAGTCGCGCGTTCCGATCCGCCGCGGCGCGGGTCGCGAACAGCCTGTCTCAATCCTGCCGTGTGTCACAATCCCACCGTGTCACGGATTATCCGAGCCTTGTCCTTCCATGAGGCAGGCAACCGGTGTGCCAGGCCCGCTGGCCATTCAGTCCCCCGTCATGCCCCGCACTGGCCGCCCGGCGTCTCACACCACCCGCCGGCACCCAGGTCCGCACACCACTGCATCTCCCTGGCAATGCCGGCGGCCAGGTCCGCCTGCTGGAGAGCCTGCGGCACCACGCTCCAGGCATACGTTTCCACTTCGAAGTGCTGCAGGTCGGCGTGCTGGCCTGCCGCCTGCAAACAGCTCCGGATGTCGTCCTGAGTGCCCTGGAGGTGACCAAACCGATCCAGGTAGATCGGCACGTGGAAATGCACGCGCCACTGGCCGCTGGGCTGCACAGCCTCGAGCGCCTGCGGCAGGTCTTCAAAGAACTGGATTTCGCCGCCAGTCGCTGATCGCACACACGTCTGGTGCAGATAACGATCCACTGCGAACGACGCCAGCG
>Ga0123330_1004116_pt1 | contig 11510 bp, 8 predicted proteins | sample BioC13SIPDNA_2_FD_89704 | JGI IMG/M metagenome (GOLD analysis project Ga0123330, IMG submission 89704) | Anaerobic biogas reactor microbial communites from Washington, USA - Biogas_R2_A C13 SIP DNA | ecosystem: Engineered > Bioreactor > Anaerobic > Unclassified | place: Washington, USA... | reverse complement strand
GCAGCGTCCAGTAACCTCCGTGCCCGCTCCCGGCCGGGAATCCAGCTCTAGCTTACCGTCCAGCAGCTCAAAGCGCTCGCGCAGGCCGAGGAGGCCAACGCCGTGTGACACGCCGGACGCGAGCTGGCTGCCCATGTTGAAGCCGACCCCATCGTCGCGGACGGTCAGGCTCAGCTCTCCCTCCTCATAGCGGAGAATGACGTCCACGTGTTTGGCCTGGGCATGGCGGGCAATGTTCGCCAGCGTCTCCTGCAGGAAGCGGTAAAAGGTGATGCTCGGCCCGTCGGGCAGCCGGGGCAGCTCCGTACCCTCGTAGGCGATCTCCAGGCCGGTGCGCCGGGCGAAGTCGCTGCTCAGCGCGCGCAACGTATCGTTGAGGCCGGTCAGCTCCAGCGTCGGCGGGCGCAGGTCGTGGGAGATGGTGCGGATCTCGTCGTGAATCTGGTGTGTCAGCGTGGCCGCTTCCCGCAGATCCCCGGCAATCGCCTCTGCTTCCGGCCGGTTGCCGAGCATGTCCAGCTGGATGCCGAGAGCCGTCAGTAGCTGGCCAATCGAGTCGTGCAGCTCGCGCGACAGCCGCTGCCGCTCCTCCTCCTGGGCGTTGACGATCTGCCGGCTGAGCAGCCGCTGCCGCTCGTAGAGCTGCGCGTTCTTGACGGCGATAGCAGCGATCTGCGACAGGCCGACGAGCCGGGTGCGATCTTCTTCGTCGAAGCCGGCCTTGCCCCGCTTGTCGGCTACCTCAAAGAAGGCCAGCACGTGCTCCTGACTGTCGATGACCGGCGCGGCGAGAATGGAACGCAGACCGAAACGCTGGATCATATCGGGCGTGCCGACGGGGTCGTTGGGAGCGTCGGCCGTCATATACGTTTCCCGATGGGCCAGCACCCAGCCGGGAATACCCCTGCCTGGGGGCCAGCGCCGGGGCAGGGCGTACGACTTGCCGTTGTAGTAGTAGGTGTCCATGACAAACTCGCCGCCCACATTCAGCCCGGTACAGCCGCCCTGGGCGTCGGTCAGGCGGATGGCCTCGGCAACCAGGGTCTCCAGCACCTCGTCGAGGTCGAGGGTGGCGTTGAGCCGGTGGCTGAGCGCCAGGAGGGCCCGGTTTGTCTCCTCCGCTCGCTTCAGCTCGGTCACGTCCTGCCAGGTCCCGACCAGGCGGACCAGCTCGCCGCTTTCGTCTACTTGCGGATGGCTGTGCGAATGGATGTGGCGCACGGCGCCGTCGGGGCGAACGATTCGGTAAAAAAGCTGATAGGGCTTGCGCTCACCCATCGCTTTTTCGCGCAACGTTTGCAGGACTCGGTCACGGTCCTCAGGATGAAAAAAGCTGAGCCCCGCTTCAAAATCCGGCTCATAGCCATCGGGATCGACGCCGACGATCCGGTACATCTCCTCCGACCAGGTGATTTTCCCCAACCGGACGTTCCACTCCCAGCTACCTAACCGGGCGACCCGCTGGGCCTGGGCCAATTGGTCGGTGCGCTCCTGCAAGGCTTTTGCCCAACGCTCGCGCTCGACGACCCGGCCGAGCGTCGTGCCGATGTGGGCGATGATTTCCAGGAAGGCGGGCGCGGGCTCGGAGGGTACCGGCGAGAAGAACTCCAGCACGGCGGCTACGTCCTGGCCGATCAGCACAGGGAAGGCGAAGGCCGAGCGCAGGCCAATATCCGACCCCTGGCGACCGCGAATGAAATGCTCATCCTCAGCTACATTGACGATCCAGGCCGGTTTCTTGCTGCTATAGACGCGACCCGGCAGCCCCACTTCCGGCGCAAAGGGAATTGAGTCGGTGATGCGCCGGAACTCCTGGTAGGCGTCTGGAGGCGAGACGCGCCAGAGGGAGGAAGGCCGCAGCTTGCCAGGGTCGTCGTCGTCGGCGAGGAAGACGTGGCCCACGGGCCAGCCGGTTTGGCGGCAGATCGCGTCCAGGGCAAAGCGCAGGGCCTCTTCGACGGTGCCGGATTCGTTGGCTGCCACGGCGACTTCCTGCAAGAGCTGCACAAAGCTGCTCTCGCGCTGCAGGGCATCCTGCATCTCCTCCAGCCGGGCGATCTGTCTGGCAAGCTGTTCGGTTCGCCGGGCCACGCGCTGTTCAAGCTGCTGGTTGGTCTCTGTAAGCTGGCGATAGAGGAGGGCGTTGTCCACGACGAGGGCAACGAGGAGGGCCATCTCGGCAGCCACGGCGGCGTCCTGTTCGGTGAAGCGGCGCCCGTCTCCGGCGAGCGCCAGCGTCAACACGCCGATCGACCGCTCGCGGGCAATGAGCGGGGCGATAATCAGGGAGCGCAGGTCCAGGGCGCGCATGATCCGCAAATGCTCTTCGTCCCGCGCGCCGGCAACGAGCATTTCGTCGGTTATATCGGCATAGAGCTCGATCCGCCCGGTACGAAGCGCGTCGTAGAGAGGGCCCGGCGCCTCGACATCGGGCGGGTAGCGCTCGTTGAGCTCGTAGGCGAGCCTGACCAGCTCCGGATCGCGGTGGGCGACGGCGATGTGGCGCAGTGTGCCGTCCTCCTGCAGCAGGTCTACGGCGCACCAGTCGGCAATGCTGGCAGCGGCAAGATCGGCGGCCTCGCGCACGGTCGATTCGTAGTCCAATGAATGGCCGAGCAGCCAGCCGATCTGGGCCAGTAATTGCGAGTGGTCCAGCTTGCGAGTGGATGGCGGGTCGCGGCCTTCACGCGCGGAGGTGTACCCAGGTTCGTGCACCATATCGTTTCCCTTTCCTCACACCTCAATGCGGCCATTATAGCAAAGCGCTCATGGCGGTGGCTCCGACACGAAGGCAGTCTTAAGCATACGCCGATGCCGTTATGCCGTCAACTGTGCTACAATGGCGGAACAGGTGTGTGAAAGAGCTTCCCGGAGGAGAGTATGATTGAAGCGGATCGCGTCGTCCGGACGACCTGCCCCTACTGCGGCGTCGGCTGCCAGATGGCTCTGAGCATTAAGGACGGCTTCATCTATCGTGTGGACGCGCCGTTTGACGCGGCGCCCAACTATGGCATGTTGTGCGTCAAGGGGCGCTTTGGCACCGATTACGTGCGCCACCCGGGCCGGGTCAGGCAGCCGCTCATCCGCGCCAACCGCGAGGCCGGACGCAGCGCCGAACCGGTCTGGCGAGAGGTTTCGTGGGACGAGGCGCTGGACTTTGTCGCCGACGAACTGGTGCGCATCGCCCGCGAGCACGGCGGCGATGCCATTGCCAGCTACGCCAGCGCCAAGGCGACCAACGAGGACAACTACCTCTTCCAGAAGGTGATGCGCGCGCTGCTGCAGACCAACAACGTGGACCACTGCGCGCGCCTTTGCCACGCCGGCAGTGTGACGGGGCTGCAGCTGGCGATTGGCAGCTCGGCGATGAGCAACAGCATCGCCGAGATGGCGAACCTGGACACTTTCATCGTCACGGGCAGCAATACCACCGAGACCCACCCGGTCATTTCCAACTTCCTGAAGGACGCGGTGCGCGAGAAAGGGGCGAAGCTGATCGTCGTCGATCCCCGGCAGATCGGCATGACCGACTTTGCCACCCTCTGGCTGCGGCAGAAGCCCGGCACCGACGTAGCCGTCTTCCAGGCGATGGCCCACGTGATTGTCAAGGAGAAGCTGTACAACCCGGAGTTCATCAACGCCCGCACGGAAGGGTTCAGCGACTACGTGGAATCGCTGGAGCCGTATACGCCGGAATGGGCGGAAGAGGTCAGCGGCGTGCCGGCCGAATCGATCCGCGAGGCGGCGCGCCTCTACGCCCAGGCCAACCGGGCTGCCATCTACTGGGGCATGGGCATCAGCCAGAGCACGCACGGCACGGACAATACGCTGACGCTGACCAACCTGGCGCTGATGTGCGGGCACGTCGGGCAGCCGGGCACGGGGCTGAACCCGTTGCGCGGGCAGAACAACGTGCAGGGCTGCAGCGACAGCGGCGGGCTGCCGAACGTCTTCACCGCCTACCAGCCCGTCGCCGACCCCGAGGTGCGCCGGCGGTTCGAGCAGGCGTGGGGCGTGCCGCTCAACCCCGTCCCCGGCCTGACCGCCACGGAGATGGTCGACGGCGCGGTGACGGGTGCCGTGCGCGCTATGCTGATCATGGGCGAGAACCCGATGATGAGCGAGCCGAACCTGAACCACACGCGCCATGCTCTGGAGCAGCTTGAATTGCTCGTCTGTCAGGACATCTTCATCAACGAGACAGGCGTGATGGCCGACGTCATCCTGCCCGCGACGAGCTTCGCCGAGAAGGACGGCACCTTTACCAATAGCGACCGGCGCGTGCAGCGCTGCCGCAAGGCGGTCGAGCCGGTGGGCAACAGCCGCGCCGACTGGGATATTCTCGCCGACCTCGGCCGGCGCATCGCCGCGCGGCTGGGCCAGAGCGAGGCGAGCTTCACCTACAGCCATCCCTCAGAGATCTGGGAGGAGATGCGCCAGGTGACGCCGGAGTTTTACGGCATCACCTACGAGCGGCTGGAGCGCGAAGGGGGCGTCCACTGGCCCTGCCCCAGTCTGGACCATCCCGGCACGCCTTTCCTCTTCGCCGAGAGCTTCCCGCGCGGGCGGGGCAAGTTCTGGAGCGTCGAGTTTGGCAGCCGCTCCGAGCAGCCGGACGAGGAGTATCCGTTCATCCTCAGCACCGGCCGGGTGCTTTACCACTGGCACGGGGCGACGTTGAGCGGGCGCAGCACGCTGGAGCGCATCTTCCCCGAGGCGGTGTGCGAGATACACCCGGCCGACGCCGAGACGCTGGGGCTGGAGACGGGCGACTGGGTGGAGGTCAGCAGCCGGCGCGGGGCCATCCGGCTGCGCGTGCTGGTGACGGGCCGCTCGCCGCAGGGCACGATTTTCATACCCTTCCACTTTGCCGAGGCGGCGGCGAATATGCTGACCCTGGACCGGGTTGACGAGCGGGCGAAGATCCCGGACTACAAGATCACGGCGGTGAAGGTGGAGAAGACGTCACCACCGGAAGGCTGGGACGCCGGCTACCAAAAGCCGCTAACCGACCGCGGGGCGATCAAGGAGCCGGTGCAGGTGCATTAGGCGCGAGAGGCGGCGAACGCCCTAGAACAGCTCTTCGGCAAGCGCGACGATGATGCCCGCAGGGCCTCGCATGTAGCAGAGCCGGTACAGGTCCTCGTACTGGGCCACCTCGCCGATGAGCTCGGCGCCGTGGGCGCGCAGGCGAGCGACCGTGTCGTCGATATCTTCGACAGTGAACATGACGCTGCGGAGGCCCAGCGCGTTGGGCGGGGCGATGGCCGGCTCGATCTCGACCAGCTCGGGATGGTGAAACTTCGTCAGCTCAAGCCGTCCGTGCCCATCGGGAGTCTGCATCATCGCGATGTTGAGCCGGATGCCTTCGATTCCGTTGACGCGATCCACCGCCGGGCCTTCGACCGGCGCCTCGCCTTCGAGCGTCATGCCGAGCGCGGTGAAAAAAGCGATGGCCGCCTCAAGGTCTTCGACGACGACGCTGACGTGATCTAATCTTTTGATGGTCATGTGCCCAGTATAGCAGAATCCGCGTGCAGCGCTTTGCGCCGGCCGGCCGTGGCCATACCGTCACGCGCTCTGCCCGGCGGCGGTGCGCGGCGCCTGGACCACGGCCGTGCCGGCGAGCCAGTCGTAGGGTGTGCGGTGCTGCTTGCCGAGCCACAGGGTGAGCAGGTAGACGACGACCAGAAGCTGGGCGAGGATAGAGAGCGCCCAGATGGAAGCCGACTCGTTGCCGGCCAAAATCTGGAAGACGGCGGTATGGGCCATCTGCCAGGGCAGGAACTTGAGGGCCGAGCGCAGCAGGGCGCGGGGGAAGCTCAGCCGGTCGCCTTCAACGGCGCTGACCACCTGCACGCCGGCCCGCCGCTTGCCGAAGGTCGCCTGGCGGGCCGAGCTTTCCTGCAGCGCGAAGTAGAGGATCACGGGCAGGATCAGGGTCAGGAAGGCGACGAGGTCGCGGGCGAGGGGCGAGTCCAGTCCCTCTTCGAGATCGGTGGTCTGGCTCAGCAGCGTAGCCACGCCAAAAAGCAGCACGGCATAGACGGCGATGATCAGGAAATCGAGCGCTGTGGCAATGACGCGCAGTCTGAGTCCAGCAGGGCGACGTTCACTCATCAAAGTGGGCCTCATAGCGACATGTTATTCGCTGGCGTTGGCGAGCGGGATGATGCCGGGCTTATTCTAGGCCAGCGCGCGCGATCCGTCATCCCCTGTCAGGTCTCATGCAAAGCGCCGCCGTCTACTAGCGGGGGAGTGGGCCTTTGAATGCCCCCGGGAATTGCTTGATGACGCCGGTGCTCATGAAGTCGGCCATCTCCAGCGCCATCGCGTGAATCAGGTCGTAGGCCTCGACCTCGGCGGCGTAATCGCCGGTCAGGTTGGCCACGGCCTCGGCGAGGGTCGCGTCCAGGTGCTCAATCCACATGTGGTGGGTCTCTTCCAGAGGCCAGAACCTCGGGTTCATCTGGTTCATCTGCACGGCGTTCTGCTCGCCGTTTTCATACCAGCGCACCCGCGCGTCCTCAAAAGCAGCGGTATCGCCGTCGCGGGCGGCGATGAGCATCTCGGTGGCGATCACCAGATGATCCGTAATCAGGTCGGCCAGCACCGCGGCGTCTTCGCCATAATAAGGTGCGAGCGCTGCCTCCATGTCGTCAGCGTTCTGCAGCAGCCGGCCGACGTAGGCGTCGGTGCCGGGCAGCTCGTCGAGAATGCCCATGATCGCCACCCGGGTCCAGGTGATATGGTCTTCCCAGAGCTTGCGCCACTGGTCGCGATAGGCGAGAGCGGCTGACTTGGCCTTGTTCGGCGCCTGGGCTTCGGCCGGGCTGACCAGGCTGATCGCCAGACCGCCAATGAGCAAAACGGCGAGAAGGAATAGCCCAATCGCCCCGACCTTCTTCCTGTTTCTGCGTATCATCTGAGAACCTCCTGTGTTGGCTGTTTATACAAGAAATTTCTTGTATAAACATGCTTACGCAGGTTGGGCGGCTTTGGATTTATATTCGCCGGCAACGGGCTGATTTTGACAGCGAGGGCTTCCCTCTTTAAGATACAATGGGTTGCCGGGCCATCCCTGTAACCAATACGCTATCGGCGGCAGCTAATCGAAGGTGCCCATCATGAAGATCGTCGCGATCGTGCTCCTCGTCGTCGTCATCCTCGCCGGCCTCTTCTGGCTCGGCCTGCGCATTCCCCCCGCGCCGTTTGACCCCTATCCGGCCGGCCCGGTCGAGCTGGAGACCGTTCCGCTGCCGGAGAACCTGCCGGCTCCCGTCGAGCGCTATTACCGGCAGCTTTACGGCGAGGAGATCCCGGTCATCACTTCGGCCGTCGTCAGCGGGCGCGGGCGCATGCGGCCGGCCGGCCCGTTCTATCTGCCCGTCCGCTTCCGCTTCACGCACGAAGCCGGGCAGGGCTACCGCCATTACATCGAGGCTACCTTCTTTGGCATTCCGGTGCTCAAGATCAACGAGCGCTACCTGGACGGCAAAGGGTTGATGGAGATCCCCATTATCGGCAGCTCGGAAGGGCCGAAGATTAACCAGGGCGGCAACCTGGGCCTCTGGTCGGAGAATATCTACATGCCGTCGGTCTGGCTTACCGACCCCCGCGTGCGTTGGGAAGCGGTGGACGACGAGACGGCGCGGCTCGTCGTGCCCTTCGGCGCGGAGGAGGAGCACTTCGTCGTGGTCTTCGACCCGGAGAGCGGCCGTATCCGCACGATGGAAACGATGCGCTACCGGGGCGAAGAGGCGGCCGAGAAGAGCGTGTGGATCCCCACGATCATCCCCGGAGAGACGATAACGGCCGGCGGCGCGGAGCTGGACGCCGAAGCCGCGCTGCTCTGGCTGGAGCAGGGCAGCCCGTGGGCCTACCTGAAGGTCGAGGAGATCGTCTACAACGCCGACGTGGCCGAGTACATCCGGGCGAGAGGGGAGTAGGACAACGTTTGCCGCCCACGGATGAACCGTCCCGATGTGAACTGGCGGCAAGGGGTGCAGATGATCGGGCACGCAGCCAGGGGACGGCGAAAACGGGGAAGCGGGATCTATTGACAAGCCGCAGGGCGGCCCTTATAGTGTCATTGCCCTAACATTGCCGACACAATTGAGCGGTATCGGCCTGCCCCGTTTTTGCGGGCTGGCCCGAGCGTCTGGTTGCAACGTGCAGTCGTTACCCCGGCACTGCAGCCGGCGTAGGGACCCAGGGGAGGGTGCGGTCTGGCGCCGAAACCGGTAGCCGGTCCAGATTCTAAATTGCGTGCTGTCACGCAGGAGGAAATCGCGATGACCCCCCAGGTCCGTTCTTTTGCCCGCAGAGCGCTGTGGCTGTTGCCCGTGTGGGCACTGTTCCTGTTTCTGGCCACTCTGACCCGGCAGCCCGACCCGCAGACGGCCTTTGCAGAGTTTGCAGAGTACGTCACGACAACCGTCTTCCTCGTGTCCCACCTGGCGGCCAGCATCGGCGGCGCGGCCCTCGGCTCGATCGGCGTTGCCACCCTGGCGCTCTATCTGCACGAGACGAAAGGCGGCAGGCGCACTGTCGCCGGTATGGCGGCCACGCTGGCAGGCAATATCTTCCTGACGTCGGTCTTCGGCGCGGCGGCCTACGCCCAACCGGCTATGGGACGCCTGTTCAAGGCCGGCGAGCAAAATGCCCAGGTGTTCTACAACGAGGTCTACGGGGCGCCGCTCTTTGGCGTGGCTATCCTGGGCCTGCTGCTGTTCATGGTCGGTGGAGCGCTCGCCGGGATGGGCATTGCGGCCAGCGGTCGCTTTCCGCGATGGACGGGATGGGCATACGCAGTGTCGGCGGTGGGCTTCGCGCTGAGCTTCATTCTCCTGCCCATCGGTATGAGCGTCTTCTCGGCCGTACTGGCGGCAGCGACGGCGACTATCGCCTGGAGTGCGGCCCGCGAGAGCCGTGCAGAAATAGCCGGCCCCGCACTTTCGCCGGGAAATTAGCGTGACCGCAGCCGCGTGAGCCAGAACCGCCGGCCGTCTCGACGCGCTACCGAATCAAAGAGGGCAGGTAGTGACGGTACGGGCCGGGCAGCGGAGGCGGGTCTACCAGCGCCAGCGCGGCTGCGGCATTGACGATGCCGGCGCCGCAGATCGCCGTGGTACAGGCGTCGTCGGTACCACCGGGCGGGAAAGGGCGCGCCGTGGCCTGCAGGATGGCGAGAACGCCGGCGTAGTTCAGCGTCGGGTCGAGCGACAGCATCAGCGAGACTACCCCGGAGACGTGCGGCGCGGCCATGCTCGTGCCCTGGTAGAAGGCGTAATCGTCGCCCTCCGGACCATACAGGCCCGAGTTCAGCGTAGACAGCACGCCGCCCTGACCCACACCAAACTGGCCGCCGGGCGCGCTGATTTCGACTGTCGATCCGTAGTTGCTGTAATTTGCCTTGTGGCCGTTGCTGGCCGTGGCTGCGACGGTAATGACGCCGGCGCAGTTGGCCGGGCTGTAAGCCTCGGCGTTCTGGTTTGAATTGCCGGCGCTGACGACGACGACCGCGCCCTGCGCATTCACGGCGTTGATGGCGCTCTGCAAGTTGCTGCCACACGGGGATAGCCCGCCGAGGCTCAGGTTGAGGACGCGGGCCGGGTGCGGGTTAGCCGGCACGCCGGCGACCGGCAGGCCCGCCGCCCAGCGCATGCCGTCGATAATGTCGGACGTGTACCCGCCGCACTTGCCCAGGACGCGCACCGGAACGATGGGCGAGACCCAGTTGATGCCGGCGACGCCGAGGCCATTGTTGCTTCTGGCGCCAATCGTGCCGGCGACGTGCGTGCCATGCCAGCTGCTAGGCTTGTTTGGTGTATAAAAAGTGCAATCCCCTGTGAACACCCAATCGCCGGGGTCGTGCGGGTCGCTATCCCGCCCGTTGCCGTCGTTAGCCACATTCAGGTTGGCAATGAAGTCGTAGCCGCCCACCCAGCGACCGGCGAGGTCGGCGTGATTGGTAATGCCGGTGTCGAGCACGGCGATGCGGATGGATGGGGAGCCGGTGGTGATGTCCCACGCTGCCGGCGCGTTGATGCCGTACGCGCCCGAATAATGCCACTGCTCGTCATACCACGTATCGTTTGGGATTCGCGCCGGGAACATGCGCGCGTCAGGATCGGCGTAGGCCACCGCGGGCAGAGCTTCGAGCCGGTCGGCGATGGCCTGCACCTCGTCCAGCGGGAGCGCTTCGGGCAAGCGCAGGACGTGGCCCTCGCCGGACATGGCGCGCACGTAGGCCAGCGAGAGGCCGGCCGCCGCGCTCAGTTGCTGCATCCGCTCGGGCGCGTCAGGCGCGCGGTCGGCCTGCAAGCCGGTCTGGGGGGCGTAGCCGACGATGATCTGGTCGGTGGGTGCCCCGGCCGGCGCGGCGGGAACCGTGCGCGACGGGAAGGATGGACCGGCCTGGCCTGCCGCCGGGCGGGTAAAAAAACGAGTTAGAGCGAACACGGCGGCGATGCCAACCAGCAGAATGAACAGGGAAGATTTCCGACTATTCTTGGTGAGCATCGCCAAAGAATACAGGAATAGCGCACAGAATGCGAGATGAATTTTGGGCGCGATCGCAGGGCGGGCCGGCTTCGTTGTCTACCACGCTGACCATCCATTCAACTCTCTTGCTGCTGCCCTTCCAGCCAGGCCCGTACAGACAGAGCCGCCGGGTGGATGGCCCGCATCGGGCCGGCATCCAGGTCAATGGTATTGGTTCCCAGCCAGCGCCACATGCGACTGAGATCCTGGCCGACAAAGCCGTAGCGCGCGAACATCCAGGCGGGCATAGGCCAGCGCGGCGGTTTCCGGCCCATTACCTGCTGATAGAGGGCGCGGCAGTCGTCAATGGACTGGACGTTACTGACCAGGCGAAGCTCGCGGCCGATAAACTGCTGCGGATCGGCAAAAACGCGGGCGGCGACGACGCCCAGATCGGCTACCGCGACCCAGCCGATCTTCGTCGCGCTGCCCATCAGGCGAGGCATGACGTGCCAGGCCGAGACAGGGGGAAAGAATTTCTTCTCAGTCATGATCTCCATGAAGGCGACAGGGCGAAGAATCGTGAGCGGCAGCCCGAGGGCTTTCATCTCATCCTCGACTACCAGTTTCGATTCCCACGACGGTATGCCGGTGCCTTTGAAGCCCGTTCCGGTGGACGCATAGACGAGATGCCGGACGCCGGCCTGCCGGGCGGCAGCGGCGACGTTCTTACCCTGCTGGATTTCTCCCTCTACGCCGCTGAGCACAGGATTCTGCACGCTGTAGACGCCATAGGCGCCCTCCAGCAGCGGCAGCAGCAAGTCACGGTCGGCCATATCCCCCCGGACGACCTCAGCGCCGAGGCCGGTCAGGGTGCGGGCCTGCTCACTTTGCGGATTACGGGTGACGACGCGCACGCGCCAGCCACCGGCTAACAATTGCCGGGCCACGGACCCTCCCTGCAGGCCGGTAGCCCCCATCACAACCGCCATCCGGTTTCCAGAGTCTGACATGGGCTCTCACCT
>Ga0123330_1004065_pt1 | contig 11618 bp, 11 predicted proteins | sample BioC13SIPDNA_2_FD_89704 | JGI IMG/M metagenome (GOLD analysis project Ga0123330, IMG submission 89704) | Anaerobic biogas reactor microbial communites from Washington, USA - Biogas_R2_A C13 SIP DNA | ecosystem: Engineered > Bioreactor > Anaerobic > Unclassified | place: Washington, USA... | reverse complement strand
GCGATGGAAGGCGTGAATACTGGGAGGAGACCTGCGTCTACCTGGTCAAGTCGCTTGATCCGACTGTTAACACAAGGAGCTAATCGATGCCTGACCGACCGCATATCTTGATTTTCAACCCTGACCAATGGCGTGGGGACGTGATGGGCCATTTGGGCAACCCAGCCGCGGTCACACCCAACCTCGATCGCCTGGTGGAGACCGACGCTGTCTCATTCCGTGTGGCCGCATGCCAGAACACGGTATGCACGCCCAGCCGCTGCAGCTTCATGACCGGGTGGTATCCGCACGTGCGCGGGCACCGCACGATGCACTACATGCTGCGCAGCCACGAGGGTGAGCCTAACTTGCTGCGTGTTCTGCGCGACAACGGGTATTTCGTCTGGTGGGGCGGCAAGAACGACCTGGTACCGGGGCAGTTCGGGTATGAGCGAGATTGCGACGTGAAGTATGCGCCCGCCAGGCCGCCCAAGCCGATGTGGATGGTGGACCGCCAGGATACCTGGCGTCACGAGCCGGGGGGTGACAGCTACTACTCGTTCTATGTCGGCAAGCTGGACACAGGTGGCGAGGAGATCTACTACGATGGCGACTGGGCCAACGTATTGGGCGCTATCGAGTTCATCAAGGAGGCGCCGCAAGATCGGCCGCTGTGCATTTTCCTGCCCCTCACCTATCCCCATCCGCCCTATGGGGTTGAGGATCCCTGGTACAGCTTGATTGACCGCGCACAGCTTCCGCCTCGGGCTCCGGCGCCCGAGAATTGGGGTGACAAAGCCTCGCTGCTTGAGGCGATTCACGCTGCTCAGAATCTGCAGGGCTGGACTGAGGAGCGATGGACGGAGCTGCGCGCCGTCTATTACGGTATGTGCGCGCGGCTCGACCACCAGTTTGGGCTGCTGATGGATGCCCTTCGTGAGGCCGGGATCTACGCCGATACCGCGGTCTTCGTCTTCGCCGACCACGGCGACTATACCGGCGACTACGGCATCGTCGAGAAGACCCAGAACACGTTCGAAGATGCGCTCGCCCGGGTGCCGTTCATCATCAAACCGCCGGCGAGCGTGCCGGTCGCACCGCGAGTGAGTGAGGCCCTCGTGGAGCTCGTCGATTTTCCAGCGACGGTCTATGACCTTGCAGGCATCGAGCCCGGCTACTGGCACTTCGGGAGGAGTTTGATGCCGGTGCTGGCTGGCGAGACCGATGCCCACCGCGATGCCGTCTTCTGTGAGGGCGGGCGCCTTGTGGGCGAGACCCAAGCGATGGAGTTGCCATCGGTGCAGCGGATGGAGGACGCTTCTGAGAGCCTCTATTGGCCCCGGATCCAGCACCAGGTAACGGATGCACAACCGTGGCACACCAAGGCCGTGATGTGCCGGACGCGCGACCACAAGTACATTCGCCGCCTCTATGAACACGATGAGCTCTACGACCTGCGCAACGACCCCCTAGAGATGCGCAATCTGGTGGATGATCCGGCCTATGCCGAGGTGCTGGCGCAACTCAAGGAACGCATGCTCACCTGGTACCTGGAGACTGCCGACGTCGTGCCGTTCGAGCCGGATCGGCGCGCGTAGGAAATCCATCGTGTCCGACAGACGTCCCAACACCTTGCTCGTCACCAAGGCGTGCACCTATAGGGATCCACAATAACTTAGGCCAACCATAAGGAGGCTCTCATGATGCTCGATGGACACATTCACATTCACACGGGTGATCCCGCGCCCGCGGAGCTGCTCCGCCGTATGGAGGCGGCTGGGATAAGCGGGGGGCTGTTGATATCGCAGCCGCCCGCCTCGTTCGACGGAACCGTCAACACAGCGCCGCCCGCCGCGCGGCTGGAAAACCTCCTCGCCTGGTGCGGAGCCGGCCCGGATTTCTTCCCCTTCTACTGGATTGACCCGGTGGATTCCGATGCGCTGGAGCAGGTTGACCTGGCCATCGAAAAAGGCGTCTCGGGGTTCAAGGTTATCTGCGACCATTTCTATCCCGGCGATGTTCGGGCGCTGCTGACCTTCCACGCGATCGCCGAAGCCGGGAAGCCAATCCTGTTCCATTCGGGCATTCTGTGGGATGGCAAACCCTCCTCTCACTTCAGCCGGCCTGTGAACTTCGAGGCGCTGCTCAATGTACCCGGCCTGCGGTTTGCGCTGGCCCATATCTCGTGGCCCTGGATCGACGAGTGTATCGCGCTCTACGGCAAGCTCGCAGCCGCGCGCCGCCGCCGCTCTGGGGCGGACGTCGAGATGTTCATCGATACAACACCCGGGACACCCCCGATCTACCGCCGCGATGCGTTGACCAAGGTGTTCACTGTGGGATACGACGTGGCGCACAACATCTTCTTCGGCAGCGATGCCCAGGCAGCTGCGTACGGCACCGACTATGCCGCAGGGTGGATCGCTCGAGACCGTGAGATCATGGCGGAGCTTGGGGTCGAGCAGGACGTTGACTCATTGGTCTTCGAAGGCAATCTGCGCCGGTTCGTCGGTGTCTAGCGGTGGGGCAGTGAGTCAAAGCCGCCCTGTGTCGATGTTTGAGCAGAGCGTCGCGCAGTTGCGGCATGCAACGGGTATCGTCATCCCCATATACCTGCGTCCGTCTGACTCTGCGCCAGAAGGCGACTCGCAGGCTGTGGCCCTTCTACGGGACACGGTGGTGGCGGTGTGCCAGGTGGTCGCTGACCCCAGCGTCATTTGCCTGAGCGTGGATGGCGCGGCCTACGGTTCAGAGATCGTGAGCGCGTTGGCAAGGGAATACGGGACCTCCCACGTCATTGCACCTGAGAACCGGGGCAAGCTCCAGGGCGTCAGAGAGGGTGCTCGCAAGCTCCTGGAGCGTGAGGATCTGGCGTACGTTGCCGTGCTCGATTGCGACAACGATCACTTCGCCAACGAGCTCCTCAACTTCGTCCGGATGGGTGAGCATATGGCCACGCAGGTACGGGAGGGGGCGCGGCAGGACACGGCTGCCCGCGCCACACCGGCGGGGCCAGATCGAGGGGGAGGCGATTCAGTCGCAGCCTGGCGTACGCTCATCCTGGGGCGCCGGATCTCGCGCCACCGCCCGATGGGCCTCCTGCGCGGTGAGCTGGAGGAGTTGGCAGATCGGATGCTACTACTGGCACTGCAATACCACGCCGCAGTCTCGGGTATGCCGCTGCGGCTCGAGTATGCGACGATGCTGGACGCAGTTCCCGATTTTCATTCGGGCTATAAGCTGTTCAGCCGCGCGACGGCCGAGGATGTTTTCCTTCCGGAGCCGCACTCGATGGGCCTGCCGGACACGGTAGTCTACCGGCACGCGGTGGAGGCGGTTATGGTTGTGGAGGCGTTGCTCGGCGGCGCCCGGCTGGGGGTGGTCAACCGGAGCACGTATAACCGCCAGCCGGTGACCAGTTACGGTCTGCTGGACCGCGCAGCGCTGACCGCAGACATGATCATCTATCCCTGCAAGCGTCTCGGTATTCCAGGAACCTTTGTTCGGCAGTGGCTGCTCGATATCCTGCCGTCCCTGTTGCTGGGGACGTTGGTGCCGCAAGGGCGCGAGGAGTTGAAGGCGGTCTACCACAAGGTCCTCGACGCGTTTGGGCAAGAGGGCTCTGTGGCGCTGGTCCCCGACCCTTTCGCGTCTCAGCCGTTGTTTCTTTAGCTGTTACCCTGGGGCGAACGACCTGAGCGGGCCGCCGCGCACGACCCTGCCTCGCTCCAACAAGATCACATGGGTGAGGCTTGTGGGGAATTCCTGCTGGCGATGGGTGACGTAGATCATGGTGACGTCGCTCTCGCCGGCGATAGTGTCGAGGGCGTGCACGACTGCTTCACAATGCTGCGGATCGAGGCCCTGACAGGGCTCGTCCAGAATCAGCAGCTCTGGATCCTTGACAAGCGCCCGGGCGATGAGCGCCAGCCGTTGCTCGCCCTTCGACACGCGTCGAAAGGCGCTGTCGCGACACTGGGCGACGCCGAGGCGCGCTAGCCAGGCCTCGGCCCGCGCATCCTGTTCCGCGCTGCAGCGCCGGAAGAGGCCGAGTGTGTCGAAGAAACCAGAGCGCACCACGTCAGAGACCGTGGCCTGAGGAGGATAGGCGCGCTGAAGTTCCGGTGACACCCAGCCGATTCGTTGCTTGATCTCCCAGATGCTCTCCCCGCTGCCGCGCTGCTGACCAAAGAGCCGGACGGTATTTGCGTAGGCCTGTGGGTGATCGCCCAGAATCAAGCTGAGTAGCGTGGTCTTGCCGGCGCCATTTGGGCCGAGCAGCGCCCACTTCTCCCCACGATGGACGGTCCAATCGACTGCCTCAAGCACCTGCGTGCCGCGATGCGTTACGCTCACGCCTTGCATCTCGATGACGGGTTGGCTGATCTCCGCCTCCGGCGCGGTGACAGCGCCGCCAGATGGCGTGCGTTGCCAATCGGCGCGCTGGGTGGCAGGGGCCGTAGGCCCGCCGGTCCGACCTGGGCAGGCAGGCTCGCCTGGGCTCGAGGCACCGGCTGACGATATCGGCCGGGCCTTGACGATCTCTCCCTCATGGAGCACCAGGATGTGCGTGAGGCCTTCGGGGAGATCGTCGGCTTCGGGGAGCAAGAGCAGCAGGTGCGTTCCCTCGTTCATCAGATGGGTCAAGACCTGCCGGAGCCGTGCGCAGAAGCCCACATCCAATCCCGTAAAGGGATCATCCAGAATCAGGATGCGCGGCGCCTTGAGCAGAGCCCGTGCGATCTGCACACGGCGCCACTCCCCGTCCGAAAGCGTATGGAGCTCACGTCCGAGCAGCGACCCGAGCTCGAACCGGCGTATGACGTGGTCCCGACGTTCACGAAAAGCTTCGGCCACAGACAAAGGTGGAGTTTCTGCTGGGGCATCCGAGGCCGCAGTGGTGGCCGGGAGCGGCACACCATCGCCTACAACGAAGGGATTCGTGTGCCAGATCCCGTGCGGCGACAGACAGGCGTCCACAGTCGGCGTCGCCACATCGACATCAGCGTGCCAGCGTGCCTGGTGAAAGCTCGCGCTCTCGTGGCGTTGCGGTTGGAATGTCACATAGGCTACGGGGACGCAGGCGGGCGCGCTTTCGGTTGCGCCGTAGCGTACTTCCCCGCCGATGAGCGGCATCATCCCGGCGATGGCTCGCGCGAGGAGGGATTTGCCCGACCCTGTCGGGCCGGTCACGGCCCAGTGTTGGCCCGGATACATCGCCCAGGTCACGTGCTCGGCGACGATGTGCCCGTCGTAGTGCAGCGTTACGTCGTCGAGCGAAACCAGAGGAATCATAGCTGGTGTGGCGAGCCCGCTCTCGTGGATCAGAACAGGGCTGTCAGGTCGGCGCACACGCGCTCCAGGAAGGCGCGATCCTCCGGCGTGAAGGGCGCCAGGGCGTGGGAGTCGATGTCCAGTTCGCCGATCACCTTGCCGTCTCTCCTAATGGGAACGACGATCTCGGACTGCACGTCGGGGCTGCAGGACAGGTAGTTCCCCTCGCGAGAGACATCCTGAACGATGAAGGTCTGCTCAGTTGCAGCGGCCTGGCCGCAGATGCCGCGACCGAAGGGGATGCGGGTATGGTCGGTTGGCGCGCCGGCATATGGCCCCAGCACCAATTCTCTGTCGGCTGCCGGATCCACCAGATAGAAGCCGACCCAGTCATAGTGCGGCACAGCATCCTTGAGCAGGGCACTGAGTTCCTGCAGGGTCTGGTCCCGTGATGCGCCGCGACGAACGGTCTCCCGAACGGCAACAAGAAGCCGGTTGAAATCGGGCCGACCGGACGTTCCAGCGCTTCCTGGTTCTGAGGTATCGTGCATAGTCACTCCGATCGAGAAAAACAAAGTCCACACCGGGACTGCAGGCCGGTGTGGACTGGATGAGCAACGTCGACTACCCTAGTAGTAGCCCCGCCAGGCGACTAATCGTAGGGTTCGAACCACTCCTTCTCGGCGCCGCAGTCCGGGCAGACCCAGTCGTCGGGCAGGTCTTCGAAGGGAGTCCCCGGCGCAACCCCAGAGTCGGGGTCGCCAAGTGCCGGATCGTAAATATAGCCGCACACGGTGCACTCGTATTTCTGCATGTTATTGCCTCCTTCGCGCATACGCGAGCTGAACCGCATTCCGGTCCCCAACGATCCGGAAGGAGCCCGGTCCAAGCCCATATGAATGGTACTAAGGAACGACAGGAATTATAGAGAGGTCCTGCCCAGTGTCAAGCAGATCTCGCCACAAATAGGGTCGTCGATGCACAGTGAAACGATTGCGGTCAGGGCTGCGCCAGATCTGGGTACTCGGCCTTGACCAAAGCAGCCGGGGGCACTTCAAGGAGCGTCAGCAGGTCGCTGATGAGCGCGGCCTTACGCTCGGCGTCCTGCCGTGACCAGGTGCGGCTCTTGATCTCCAGAAACGTGTGGCCATCGATGGGCTTCGTGATACGGTCGAAGTTCAGGGCAAGATCTGTTCCGCCAAAGCGGACGTGGAACCGGCGGCGAGATTTGTGCACCTCCACCGTCCGCTGCGGCCTGAAGTACTCGTGATAGAAGCGCAGACTGCGGGTGGCGGGTGCGTCGAACCGCGACTGCGAAAGCAGGACCGAGTTCTCGAACTCCCGCTCCTTGGCCATGCTGGTCAGGGTCAGGCGGTAGATCACGTCGATGATCTCGCCAGTGTCCAGGTTGACAACTTCATCCTCACGGTAGCGCAGACGACTGCCCCAGCGATCATCGAAAATGAAGTAGGTGTCATACTGGTGTCGCTCGGATCCTCGCACGAATCTGACCTCGGACAGGCGCTTTAGTCGCGATTCGAGGATCTCCAGGTCGACGTCTTTGACCTTGACCTGTATCTCAAAGCTCTTTTCCTGGGCAACGCCGCCGATCGCGACCAGCTTGCTGAGCACACTCTCCTCGCGCTGGATCAGGAAGCGGTCGATCCTGCCTGCCAGCTCGTCGGCCTCTGCCCGCAGCGAAGCGACATCGACGGTGAGGAGTTGGCGGCCTCGCATCAACCACTCGCCGTTGACCATCACATCGTGGACACCGCCCTGGTGTGAGGCGTAGAGCAGGCGCGAGTAGAGGCTGTTTGGGTCGCGCTGGAAGGCTGGCGCATGGTGTACGCCGTCCAGCGAGACCGAAATCAGATCCGCGCGTTTGCCTGGCTCCAGCGAACCGGTCAGTGCATCGACGTGCAACGCCCGTGCGCCCATAATCGTAGCCATCTCGATCACTGTGCGTGCCGGCAGCGCCGTTGGGTCCATGGTGGCGATCTTGCCCAGGAAGCTCGCCAACCGCATCTCCTCGATCATATCGAGGTCGTTATTGCTGCCCGCGCCGTCGGTCCCGATGCCCACATTGAGTCCCAGTTCCAGCATCCGCGATACGGGCGCGATGCCGCTGGCTAGCTTCATGTTGCTGCTCGGGTTGTGCGCGATGCCGACGTTGTAATGGAGCAATGTGCGCATTTCACCGTCGTCGAGGTGGACGCAATGGGCTGCGGTTGTCTTGGCCTCGAACACCCCCAGCTTCTTCAGCCACGGAACAGGTGGCATGGCGTGCAGCTTGCGGTGTTCCTCGACCTCCGAGGCCGTTTCTGCAATGTGGATGTGGAGCGGGACATCGAACTCCAGCGCCATCTCAACGGCATCCTCGAGAAGCTCGGGTGTGACGGTGTACAGTGCGTGGGGTGCGATGCTGGGCACGATCAGGGCATGGTCCTTCCAACGCGCGATGTAGTCCCGGCAGCGAGCCAGGCCTTCCTCATAGCTGCTGGAGTCGGGTGTGGGGAACTTCATCACGCTCTGCGAGCAAACGGCGCGCAACCCGGCCTGGACGGTCGCATCGGCAACCGCCTCCTCGAAGTAATACATGTCGGCGAAGGTCGTCGTCCCGGAGCGGATCATCTCTGCGGCTGCCAATTGGGTGCCTAGCCAGCAGAAGTGGGGCGTCACGAATTCGCTTTCGACGGGCATCATATAGCCCATGAGCCAGACATCGAGCCGGAGGTCATCCGCCAGGGCCCGTAGCAGCGTCATAGGCGCGTGTCCGTGGGTATTGATGAGCCCGGGCATCAGCACAGCGTTGCCACAGTCGACCCGTTGTTCAGCGCCATAGGCAGCTAGAATAGTCTCCTGTTCTCCCACAGCGACGATGGTATCTCCTGCCACGGCGATGGCGCCCGGCGAGTGGATCTCGTACGTGGCGTTCATCGTCAGTACAAGATCCGCCGTGATGAGCACATCGGCTTTGCCTTGTTCTTCGCGCCCAGCCATCAGGTTACCTCCACGACTTTGCTCGTGACGACCACCGGTGCTCCGCGCCGGATGAAGCGTTTCCGCACCGCGCCAGGCATCTCCAGACAATTCTACTCTCCGGACGTGGTTTCGCCAAGATCATGCCTGGGTCGCACCGATACCTACAGCGCCGAACTGAGGGCAGTTCCCATGCGGGGCCAACACCTGCGCTCCGCCAGCCTGACGCCCTCGCTGCATGGCTCAGGCAAAGGTCATCTGGAGCCCCTTCTCCGTGACGACGTATGTGGCATAGATGAGGTCGTTGACCGCTGCTTCGCCTGGAGGGCTGTCTCGTGAAACCGGCTCCAGCACCCGCGGCAGAAGCTCGGGCAGGTCCTCGACCAAAGGCAGGGCAGATATGGCCTGCTCCACGCCGGCGTCGAGCGGGATCCACACGGGGGTCCCTTCCTCTGAAGGAACCGGCTCTCCGGGGCCAGCTTCGCCAGCAAAGACGAACAGCAAAACGCCCGGTGGCTCTGGCAAGGTCACGTGCACGAGCGCCCGTAAGGCAAGCTCGGGCGCCGTCAGGCCCACCTCCTCACGCAGCTCCCGGCGCGCCGACTGGATGGGCGATTCACCCGGCTCCAGATGGCCCCCGATGCCGTTGTATTTCCCGGCCCAGAGCCGCTTGGTGGGGCTGCCGCGCAATAGCAGGAGCCGGTTGCCTCGCGTGAGGAAGATGAGGGTGCGCGCCTCCACAGTATAGCGTGGCGCACCGGGGCGTTGATCCTCAGGTCGCATACGCATTGTCTCCGTAGGTCAACATCAAGCTGTGAACCGCCTCGAAGGTTAGCCAGCGGCTGGGCTGGAGGACGCGCTCCTCTGAGAGGGCTGGGGTCGTCTTCATCTTGCTCCAGCGGCCCAGTGAGTCCTGAAGCGCTAACATCCGCCGCAGGATCGCTTGGGCTCGCGGATGATCGCGCGCCGGGGTGTGCGCCAATACGTGACAGAGTTCGATGATGTCCGCGTCGTAGTAGCGTGGGAATCTGGGAAGCAGCCAGTCGGCGTCTTCTCCCTCCCACGCATAGTCATGTTTGAGGAGGTAGTCGCACAGAATCTCGATGGCCTTTGCATCGCGATCGGTGGGCTGAGTCTCGTTGCGGTGGATCAGTGCGCCGAGCGCCTTCACCGCACCTGCGCGGCAGGCTCGATCTGCCAATGCGCAGCCCAGATGGTCGGGGGCGCTGCCGAATGCGGTCAGCATGACATTCCACGCGTCGAGCGCACCGGGGTCGTCGCCGTAGCCGAAATGCGTCAGCACCTGCAGGGCGATCCCGTTGAAGGACAACCACGGCGCGGCGGACACATCCTGAGGTGCGAAATAGCCCTCTGAGTGCCTGCCCCTGGTCAGGAGGTTCTCGCACGCCGAGGCGATCTCTGAACGCCGCGGCACACCCAGTTGGGCGAAGAGGTAGAGCGTCCCGAAGTTCCCAACGGGGCCGCCGAAGTATGGGTTATCGCTGCGTCCCCAGAAGTTGATAGAGTCCCAGTGGCGCCGCAGCGCGGCAACGGGTTTCCAGTCGAGGAGGCGTTGCTGATCTTCGGCGAGCTCTGTGGGTCCGCGCTTGAAGATGTGCTTGAGCGCCAAGACGCGGACGGATGGATTGCCGGGATCCAGCAACCATGGGACCGGATCACGCGCGACCAATTCCATCCAGCGGCTGCCCGGGCGCGACGCGGCGCTGGTCAGGCCCGGACTTGCGGGGCGGGGGTCAGAGCTTGTACCCAATCGCCCTCAAGAAACCTTTGCGCCAGTCAATACCGGCTTCGTCCTCGATGCCCTGCGTCTTGACCCCGTCGATCACGCCCAAGATACCCCGACCTTGTTCGGTCTCTGCTAGAATGACTTCGACCGGGTTCGCGGTGGCGCAGAAGAGGGTGACCACCTCGGGCACAGCCTTGACTGCATTGAGCACGTTGATGGGGTAGAAACCCTCGTTGAGGAAGATGATGAAGCTGTGTCCGGCGCTCAGAGCCATAGCGTTCTTCTTGGCCAGCTCGACCATGCCCTCGTCGGTGCCTGTCCAGCGAAGCAAGGCCTTCCCGGACGACTCGCAGAACGCCAGCCCGAACTTGATGCCGGGCACGGCTGTCACGAGTGCCTCGTGAAGGTCCTCGACAGTCTTGATGAAGTGGGATTGGCCCAAGATGAAGTTGATGGCGTCGGGCTTTTCAATCGTCACGACTTTCAGTTCCAGAGCCACGGGTCCCTCCTTTGGGTCGGTAGATCCTGCGACATCATGTCATGGGGCAGATGCAACCCCCAAAAGCTAAGGCGTATCCTGTTCGCGATCGTCGCTCTCTGCCAGCGCCGTCACCGGCAAGCCGACTGCTTCGACGGCGCGCCGCAAGTCCGCAAGGGCCGTGGCAACCGCGACCCTGGCTTGCGAGAGCTCCGGCGCGCGTGCTGCCCCGATGATTCTCAGACCCTCGCGGCTAGCAGCAGGAAAGGGCTGCGCCAGAGACTTGAGGTAGACGTGAGGATGGCGTGCACGCACAAGCTGGAGTGGTAGGGCTACCTCGGCCTCGTCGTCACAGTGAACACGCAGCCCATCTTCGAACCAAACTCCCAGTTCGTAGTGCTCGCGCAGCTCTGGCGCAATGCTCTGATCGAAGATGGCCTGCAGCTCCGCCGGCACGCCCGGCAACACATAGATCGCGGTCGCGCCGACCATCAGGCGCACGCCAGGAGCTGTCCCGATCGGGTTGGCCAAGGGGGTCGCGCCCTCGGGAAGGGTTGCCATCTTCTGCCGGGCGATCTCAGGTCCACGGTGCAACAGGTGTCCGCGGGCGATCAGTTGGTCGTAGTGGGCCTCCACCATCGCACGTGCGGCGGCTGTGGCGGAGAGCGTACGCCCCAGGGCCTGTGCCAGGGCTTCCAGGGTCAGGTCATCCTGTGTGGGGCCGAGTCCCCCGCTGCAGATGAGCACGTCCGGATGGCGTTCGAGCAGATAGCGAAGCGCATCCGCGATCTGCAGGGGATCGTCTCTACAGATAACGGCCTGAGTGACGGTGAACCCGAGTTGGGTGAGCTTCTGGCTCAACGTGTGGAGATTGAGGTCGCGAATATCGCCGTTGAGCAGTTCGTTCCCGATTGCGAGCAGGCTAGATGTGGGCACGGTATGTGATGTTCCCACAGCGTAAGCCGCTAGGGCTGAAGCCCAAGGACCCCATTGACGGCAGTGCGCAATTCCTTCGGGCCAAAGGGCTTCGTTATGTACACCTGCACCTTGGCGATGTGTTCACCAAGGACGCGATCGATCGGGGCATTCTGCGCCGTGATTACGATCACCGGTACATCCTGAAGCTGTTCATCCTGCTTCATCGCCTGATAGACAGCCCAG
>Ga0123330_1004056_pt1 | contig 11631 bp, 6 predicted proteins | sample BioC13SIPDNA_2_FD_89704 | JGI IMG/M metagenome (GOLD analysis project Ga0123330, IMG submission 89704) | Anaerobic biogas reactor microbial communites from Washington, USA - Biogas_R2_A C13 SIP DNA | ecosystem: Engineered > Bioreactor > Anaerobic > Unclassified | place: Washington, USA... | reverse complement strand
TTCTACGAGATATTATAATTGGCCCTGTATCCCCAAGTCGCAAAACTCAGGAGGGACACAGAGCCATGGAAATAACTGACTTAGCAGATGATTATCTTGTCGATCGAAAAGAGTGCATGAAGAAACTGACCACCACGCTCTTAAATGAGGTAATGCAGCAGGAAGCAGAGAACCAGATTCAAGCCCGCCCCTATGAACGCACTGGCAAGAGAAAGGCGCACAGGAATGGAACAAGATCGCGATCACTCAAGACCATTCACGGTGAAATCGAACTTGATAAACCTCAAATCAGAGAGTTCCCATTCAAGACTGCTATATTCGAGAGATATTCTAGAGTAGAAGAATCTGTTAGGGTCGCTGTTGCTGAATCTTATCTCGCAGGAGTAGCGACAAGAAAGGTCGAGAAAGTATTCTCCGAATTCGGATTAAAAAATATCTCAGCCTCCGAAGTATCAAGAATCTCGAAAAAGTTGGATAAACAAGTACAAGAATTTTTAAACAGGCCAATTGAAGGACCAATTCCTTACTTGTTCCTGGATGCAAGCTATTTCAAGGTCCGGGATGATGGACGGTATGTAAACAAGGCACTGCTTATCGTTACTGGTATTCATGAAGACGGTTATCGCGAGATTCTAAGCGCTGAAGTCGCAGATAGTGAAGATGCATCTTGTTGGGAGAATTGCTTTGAAAGCTTGAAGGCGAGGGGGCTTACAGGTGTCAAATTAGTGACATCTGATGGTCACAAAGGGATACAAGCGGCTGTGCAGAAAGAATTTTTAGGAGCTTCCTGGCAGATGTGTAATGTTCATTTCATGCGCGCAGTGCTCAAGAACATACCCAAGAAAGATAAAAAAGAGGTCGCTTATATGCTGAAGGATTCTCTTGAGGATGAGCGCAAGATGCAGGAGCTAGCAGTCATTCTTGATAGTAGAGGAGCTAAAAAGTCCGCAGACACGATTGACAGCTTTAGATTTGATCTTTGGAACTACAAATCGTTTCCTAGACAGCACTGGAGGCGGATTCGGACCACCAACGGCCTGGAAAGGATCAACAAGGAACTGAAACGAAGAAGTCGCGTATCAGGAGCATATTCAAATGATCAATCGCTCCTAAGAGTGGCGGTTTGTATCATGATGGATATCAATGAGGATTGGATAACAGGTAATAGGTATTTATCTTTGGAGGAGTGAGTTGAATCAGGATACGGGGCCACTGAGATTTTACAGCAATTATGGCACGCTACCCTTTTCAGGCCCAATATTCATTTATTTATTGATTCAGCCCTCCACCTCCAGAACCACCTTCTTCAGAGTTCCTGTGAACTCGAACGGGCTGGTGTAGCTCTCAGTCACTGGTGTCAGGCGATCAATGCCGATCTCAAGCCCCTCCTCCCAGGAGTAGCGAATGGGAGTGGTCGGAGCGATCGTTCCATTGCCCACCTCTTTGTGGTTGATCAGCAGAGTTCCCGTGCCCGTAGCTCCTGTTTGCTTGAAGATATCGGGCTCTCCTGTCTTATCGAAGCGGAAGCCAAGAGTCGATTCTCCTGAAGGAACCTCCTCAAGAGAGGTGATGGTGGTATGGCTCAGGCCCACATAGTTGCTGTCGAAGACCAGGTGCTTATCCTGGACGTACAGAGTCAGCCCGCCAAATCTGCCTCCGATGGAGAGGAGTACTCCTTCTGCCCCTCCCTCAGGAATCTCAACATCAGCACTGATGGCATAGGAGCTGTATTTGGTGTCAGGAATTCCCGGCTCAAAGATAGTGGCCATGCCCGGATAGTAGGTGAACCTGCCTTTGGGACCGGGCGGCACGTCCATATGCGCCCTATCGTCAAGCGGCAGTACATTGTACTTTCCAGCCTCTGCCCACCAGCGCTCTGTCATTTCCTGAACCTTCTCAGGATTCTCCTGCGCCAGGTCATGGGCCTCAGAGAAGTCCTGGCTGAGGTTATAAAGCTCCCATACATCCTGATCGAAGTTGCCACCTGATTCATGGGGATGCATTGTCACTGCTTTCCAGTTGTCATACCATAGACCCCGGCTGCCCCACATGGAGAAGTACTGTACCGATTTGCGATTTTCGGCATCTGGCTCTTCGAAGGTATAGGCCATACTTACCCCTTCGATAGGCTTTTGCGGTATGCCTTTGTACATCTCGGGAGCCTCGATTCCCACCACTTCCAGAATTGTGGGCACGATATCGATGGCATGGGTGAACTGGGTGCGAACTCCTCTCTGGTCAGTGATATTATTGGGGTAGTATATGATCAATGGATCGTGCACTCCTCCTTCGTGGGTCCACTGCTTGTAGAGCTTGAATGGCGTGTTGCCGGCCATGGCCCAGCCTTCTGGGTAGTGGCCGAATGCCATCGGCCCGCCCAGCTCGTCTATCTTGCTCATCAGGAAGCTGACGTTCTCTGCAGGCATCAGATTGAGCATCAGGTACTCGCTGAACGAACCGTTCATGCCGCCTTCCATGCTGGCCCCGTTGTCCGAGGTCAGAATGATCATGGTATTATTGAGCTGGCCGGTCTCATCCAGGTAGTCGATCAGTCTGCCGATCTCTTCATCGGTATGATCCAGGAAACCGGCATAAACCTCCATCATGCGGGCAAATAGCTGCTTCTCATCATCTGAGAGGCTTTCCCAGGCCTTAACGCCGGGATTGCGCGGGGGAAGATCGGTGTTCTCCGGCACTATGCCCATCTCTTTCTGTCTGGCCAGGGTCTCGTTTCTCACTGCATCCCAGCCCTGATCGAACTTGCCCGCGTACTTGTCGATGTTCTCTTTGGGAGCATGATGAGGTGAATGGCAGGCTCCAAAGGCCAGGTACATGAAGTAGGGTTTACCGGGCCCTGCTGACTGCTGGTCATCGACATACTTTATGGCCTGGTCCACCAGGTCCTCGGATAGGTGATATCCCTCTTCCGGAGTGGCAGGCGGGTCAATATGAGCGGTGTCCCGAACCAGATCTGGAGACCACTGGTTGGTCTGAGCAGGCAGGAATCCATAGAAGTGATCGAATCCGCGGCCTGTAGGCCAGTTGTCAAATGATGCATCGTAGTTTATGTCGGCAAAGGAGACGAGGTGCCACTTGCCCAGGGCAAAGGTGTTGTAGCCTACACCCTGAAGCATCTCGGCTATGGTTGCCGTATTGTGGGAGAGGTTTCCATTGTATCCGGGGAAGCCCACTGCCATATCCGTGAGCGCTCCAATGCCGACTGAGTGATGGTTTCTGCCGGTCATAAAGCAGGCTCTGGATGGAGAGCACAGAGCGGTGGTATGGAAGTTGCTGTAGCGCAGACCGCCTTCTGCCAGCCGGTCGATGTTGGGAGTCTGGACCGGACCGCCAAAGCAGCCCATCTGGCCGAATCCCACATCGTCAAGGACTATGTAGATCACATTGGGAGCGCCCTTGGGTGGCTGGACCCTCTCCGGATAGCATGCAACGGAGTCCTTGTAGGTCAGGCCGATCTTCTGGCCCTCGCAGGAACCGCTCTGAGAAACGGACTGCGATTCGTTATTTGCAGACTGGATGACCAGCACGGTCTCTTTCTGGGGCGATATGACGTCCTCGTTCGCCACATCAGCCAGAGTTGAGCTCTCAGTTAAGACCTTTCTTCTGTTCGTTACCATTTCCCGACCGGAGTTTTCAATGGAGACGGTGCCGCTCTTGGCATCGGCTGCCAGTGTCTGGCCGGCCAATTGACCTTCCGTTAACGCCAATGCCTCTGATGCATCCGGAGAATCATCATTCTCTACGGAAAGGCTATCGAAGGCCGCTAGAGCGAATAAAAAAACAAAAAAAGCCAATATTACGCTAGGCCTTTTTAAAATGTGTATTCCTCCTTGGAATTAATAGGGATAATAGTCGTATATGTAGTTTATCTAACATGTCAATCGGGAGAAATCAATCTAATTCGCAATGCGAAGGCAGAGGCGGAGGAAGGGATTGTCCTCATCAGTGCTCTTCTGTCGATGATAAACCGTATGGAATTATCGCCCCGGTGAGCCGGAGAGGTGATATATCAAAATAGGCATGGGATGAGGGTACTACTGCGGATATTTCCAGGCTGAGGTTCGGGTGCAAATGGCTGGTGCGCGATTTAATACCATTTCAGTTTATTGATAGATGTTGTTCACTTGACATTCTTTGCAGCTTACCATCATTAACAGGCAGACTCTTCTTTCCCTATGCCACCGTTGCGCTGTAGTAAGGCGATGGCAATGTGGGGTATGCCCAGAAGACATGTTTGAATACATCTTCCGCTCTTTGTGCCACATCCTCCTCTGAATACTGGTCCACGGGAAGGCCTATATCTTCACTCCATAAAAAGTCATGAATAGTAACTCGCACAGCATCACGGGTAGCCTCCTTATCGCGCCATTGATCAACCCGGAGCTTTTCCTCTTTCAGCGTTTTCAACAAATCTACGGCAACCTTTTTGATTTGCTTGATATCAACGCTCTTCAGGTCCGGCTTCTTCAGCAGATCGAAGATAGCCAAAGATTCCTCATCAAGTCCTTCCTGTATTGCCCGGTTTTCTTCTTCATCGAGTCCTTGCACTAGATTGAGCAAAGCCTCAAAGGTCTGTTCAATTGTTGCCCGGTCCTTTTCACGGTTGTATTCGAGAACGATCATCTCGTAGTGATGCTGGAAGTCTGTGCGCAGGGGATTTTGCTGCAACAGTCTCTGCAATCGGATCTCTACAGCTTGACGCAGGTTCTGAACCACCGTGTTCTTTTTCTTGCATCTCTCGAACTCTTGTTTAAGCCGGTCAAAGTCGATTCTACTGATATCGTATGGCTCTCTCGCCTCAGTTGCTGCTTCGGGCTGGACATCAATTGCTTCATCCACCACCTGCTGGAGTTGCCGCATGATGTCTGCAATGTCAGCCTTTTCTCGATCCTGCTGGAGGCTCTTGTAGACGATGTTGACCGCGTCCCGATCATCACGATAGGCATTTATTCCCTGGACGGTAATACAGGCTCTAAATTTCTTGAAGACCTCTCTGCACATGATTTCAAAGCGTTTGCGCGTCTCATCATTTTCATTGGCCGCCTCTTTGCAGGCAGCAATAGCTGCATTACGCTCAAAGCCCGTCTTCTGGATTACATCGTTCAGCGGCGCATTCCGCTGGTCGAGGAAGGCCCGCACAAAACCGATTGCCTCGGCCAGATCGGATAAAAGCTCCTCCTCTGGCCTGGCCGGATCGACATTGTCGCCCGGCTCATTGGAGCGGGCGCCAGCAAAGGTTGCCAGCGCTCGACGTAGGTGTTTTAGGATGCCGCAATAGTCGACGATCAGACCATTGTTCTTTCCTTCGTTCACCCGATTGGCGCGAGCTATGGCCTGCATTAGAGTATGGGCCTTTAGCGGCTTGTCCAGGTAGAGGGTGGAGAGGCTCGGCACGTCAAATCCAGTCAGCCACATGGCGCAGACTATTGCGATGCGGAACGGATGTTCATCCGTTTTGAAAGCATCGTCCAGACTAATCCGCTGCAGGTTGCGAAACTGGGGCTTGCTGCTCATTGACTCGGGCAGGTCAATGCCTTCCTTGATGAGCCGGCGATGAGGTTTTATATCCAGGCCGCACCGGCGGAACTTGTCAACCTCCCCCTGCTCTTCGCTAACCACCACCGCTGCCCGGGTCTCTCGCATCCATTCGATCTGACGCTTAAGGTAGATCTCCTCCTGCTCGTCCGAAGCAGAGGACAGTCCGATTTCGAGCTCAGAAATGCGTTCTTGCCAGTAGTTCGTGATCAGGTTGTACATCCGCACACAGGTTATCTTGTCGATGCAGACCACCATCACTTTCCCATTTTCCCATGCGGTGGAATAGTGCTGCACGAAGTCTCCTGCTACCTGATCCAATCGCTTGTCAGCGGTGATAATGTGATATTCGCGCTTGAGTTCCTTCTCCAGACGCAGCTGGACGTTGATATCGTCTATCTCAAACTCCTCTAGTTTTTCAGCTACTCGCTCGTTCAGGTCTCCGATGGCCACGCCCAGCTTCTCGCCGCGGGCATCGTAGTACAGTGGAACGGTGGCATTGTCCTCCACCGCCCGCTGGAAGTCATAGGTAGAAACGTATTCGCCGAAGACCCTTCGCGTGATCTCATCTTCTTTGAAGAGCGGGGTCCCTGTAAAACCAATGAAGCTGGCATGAGGCAGAGCATTGCGCATATTATCGGCCAGGCTGCCGTATTGAGTGCGGTGCGCCTCATCGGTGATTACTATGATGTCGTCCCTTTTGGTGTAACCCTCGCAGGGGTCCACTTTTTGATTGAATTTCTGTATGAGCGAGAAGATGTAGGCTTTATGCTCGGCCAGCAGTCGGCTCAGGTGGCTGCCGCTGGCGGCCCGGCAGGGCTCGCGGTCGTTGTCAACCACTCCGCAGCCGGCAAAGGTCTTGTAGATCTGGGTGTCCAGGTCATCTCGATCGGTCAGAACCAGGAAGGTGAAGTTGCCGCCCAGCTTGCGGTGGACCTTGCGGGTGAACATCACCATGGAATAGCTCTTTCCTGCTCCCTGGGTGTGCCAGAAGACCCCCAGCTTTCCGTTCAGCTCTCTGCGCTTATGGACGGCTCCAATGGCCCGGTTGACCCCTAAGAACTGGTGATTCTTGGCCAGGATCTTCTTCGGCTCGCCTCTGGACTCATCGAAGAGGATGAAGTTCTCCAGCAGATCCAGGAAGTTGCTTTTGTCACAGATGCCTTTGAGCAGGGTCTCCATGTCCACAGCGCCCGGCTCCTCTTCAGCCAGGCGTTTCCACTCGTGGAAGTGCTCCCATTTGCTGGTGATGGTGCCGATCTTTGCCCGTTCGCCGTTGCCGAACATCACAATGGCGTTGTGATGGAAGATGTGAGGGATGGTGTCCAGGTAGTCGGAGAAGTTCTTCTCGAAAGCAGCCTTGAGGCTTTTGTGGATGTTCTTGCACTCGATGAAAAGCAGCGGCAGGCCGTTTACGAAGCCGATGATATCCGCCCGGCGACGGTAGAGGTCGCCACGCACCCAAAGCTCGCGTACAGCGAGAAAGTGGTTGTTGCCCGGCTCGTCGAAATCGAAGAGCAGCATCCGATCTTTCACCAGTTCGCCGTCACCGTTGCGGAATGCCACCTGCACCCCATCCCGCATCTGGTCGTACTTCTCCCGATTGGTGGCAGCCAGGGTTTGCGAGGCGATGGTGGCGGTGATCTGGCGCACGGCGTCGTCGTAAGCGGCATCGGGCAAGCCGGGGTTCAGCTCGGCCAGCTTTTGGCGCAGGATTCGGGTCAGCACTACCTCCCGATCGGAGGCCCGGCCCAGCAGGCTGTTTGGCCCGAAGTCCTCGCTGTTATAAGCATAGACCGACTGCCAGCCGAGCTGCTGCTCCAGGTAATCGGCGGTGGTCTGCTGGACGAGGGTGTCTTCTGAATAGGATGAGGGAGTCACTGCCTATTCTCCTCAAGACCGGCGAGTAGATATTTTACCTTGCGTGTCATTATTGAATTCATATTACAATCCTCGGAATGAATCCATAACGTCCTTCATCTGTTTTCGTGAAATGAATGATATTTGCAATTAAATCTGCCGGTGGACTGTCATTTTCGAAAATAATTACTTGAATATCCTTAGCGGTTGATAGACTTCTGTAAAAAGCATCCTTCACATCTGGCGAGAAATCTTTATCTCTTGGATCGAAATCCGGATCTGCCTGCCGATACACTACTAGCGGCGAGTCCACGACAAGTAATCCAGGATGCGGCATTGATCGTTTTAAACAAAACCGGAGGAGGCCCAAATTGAATGCAGTATGCGTAATTGCTCTTACACCCTTGCCATGACTTGCGCGCCTCTGACCTGAGATTATGATATCATCATCATGTTCGCTAAAAGTAACCCGATCTAGATCTGGATACTTCCATTCACGCAATACCGCTTCAACTTCTTTGCAGAATTCTTCAGTTTCTGATGCGCTAAGACTTGTAAAGGCATTCTTGGCAGGCTTCTGTGAATTCTCTTTCTTTAGATAATCAATAAGTTTACTGAAGTCCATGATACATTCATAAAGGTAGAGTGCTCGCAGAAATACAGGCTGCTTATCAGTTAGCTCGCGAATTTTCATGGCCACAGCCTGGAATCGGGGTTTAAGTTCATTCTTAATGATATTGTCTGCTGCAATAAGCTCTTTATGAATTCTCTTGGCAAATTCAGTATTAATTGCAATCTGAAAATCGTTTCCTTTGCTCGTCTCAGAAAGATCTTGTATGAGACCTCGAATCTTCGATGCTTCCTTTTCACAAGATATTGCCAGCTCATCAGGAGGAATGTCTTTCATGTGGTCGTTTCGGTGATGCTCAGGCAGCGCTCCGCATACAGGACATCTCTCTAACGGCATCTGAGCTAATCGAAAACCAGCTTCAGAGATCGCCTCTAATCTTGCCAGATCAGACTTGTACTGATCACTAAGAAGGACAAATCGAGTGCGCAGTTCAGACAAAACTGCTAGCTGCGACTGGGCACGTTTATAATCTTCCCATAACGACCGTCGTTTTGTTTCAAGAGCGTTTATTGCATCATTTTCAGCTGAGAGCTCTGCATTAAGCCGTTCCAATTCCATCTCAATATCATCGATCCCCTGCTTTACGGCACTCTCATCAGGCCAAAGTCCCATCTGACCCAGCTCTTTGGAACTTTCATCTAGAAGTTGTTGAATGACCTCGATCTTAGCTGTATTCCGGACCTTGGAGATCTTTGGGTCTTCAATTGATATGATCGATGAATCATCAATGCCCATCAAGAGCAACCTGAACACGGACTGCTCTTTTGTCCTGCTAACTGCCTGACCCGAAAGATATGGAGACCTCTCCCCAATCACCTCCTCTTCATCGACTACTATCAGCTTTGCAAGATCACGAAAGCTAAGTGAGTCAGTCTCACCCCGACTATTCTTACGAACCCGTTTACCATCTAAATCTGTTAGGCGGAGAAGGAATCTCGAGATTGAATCCTCGTTCTTGTCGCTGTGCCTTTTCGAAAGCTTTCGAGGCTGAAGTCCTTCAGCGGAAAGCATAACCTCTCCACCCTTAAGACTTCTCGTCAAATTAAATTTTTCTGAAGACGCCCAAGGGGAGATCACAAGCGAAATACTGTCGTAGCCATTAGCTTCTGGAATTGGCTTAGGTGCATTCTTTCCGCCAAAGATGAAATCGATGCATTGGACAATGAAGGTCTTGCCGGTGTCTGATGGTCCATAGATCACGTTTAGACCTTCAGAGAAGGAGATCATAGCCTTCTTTAATCCCTGGCCAGTCAATGACAATTGGATAAGTTTGAATCCATAGTCTCTCAAGGCACATCCTCCCAGAGCACAGACTCAAACTCAAACTCAGCTCCCCAAATCCCGAGTCGCTTCTCGACAAAGTCGTCCAGTTCCTTGTCGGTCATTGCCTTGAATCGAGAAACGAGCCACTCCGCCCGCGAACGCAACTCAGACACATATTGCGACTCGAGAACGTCAACGAATGCTGCAGACGCTTCGGTAGCTGCGAACATTATTCCATCCGGCTCATAACGACGTTCTATGAGGCCCCGGCTCTGATAAAGAAGAAGTCCACGCTGTAATGATTCACGCCGAACCAACAACTCGCCACTCCTTCTTGGAGTTTGAGGATGCAGCCCTTGCGGACCATCGGCGTCATCAGAATGAACCACCAAATAGTCAGAGATAACCAGACGCTGCAATGAATAGGCAGCGGGGAATGCTTCTGTTAAAATCACCAATGTACGCAAGCCAATCTCTATCGGCCCGTTGAAGGGTTCCGTACGGCAAATCGATTGGAGTTCGCTCATCTCACCCACCCCACATTCTCATTATCATTTGCGAGTTGATGACATATTCCCGCCCGATCCAATTGGGTCAACGTAGCGATAAGGGCGTGAGCGCTCAGCTGAAGGAGGCGAGCGAGCTTGACAACTGCAATAACTCTTCGATAACCATCAGGATGATCAGAACGAATCTCATCCATAATTCCCCCGTAAAACTCACCCTGAAGTTTTTTAAACTCGCCAGGTGGTAAGGTATCACGGGAAAATGCTCTCAATGATTCCGCACTGTAGAATTGGATGCGAGATTCAGAAAAATGATCCCTCAAGTCGGGATTTGGAATCGCTTCGTATGACTCCACATCTTTGCCTATGTAATCTGCATATGCTTCAAGCAGTTTTGTCACATAACTCAACTCTTTCTCTGCCAGAGTCGCGGGTGGTGCGTCTATTGGCGGGCGGTTTGGAAGACCTCCGCCAAAACGCACCACATGCCATCGAGTTTCTGCATGTTCGTCTATCATACGAAGTGGCTGCTTCGCACGAAAGATCGAAAAGTCGAGCGTGTCTATATATTGAGTGAGGGTACTATCGAGAGCGACAGGGCATTCCTTGGTGATCTTGTCCCTGCAATGCTTATCCCATTTGGCTTTCAACTCGGAGCGCAATTTTTGAGGATCCTTCAAAAGATTTGATAGTGAGGTGCCAACCCCACGAGGCGCAACGAAGAAATATAACGATGGCCAGCTATATTCACCTTTCATCGTGTAGTACACAAGCTTGCCAAATTCGATCCAAACATCCGTTGGCCTGAGTGGATCACGATAGTGCTTGCATTGATAGTTGTCCCAGAGATAAGGATAATCCTTGTGAAAAGCAATCACATCCCGCCCCATGTCGCCAGCTCCGCCACACCGCTCCACGTTTGAATACTGAGAACGAAGGCTGTCAGCCCACTCGAGGACAAAGTCCTCCCATTGCTCGGGGCTGAAGAGCCTAATGCGCTCTATATGAGGTATCAGGGCACCGCCCTGAACCGTTGATGCCGAAGCGGGAGCTGGCTCAGATGGCGCAGGAATTGGAATCGTCCCGATCATATAACCAACACTCCTTTCATTAAGCGCGGCAATAGCAGGTCGCGGGCTTTGGCAAGACGTTCGCAATGAGCGCTCAGCAATTTTATCTGATTCAAGGTAGGACGGACTACATCACTAAATTGAGATATAATTACATCTTTAGGCCTTGGAATAAATTGATCTTTTAAAAATTTGAAATGCCTTGCATAAAAATAATTTGTTAGATCTATCGCATCCAATGCGAAATACAGAAACTCCTGCGAAACTCCAGGATCATTCGAGACTATCAGTTGTGTTCCATCGGCACCACAGGCAAATGGAAAGTCCACATACTTTAGAATGCGAGTGTGATCGCCAAACACAATTACAGAACGACCTATATCAATGACCGCATCCTCATCGTAGGTATACCCACCTATGAAATCTCTTGATTGGTCAACGCACGGAATTGGCCCCTGATGAAGATACTCGGATTGCTTTATCTTTTTAGGGCGATTCAGCTTCTCAAGAACATCTTTGACTTGCACGCGCTTCCACCCCTCCGGCACCCCATCCTTGATCTTGACATGCTCGTGGCCCGGGAAGCGCAGGTGCACGAACCACTCCCTGTAGAGCAACCGCGCCGCCTGCTCCAGCAGCTGAATCCGCCGCCGGTTGTTCTCGATCAGGTCGTCGTAGGCGGAAAGGATGGAGGCGATTGACTTCTGGATCTCAAGTGGAGGAACCGGAATCTCAAAATTGCGAAGCA
>Ga0123330_1004044_pt1 | contig 11657 bp, 9 predicted proteins | sample BioC13SIPDNA_2_FD_89704 | JGI IMG/M metagenome (GOLD analysis project Ga0123330, IMG submission 89704) | Anaerobic biogas reactor microbial communites from Washington, USA - Biogas_R2_A C13 SIP DNA | ecosystem: Engineered > Bioreactor > Anaerobic > Unclassified | place: Washington, USA... | reverse complement strand
ATTTCCGCGCGGCGGATTACACCGTGCTCTATTCGGGCTACGAGGGCCTGTCGCACACCCTGCTCGAATCGCTGCGCGCCGGAACGCCCGTCATCGCCAGCGACAAAGGCGGCAATCCCGAAGTGGTGCAGCACGAGCAGAACGGGCTGCTGGTGCCGTACGTTGACGTGGGGGCGCTGGTCGAGACGATCCGCGCGGCGTTCACCGGCGAGGTGCGGGCGCGGCTGGCAGCCGGCACCGCCGCCGGCCTGGAGCGCTTCCGCTGGGCGACGCTGGTCGAGCAGACGGAGCGAGTCTTGGAGAGCGTATGCACGTCCTGATGATCAGCCTGGACAACAGTCTGCTCGGTGACCCGCACGGCAACACGGTCCAGCGCCACATCGAATACGCCCGGCGCATTGGCGCGCTGTCGATCGTCGTCTACAACCCGTCCGCGCGGGCCAGGCGCGTCACGCGGCTGTCGGATCGCCTGATCGTCTATCCGGCGAACGTGCCAGCGCCGCTGTGGTACCCGGTCGCGGCCTTTCGCCGCGCGGCGCGGGTCCACCGCGAGCGCCCCGCCGACGTCGTCACCACGCAGGACCCGTTCTCCACCGGGTTGGTTGGCCTGACGCTGAAATGGCGCTTCGGCCTGCCGCTCGACGTGCAGAATCACGGCTCGTTTTTCAACAACTGGGACTGGATCCGCGAGCGCCCGCTGCGCAACCGCGCCTTGCACGCGCTGGGCAAATTCGTCGTCAGGCGCGCGGACACTAACCGCGTGTTGACCGAGGGTGAGCAGCGCCACTACCGGGCGCTGGGCATCCCCGCCGAGCGCGTGACGGTGCTCCCCACGCCGACGCACGTGGACATGTTCGCCGCGCCGGTGCCGGGGGCGGACCTCGCCGCGCTGCGCGCCCGGCTCGATCTCGCGCCAGAGAACCCGGTCGCGCTGTGGGTCGGGCTGCCGGGGCCGGTCAAACACATCGAACTGCTGCTGGACGCCTTCGCGCGCGCCCACGCGGCCCTGCCCGCCGCGCGGCTGGTGCTGGTCGGCGATTTCTCTGGGCGGCCCGCTCTGGCGGCGCGGGCCGAGCGCGAGTACGTCCGGCTGGCGGGACGCGTGGCGCACCAGGACCTGCCGCCGTATTACGCCCTGGCGGATGTCTACGCCCACAGCTCGCGCTACGAAGGCTTCGGCAAAGTGCTGGTCGAGGCGCTGGCCGCCGGGACGCCGGTCGCCGCCACGCGCAGCGACGGCGCGGAGGCCATCGTCCGCCACGGCGAAACCGGCCTGCTGGCCGATCACACGCCAGAGTCGCTGGGCGACGCGATCCTGGTCCTGCTGCGCGACCCGGCGCGGGCGCGGGCGATGGGCGCGGCGGGCCGGGCAGACGTCCTGGCCCGGTTCGACTACGAGCGCCAGTTGGACGCGATCGCCGCTACCTTCCGGCGGACGCTCGAGCTGGCGCGGGTGAGGCGGTGACATGCGCTGGCTAATGATCACCCGCAAGCTCGATCCCGCCGACGAACGGGCCGGTTTTATGATCCGCTGGGTCGAGGCGCTCGCCGCCCGGCTGGATCACCTCGACGTGATCTGCCAGGAAAGCGCCAACCCGCCGCTGCCCGCCAACGTGACCGTCTACAGCATGGGCAAAGAATCCGGCGCGGGGCGGATCGCGCAGGCGGCGCGGCTGACCGGGCACCTGCGGCGGCTCGTCCCGGGGGCGGACGGCGTGTTCTGCCACATGATCCCGCGCTACGTGATTTTCGCCGCTCCGTGGACGCGGCGGCACGGCAAGCCGCTGCTGCACTGGTACACCCACCGCCAGATCTCGCCGGAGCTGCGGCTGGCCCGGCGGCTCGCCACGCGCATTCTGACCGCCGCGCCGGGCAGTTACCCGCTGCCGTCGGCCAAAGTGGTCGTGATGGGCCACGGCATCGAGGCCGATCTGTTCCCCGCCATTGCGGATGAGACCTCCCCGCCGGAGATCCTGATGATCGGGCGGCTGTCGCGCATCAAGCGCCAGGATTGGCTGCTGCGCGCGGCGTCCAAAGCGCTGGCTGGCGGCGCGACCGGCCCCTTCCACATCGCCCTGGTCGGCGGGGTGGTCGAGCATGAGCCGGACGTGCTCCCCGCGCTGCACCGGCTGGCTGAATCGCTCGATCCCGCGCCGGAGGTCGTGTTCACCGGGGCGCTGCCGCACAGCCGCGTCGCCGAGCTGATCCAGGGCTGCGCGGCGGCGGTCAACCTCAGCCCGCCGGGCCTGTTCGACAAGGCCGCACTCGAGCCGATGCTGGCTGGCAAGCCGGTGATCGTCACCAACCCGGATTTCGTGCCGCTGCTCGGCGAGGCGGGCGATTGGCTGCTGCTGCCGCCGGACGCCTCCGACGACGATCTGGCGGACCGCATCGTGCGCCTGCTGGCCCTCTCGCCGGAAGAACGCGCTGCGCTCGGCGCGGGGCTGCGCGCGCGGGCGCTGGCCGCCCATTCGCTCGACGGCCTGATGGACCGGCTGGTCGCTTTGATGCGCGAGGAGGCGGGCCATGCCTGATCTGCTGTACCTGGCGAACAGCCGCCTGCCCACCGAGAAAGCGCACGGCTTGCAGATCGCGCAGATGTGCGAGGCCTTTGCCGGGGCCGGGTATGCCGTGACACTGGTCACCGCCCGCCGCCGCAACTCGCCGCAGATGCGCGCCGCCGGGGACCTGTGGGCGTATTACGGCGTCGAGCGGACCTTCGCGCTGCGCCGCCTGCCCTGCCTGGACCTGTTCCGGCTGATCCCGGCCGAGCGCGTCCCGCACGTCGCCTTTCTGATCCAGACGCTCACTTACCTGCTGGCGCTGGCGCTGTGGCTGCTGCCGCGCCGGGCGGACGTCTACTACACGCGCGACCTGTTCATCGGCCTGCTGATCGCGCTGGTCCGCCCGCGCGCCGCGCTGGTCTACGAGATCCACCAACTGCACCGTTCTCCGCTGGGGCGGCGGGCCCAGGGCTTTGTGCTGCGCCGGTCATGCGCCATCCCGATCACCGGGCACCTGGCCGAGCGGGTCCGCGCGCTCGGCGCGCGGCGCGTCCAGGTGGAGCACGATGGCATCCGGCGCGCTCGCTTCGCCGGTCTGCCCGCGCGGGCGGACGCCAAGGCGGCCCTGGGCATCGCGCCGAAGGCGTTCGTGGTGGGCTACGCGGGGCGGCTGCACACCATGGCCATGTCCAAAGGGCTAGATACGCTGGTCGACGCCATCGCCCGCGCCGCGGAGGCCGGGGCGGAAATTCACCTGCTGCTGGTCGGCGGGCCGGAGGCGGGCGTGCAGAGTCTGCGCGAGCAGTGGGCCGCGCTCGGCCTGCCGCCCGACCGGCTGCACGCGGCCGGACAGGTCCCGCCGGACGACGTGCCGCGCCACCTGGCGGCAATGGACGTAGGCGCGATGCCGCTGCCCTGGACCGAACACTTCGCCTATTACGCCTCGGCCATCAAGCTGTTCGAGTACATGGCGGCGGGCTGCGCCGTGCTGGCCTCGAATCTGCCGAGCACGGCGGAAGTCGTGCGCGATGGCGAGTCGGCGCTGCTGCCCCCGCCGGGCGACGTCGCGGCATTCGCCGATGCGCTGCTCCGGCTGTGGCGCGACCGCGATCTGTGCGCGCGGCTGGGCGCGCAGGCCCAACAGGACGCGCAACATTACACCTGGGATGCGCGGGCGGCGCGCATCCGGGCCTTCATCGAGGGGGGCGGCTGATGCGCGCCGGATTCCTGACGCCCGACCTCAGTTCGTCCTATGGCTGGGCGAGCTACGCGCTCGATCTGGCGCGCGCCCTCAGCGATCTGGGCGTCGAGATTGTCGCGCTGACGCAGCCGGGCGCGGAGTTGCCCGCCGACCGTGACTGGCTGGCCGGGGTCGAGCCGGTCCTGCCGGCACTGGTCCCCGCGCCGCGCGGCTTCCTGGCCCGCTCGCTGCTGGCGGTGCCCCGCGCGCGCCGCGCCGCCGCCGGCTGCGACCTGCTGCACGTCATCGCCGAGCCCTACGCCCCGCTGGGCGCGTGGATCGCCGGGCGCCGCCCGCTGGTGGTGACGGCCCACGGCACATATGTCCCCCAGACCGTCCGGCGGCGGTGGGCCGGCGGGCTGTATCGGGCTGCCTACCGCCGCGCGCGGTTGATCGCGGTCAGCCGCTACACCGCCGAGCAGGTCCGCGCCGCCCTGCCGGGGACCGACCCGGTTGTCATCCCCAACGGTGTGACCTTCGCCCGGTTCCAGGCGCCCGCGCCCGCGCCGGACAAGCGCGGCCCGACCGTCCTCGCGTCGGGGGGAGTCAAGCGCCGTAAGGGCACGCACCTGCTGGTGGCCGCGCTGGCCCATGTGCGCGAGGGGGTGCCGGACGTGCAACTGGTGGTGACCGGCCGCCAGGACGACCCGGCCTACCTGGCGGACGTGAGGGCGCAGATCGCGGCGCTGGGCCTGGACGATCACGTGCTGCTCGCCGGGCAGATTCCCGGCGACGCGCTGCTCGGCTGGTACCAGAGCGCGGACGTGTTCGCCCTGCCCTCGCTGAGCGTGGGCGAGCGGTTCGAAGGCTTCGGGCTGGTTTTCCTGGAAGCCAGCGCCAGCGGCCTGCCGGTAATCGGCACGACCGGCAGCGGCGTCGAAGAGGCGATCATCACGGGCGAAACCGGCCTGCTGGTGCCCCAGGACGATCCGGACGCGCTGGCCGGGGCTATCGCGCGGCTGCTGCAGGACGAGCCGCTGCGGGCGCGCATGGGCGCCGCCGGGCGCGCCTATGCCCGGACGCAGGACTGGTCCGCCGTGGCGGGGCGGATGAAGGACGTCTACGCGGCTCTGGCCTGACCGCCGCCGCGTGTGTTATGCTAAAGACGCTTTGATGATCCCAAATTGGTACGCTGCATGCACATCGTCATCCTGAGCGACACGCTCCCCCCCGACAGCCCAGGGGGAGCCGGAAAGATCGCCTGGCAGCTTGGGCAGGGGTTGATCGCCGCCGGGCATCGCGTCACGTTCGTGACCAGCACGCGCGGCCCGTCGGCGCTGGAAGACCGCCAGGGCATCCCGGTCCACGCGATCCACTCGAACTATGCCGAGCGCTGGGTCGCCTGGTTCGGCCTGCTGAATCCGCAAACAATCGTGCCGCTCACGCGCCTGTTTCGCAAGCTGAGGCCGGACGTGGTCAACGCGCATAACATCCACCAGCACCTGAGCTACCACAGCCTGGTGCTGGCGCGGCGCGTCCGCGCGGCGACGGTCTTCACCGCGCACGACGTGATGCCCTTTGCCTACGCCAAGCTGACTCGCTTCATCGACCCCAACCGTCCCGACCAGTGCGACGGGTGGGATTACCGTCTGCCGTTCGGCTACAATATCCGGCAGATGCGGCTGCGCTGGAACCCGGCGCGCAACCTGTCGATCCGGCACACCATGGTCTACTACATGGACGCGCGGGTGGCAGTGAGCGGGGCGCTGCGCGATGCCCTGCAGGCCAACCGCCTGCCGCCGTTCGAGGTAGTCCACAACGGGATCGACCTGGACAGCGTCGACATTCCCGAGGTGAGCGTGCAGGTGCTGCGCCAGCGGTATAAGCTGGAGGGGCGGCGCGTGATCGTGTTTGGCGGGCGTCTCAGCCGCCACAAAGGGGACCGGCAGTTGTTCGCCGCCCTGCGCAAAGTCAAAGAGCGCGTGCCGGACGTCGCCCTGCTGGTGCTGGCTCGCCCGTCCGATTACACCGAGCGGATGCTGCGCGACAACCCCGACCTGAGCGACCAGATCGTGCTCGGCGGCTGGCTGGAAGGCGGCGAGCTGATGGCAGCGTACCGGCTGGCGGACGTGGTCGTGTCGCCGTCGGTGTCGTTCGACTCGTTTCCGACGGTGAACCTGGAAGGCATGGCCGCCGGGGCGGTGCCGGTGACAACGTGCTTTGGCGGCGGGCGCGAGCTGGTGCAGGATGGCGAGACCGGCTTCGTGGTGAACCCGTACGATATCGACTCGTTGGCCGACCGGCTGGTGCGCCTGCTGACCGACGATGCGCTGCGCCACCGCATGGCCGCGGCGGGCCGGGCGCGAATCGAGGCGGAGTTTACGCTGGAGCGGCAGGTCCACAACATGCTGGCCGTCTACGAACGGGCGCTGGCGCGGCGCGGAAAGAAGCGGGCGCATGGCTGAGGGTCACGTCCCTGCGGCGCGCCGGCCATCCGCCCTGGGGCGCGTCCTGGCGCTGGGCTTCGGGCTGGTCCTGGCGCTGGCCGTGATCGAGATCGCGGGGCGGGTCGCGCTGGGATTCGAGCCGCTGCCCGGCTGGGCCCAGAATTTTTACAGCCGCGCCGGCTACGAGCTGCGCCCGCACGAGCGCTACATTTACGCCAGCCGCGACGGCGAATTCGAGAACGAGGTCCGGACCAACGCGCGCGGCCTGCACGACGTCGAGCACGCGCTCGAAAAACCGGCGGGGACGTTCCGCATCCTGATCCTGTCCGATTCCTACGGGCAGGCGCGCGAGGTCCCGCTCGAGGCCAATTTCGCGCGGCGGTTGGAGGCGGCCCTCAACGGCAGCGCGCCCGCCGGAACGATCTTCGAGGTGATCAACGCGGGGCAGTTCGGCCTGGGCACGGCGCAGGAATACTTGTATTACACCGTCGAGGGGCGGCGCTACGATCCCGACCTGGTGCTGGTGGGCTTCTACGTCGGGAACGACGTAGTCGACAACCACGCGCCGCTGATCAAAGCCTGGAACAACGTGGAGACGGTCGATTTTCCGTATTTCTCGCCGGATGGGGCGCTGCACCAGCCGGGCATGGCGACCGGGCGGCGCATGCTGTCCTGGCTGCGCCAGAATACGACACTGGGCCACCTGGTCGCGCGGGCGACAGGCAGCAGCGCCAGCGCCGACCGCGTCGAGGTGGGCGGTGATGACGACGTGAGCGCCCATGCCCTGCGCGTGCCGATGGGCGTCTACCTGCCGCCGGACGCCACCTGGGCGGATGCCTGGACGGCAACGGGCCACGCGTTCGCCGCATTGAAGCGGGCTGTCGAGGCGGACGGGGCGCGGCTCGGCGTCTTCCTGATTCCGGACCGGCGGCAGGTCTACGACGAGGACTGGGACGCCACGCTCGAGCGCCAGCCCGATCTCGACGACGCCGCGCTGGACCGCGACCGGCCGACCGCTACTGCTCTGGCGCTGCTGGCGGCCCAGGACGTTCCGGCGCTGAGCCTGCTGGAGCCGTTTCGCGTGGCCGCCGAGCGCGCATATTTCCCCGGCGACGGGCACTTCACCCCGGCGGGGCACGCCCTCACCGCGCGGATGCTGGCGAGCTGGCTGCGGGAGGCGAATCTGATCGCGGAGGAGAGCGCGCCATGAAGCTGCTCGTGATCGTCTCGTCGCTGGACCTCACCCAGCCGTTCAGCGCGACGCCGGCCTGGTGGCAGTTGTTCAAGGGCCTGTACGAGATCGGCGCGGAGGTCATCGCCACACCGTATCAAGGCCCGGCCATCGAGGCGCCCTGGTGGCGCGCCGCACCCAACCCCGCCCGGCGCGAAGGCGATGCTTTCAAGCTGCTGCGCGATAGCTGGCGGCGAGTCGGTGGCGCGCGCGAGGCCCAGGCAACCGGCGCGCAGAGCGAAGCGGAGAGCGCCTCCGACCGGATGGTGCGGCGGGTCGCGCAGACGGTCATCGGGCCGCGCTGGCGGCGCCACGTCGATCGTATCCTGTCCGCCCAGCCGGACATCGACGCCGTGCTGATCATCACCGTGCCGCTCAACCACATCACCGGGCTGGCCCGCCACATCATCGAGCGCCATGGCAAGCCCGTCTTCTTCTATGACGGCGACGTGCCCGCCAGCCTGCCGAACTTCCGCGGCTTTGCGTCCGGCTTCCGCATTTACCAGGGCGCGGACCCGGCCGAATGCACCGCCTTCTTCAGCAACAGCCTGGGCGGGGCGGAGGGGCTGCGGGCGCTCGGCGCGCGCGAGGTCCACACGCTGTATTACGGCGCCGACCCGGACCTGTTCGCGCCGCTGGACGTGCCGCAGGACCTGGACGTGTTCTTCTACGGCCACGGGCGCGAGTATCGCGGCGAGTGGATCGACGCCCTGCTGCGCGACGCGAGTCTGGCCCTGCCCGAGATGACGTTCGCGGTGCGCGGCACTCACCTGGGTGACCTGGGCCGCGTGACGCTGCTGCCCTACCTGTCGTTCAGCAAGCTGCGCGAATACGCCTGCCGCAGCAAGCTCAACCTGGTGATCACGCGCAAGGCGCACGCCTCGGTGTTCGCCTCGTCCAGCTCGCGGCCCTTCGAGCTGGCGGCGCTGGGCGCGTGCATGGTATGCAGCCCGTACGAAGGCATCGAGACCTGGTTCGAGCCGGAGAAGGAGCTGATCATGGTGGGCAGTGCGGAGGAAGCCATCGAGCGCTACCGCTGGCTGCTGGCTCACGACGACGCCCGCCGCGCCATCGGCGCCGCCGCGCGCGAGCGCCTGCTCAAAGAGCACACCTTCCGCCACCGCGCCCGCCAGCTCATAGAGACCATCGAGGGATACTTATGAGTGAGCCGCCTGATCACGACGTCGCGCCGCCCGAGTCGGTCGTTTCGCCGGAAGCGCTCCGGATGGCGCTCGACACGCCCTGGCGCGTCCGGCTGGAGTTGCGCCGGCTGGCAAGCTGGCCGGTGGCGCGCCTGATCTTCGCGCTGGCTGGCGTGCGCTGGGGGCGCGGCTGGCGATTTTACGGCGTGCCGATTCTGCAGAAGCACCGCCGCAGCACGCTGCTGATCGGGGATGGCCTGGAGCTGCGCTCGATCCCGCACAGCAACGCGCTGGGACCGTTCCATCCGGTGATCCTCTCGACGCGGCGGCCGGGCGCGCGGCTTGTGATCGGGCGCGGCTTCGGCATGACCGGCGGCACGATCTGCGTCGAGGAGTCGATCACCATCGGGGATGATGTGTGGGTGGGCGCCAACACGACCATCACCGACACCGACTTCCACCCGCTGGACCTGGCGGCGCGGCTGGCTCGCCCGCTGGACGGCGCGACGGCGCCGGTCGTGATCGAGGACGGGGTGTTCATCGGGATGCAGTCGCTGGTGTTGAAGGGTGTTACAATCGGGGAATGCAGCGTGATCGGCGCGGGGAGCGTCGTCACGAGCGATATTCCGCCCGGCGTGATCGCGGCGGGCAACCCGGCCCGCGTCATCCGCCCTCTTGATCGCTAAGGATACATTCGGCTTTCATGACTCTTGTCGCGTATCTCGTGCTGGTTTGCGTGCTGCTGGGGCTCGGAACCCTGGTCGCGTCGATCCTGCCGACCGGTGGCGCGCGCATCGGGCTGGGCGCTGTGCTGTTTCTGGCCGTCGTCGTGGACGCGACCTGGTTCTTCGCGCCCATGGGCGGATGGTCGGCCGCGCTGGGCGATGCCGCGTGGGTCGGGGCCTTCGGGCTGGCGGGGCTGCTGGCCTGGCTCACCGCACTGCACTACCGGGGCGAACCGGACCAGACGCCCTGGCATTGGCCGGGCGAGCGCGATGTCGCCTTTCTGGTCGTGTTGGTCGCGCTGTTCGGCGCGCTGGTGATGGTCCTGCCGGTGCCGCTCGACACGGACGCGCAGGGCTTCGGTTACCTGGCGCTCACCCTGCGCGACGGCGGAGACTTCACCACGCTGGCGCCCTGGCACCCGGAGACGGACTATCTCTACTCGCCGGGCTATATCGGGCTGGTCGCGCATTTCAGCGCCCGCTTCGATCTGGGCATTCACACGCTGCAACTCGTGATCAGCGCCGCGACAGCGGTCCTGTTCGTGTGGTTGGCCTACGACCTGGGCTGCGAGCTGGACGGGCGGCGCGCCGGGCGCGCGTTCATGCTGGCGGCGCTGATCGGCACCGGCATGATCACCGCCTTCATGGACTCGCACTACACGGCGCTGCTCAGCCTGACCTTCGCGCTGGCGTTTCTGACGTTCGTGCTGCACTTTCTGCAGACGTGGCGCTGGTCCAGCGCGCTGTTCGCGGCGATCTGCCTGGCGGGCGTGCCGCTCAGCCAGCCGGACACGACTATCGCTCTGATCATCGGCTACGTCCCGTGGCTGGTGCTGCTCGCCCTCAACGGATCCCGGCCTCGCGTCGCGTCCTGGATGGTGATCGCCGCCGTGATCCCGCTGGTGGCGCTGGGCATCGCCGCCCCGTGGCTGAACAGCCTCACCGACCTGCTCGGCTCGAACATCGAATCGCCGTTCACCGTCGAGCGCGAGCACTGGCGCACGCTGATCTTCATGCACGGCGGGATCATCGTGGGGCTGGCGGCGATCGGCGCGCTGATCGGCCTGCGGCAGCGCAAGCCGATCCACCTGCTGATGCTGGTCTGGCTGGTGGCCATCGTCGAGTTTTCGACGCTGGGCGTGCTCGAGTCGACGCTTCCGGATGTCGTGGCGCCGCTGCTCAAGTACGACTACCCGTTCAGCCTGGCCTGGCACGGGCCGATCATCCCGTATATCGTGCTGGGCGGGACGGGCCTGCTGTGGCTGGCCGACCGGCTGGGCGCGGAGCGCACCGACCGGTGGATCAGGCGGCTGGCCTTCCCGGTCCTGGCGCTGGCGCTGGCGGCCATCGTCGCGGGAGTTGTGTTCTTCGAGCCGGTGCTGGAGGCCAGCAAAGAGCGCCTGTCGTTTTATGGCGCATTTTCGTCCGCCGCCGACGTGGACGCCATGACCTGGCTGCGCGATAATGCGCCCGTAGGCGCGCGCGTGCTCAACCATCCGGGGCCGCACGAGGCCGACTGGGCGCCGGTGATCAGTGAGCGCGACACGGTCTACTTCCGCCCGCAGCCGTTCTTCCGCCACACCGAGGGGGCCGAGGCTGAGCAAGCCGCCTTTCGCGCTTTCTGGCTGGACCCGGACAATGATGAGGCGAATTACCTGGATCTGTTCATCGAACGCGGCGTGCGGTACGTGTTGGTGCCGCAAGTTTTCGGAGAGCCGGAGCGCTTCGAGGACATGATCCGCTGGCGCCCCCCGCTCGACGAGGCCGCGGCGTACCGCGCCGAGGGAATCGAGAGCGTACCCTATCTGCGCCTGGTGTACGACGACAACGGCGCGCGCGTCTACGAGGTTGCGCTGTCCAGCGCGCAGCCCTGACAAATAAAAGCCCCGTCGTACGATGAAGGACGGGGCTAAGGATGATGCGCGTCGCAACCAGCCTTCGGCGGCTGTTGACAGATCTATTTAACTCGAAGAGTCCTCGTTTTGTCAAGAGCGGGATCACACGCCACGCGCCCGGGTGCATCAGGCGAGCAGCGGTTGACACGGATATTCCGCCGGGTACAATAGGCGCCACGCTCACACCCGTATGGCCCGCAGGTGGCGCGGCGAGGTCTTCCTGCGCCCGGGTATAGAAAGTCTGTGTTCGATGTCGCTCTCCAACGCTCAATCACAACCGCTGGCCCCCGCCGCCGATGACTCAGACGACATCATCCTCATCGAACCGGCGCACGGCTGGGTATCGCTGGGGCTGCGCGAGCTGTGGCAGTACCGCGAGCTACTCTATTTCCTGACCTGGCGCGATATCAAGGTGCGCTACAAGCAGACGCTGCTCGGCGCCAGTTGGGCGATCCTGCAGCCGGTCTTCACGATGATCGTGATGAGCATCTTCTTCGGCCGGCTGGCGAAAATGCCCTCCGACGGCATGCCCT
>Ga0123330_1004036_pt1 | contig 11675 bp, 11 predicted proteins | sample BioC13SIPDNA_2_FD_89704 | JGI IMG/M metagenome (GOLD analysis project Ga0123330, IMG submission 89704) | Anaerobic biogas reactor microbial communites from Washington, USA - Biogas_R2_A C13 SIP DNA | ecosystem: Engineered > Bioreactor > Anaerobic > Unclassified | place: Washington, USA... | reverse complement strand
ATTGCGATCCCTGTCTTTTTCAATCCCTAGATTGGCAAGATGCTTCTTAGGGAAGATGTGATGCTTATCCAAGGCGCTCTTGGACCCGCTTGAACCTGGGATGAACATGCTGGACAAGGGGGTTGTGCTGAAGAGCAGATTATTTCCCAGAACAAGTTGGGAGGCGATGAAGCCGTACCAACTGGGTGAAATCGCTGCTGAAGTAGAGAGATACATGGGCAGGGTGATGTTGAAAAAGTCGTCAGTCAACCGAGCATCTATTACTCTGTAAAGATACTCAAGCAATCCCTCATCCGTCCTGATGACTGCCATATCGGCAAACTGTGCTTCAACGTCCGATTCGGTGCTGCCTGTATAGAAAGAAGTCAAGGCCGCCATGAAGAACCAGCGTTTAATCAATTGCCTAAGCACCATAGGATCCATTTGATAATCGTATTTGGCAATTAAGTAGAGAACATAACTGAACACCATGGCATTAGAGGAGGCGATTAGCTTTTCGGAATGATAGCCGGCTTCCTTGATGATGTTAAGGAAGCCGTGCCAGTTATTAAGATTCAGAACCTTGTCCAGCGCTTCTTTAAAGGTGGTGAGGTTCTTCTCCCGAATGCTGTCGCTGGTTTCTCCGGTTTTTAAATCCTTACCGCGCAGAATCATATAAGCATAACGTAAGCGTGCCCGTCGGAAACCAACCCCAACAGCCATGCGAACGATATGGGAGGGGTCCACGGTCATCAAGTGATTAAAAGAAGTGTTATTTGCAGGGATGCGGGAGTCAGCACAGAACTGGTCAATCTGGTCGCGCTTTTCCTTCTCGTATACAGATACCAGGGTTAGGATGAAGTCGTTCTCCGTGAGTTTCTGCCCGGCAGAGTTGACCCGGACAAAAATATCTGCCACATCTTCTTCGGAGGTGGAGTGGTTGATCTCTAGGGTAGGTATCTGGTACATTTCCAAACTCAGCAGTGCGTTGATGCTCTCCTCAATCTTGTTCTCATCCTCTTCCCGCAACGCAGGTTCACCACGCCGTTGGCGACTTTCGTTTAAGGTATAAATAAAAGATTTACGGAACTTTACAATGCTATTTTGCTCCTTCGCCAGGAACACCTCGCTGATGTCGGGGATGTACTCCGCGTCGCGCTGGGTGGCGCTCGTCCAAACATCAAAGGCTCTGGTCTCAGGCTTGTAGCTGATGCGGATTCTGCGCTCCTTGAAATTACGGTCCTTTACGATCACTCCATACATTGAAGCCATCAGAGCAGTCAAGCGTTGTTGTCCGTCTATCACCAAGTCCTTTGGGGCCTTGTAGGCCTTTTCGCCAAGGCCGATGCTTTCCTTCTTATCGTCATATTCCAGAGGCGATTCCCACAGCATGATATAGCCGATGGGAAAACCTTTCAGCATCGAGTCAAATAGGTCGCGCACCTTGTTGTCCCGCCAGACGAAAGGACGCTGAAGATCCGGCAGACCAATCCGCCCATTGCGGACATCTTTCAGGAGGTCGGACAAGTTTCTTGGCACATTGGTGTAAGTAGCTTTAGACATTCAGTTCGCTCCTTGTTGTTTATTCAAGGGACTCAAGAGAAGGAGGACACACAAGCAGCTGGGCTCTGTGTTGTTGTTCAAGACGCGGTTGCAAACCAAGTAGGCTATTGTTAAATCTCAATACTGTAAGGGGGGAGATTTTCGGTAGAATTTCATCTTTATGATCATACTTCGAACAGAAGTGTTCACATGTGCAGGCAAGTTACCTCCTGTTGATGCGTTTAATTATACTACATTAGCAGAGATTTCTCCAATGGTAAATATACAAAAAAGATTTGAACAATAGTATAGCATTAAGTTTATAGATGCGTTCTTCTTTAGGGATGTGGTGGTGCTCACTACTTTGGAGCTACACAGAATTTGTTGGCCTTGCAATTTCTGACATAAGCGAACGAAGAGAACATTCCACCGTTAAGTGACAAATGGCATGAATCCTATTGACAACCCCGCCGCCCGGATGCTATGATGCCGCTGAAACCCGATAAAATCAATCGGGATTGCGGGAAGGGAGGGGATGCGGCTTGAAACTGTCCACGCGCGGCCAGTATGCGTTGCATGCCATGATCTTTCTGGCCCGCAAGGCGGGGGAAGGCCCGCAGTCCCTCAAAACCATCGCGGAGGATGGCCTGCCCGAGCAGTACCTGGAGCAGCTGCTGGGCGCGCTGCGGCGCGCCGGCCTGGTGACCACCGTGCGCGGGGCGGCGGGCGGCTACCACATTGCCCGCCCGGCCAGCGAGATCACGGTGGGCCATATTCTGGAGTCCACCGAGGGGCCGGTCAACCTGTCGGAGTGTGTGGGCGATTCTGCCAGCTGCGCCAAGGGCGCGGCCTGCGCCACGCGCGACCTGTGGGCCTACCTGACGGATAACATCAACCAGCTCATGCAGGGCATCAGCCTGCAGGATGTATTGCAAAACAAACCCTATGGGGCAAAGGAGTATACCAACTCATGAACCGCATCTACCTTGACAACGCGGCCACCACCCCGGTATCCCAGCCGGTGCTGGACAAGATGATCCCCTACTTTCGCGAGCACTACGGCAATGCCTCCAGCGTGTACGCCACCGGGCGGGATGCGCGCCGGGCCATTGATGCCGCCCGCCGCCAGGCGGCCGAGGCCATCAACGCCCAGCCGGCCGAGATCTACTTCACCGGCGGCGGCTCCGAGAGCGACAACTGGGCCATCAAGGGCGCAGCCTTCGCGCGGCGCGACAAGGGCAACCACATCATCACTACCCAGGTGGAGCACCACGCGGTGCTGCATACCTGCGAGTGGCTGGAAAAGCAGGGCTTTTCCGTTACCTACCTGCCTGTGGATGAATACGGCCGGGTAACGGCTGAGCAGGTGGAGGCTGCCATCACCGATCAGACCATTTTGATCACCATCATGGCCGCCAACAACGAGATCGGCACTTTGATGCCCATCGGGCAGATTGCCCAGGTGGCCAAGAAGCACAAGGTGCTGTTCCACACCGATGCGGTGCAGGCGCTGGGCGCGGTGCCGGTGGATGTGGAGGCGTGGGGCATCGACCTGCTGTCGCTTTCGGCGCACAAGTTCCACGGCCCCAAGGGCGTGGGCCTGCTGTACATCCGCAAGGGCACGCGCATTGACAACCTGGTGCACGGCGGCGCGCAGGAGCGCGGCAGGCGCGCCGGCACCGAAAACCTGCCCGCCATCGTGGGCATGGGCGAGGCCATTGCCCTGGCGGCCCAGAGCCAGCCGGACAACGCCAAGCGCCTGAGCGCCATGCGCGACCGGCTGATTGCCGGCCTGCTGGAGGAAATTCCCCACATCCGCCTCAACGGCCACCCCACCGAGCGCCTGCCCGGCAATGTCAACGTATCCATCCGCTACATCGAGGGCGAGGCCATGCTGCTTAGGCTGGACATGGCCGGCATCGCCGCCAGCTCCGGCTCGGCGTGCACCTCGGGCTCGCTGGACCCCTCCCATGTGCTGCTGGCCATTGGCCTGCCCCACGAGATCGCCCACGGCAGCCTGCGCTTCTCGCTATCGGATGAGAGCGTGGACGCCGATGTGGACGAGGTGCTCAAGGTACTGCCCGGCATCGTCAAGACGCTGCGCGATATGTCCCCCATTTATCCAGGAAAAGAGGGTTAATACGATGTATTCAGAAAAAGTGCTGGACCATTTTGCCAATCCCCGCAATGTGGGCGAGATTGAAAAGGCCGACGGCGTAGGCACCGTGGGCAACGCCAAGTGCGGCGACATCATGCAGATGTACCTCAAGGTGGAGGACGGCATTATCAAGGATGTCAAGTTCAAGACCTTCGGCTGTGGCGCCGCCATCGCCACCAGCTCCATGGCCACCGAAATGGTCAAGGGAAAGACCATCGAAGAGGCCCTGAAGCTGACCAACAAGGCGGTGGCCGATGCCCTGGACGGCCTGCCCGGCCCCAAGGTGCATTGCTCGCTGCTGGCCGAAGAGGCCATCCACGCTGCCATTGAGGACTATCAGAAGAATCACCCCCAGACCCCCTAATACCCCATGCCGGGCGCGGATATACATGCTTTGATGAACTGTCTACCCCGTTCATGATCGCGTGTGCCTTTCCGTTTGGCATAGAAAGAGCCCTATGAGCGAACTACACGGAAACCTCAGCGGCATCCGCGACAGCCAAATTAAACTGATTGAAGAGCTATACCAATATCCGGTGGGCAGCGATGAATTCCTGCCGCCGGATTTGGCCTGTATTTTGGCCCAGCACAGCGCCAACATCAACCGGGAGATCTCCATCTACATCTCCCGCGGCGGCGATGTGCTGGACATTACTGTGGGCTACCTGGACAATGTATCTTTGGCCGAGCTCAGCCTGCGCCGCAGCCGCGAGCGGCTGAGCATGGTGCGCTGCATCCACACCCACCCGGGCGGCAGCGCCCGGCTGTCGGATGTGGACCTGACGGCCCTCAAAACCCTGCGGCTGGACGCCATGTGCGCCCTGGGCGTGGATGGGGAGGGCCGGATAACGGGCGTCAGCGCGGCATTCTTGGGCGAGCGGGTGGACGGCGTGCCCCAGCCGTGGGTGACGCCTGTATTTTCGTTGGATCAGCTGCCCCAGGAGGAGTGGCTGCACCAGATTATGGTCAGCGATCAGGCGGTGCTGCGCGGCGAGGAGCGCGGCATGGATCGGCCCGAGCGCGCGCTGATCGTATCCACCGACAGCCAGAAATCCCTGGAGGAGCTGGAGGCCCTGTGCGAGAGCGCGGGGGCCGAAGTTGTGGGCCGCCACCTGCAGCTCAAGGCGCACCCTGATCCGGCCACCTATGTAGGCAGCGGCAAGGCCGGCGAGCTGGCGCTGGAGGCCCAGGCGCTGGAGGCGGACATTCTGGTCACCGATGACGAGCTGACCGCCATGCAGACCGGCAAGTTAGAAGAGCTGGTGGGCATCCCGGTGGTGGACCGCACCACGCTGATTCTGGATATCTTCGCCCAGAATGCCGTCACCAGCGAGGGCAAGCTGCAGGTGGAGCTGGCGCAGCTCAACTACCGCGCCAGCCGCCTAAAGGGCCAGGGCCTGGTGCTGTCACGCCTGCTGGGCGGCATCGGCGTGCGCGGCCCGGGCGAAAGCAAGCTGGAGATGGACCGCCGCTACATCCGCGAGCGCATCAACCAATTAAAGGGCGAGCTGAAGAAGATGGAGCGCCAGCGCGCCATCCGACGCAAGGGGCGCGAGCGCAACGCCGTGCCCGTGGTGGCGCTGGTTGGGTACACCAACACCGGCAAATCCACCTTACTCAACCGCCTGTCGGGGGCCGATGTGCTGGTCAAAAACCAGCTGTTTGCCACGCTGGATGCCGTCAACCGCAAGGTAGACCTGCCCGATGGCGACAGCTTTGTGCTGGTGGATACAGTGGGCTTTATCAACAAGCTGCCCACCGACCTGATTGAGGCCTTTCACTCCACGCTGGAGGAGGCTGCCCTGGCCGATATGCTGGTCATCGTGTCCGACGCCGCATCGCCCGAACACATGGCGCAGCGCGCCGTGGTGGACGAGGTGCTGGCCAAGCTGGGCGCCCAGCATCAGCCGCGCATCGAGGTGCTCAACAAGTGCGACATCGCGCCGCCGGCCAGCGTGTACTCACTGCCGGGGGCCATCTGCGTGTCGGCCACTACGGGGGAGGGGCTGGACGAGCTGCTGGCCGAGATCGCCCGCCTGTTGCGCGTGCGCGAGCGCCCCTACCAGCTGTTTGTGCCTTTTAAAGATTACAGCCTGCTCAATGACCTGCGCCAGCAGGGCCGCGTGCTGGAGGAGGAGCATCAGGACCAGGGCACGCTGGTTACCGTGATGTTGGAGGCCGCTGCCCTGGGGCGGCTGAGCGCCCGCTATGGCGACCTGGCAAGCCAGCAGCCGGACGCTGCGGACGCATGATTGCCAAGGCTGTCTCGCTGCTGGCGGTATTCCTCAGCCTGTCCCAGGCTGGGCTGAATGCCTATGTGGAGCAGACCAGCCTGGGCGGTATGCTATACTTGGTGAACCGGCGCTATGTGCTAAGCCGGCAGTATGAGCCGCCCGACCTGGTGGCCCCGCGCGTATCGGGCGGGGACAAGGCGGGTACCCTGCTGCGGCAGGAGGCAGCGCTGGCGCTGGAGGAGCTGTTTACCGAGGCGTCGGCCCAGGGCTATGAGTTGGTGGCCAGCAGCGGCTACCGCAGCTACAAAAAGCAGGCCACCATCTGGGATAACAAGGTGAAGCAGGCTGGCCGGCGCAAGGCCGCGCTGTATGTGGCCCCGCCCGGGGCCAGCGAGCACCAGCTGGGCCTGGCGATGGACTTGGCCCGCAAGAGCAACGGCCACCTCAACGCGGCCTTTGGCAAAAGCGAGGAGGGGCGCTGGGTGGCGGACAACGCGCACCGCTTTGGCTACATCGTGCGCTACCGCGAAAAGTGGACCGAGATCACCGGCTATGCCGACGAGCCCTGGCACATCCGCTATGTGGGCAAGGAGCACGCCCAGGCCATCCATGAGCTGGATATCCCGCTGGAAACCTATGTGCAGCAGCTGAGCGCGGCCGCGTTTGGCGAGTACCTATCGGAGGACGGCAGATGAGAAGGACAAGGACCTGGGCCGCTATGCTGGCATTGCTGTGCTGCCTGTCGGCGCTGCCCGGCCTGGCCGAGCCGGTGTGGGATTTTCCGCTGGCGGCCAATGTGGTGGAGGGCAAGGGCGGCTATCTGGTGCTGACCAACCGCGACACTTTGCTGGACAGCGACTACAAGCCCCAGAACCTGACGGCGCTCAGCCTGCGCAGCGTGGGCGGGCAGTTTGAGCTGCGCCGGGAGGCAGCCGAGGCGCTGACCCGGATGTTTGCCGCCGCCGAGGCCGACGGCCATAAGCTGTACGTGAAAAGCGCCTACCGCAGCTGGCAGACGCAGAACTCCATGTACCACAATCGGGTGGAGCGCTATAACAAGGACGACGGCGTGGTGGCCTTCCCCGGTTCCTCCGACCATCAGACCGGGCTGGGCGTGGACATCCTCAACTACGCGTGGACCAAGCGCGAGGGCATGACCCCCGCCTTCGGCGAGACGGCTGAGGCCCGCTGGATGGAGGAAAACTGCGCCCGCTTCGGCTTTATTCTGCGCTACATGCCCGAAAAGCAGGAGATCACCGGCATCATCTACGAGCCGTGGCACTTCCGCTATGTGGGGGACGAGGTGGCCCAGTACATCATGCAAAACCGCCTGTCGCTGGAGGAGTTTGACCAGTCGGTCAAGGCGGCCATCGCGGCTTACGAGGCCGCAGGCGGCAACTACGTGGAGCTTTGCCGCCAGCTCAACGCTCCGCCCGCCCCCAAGCTGCTGGGCGAAAGCGATGAGGAAGGCGACGGCGAGGTATCCCTGTTCTACCCCAGCAACCCCTGAGGAGGAAAGATGCGTTCAACGTTGACCCGGCGGCTGGCCCTGGCATTGGTATGCCTGAGCCTGTTTTCCTTTGCGGAGGAGCCGCCGGAGGATCTGATGCCCGTGGAGACCGCGCCCCCGCTGGCCGAGCCTACCCAGCCGCCCGGCCAATCGATGCTGGATACCGACGGCATCCTGTGCCTGGTGAACCGCGACAGCAAAATCACCAAGAACTATGTGCCCGCAGACCTGCGCATGCCCGAGGTGGCCACCCGCAAAAAGGGCATGGAGGAGCGCATTTTGATGCGCGAGGAGGCAGCCCAGGCGCTGGAAAAGATGTTCCAGGCTGCCAAGCGCGAGGCCAAGTACACCCTGTATGCCGCCAGCGGCTACCGCAGCTACGGCATTCAGCAGATCCTCTTCAACGGCAAGGTGGAGGCGGTGGGCAGCCGCGATGCCGCGCAGAAAACCGTGGCCCCGCCCGGCACCAGCGAGCATCAGCTGGGCCTGGCGATGGATGTGCAGGCCCCCTCGCTGCTCAACCTCAACCGCGCCTTTGGCGACACCGAGGAGGGCAAGTGGGTGGCGGAAAACGCGCACCGCTTTGGCTTTATCATTCGCTACAAGCAGGAGTGGACGGACATCACCGGTTACCTGTACGAGCCGTGGCACATCCGCTATGTGGGCGTGGCCCATGCCCAGGCCATCCACGCGCTGGACGTGCCGATGGAGACCTATATTGCCGCGGTATCCCAGCTGCCCGAATATGTATTGCGCGGCGGCACCGATCTGCTGCTGGCCGGGCTGGCGCGCCAGCTGATGGCCGATGCCCCGGTCCTGCCCGCGGATGACCTGATGACCGCGCAGACCGAACCCGAGCAACAGGCGGCCCTGCGCGCGGCCACGGAGCCTTATTTGCCTGCGGGCGCCAGCTATGAGCAGGTGCTGTGGGCTATTTACCCCACGCCCAAGCCCACCGCCGGCCCCCGCATCGACGCGGATGAGGAGACCTCGCTGTTCTCCTCCAGGCAGGAGCAGGATGTCCTCTCTCCTTGACAAGCTGCGCGCCGCGCAGCCCATCAGGAAGGCGGCAGATGCGCCCGCCCGCCGGGCGGACAGCTGCCTGATCAAGACGGGGGACTACCCCTGCCACGATTTTCCGGCCATGCCGCTCGCGCCCGATACCCTGCGGCTGATGGCCGCCATGGCGGCGGAGCAACACCTGGCGCCCGAGGACCTGCTGTTTCTGGACACCGAAACCACCGGCCTCAAGGGCGGTGCGGGCACGGTGGCCTTTTTGATTGGCCTGGGCCGTTTTGAAGGGGAGCGCTTTGTCGTCACCCAGTACCTGATGCGGGACTATGATGAGGAGCCCTTTGTGCTGGCCCCGGTGCTGGAGGCGCTGGCAGCCTGCAAGGCGGTGGTCACCTTCAACGGCGCCTCCTTTGACATGCCGCTGTTGCAGACGCGGCTGATCATGAACCGGATGCACCAAGGCTACGAGCCGCCGCCCAATATGGACCTGTTGCACGCGGCCCGACGGGTATTCAAGCTGCGGGTCAGGCAGTGCACGCTGTCGCGGCTGGAGGAAGAGGTGTTTGGCCAGCCGCGCGCGGACGACCTGCCCGGCAGCCAGGTGCCCGAGCGCTACTTTGAATACATCCGCACGCGGGAGCTGGCGCTGCTGGATGATATCCTCGACCACAATGCCCAGGATATTCTGTCCATGGCCCGGCTGCTGTATGCCCTGGCCCGCCTGCACGAGCAGCCGCTCACCGCGCAGGATCAGCGGGACCTGTTCAGCCTGGGGCGCGTGTTTGAGCGCCGCGGCGAGCGGGAGCGCGCCGGGCAGTGCTTCCGCGCGTGCAGCGACCACAGCGTGCGCGATATGGCCCAGCTGCGGCTGGCCGGCCTGCTGCGCCGGGACGGCCGCCACGATGAGGCCGCGGGCCTGTATGAGGAGGTGCGCCTGGCCGGCCGGGGCGGGGCCAAGGTGTACATCGAGCTGGCAAAAATATACGAGCACCGCTTCCGCACGCCCGCCCGCGCGCTTGCCATCGTTCGCCAGGGCATGATATATTGTTTGGAGCACCTTGAAACAGGCGGCGCCGACAGCCCGGAATACAGGGACCTGGCGCACCGCGCCAACAGGCTGATCGCCAAAACAGGAGGGAAAACGGATGGGATTACTGGACGGCATGAAGATACGTTCCGCGCTGAGCAAGCACCAGAAGGGGGACGTTGAGGGGGCCAGGCGTGACTATGAGGCGTTGATCGCCCAGGGCATTTTCAGGCCCCTGTTTTTGCTGCCGTATTCGGTGATTCTGCTGCGGGAGGGCGGGGAGGAGAACCTGCAAAAGGTCAAAAACCTGCTGGCCAAGATACAGCGCTCCAAGGAGCTGACGCCCGAAGACCGCTCCCAGCTGCTGATGAACTACGCCGTGGCCGACTGGAAGCTGGGCAACCGCGAGAAGGCCGTCAAGCTGATGGAGTCCTCCCACCGCGAGCGCCCCTGCGGGCTGACATACCAGACGCTGGGCTTCCTGTATGTGGAGATGAATGACGCCGAGCAGGCCATGGCTTACAACACCGAGGCGCTGGACTATGACGACGAGGACAGCGTGTGCCTGGACAACATGGCCCAGACCTACTACCGCGTGCTGGGCGACAAGGAGCAGGCCAAGCCCTACTTTGACAAGGCGCACCGCATCAAGCCCGGCCAGATTGATACGCTGTGGTTCCTCTCCCGCTATGACCTGGAGAAGGGCGACACGCAGGCCGCCATTGACAAGCTGGAGACGGCCTGCGAGGGCAGGTTTTCCCCGCTCAACTATGTGGACAAGGAACAGGTAGAGGCAGAAATCGCTCGTCTGAAGGGCCATGCCTGAGCGGCTGCGCAGCCTGTCCGGGCCCCGGCGTGCGCTATCGGCGCTGCTGGCGGCGCTGGTGGTGCTGACGGTGGCGTTTATCTGGAGCAATTCGCTCAAAGGCCCGGAGGCGTCGCTTAGGCAGAGCGCGGTGGCCGAGCGGCTGGTGAAGCCTTTGATACTGGCCATCCCGATGCCCAGCCTGCATACACCTGAGATGATCAGCCTGCTGACGCGCAAGTTGGGCCACTTTGCGGAATTTTTTCTGCTGGGCGTGCTGCTGATGGCACTGGCTATCGCGCTGCGCCCGGCGCTGGGGCTGCCCGCGTGGGGGCTGTTTTTGTTTGCGGTAGCGGTGGCGGTGGCAGATGAAGGCCTGCAGTTTTTAAGCGACCGCGCGCCGCGCCTGGCCGATGTGCTGCTGGACAGCGTGGGCGCGGGCTGCGGGTTGGTCGTGGCCTGGCTGTTTGGGCGGCTGTGGCGTTCGCGCCTGCGTGCCGCCATGGGGAGGAATGGGCATGTTTGATTATCTGCGTCAGGACCCGCAGGGCTTCCTGATGTTCATGCTGTACCGCGCGCCCGCGGTGCTGCTGGCGCTTACCTTTCACGAGGTAGCGCATGGCTATGTGGCGCTGCGAAGCGGCGACCCCACGGCCCAGATGCTGGGCCGCCTGTCGCTCAACCCCCTCAAGCACCTGGACCCCATCGGCACGCTGAGCATGTTTATCATGGGCTTTGGCTGGGCCAAGCCCGTGCCCGTCAACCCCAACAACTTTCGCCGCGGCAGTCGGGACGACCTGTTGGTCTCCCTGGCCGGGGTGACGACCAACATGATTCTGTTTATCGTCAGCACTTTGCTTGCCATCATCGTGGGGCTGTTCATGTACGAGCCGCAGGCGTTGAAGGCGTTGGGCGGCATGGCCTTCTTTCTGGATTTTGACGCCCAGGGTTTTACCCTGCAGCTGTTTCCGGAATACTCGGGTGTGGTGGCGCCTGTGCTCAAGACCCCGTGGCTGCTGCATGTGCAGCGGTTTTTGCTGCATTTCAGCATGATCAACCTGGGGCTGTGCCTGTTTAACCTGCTGCCCATCCCGCCGCTGGACGGCTTTCACGTGGTCAATGACCTGCTGCTCAAGGGGAGGCTGCAGCTGTCCGGCCAGGTTTTCCGCTTTGCCCAATTGGCGCTGATCGTGCTGATGTTTTCCACCAACATCATGGGCAGAATTGTCAGCGCGGGCATGGACGCCGTGCAGTCGGTGGTGCTGGGCGGCCTGCTCAAAGTATTTGGGGTGTAGCGCATGGCCATCACACTCAAACTGAAGGATTTCAGCGGCCCGCTGGATCTGCTGCTCTACCTGGTAGGCAAGGCCAAGATAGACATCCGGGATATCTTTGTGTCGGAGATT
>Ga0123330_1004026_pt1 | contig 11704 bp, 10 predicted proteins | sample BioC13SIPDNA_2_FD_89704 | JGI IMG/M metagenome (GOLD analysis project Ga0123330, IMG submission 89704) | Anaerobic biogas reactor microbial communites from Washington, USA - Biogas_R2_A C13 SIP DNA | ecosystem: Engineered > Bioreactor > Anaerobic > Unclassified | place: Washington, USA... | reverse complement strand
TGACGGCCGGCAGCTCGGTGGTGCTCGCGCTCGCGCCACTGGCCGAGCAGGACGAGGTCATGCTGGCGAACATCGGCGCCCAGTCCCCGGCGCTGATCTCCCCCGACCTGCCGCTGGTCTACAACTTCATCCCCACCTCCGCCGCCGAGGCGACACGGCTCGCCACCCGGCTGACCGAGGACGAGGGGATCACCAAGGTGGCGGTCCTGTCGGTGGACAACGACTACGGCAAGGACACGGCCGCGGCCTTCGTCGCCGCCTTCGAGGGCGCGGGCGGCACCATCTCGGCGAGCGAGATCCACGAGCTCGGCGGCACCGACATGCGCACCCAGCTGACCAAGATCAAGGCCAGCGACGCCGAGGCGATCGTCTTCGTCTCCAACGTCGGCGAGGTCGGCCACAGCGTGTCCCAGGCCGACGAGCTGGGCATCGACCTGCCGCGCTTCGGCTTCACCTACGCGTTGTCCCCGGACAACTTCGAGATCGCCGGCGACGCGATGGACGGGATGAAGGGCATCGCGGTCTCCTTCATCGGCGACGACCCCGCGGCCACCGCGTGGGCCGAGCGCTACGAGGAGGCCAACGGCACCTGGCCGAACGTCACCGCCGCCGTCTCCTACGACGCGACGATGATCCTGGCCGAGGGCCTGCGCGAGGTCGGCAACGACCGGGCGGCGCTCATCGACTACGTCGCGAACGTCAAGGGCCACGAGGGCGTCCTCGGCACCACCAACATGACGCCCGAGCGTCAGTCCGACTTCCCGCTGAACGAGTTCGAGATCACCGGCGGGGAGATCGGCGTCTGGGAGTGAGGCAGGTTCGCTGACCGGCCGCCGGGAACACCCGCGGTCCGGTGGTGGGCCCCCGACCACCACCGGGCCGTGGGCTCCGCGGCACACGACACTGTGGCGCACGACGACGCACGAGACGAAGGGACGACGGGCAGTTGCTGACTGACCTCCTGCTGACCGGCCTGCTCGACGGGGCCCGGATCGGCGTGGCCGCGCTCGGCTTCGCGCTGATCTTCTACACGACCAAGGAGCTGCACTTCGCCTACGGTGCGATCCTCGCGGCCTGCGGCTACCTGTACTACACCCTCGTCGTCGACCAGGGCCTGCCCGCCCTGGTCGCCGCCCCGCTGGCGCTGGCCTTCGGCGCCCTCGTCGGGGCTCTCATCCAGCGCTTCCTCTACCGCCGGCTCAACGACCACCTCGCGGTGCTGCTCTTCTCCTTCGGGATGGCGATCATCCTGGAGAACGTCCTGCACATCATGTTCGGCCCCACCGACAAGGTGCTGCCCGGCGGCCCGCTGACCACGACCGTGACGCTCGCCGGCACGCCGCTGCGGGTCATCGACCTGGTCACCGTCGGCGTCTTCCTCGTCGTGTGGGCCGCCCTCTGGTACATGCTCGAGCGCCGCCAGATCGGCCTGGCCATCCGCGCCGTCATGCGCGACCCGATCATGAGCGACCTGGTCGGCATCCGCACCGGCCGGATCAAGGTCTTCGCCTACGCCCTCGGCTACGCCATCGGCGCGCTCGCCGGCCTCGTCGCCGTCACCCGCAGCGGGGTCCGCCCCGGCTCCGGCTTCGACCTCATGCTCTTCGCCTTCATCGCGACCCTGCTCGGCGCCGGGAAGCTGACCCACGTGGCGGCGTGGTCGGTCGCGCTCGGCCTGTTCATGGGCCTGGTCGCCTGGCCGTTCCCGACCGAGCTGCAGACCCTCTTCGCCTTCTTCGCGATGCTCGTCTACCTGGTCGTCCGCAGCATCGACCGGCAGAGCCTGCGCCGCGCACGACCCCGGCCCACACGCGGGCGGACGGGGGTCTCGGCATGAACTACCTGCTGACCCTGGTCACCTTCTTCTCCATCGGGATCATCCTGGCGATGTCCCTCAACCTGCTCATGGGCTACACCGGCCAGGTGTCGATGGCCCACGGCGGCTTCATGGGCATCGGCGCCTATACGGCGGCCTGGTTCGCCCTCAACGCCGAGATCAACATGATCTGGGCGATGTTCCTCGCGGCAGCGGCGGCCGCCCTCATCGGCTGGCTCTTCGCGCTGGCCACGGTCCGGATCAGCGGCGACGAGTTCATCCTCGCCTCGTTCGCCCTGCAGATGGTGATCATCGAGGCGATCAGCCGCTGGACGACCGTCACCCGCGGAACCTACGGCCTGTCCGGGGTGCCCAAGCCGGAGATCTTCGGTGAGCCCCTGCGCACCATCCAGCAGTATGCCGTGTTCACCGTGATCGTCATGCTCATCTGCGCGGTGGTCATGATGCGACTGGCCGGCTCGACCTACGGCCTCGTCCTGCGGGGGGTGCGCGAGAGCGTCCCGAGCATGCAGGCGCTGGGCCGCGACACGGTGCGCATCAAGATCCTGGTCATGGTGATCGCCTCGGCCTTCGCCGGCGTCGCCGGCACCCTGCAGGCCTCGATGGTCACCTTCATCCACCCCGACGGCTTCACCATCATGCTCTCGATCATCATCGTGGCCTACCTGCTGGTCGGCGGCCTGGGCAACATGTGGGGCGCGGCGCTCGGCGCCGTCCTGCTCCTGTCGATCCCGGAGATCATCGCCACCAGCGACGTGATCCCCAGCAACCTGCTCGGCCCGATGGAGCGGGTGATCTACGGCGTGATCCTCATGGCCTTCGTCTGGTTCCGCCCCAAGGGGATCATCGCCGAGCGGCCCGTGCTGCACGTCCACCGGATGCTGCGCCGCGGGAAGGTCACCGCGCCAGCCGCCGCAGCCAACGAGTCCGTCGAGCCGACAGGAGCGACCCGATGACCGAGCGCCCCATGCTGGAGGTCGAGCACGCCTCGGTCAGCTTCGGCGGCCTGCGCGCCCTCAAGGACGTCTCGATCCAGGCCCAGGAGGGCCGGGTCACCGCCCTCATCGGTCCCAACGGGGCCGGCAAGAGCACCCTGCTCGGCGCGGTCTCCGGGTTCACCCGCCTCGACGAGGGACGGGTCACCTTCCGCGGCCAGGACATCACCGGGATGCGGCCCCACGAGGGGATCGGCGTCGGCCTGGCCCGCACCTTCCAGGACCTGGAGGTCATGCAGCGCCTCACCGTCGCCGAGAACGTGCTGCTCGGCTTCCCCCACCAGCCCGCCGAGCGCATCTCCCGGCTGCTGTTCACCCCGTGGGTGGCCAACCGCGAGCACCGCCGGAACGTGCAGCGCACCGTGGACCTGCTCCACCACGTCGGGCTGCTCGAGCGGGCGGACACGCTGGCCTCGGACCTGTCCTACGGCGAGCAGAAGCTCCTCGTGGTGGCGCGGCTGCTGGCCACGGGCGCCGACATGTTGATGCTCGACGAACCGGGCGCCGGCCTGCCCGACGTCAACCTGCACCAGATCGGCAGCGTGCTGCGCGAGGCGGTCGCCGACGGCAAGACCGTGCTGCTGGTCGACCACAATATGGACCTGATCATGAACTACGCCGACCACGTCACGGTGCTGCACCACGGGCAGGTGATCGCCTCCGGCACGCCGGCGCAGATCCAGGCGGACCAGAGCGTGATCGACGTGTACTTCTCGCGCAGCCACACCACCGAGGAGGCCACCGATGCGCCTTGAGCTCACCGACGTCCGCTCCGGCTACGGCCGCCGGGAGGTGCTCTTCGGCATCTCGATGGCGGTCGAACCCGGCTCCATCACCGTCATGCTGGGCACCAACGGGGCCGGGAAGTCGACGACCCTGAAGACCATCATGGGCGCGATCAAGCCGACCGCCGGCACGATCACCTACGACGGGCGGGACACCACCCGGGGCGCCGTCGCGGACAACGTCGCCCAGGGGATGGCCGCCGTGCCGGAGGCCGGCGGTGTCTTCCGTGACTTCACCGTGCGGGACAACCTGCTGCTCGGCGCCTTCACCGTCAAGGACGCCGCGGTCCGCGACGAGCGGATGGACTCCGTCTTCACCCTCTTCCCCAAACTGAAGGACCGCCTCACCCAGGCGGCCGGCACCCTGAGCGGGGGCGAGCGGCAGATGCTGGCCATCGGCCGCGCGCTGATGAGCGGTCCCTCCTTCCTCATGCTCGACGAGCCGTTCCTGGGCCTGGCGCCCGTGGTCGTCGACGACGTCGTCGACTCGCTGGCCAGGATCAACCGCGAGTCCGGCGTCACCCTCCTCGTCGTCGAGCAGAGCGTGCGCATCCTGGACATCGCCACCCACGCCTACGTGCTGCGCCTCGGCCGGATCCACATCGACGAGGCCGACCCCCGCTCGCTCATCGACGACAGCGGCCGCCTCGAGGCCTCCTTCATCGGCTGATGAGCGCCCACCCGCACCTGACCGCCCCGCTGACGCTGGGCGATGTCACCCTGCGCAACCGGGCCGTGGTCACCGCGCACGTCACCAACTACGGCAGCCACGAGCACCTGGCGACGCCGCGGACCGCGGCCTACCTGGCCGAGCGGGCGCGAGGCGGGGTGGGCCTCATCGTCTCCGAGTCGCTGGCGGTCCACCCCACGGCCGGGCCCAACACCTTCTTCCTCCAGCTCTGGGACGACAGCGCGATCGAGCCGCTGCGGGCCGTCACGACCGCAGTGCGCGAGCAGGGCGCGGCGATCTTCGCCCAGCTCAACCACGGGGGCCGGGAGCACAACCCGCTGATCACCCGGCGTCCGCTCGTGGCCCCCTCGCCGATCGTCTCCCCGAAGGGCGGGGAGGTCCCGCACGAGCTGACCCTCGAGGAAATAGTCGAGATCGTCCGCTCTTTCGCAGACGCGGCCACCCGGGCGCTGGCGGCCGGCTTCCAGGGGGTCGAGGTCCACGCCGGACACGGCTACCTGCTCCAGCAGTTCCTCTCGCCCTGGAGCAACCACCGCACCGACGCCTACGGCGGCAGCGTCGAGCACCGGATGCGGATGCTGGTCGAGGTCCTGCAGGCGGTGCGGGCCGCGGTCCCGCGGCCCGCCGTGCTGGGGGTCCGGATCAGCGCCGACGAGTTCGCCCCCGGTGGCCTGGGCGTCCCGCAGATGCAGGAGATCGCCGCCCGCATCGTGGACACGGGCCTCATCGACTACCTGTCGGTCAGCCAGGGCAGCTACGCCGACCCCGGCAGCTTCATCCCCGACGCCAGCTTCGGGCACCTGCCCTTCGTGCACCTGACCCGCGCCATCCGCGAGGTCGTCACGACCGTGCCGATCGTCGCGGTCGGGTCGATCGTCACCCCGGACGAGGCCGAGTCGGTGCTCGCCGAGGGCGCGGCCGACCTGGTCGGGATGACCCGGGCGCACATCAGCGACCCGCACCTGATGCGCAAGGTCGTCCAGGAGCGCACCGCCGACATCCGCCAGTGCATCCTGTGCAACCAGGGCTGCTTCGGCCGGCTCCTCAAGGGCATCGACATCAGCTGCGTGCAGAACCCCGCCGTCGGGCGCGAGCGCGACTGGCCGCAGGACCCCGTGCCGGCCACCGAGCACCCCCGGCGCGTCGTGGTCGTCGGCGCCGGGCCCGGTGGCCTCGAGTGCGCCTGGGTGGCCGCGGCCCGCGGCCACGACGTCACGCTCCTGGAGGCCGAGGAGCACCTCGGCGGCACGGTCCGGACGATGGCCGAGCAGGACGAGCACCGGGAGTGGCGTCACGTGGTCTCCTGGCGTGAGCGGATGCTGGCGCAGCACGGCGTGCAGGTCCGCACCGGGGTCACCGCCGACGCGCTCACCATCGAGGCGCTGCGACCGAACACCGTGGTCGTGGCCACCGGAGCGGGTGGCGCCACCCTGACCGCCGCCCTGCGGGAACGGGCCGGTCCCGACCTGCGGGTGCTCACGGTCGGGGACGCCGCCGCCCCGCGCGACGCCTTCGCGGCCCTCACCGACGGGCACCGCGTGGGCCGCGAGCTCTGACCGGACCACCCAGCCCCACGTCATACCCACCCACCCAGCCCCACGTCATACGAACCGACCAGACGCGACCGAAGGATCACGAATGACCTCTCAGGAACTGCTCGCCATCCCGATGCCCACCGGGGGGCGCCTGGACATCTACTCCGGGGTGGCCCGGCTGGCGGGGAAGCTGTGGGCGAGCTGTCACCGCGCGCAGGTGGGGGAGAGCCGGACGGCGGTGCTGATCGTGCACCCCACGTCCAACTTCCTGGGGCACTACGCGCTGGAGCCGCTGGCCGCGCGGGGAGTGACGGCGGTGGGGATGAACACCCGCTACCTGGGCAACGACAGCGCGCTGATCACCGAGAACTGCGTCCTGGACGTCGGCGCCGGGATCCGCTACCTGAAGGACAACGGGTTCGACAAGGTCGTGCTGATGGGCAACTCCGGTGGCGGCGGGCTGGTCTCGCTCTACCAGAGTCAGGCCGAGCGGCCCTCGATCACCGCCACGCCTGCGGGGGACGGCCCGGACCTGACCCAGGCCGACCTGCCCGCCGCGGACGGGGTGATCTGCGCGATGGCGCACCCGGGCCGTGCGTCGGTCTACACCGAGTGGCTGGACCCGGCGATCACCGACGAGGAGCGGCCGTTCGAGCGCGACCCGGAGCTGGACGCCTTCGACCCGCGCAACCCCGCGCCATACTCCCCGGAGTTCATCGAGCGCTACCGGGCCGCGCAGGTGGCCCGCAACGAGCGGATCACGGCGTGGGTGCGGCAGCGGCTGGCCGAGCTGGAGGCCGAGGGCGGTGGCGTGGAGGACCTGCCGTTCACCGTCCACGGCACCTGCGCCGACCTGCGCTTCCTGGACCAGTCGATCGAGCCGTCGGACCGCGAGCCCGGCACCCTGTGGGGCGACCCGTGGGTGGCCAACTTCCTGCCCGCCTCCCTCGGTCACAACACCAGCCTGCGGTCGTGGCTGTCGCAGTGGTCGTTGGAGTCCAACGCCGACGGCCCCTTCCACCTGGGACGGGTCAGCGTGCCGGTGCTCGTGGCCTATGGTTCGGCGGACAACGCCGCCTTCCCGGCCCACGCCAAGGCGCTGTATGACGGGGTGGGCCACGACGACAAGCAGCTCGTCGAGCTCGCCGGGGCCAACCACTACTTCAAGGGCCAGCCCGAGCTCCTGGAGCAGTTCGTCGACACGGTCGTGGACTGGCTGGACGCCCACGGCCTGCGCTGATCCGGCCACCAGGAGAGGAGGAGACATGACCGCACAGCCAGACGGTGACCCGCCGGCAGGTGGCGACCCGCGCGGGGACGGCACCACACGGCATACGGCCGGACCGCTCGCGGGCGTCCGGGTGCTGGAGATGGGCCAGCTCATCGCGGGCCCGTTCGCCGGGCAGCTGCTGGGCGACCTCGGCGCGGACGTGGTGAAGATCGAGGACCCCTCCCGCGGCGACCCGATCCGCACGTGGGGCCGGGAGCTGCCCCAGGGCCAGTCCCTGTGGTGGTCCATTCTGGGGCGCAACAAGCGCTCGGTCACCATCAACCTGCGCTCCGCGGAGGGGCAGGACCTGGTGCGCCGGCTCGCGGCCGAGTCCGACATCCTCGTCGAGAACTTCCGGCCCGGCACGATGGAGCGGTGGGGGCTGGGCTACGACCGGCTCAGCGAGCTCAACCCGGGGCTGGTCATGGTGCGTGTCTCCGGCTTCGGGCAGGACGGGCCGTATGCCGAGCGGCCGGGTTATGGCGCCATCGGCGAGGCGATGGGTGGGTTGCGGTATGTCGTGGGCGACCCGAGCACTCCGCCGTCCCGGACCGGCATCTCCATCGGGGACACCCTGGCGGCGATGTTCGCCACCATCGGTGCCCTGGCCGCCCTGCAGGAGCGGCAGGTGACCGGTCGCGGGCAGGTCGTCGACTCCGCCATCTACGAGGCGGTCCTGGGGGTGATGGAGTCCCTGGTGCCGGAGTGGACCTCCGGCGGGTTCCAGCGCGAGCGGACCGGCGCGATCCTGCCCAAGATCGCGCCCAGCAACGTCTACCCCACCAGCGACGAGGGCTGGATCCTCATCGCCGCCAACCAGGACACGGTCTTCCGCCGGCTGGCCGAGGCGATGGGGCAGCCGGAGCTGGCCGACGACGAGCGCTTCGCCACCCACGTGGCCCGGGGGGAGCACCAGGCCGAGCTGGACGACCTCGTCGCGGCGTTCTCCCGGGGACGTACGCTGGCGCAGATGGAGGGGCTGCTGAACGCGCACGGGGTGCCGAACGGGCGGATCTACCGACCCCGGGACATGGTCGAGGACCCGCACTTCCTCGCCCGGGAGTCGGTCACCACGGTCCCGCACCCGGTGCTGGGCGAGGTGACGATGCAGAACGTCTTCCCGCGGCTGAGCCGGACCAGCGGGGGCGTCCGCTGGCCCGGTCCGCCCCTGGGGGAGCACACCCAGGAGGTGCTGGACCGGATCGGCGTCACCGGCGAGCAGGTGGCCGCACTCCGTGAGGCCGGGGTGGTCTGAGATGAGCGAGGCACCGGAGGACCAGGACGCGCCCGACGCCGCCGAGCGGGCCTACCGCGCCGTGCTGGCGATGATCCTGACCGGGGAGGTGGCCGAGGGCAGTTGGCTGCGGGAGGTGACCCTCGCCGAGCAGATCGGCGTGAGCCGCACCCCGGTGCGCCAGGCCCTCAACCGGCTGGCCGCCGAGGGGGCGGTCGAGCTGCGGCCGCACCGTGGTGCCCAGGTCGTCTCGTTCAGCCCGGAGGAGATGGACTCGCTCTTCGACCTGCGCGCCCGGTTCGAGCCGCTGGCCGCGCAGCTCGCGGTGCCGCGGCTGACCGCGGAGCACCTCGAGGAGCTGGCCGAGCTGGCCGGCCAGATGGAGGCGCTGGTCGAGGCGGGCCGGCCCGACCCAGGGGAGATCGCGCGCCTCAACAACGCCTTCCACGCCGTCTTCATCCGGGAGGCGGGCAACCGGCACCTCACGCTGGCGATCCAGGCGATCAGCCGGCCGGTCTTCGTCGCGCGGACCTTCCAGACCTACAGCCCGCACGCGCTGGAGCGCAGCATGCGGCACCACGCGGAGCTCATCGACGCGGCCCGGCTCGGCGACGGCGCCTGGGCCGAGTCGATCATGCGGGCCCACATCCTGGCCGCCCGGCACGCCCCCGGCGACACCAGGCACACGACGGACACACCACGACAAGGAGAGACATGAAGATCGGCATCATCATCGGATCGGTCCGCGACGGGCGCATCGGGGCGGGCGTGGCCCAGTGGGTCCACGAGCAGGCGCAGGGCCGCGAGGCGACCTATGAGCTGATCGACCTCAAGGAGTTCGACCTGCCGGTGCTCACCACCCACCAGATCCCGTCGACCGCGGGCAAGGACTACTGGGACGAGCGGGTGAATCGGTGGAGCGCCGCGGTCGACGCATGCCAGGGCTACGTCTTCGTCACGCCGGAGTACAACCACGGGCTCCCGGGGGGTCTGAAGAACGCCTTCGACCTGCTCTTCCCCGAGTGGTGGAGCAAGGCGGTGGCCTTCGTCTCCTACGGCGCGGCCTCCGGCTTCCGCGTGGTGGAGCAGTGGCGTCCCGTCGTGGCCAACGCCAACATGTTCGACATCAAGGCCCAGGTGGCGCTGAGCACCATGATCGACTTCACCGACGGCGTGCTCCACCCGGCCGAGCGCCACCCGACCGAGCTCGCGGCCATGTTCGACTCGCTCGAGAAGGCCACGGCCGCGCTGACCAGGATGCGCGGCTGACCCGCGCGGGTTCCGGGAGTCCGGGGTGGACCAGCAGAACCCCTGAGAAAATCCGGGATAGGGCAGCAAAACCCCTGTGAAAAGGCGGGATGAGGCAGCAAAACCCCTGAGAAAATGGGTGACGGCCGGCAGCTCGGGTGAGCTGCCGGCCGTCGGTTTCCCGGGAAGGGGTCAGGGACGGTCAAGGGAGAAGGTGTAGCTCCCCGAACCGCTGTAGGAACGCACCTGCCACGAGTAGTAGCCCGCGGTGCCGGTGTAGCTGATCTGCTCCTCAGAACCCGTGCTCAGGCTCGAGGCGACCCGCACCCACCGGGAGCCGCTCCACTTCTCCAGGTAGAGGTCGAAGTCGGCGTTCGCCGGGCCGGACAGGCAGCCGACGTGGGTGCCGGAGCCGCTGTAGTAGTAGCCGCTGCTGCCGGGGTGGTAGCGGTAGGAGCCGCTGCCGGACAGCGTGCCGGACTCGGTCTCGGGCAGGTCACAGCCCGGCTCGGGGTCGGGATCCGGGTCGGGGTCAGGGTCGGGGTTGGACCCGTCGAAGGTGGTGTGGAGCAGCAGGTTCGGCGAGCCGGAGCCGATGCTGCTCAGCCGGTTGGGGGTCGCGGCACCGACGAGGGCGGCGTTGACCGAGGCGGGGGAGGCGGACGGGTTGTCCTCCAGGTAGAGCGCGGCGGCACCGGCGGCGTGCGGCGAGGCCATCGAGGTGCCACTGATGGTGTTAGTCGCGCTGTTGCTGGTGTGCCACGCCGAGGTGATGCTCGAGCCGGGGGCGAACAGGTCGACGCAGCTGCCGTAGTTGGAGAACGACGAGCGGGCGTCGCTGCTGGTGCTCGACCCGACGGTCAACGCCTCCGCCACCCGGTTGGGCGAGCCGCTGCACGCGTTGGCGTTGGAGTTGCCGGCGGCGACCACGTAGGTCACGCCCGAGTTGATCGAGTTGCGGACGGCCTGGTCGAGCGCGGAGGAGTTGCCGCCGCCCAGGCTCATGTTGGCCACGGCCGGGCCGGACGCGTTCTGGGTGACGTAGTTGATGCCGGCGATCACGCCGGAGTTGGTGCCCGACCCGTTGCAGTCCAGGACGCGGACGGCCACCAGGGCGACGTCCTGCGCCACGCCGTAGCGCTCGCCGCCGACCGTGCCGGCCACGTGGGTGCCGTGGCCGTTGCAGTCCTGCGCCCCGCGCCCGTCGTTGATCGCGGTGTAGCCCTCGGTCGCCCGCCCGGAGAACTCGCTGTGAGTGGTCCGGATGCCGGTGTCGATGACGTATGCCGTGACCCCCTCACCGCTGGCCGCGTAGGTGTAGGTGCTGTTCAGCGGGCGGTCCCGCTGGTCCACGCGGTCCAGCCCCCAGGTCGCGTTGGTCTCGGTGCCCGAGGCGGCGAGCGAGACGGTCATGTCCTGCTCGACGTAGGCCACGTGCGGGTTGTTGCGGATCCCGGCGAGGGCACGGTCCGAGGCCTGGACGGTGAAGCCGGTCAGCGCCGCGTCGTAGGTCTGCAGCACCCGGCTGCCGTTGGAGGAGGCAGCGGTCCGCGCCGAGTTCACGGTCCGGTCCGGGGTGTCCTTGTCGAAGACGACGATGTAGCGGCCCGGTATGGGGTCCCCGCCCTGAGGCACCACGAGGGGCGCGGGATCGGTCCGGGTCGCGGTGAGGCTCGGGGCCTCGTCACGGTCGGGTGGGGCGCCCCGGTCCGTGGCGGCGGCATGCACCGCCCCGACCGGCGTCAGGGCGACCAGCGCCCCGACAGCGAGCGCACCGGCACGTCGCATCAATGCTGTGGACATCGGATTCCTTTCCTCTCCGCCTCGGGTGTTTGAAGCGGTGCCGATCACCCTGCGACGATTAACCCGCGCGGACAAGGTTTAACAATTAGAAAGAGCCGCTGAATAGCGCCGGTCGGCATCGTCCGGCCATTCCCATCGGGCCCCGACAACGCCCGGTCGGCCGTCCAACTCCACCAGGAGCAGGCTGTGGTCGGGGCGCAGGTCCAACGGCTCGGCGGTGGACTGACCGTCGACCGGCCGGCTGTAGCGCTCGCAGGAGAGGGGCAGGGCACCCGGGTCGAAGACAACCTCCAGGACGTACTGGCG
>Ga0123330_1004017_pt1 | contig 11715 bp, 10 predicted proteins | sample BioC13SIPDNA_2_FD_89704 | JGI IMG/M metagenome (GOLD analysis project Ga0123330, IMG submission 89704) | Anaerobic biogas reactor microbial communites from Washington, USA - Biogas_R2_A C13 SIP DNA | ecosystem: Engineered > Bioreactor > Anaerobic > Unclassified | place: Washington, USA... | reverse complement strand
TCTCCCTTCGGTACGACCGACTCGGTCCCGGCGTACATAGCCGGCGCACCGAGGGTGCTGGCGCCGCTCAGGATCTCCCTTGTCGCCCCGTTCATACGACTGAGTGACCACAGACCCAGGAGGATCGCCGTGAGCCAAACCCATCGCTGGCACTTCCCCCTGCCCCGCACCCACACCGGAGTCTTGCAGGGCAACGGTACCATGGGCGTCATGATCTGGGGCGAGGCCAACGTTCTTCGCCTCACCATCGGCCGCGCCGATTTCTGGGACCACCGGGGCGGCATGCCCTGGCGAGAGGGCATGTCCTATCAGGCCATCCGCGCCCTGCTGGAGGCTGGTGACGAAGCGGGGCTGCGCCGCCTGTTCGAGCGTACGGATCCGCGTCCGGGGGAGCCGGCTCGACCGAGCGTCCTTCCGCTCGGTCGGCTGGAGCTGGTCCTCACCGACGAGCTTACCCTTAGCCAGGCCACCCTTAACCTCGATACTGGACAGGTGATCGTAGAGGCTCGAGGCCCGCGCGGCCCTGTCACGGTCGCCTTGATCGATCTGTCCATGCAGCAGCCCGTGCTGCAGCTGAGCCTGTCCACCGCCGACAACCTCAGCGCCATCCGGCTCGTGCCGGCATGGGCGCTCGTGAGCGCTCACTTGGAGCCCATCTCCTTCCACCCTCCACAGGTGTTCCACGACGATGACCTTGCCGGTTGGGTTCAGGAGCGCCCCGCCGATCCGCCGCTCTGCCTCGGTTACCACCTGCTCGGCTCCGATCTGTGGCTGGCCACCGCCTACGGTCCCGACGCCGAGGCCTCCCGCGCCGGTGCCCGGGCGCTCATCGGCGAGGCGGCGCGAAACGGTCCCACCCACCTCCGCCGTGCGAATGCCGCCTGGTGGGCCGACTACTGGCGACACGTGCCGGTGCTCGACCTGCCCGACGACTCACTGGACTTCCTGTACCACTACGGCATGTACAAGTTCGCCGGGCTCACCAATCCCGCCGGCGTCCCCGCCACCCTCCAGGGCCCTTGGATCGAGGAGTACCAGATGCCGCCCTGGTCCTCCGACTACCACTTCAACATCAACGTGCAGATGTGCCACTGGCCCGCCTACCGCGGCAACCGGCTCGATCACCTGCGGCCCATATTCGACCTCGTCATGTCCTGGTGGGACACACTGCGCGAGAACGCCCGCATCTTCCTCGGCATTGAGGACGGCCTCATGCTACCTCACGCCGTTGACGACCGCGGCACCTGCATGGGCGGCTTCTGGACCGGTTCGGTGGACCACGGCTGCACCGCTTGGATGGCGGACATGATGTGCCAGTACTGGCGCTACAGCGGCGACAACGACTTCCTCCGCGACACCGCCTACCCCTTCATGGTGGGCGCCATGCGCGTCTACGAGGAAATGCTCGAGGAGAAGGATGGCGTCTTATCCCTGCCAGTGGGCGTCTCACCCGAGTTCGGCGGCGCCGGCATGGGCGCCTGGGGGCGCAACGCCAGCTTCCAGCTCGCCTGCATCCACCGCCTCTGCCGGGACCTCCTGGACGCCTCCGCCACTCTGGGAGTGGAGCCGAGGCCCATCTGGCTTCGCATAGCACGTGATCTACCTCGCGCCAGCCTCTATGGGGACTCGGGCCGAGAGCAGATCGCCCTCTGGGACGGGCTGCCGCTTCCTGAGAGCCACCGCCACCACTCCCACCTGGCGGGCGTCTACCCGTTCGACACCCTGGACCTGCACGACCCCCAGTGGCGTGGGATAGTGGAGCGCAGCCTCGCTACCTGGGTGCGCGAGGGCATGGGAATGTGGTCGGGGTGGGCCATGCCCTGGGCGGCAGTCCTCCACTCCCGTCTGGGCAACGCCGACATGGCTGTGCTTGCCCTCCACATCTGGGAGCGGGTCTTCACCAACGAAGGGCACGGCACCCTGCACGACCCGGCTTGGCCCGGGTTCACCCTCATCGGTAGCCGGCCCACCGCCCCCAAGGACGTGCGCGGCGAGATCATGCAGATGGACGCCGGCATGGGCGTGACCGCCGCCATCATGGAGCTCCTCCTCCACACCCGCACCGGTGTCAACCATCTCTTCGGCGGAGCGCCCTCAAGCTGGCGGCAAGTGTCCTTCAGTGGTATGCGAACTGAGGGGGCCTTCTTGGTGAGCGCCGCCCGCGTCGAGGGCGCGGTCACCGAGGTCACCGTCCTGGCCGAGCGGAGTGGCTGCTTCCGCTTGGCCAACCCTTGGCCCGGTGACGCTCACGTGAGCGCTGCCGACGGTTCCGCCACGACCGTGAGCGGAGACGTTCTGGAAGTCACACTGGCGCCCGGTGTTGCGGCGGTGCTGCGTCCCGCCGAGCCAGAGACGCTCTGATCGCGTAGTAATGACAGCGGACCGGAAGGTCTGCGAAGAGGAGTGTAACCATGAGCGCCGAGACCGAATTCCGCTACAATCGCCTGACCTGGGAGGAGATGAACGACGCCATCGCCATGCAGAAGGTCGTCATCCTCCCCACCGGCTCCACCGAGCAGCACGCTCCCCACATGCCCCTCGACGTCGACTCCTTCCTCACCGAGGCCGTCTGCCTGGAGGTCGGCAAACGCGCCGCCGACCGGGTACTGGTGCTGCCCATCGTGCCCTACGGGCTCAACCTGCATCACATAGACTTCCCCGGCACCATCCACATTGAGCCGGAGACGTTCATCGCCTTCTGCCTGAACATCACCAAGAGCGTCGCCTACCACGGATTCAAGAAGATGCTGGTCGTGAACGGGCACGGCTCCAACTCCACCCTGGTGGACCTGGTGGCCCGCAAGACTACGCTGGAGACGCAGTCGCTCTGCGCTGCCCTCAACTACTTCAGCCTCGCCATGGACGCCTTCCGCGAGATCCAGGAGACGCCCGTCGTCGCCCACGCGGATGAGTTCGAGACCTCGCTCTACCTGCACCTGGCCCCCGAGCGGGTCCGTATGGACCGCGCGGTGGCCGGCAACGACGTGGTGGGCAAGTACCTGAGCTCCGATAGCACCACGCCCTACGTCCGCTTCTCCGACTACTGGGGCCGCTGGACCACTAAGGGCGTGCATGGCGACCCCACTGCCGCTACGGCCGAGAAGGGCGCCGTCATCTTCGAGGCAGCCGTCAGCCGCATGGTCGAGTTGGTGGACGAGTGGCGCGACTGGCCCCTGCCCGACCGCTCCGATCAGCATCGTGGCCCCGTTCAGTCCGACATTCGCTGGTAGACGAGGAGGGCCCCCGTGAAGATAGCCGACATCCGTGCTTACGGGCTCCGCGGCAGCACCCCTGAGGGCGGCTGGACGGTGGAGCCCCGCCCCGAGGACTGCCTCCACACCCTGGTCCTCGTCCGCACCGACGAGGGCGTCACCGGCGTGGGCAGCGTCTTCAGCAACGACGGTCTCGTGCGCGCCGCGCTGGACGTGCTCGAACCTCTCTACCGCGGCGAAAACGCCCTTGAGCCGGAGCGGGTGAGCGAGAAGCTGCACCAGAACACCTTCTGGCTCGGGCGCGGCGGCTCCATCACCCACGCCATCAGCGGCGTTGACATCGCTCTCTGGGACATCCTCGGCCAAGTGACCGGCCAGCCGGTGGGGCGGCTGCTGGGAGGCCGCTATCGCGATCGCGTTCGTCCCTACGCCTCCATCCTCATGGAGCAGCCCGAGCCCCTCGCCGCCCGCCTTGAGGCGCTCCATGCACAGGGCTGGCGCGCCTTCAAGATCGGCTGGGGGCCCTTCGGCCGCTTCAGCGCCAGCCTGGATGAGGCCATCGTGGCGGCTGCCCGTCGCGCCGTGGGCGACGACGCCCTCCTCATGGTGGATGCCGGCGGCAGCGACGCCTACTGGCCCAACGGCTACAAGTGGGCCCTCCGGGCGGCGCACATGCTCGCCGACCACGACGTCTACTGGTTCGAGGAGGCCCTCCGCCCCGATGACCTGGAGGACTACGTCCTGCTGCGGCGCAACGCCCCCCTGCCCATCAGCGGCGGCGAGGTCCTGACGCGACGCCAGGCCTTCCGCCCCTGGCTGGAAGCGGGCGCGCTGGACATCGTCCAGCCGGACGTCACCAAGGTGGGCGGCATCAGCGAGGAGCGGCGCATCGCCTGGATGGCACAGGAGCACGGCGTCCGCTTCATCCCCCATGGCTGGAACACCGCCGTCGGCCTGGCCGCCGACCTGCAGCTCGCGTCAGCCTTCCCGGGCACGGACCTGGTGGAGTACCTCTCCGGCTCCCCCTACATTGACGAGATCGTAGCCGGCGGCTGGCGCCTCGATGAGGAGGGCATGCTGGCGATACCGGCCCGCCCCGGCCTCGGGCTGGACCTGGACTGGGATCGGGTGTCCCACTACGCGGGGGAGAGGGTCCGGCACCTCTGACCGCTGGATAGCTCACCCGCCTCTTTCCAACCTGCATGGTACAACATGGCCGTAGCGTCACAGAAAGGGAGCGTACCAGATGACGGAAGCAGCCGTGCGGGAGCAGTTCATTGAGGATGATGAAGTCAACCCGCTCGCCGTAGTGCTATCACCGCAGACGTACAGGATGCTGCCCGAGGCTCTCGAGGAACTTGAGTCCATCCGTGCCTACGACGAGGCCGTGTCGGCTCACGACGAGGCGATCCCCTTCGAACAGGCTCTCGCAGAGATACGATCGAATCGTAAGTAGTGTATACCGCCCGGATCCTTCGCCGAGCACAGAAGGAACTGGCCGCGCTCCCCGACGAGACGCTTGAGCGCCTTGCAGACGCAATCCGTGGGCTTGGGCAAGACCCCAGGCCCGCAGGCTGCCGAAAGCTCTCCGGCCGGGGCGGATGGCGGATTCGCGCAGGCGATTACCGAGTCATCTTCGAGATAGACGACAGCTCCCAGACAGTTACCGTAATGCATGTGGGCCATAGACGGTCTGTCTGCCGGTAACGGTAGCCGCGCAGCCCCCTCACAGCGCCAGTGCCCGCGGCACGTCACCGCCCAGCGTCTCCGCCGAGCGTATCTGGAGTGACCGATCCGCCAGCGGCAAGCCCACCCGCACACCGCCGCGCCGGTGCGACTCCCGCATAGCGAGGGCGATCTCCAGCACCGCCCGCCCGTCCGTCCCCGCGCACTTAGGCTCCCCACCCGACTGCAGACACGAGATTATGTCGAGCACTGCCCGCACGCCCGGGCTCTGCAAGCGCTCCGGCCGGGGGAACATCCGCCGCGCGGCCGGCTCTGTCTGCCACCAATGGAACTCGCGACCATTCGCTACCGAGCGGACCCGGCCCCGCTCGCCGATAACCTCGAACTCCCAGGAGGCGCCGCCGGTGGGCATCATCCGCACGTAGGCGCGAACGCCGTTGTCGAAAGCGAGGTAGCCGTTCCCCTGGAGGTCGTCGTCAGTAGCTGCCTTGGCGTCGCTCTCCATCTCGCCCAACACCCAGGTCACCTCGCCGCCGGCTAGGTAGCGCACCAAGTCGAGCAGATGGCTGCCGTTGTGCGAGATGCCCGCCTGCCCGTACCCGGTCACTTGCTGCACCTTGCCCAGTTCGCCCGCGTCAACCAGGGCACGGACCTGGTTCCAGTTTGCGTCCCAGTGCCGGCTGCAGTTGATGGCCAGCTTCACTCCCCGCCGCCGGCAGGCTTCCACCATGGCGTCCGCCTCCGCCAGGCTGAAGGCGATGGGCTTCTCCGCCCAGATCGCGCTCACACCTGCCTCGGCGCAGTCCGTCACGATGGCCGGCCGCGGCTTGGCCGAGGTGCACACGCTCACGATGTCCGGGCGCTCACGCTCCAGCATCTCGCGGTAGTCGGCGTACAGCCGCTCCACCCCCCAGCGCGTCCCGAAGGCGTCACGCTGCTCTTCGTACGGGTCAGCGCCCGCCACGACGGCCACCGCGGGCACATCTCGGTAGAAGGCCATGTGGGAGTAGGGGAGCATCGTGCCGGAGCCCGGACGGATCTCGTCGTCAATGGTGGAGGCGATGCGCCCCAGGCCGATGATGGCCGTGCGATACTCAGTCCGTGCCATGGTCTCCTCTCCGCTAACCCCTGCGGTGCGCGAGGCTCAGTCGTGGGTCGACTGTCTGCCCTGCCTTAGCCTCAGAATAGCCACGACGTAGGCGACAAGCGCCAGGCCCAAGAAGAACCCGGACCCGAAGTCCGAGGCATTGCCCAGCCATCCAGCCCGGCCGACCACAATCGACAGCGCCGTGAGCAGCACCGCCGCTGCCAAGGCCGAGCGCCCATCACCAAGTCCGTTCCGAATCACATCGCCCTACCTTCCGGGGTCTCTCCCTCAGCGTCTGCCTCGTAGGTGATGACGCCGCGGCAGACGGTCAGCACCGCCCGCAGGTGATGCCGGCCGGCGTACGGCTTTCCCGCCACGTCGTAGTAGGTGAACTCGCCCTCGGTCACATCCAGCACGGTGACGTCGGCCGCGCCGCCCACAACCAATGTGCCCAGATCCGGGCGTCGGAGCGCCGCCGCCGAGTTGGCGGTGGACCAGCGCACCACCTCCTCCAGCGACGCCCCCAGCGCCATCATCTTGGCCATGCAGTCCGGCATGTTCACGTCCGGCAGCTTCACGCTGCCTTCGTGCAGGTCGGTGGAGACGGTGTCCGGCCGGAAGCCCAGGTCGAAGGCCGGTCGCGCCACCTCCCAGGCGAAGCTGCCGGCGCCGTGGCCGAGGTCGAAGAGGACGCCACGATCGCGCGCCGCCAGCGCCCCCTCCCGGACGACGGTGTTGCCGTCGCGCAGCAGCCCACCGTGGAAGCCCTTGTACATGTGGGTTGAGATGTCGCCCGGCCGCAGCAGCGGGAACACCTGCTCCACGCTGGGGGGTGGGTAGTACATGTCCACCATCAGGGGTAGGCCGGTCACGTCGGCCACATCACGCGCCAGGTGCACCGGGAAGACGGACTGGTCCCCCACGCCCATCTTGTTGGCGCGCACCTTGATGCCGCCGATCAGGTCGCGGTTGGCCTCCACGCACCGCACCGCCTTCTCCACATCCACCAGTTCCAGGTTCCGGCATTCCAGGTCCGTGGCCAGGCCGATGCTGCTCACGTGCAGGAAGGGCAGCACCCGCGTCCTGGAGCGTTCCACCACGAAGTGCCGCAGGCCGGCGAAGGTGTTGGCGCCCGCCGAACCGGCGTCCACCACGGTGGTCACCCCGGTGGGGCCGCAGACTGCGTCGGGCTCGATGCCCAGGTAGGTCGCGCCATAGTAGAGGTGCGCGTGCAGGTCTATGAGGCCGGGTGTGACCAGCCGGCCCGTCGCGTCCACCACCCTGGTGCCCGAGCCGGGCGCGATAGATGCCTCCACCGCCTCCACCTTACCGGCAGCGATGGCCACATCGCGTATGCCGTCGATCCCCTGGGCAGGATCGAGGACCCGTCCCCCTCTGATGATCAGGTCGTACCGTCTCCCCTCGAGCCCCATTCTCTCTCCTTAGTACCTCCACTTCCACTGCCTGCCATTCTAGGGCCGATCAGCCCCGTCGCCCAGGCCGGCGGCGGAGTCGTTAATTGACATCCCTAACCTTCCGTTGGTATCGTCAGTCATTAGTCGAACCGGGTGTTCCCACTCGTTAGCTTCCCACCGTAGAGGCTTGAGAGGCAATGGACAACAAGAAGAAGTACGTGGCCGTCGGACTGCTGGCGCTGGCAGCGGTGGCGGTCCTTGTGCTCAACAGCACGGCTTCCAGCGCCCGCTATTACATGACCATAGATGAACTGCGCGCCCTGGGGCCGGCAGCATCCACGCGCAGCGTCACCGTCTCCGGCGCCGTCCTCGGCGACACGATCGCGTACGATGCCACCGTCCCTGAGGTGCGCTTCACCATCGCCCAAGTCCCGGGTGACCCCGACGAGGTGAAAGCGGCCGGCGGCCTCACCGCCGTGCTCGACGCCGCCGTTGCCGACCCCACCCTGCCCCGCCTCGAGGTGGTCTACGGCGACGTCAAGCCAGACTCGCTCGCCCACCGCACCCAGGCCATCGTCCGCGGGCAACTAGGTCCCGACGGGGTCTTCGTCGCCGACGAGGTCCTGCTCCGCTGCCCCACCCGCTACCAAGAGGACGTCCCCGACCAGGCCGGCAGCCTGTGATCGCAGCGCAAGTCGGCTGGCTGGCCTCGGTTCTGGCTCTGATCTCCACCGCCTACGGCGCCGTTGCGCTGGGCCGTGGATCATCACGGCGGGAGGCCCTCTGGCTTGGGAGCGGTCGCAACGCCCTCATAGCCGCCAGCACCCTGCTCGGGCTGGCTCTGCTTCTGCTCACCTACGCCTTCCTGGGCAACGAGTTCCAGGTCAAGTACGTCGCCGCGCACTCCAGCCTGGAGCTGCCCCTCTACCTTAAGCTGACGGCCGTCTGGGCCGGCCAAGAGGGGTCGCTGCTCGTCTGGTCCTTCCTCCAGGCGCTCCTCGCTGCCCTGGTGGTGCGTCCCCTGCCCGACCGTGCCGGCCCGCTGGCCGGTTGGGGCGGCGTCTTCCTGGCGGTGATCGCCGCCTTCTTCATCGGCATCACCGTCTTCCTCTCCAACCCCTTTGCCCTGTCCAGCCTGGTGCCCGGCAACGGCGCCGGCATGAGCCCGCTCCTCCGTCACCCGGGGATGATCTTCCACCCGCCCGCCCTCTACGTGGGCTACGTTGCTCTGGCCGTTCCGTTTGCCTTCGCCCTGGCCGCGCTTATCACCGGGCGCTGGTCGGACTGGCCCCAGGCCGCCCGCCGCTGGCTGGTGGTGGCCTGGTTGTTCCTCGGTGTGGGCATCTTCCTCGGGGCCCGCTGGGCCTACGACGTGCTCGGCTGGGGCGGATACTGGGGCTGGGACCCGGTCGAGAATGCCGCCCTTATGCCCTGGCTGGTGTCCACCGCCCTGCTCCACAGCCTTGCCATCCAGCAGGAGCGTGGCAGCTTCCGCGTCTGGAATCTGGTGCTGGCGGTGCTATCGTTCCTGTTCGTGCTCTTCGGCACCTTCGCCACCCGCAGCGGCCTCATCGAGTCCGTCCACGCCTTCGCCCGCTCCAACTTGGGCTACTACTTCCTTGGCTTCATGGTCGTGGTCGTCGTCGTCTCGACCTACCTGGGCCGGCGGCACCGGGACCAGCTTCGCTCCTCCGCCGCACCGGCGGCGTCCATGTTTTCCCGCGAGGGCATGTTCTTCCTCACCCTTGTGGTGCTGAGCGCCATCACCCTGTCTGTGTTCGTGGGCAGCATTCTGCCCACGCTCACCCAAGCGCTCACCGGCAACCGCATGGAAGCCGGTCCAGAGTGGTTCGATCAAGTCACCGGGCCGCAATTTGGCGTGTTGGTGCTGCTGCTGGGCGTCTGCCCCCTCGCCGGCTACTCCGCCGACGCGCTGCGCCGTCTCGGCCGCCGCCTGGTGATCCCGCTGATCGGTGCGGCGGTTCTCCTGGCCGTGTCCGCCCTCCTGGGCTACCACAGCCTTGGCTCGCTCATCGGCTTCGGTCTGGTGGGGCTGGCTGCCGCCACCACCTTGGGCGAGTTCTGGTCCGTGCTGGCACGACGCGCCGCTGGCGAATCCGCCTTAGTGGCCTTCAGCCGCGCCCTCAACCGTAACCGGCGCCGCTATGGCGGCTACCTGGTGCACTTGGGCATCATCCTCATGGCCGTGGGCATCATCGGCACCCGCATGCACTCCAGCGAGGGACAGCTCTCCTTGCGGTCGGGCGAACCCCGCACCTTCGGCGAGTACACCTTCGTCTATGAGTCGGCCGCCCAGGAACGGCGCGTCGACCACCTGGCCGTGAGCGCTGACTTCGACGTCTACCGCAACGGCGCTTACCTGACCACCCTGCAGCCGCAGTTGCACGACTACCCGGCCGCCGAGCAGACGGTGGCCGTTCCCGCCCTCAAGGTCGGCCTGCAAGAGGACCTGTACCTCGTCCTGGGTGGCGTCACCAACGACGGCTCCGGCGCCACCATCCGGGTGGTGGTGGACCCACTCATCAACTTCCTCTGGCTTGGCGGCCTGGTCTTCATCGCCGGCGGTGTCGTCAGCCTCTGGCCCAGTGCCGCCAAGGCGGTAGGGCCCGTCGCTCAGCAGCGCCAGACTCTGATAAGCTGGGCCTCGCTGCTCCTGGGGCTGGCGGCTTTCGCCCTGGCCGCCTACGCCATGTGGGGTGGCAATAAGGGAGTGATCGGCCGCCCCACCGGCCGTCCCTTGGTGGGAGAGGCTGCCCCCGGCTTCTACGTGACGACCCTGGACGGCAGCCAGCTGAGCCTGGCCGACCTCAAGGGACAGGTGGCACTGGTGAACTTCTGGGCCGGCTGGTGCCAACCGTGCGAGGAGGAGCTTCCGGCTCTGCAGGCCGCCTGGGAGGAGTTCGGCCCCCGGGGCGTTGGCTTCGTCGGCCTCGCCCACCAGGAAACCGCCGCCTCCGTGACGGCAACCGCACAGGAGTACGGGCTCACCTTCCCCCTGGCCCTGGACGCGGGAGACGCCGTCGCCGCCTCCTACGGCATCACCGGCATACCGGAGACGTTCGTGCTCGACCGCGACGGGCGCGTGGCCTACGTACACATCGGGCCGGTGACTCAGGCTCAGTTGACCGAGGAACTCAGCACTCTGCTGGCTCAGGAGGTGGTCCGATGACCGGCGCATCGCTTCTCATCGGTGCCGCCCTGGCCGTGGCGACAGCCGCCTACCTCGCCCGGCCCTTCCGCGCTGCCCGCCGCGAGGATCCCGGCCGCAGCATCGAGCGCTGGGTGACGGCTGCACGCGTACCCCAGGGGCTCGAGTCCGCACCGGCGGTCGCCTCTGCCGCCGAGGCTCGCTTCTGCCGTGAGTGTGGCCGCGCCCTGACGCCGGACAGCCGCTTCTGCGCCGGCTGCGGCACGCCCGTGGAGGGCCAGCGTTGATGATGCGGTTCATCGTACTCCTGGTCTCCCTGCCCTTCCTGATCCTGGGTCAGAGCGTCATGAGCGAACCCACCGTCTCCGCGCAGCAAGCGGAGACGATCCCGGCCGCCATCACCACTGACCAGCTCCACTTCTTCCTCGTGCCCATTGGCGACCACATGCGCGTGGGCGAGTACCACGTACTGAGCAACAGCGGCGAGTCGGCCTATGAGGGCGTGGAGACGGCCGCCGGGCGGCGCGTGGTTGGGTTCAGCCTGCCGGAGGGCGCCGCCAACCTCCAGTTCGACGGCCTCGGACTGGGCGAGAGATTCATGGAGGAGGAGGGCGGTTTCGCCCTCACCGAGCCCATACCACCGGGCAAGAACACTCAGGTAATCAACTTCTCCTACGACCTTCCGGGCGGCGAGGGGCTAACCCTCACCCGAAGCAGCGAGACGGCGGTGGCCTCGGTGATGGCCATGGTTTCCTCCAGCGGCCTCGGCCTGGAGAGCAACGTCCTGATCCCGCAGGGCACAGTCGAAACCGAAATGGGGTTGGCATCACTGTACGTCGGTCCGGCGATGGAGCCTGGTCAGATCGTTTCCCTCACGCTGGTGCCCGCCGAGATCGCGCCCGTTGCCGCCGCCACGCCGGCGCCCGTTGCCCGCGCTGCCCCCACCGGCACCGGGACCGGAGCCTGGATCCTGGGCGCGTTGGCCCTGGCGGCTGCCCTCGCCTTCGCCTACTACCAGTGGCGGCCGGGCACACCGCAGGCGCTGCCGGACTGGGCGCGAGCCGAGGTCCAGGAGATCGCGCGGCTCGACCAGGCCTACGAAGAGGGCAAGGTAACGCCCGAGAGCTACGCCGAGCGGCGCGCCGC
>Ga0123330_1004015_pt1 | contig 11717 bp, 10 predicted proteins | sample BioC13SIPDNA_2_FD_89704 | JGI IMG/M metagenome (GOLD analysis project Ga0123330, IMG submission 89704) | Anaerobic biogas reactor microbial communites from Washington, USA - Biogas_R2_A C13 SIP DNA | ecosystem: Engineered > Bioreactor > Anaerobic > Unclassified | place: Washington, USA... | reverse complement strand
CGCTTGACACCGATGGCAAAGCGGACGCAGTCGTCTTGATGACCAATCCGGGCAACTGCGAACGGTTTGCCATCTCGTTAAAAATCAACAGGAAAACCCTCGACGAGTGCAAACTGAATGCCCGGGATTACCCCTGGCTTATAAAAATGTTCAATTATGTCACCGACGTCAGGGTTTCACGGTTTACCTGCAACAGCCTGATGCGGTCAGCCCGCCGGGAGATAGGAAACGGCGCCGAAAAACAAGAAAGTTTCTACCTGAACAAAAGCAAAGACTATGACAAAGACGACGACAAAGGCCTGTCTTTGACCTACAGCGTCTATTATAAAACGGATATCAATCCGGCTGTTTATGAGGAGACACTGTCTCTAACGGGGTATCTGTCACCGTAGTTTTACGGATTTAAACATGCGGGAGGATGTAATTTTGGGCGAGAGGCTCAAGCGGGCGGTCGGCGTCGAGGGCAATTTTAAAGAAGCGATTCTGCCGATGATCGGCTACAATTCCGCGAGCATATTGTTCGGCGGGGCGGGCTACATCATCAGCCTTTCTTTTTTGTCTTTCCTGACCGAAGTCGAAGGTCTGCAGCCAAAACAGGCCGGCCTTGTCATTTTGTTCGCCCAGATTTGGGACGGCGTCAATGACCCCATTATGGGCATCATCACCGACCGGACGCGCTCGCGCTACGGCAAGCACAGGCGCTATTTTCTGTGGGGTATCGTTCCCGTCGCCATATCGTATTTCATGCTGTGGAACTCATTCGGCATTTCGGGCGCCGGCAACCCCACCCGCACCATGGTGTATTACATTGTTACCTACTTGCTTTTCAACACCGCCTCGACCATCGTCGCCGTTCCCCACACGGCCATGCTGCCCGAACTCGCGCCGAAGTATTTTTTGAGGACGCAGTACAAGTCCGTCGAATATATCATGAACTCCGTCGGCATGATTTCCTCGTTTCTGCTGGTGTCGCTTACCTTCGGCTTCACGAATATGGAAAATTTCAATCCGGCTCTGCGTCAGCGTTTTATGGTTATCGGTTTGATTTTGTGCCTTTGGTTCTCCCTGCCGCTGATCTTCACGTTCAAGTATACCGCCGAGCCGTCCTCGCTTGACCTGAAACTGCCGCCGCTCGACGTGCGGTTCGTCATTGATGAATATCTGCAGGTTTTCCGCAACAAGGCCTTCCGCCGGTATTTTTATTTGAGCCTGTTTTACATGATGTGCCGGGGATTCTATTCGAGCTCAAGCCAGTATTTTTACCGCTATGTGGCGCAAAAGTTCAACTATTATAACGTCATCAACTCCGTCGCGGGTGTGGCGGAAGCGTCGGGCTTTCCGTTGAATTTCTGGCTGACTAAAAAATACGGCAAGCAATTCTGCGGCAAACTGCTCGCGCCCGTTATGCTCGCGGGCATTCTCGCGAATTTGCTGATTAAGCCGTCAACTCCTCTGGCCATGATCTTCATCGCCGTCATTCTGTATTTCTTCGGTTACTCGGGCGTCGGCTTTGTCGGCACCAACACGCAGCCGGATGTCACGGACGTCGACGAAATGATTACCGGGCGCCGGCGCGAAGGCGTCATCGCGACCTTCAGCGCGCTGATTAAAAACACCGTCAGTGGCTTGATGAACGCCGCGACGGGGCTCATACTCAGCGATTTCGGGTTCGTCACCGGCAAAGGCACCGTCACGCAAACCGCGCGGGGCCTGTTCGGGTTGAAGATCACCTTCGTGTTTTTACCTGTCCTCTTCCTGGTGCTGACGGTTTTCTCGATTTACCACTACCGAATGACGAAGCAGGACCATGAGATGATCAAAGCCGCCATCGCCGAAAAGAAAGAGAAGGGCTATGTCACGCTGACGGATGAGCAGAAACAGCGCTGTGAGGAAATTGCCGGCCACCCGTTTGAGGATATGTGGATCGGGAAACAAAACGAAAAAGAAATGAACGCTGTGAATATATTGATGGATTAGGAGGCAACACGGCATGGCTAACGACAGGTATTTGTACGCGAAAAACAAGTACGCCGCGGCCGGCGTCGACACGGACGCCGCGATCGAGGCGCTTTCAAAAGTCCGCCTTTCCGTCCACTGCTGGCAGGGCGACGACATCGGCGGGTTTGAGGGGAGCGGGGAGCTTTCCGGCGGCATCGCCGCGACCGGCAATTACCCCGGCAAAGCGCGAAACGCCGCGGAACTCATGGCCGATATCGACAAAGCGCTCGCTCTCGTTCCGGGCAAGCATAAGGTCAATATACACGCCATCTACGCGATCACCGGCGAAGCGGTCAGCCGCGACAAACTCGAGCCGAAGCATTTCGCGAAATGGGTGGAGTTTGCCAAAGAACGCGGCCTCGGGCTGGATATCAACCCCACGCTTTTTTCCCACCCTCTCGCATCGGACGGTTTGACGCTTTCGCACCCGGACGAGAAAATTCGCCGCTTCTGGATTGACCACTGCAAGGCCATGCGGGCAATCGGCGCGTATTTCGGCCGGGAACTCGGCATCCCCTGCGTCAACAATATCTGGATTCCCGACGGGTACAAGGACATTCCCGCCGACCGCCTCGGCCCAAGGCAGCGTCTGAAAGATGCCCTTGACGATATTTTATCGGTCAAATACGACCCGGATCTTCTCATCGACACGGTCGAGTCCAAAGTGTTCGGCATCGGCTGCGAATCCTACACCGTGGGCTCCCACGAGTTTTATTTGAACTACGCCGCCAACAGCGGCGCGGTCTGCCTGCTTGACAACGGCCATTACCACCCGACCGAGGTCGTGTCCGACAAAATCCCGTCGATGCTGCTGTTCTCCGACAAAGTAGCCCTGCATGTCACCCGCGGCGTAAGGTGGGACAGCGACCATGTCGTGATCTTTGACGACGAACTTAAGGAAATGGCCAAGGAAATCGTTCGCTGCGGCGCGCTCGGCCGCGTTCTCATCGGCCTCGACTATTTCGACGCGAGCATCAACCGCGTCGCCGCGTGGGTCACGGGCATCCGCAATATGCAGAAAGCGCTGCTGTTCGCTCTGCTTCAGCCGTACGCCGAACTGAAGGCGCTTCAGGACGGGGGAAAATTCACCCGCCTCCTTGCCATGAGCGAGGAATTAAAATTCTACCCCTTCGCCGATGTCTGGGAACAGTTCTGCCGAACAGAAAATGTCCCCGCCGGCGAGGAGTGGCTTGGCGAGATCGAACAATATGAACAAGATGTTCAGTTGAAGAGAAAATGAGCGGAGGGATTGTATTGAGCAACGAGATTTGGGAACGGGCCCGCGAAGGCCTGATGATCGCAGCCCACAGAGGTACCGCGGGCGGCAATATCCCGTGCAACTCCATCGCTTCCTACGAGGCGGCGATGGTTCAGGGCGCCGACATCCTCGAAATCGATATCACCAAAAGCAAGGACGGCGTTTTGTTCGTCTTTCACCCCGGTCTGGAGCCCGTGCATCTTCGAAGCGAGCGCTTCATCACCGACATGAACGCCGATGAGGTCAGGAATCTGCGCTATTGCAACGGCGACGGCACCAAAACCGAGCAGGGTGTCAGCACCCTCGATGAGATTCTCGAGCGCTTTGGCAGACGGTGTTTCATTAACCTTGATAAATTCTGGGATAACATTGAGGAAATCACCGCCTGCGTTCGCAAGCACAACCTGCAGGACCGGGTCATCGCGAAATCCTATCCGGCCGACGAGTGCATCGACCTTCTCGAACGCGTCGCGCCGGATATTCCCTATATGCCGTTTATCTGGAACGAGGACGACTGCACCGAAGAACTTCTCGAACGCCCTATCCGTTTTATCGGCACCGAGGCGCATTTCGGCTCGGACGACAGCGAGGCCGCGAGCGGTGAGTATATCCGGAAGATGCACGAGAAGAATTTGATTGTCTGGGCTAACGCGATCGTCTTCAACTACAGAACGGTGGAGAGCGCCGGCCATACCGACGATATTTCTGTAACCGGCCGGCCCGACGACGGTTGGGGATGGCTGGCAAGCCGCGGGTTTGACATCATCCAGACCGACTGGGTGCTGCCGATGAGATCGTACCTGAAGGCCAAAGGGTTTTTGAAATAACGCAACCGACAAAAACAACAGGACGGCTGACACGGCGCCGCGTCAGCCGTCCTGCCATCTTATGTGTGTCACATGGGCGTGATTGCGGTGGATTTGACACTGAATATCGACTGGTTGGACATTGCTTGTTCGCCCGAGGCGAAGCAGGCCGTCACGGTCAGTGAAAAGGTCCCCTCCGCCATGAGTTTGGCCGGAATCGTAATGCTTGTTTAACCCGTTCTTACAGGTCAAACAAATACTCAAATCCCCGGGTCAGGTTGTTGATTTTGTTGTATACCGTCCCGAGCCATTGCACGATCGGGTACCAGAAGGGGACGCTGTCGTCGGGGTGCCCGCCGGTCAAGCCGGTTTTTTCGAGTGTGAAAACTTCAAACGCCTGCTCTTGGCCGACGATATAGGATTCGATCGTCAGGTTGTCGCCGCGGAAGTTCAGGATATTGTATATCTTATCGGTTGAGGAAGCGTGGTCGACCGCGACGAATTCACTGCCTTGCTGTTCGGCTTCGCGCGGGTTGCTCGCGGAGGCGGAAGTGAGGTAAATCGTGCCCATCGCGTCCCGAATGCTCTTTTTCCCGTCAAGATATTGGCTGATTTTGTTGCCGTAAAGCACATGCGAACGGCTGAACACATGGCTGTGTCCCATCAAGACGAGGTCCACCGCGAACTTGTCAAAAATCGGTGTCAGCAGCAGGCGCAGCAGTTTGTTTTCACTTTCCCTTCCCGGGTTGTGCCCGCCGTAAAGATCGTGGTGAAACACGGCAATCCGCCATTTGATTTCCGGGTTCGCCGCCACGGCCTGTTCGACAAAATTGTAGTGGTCGACCGCGCTCGAGTTCGTGCTGTCAATCATCAGGAACAGCGCATTCCCCTTGACGAACCAATAGTCTCCGCCAAGCCAGGAAGGGGAGCGGGCGCCTTGATAAAGGTTCGGGTTGTTGGTGATAAAGCGGTAGTTGAGAGCCTTGTTATCATGGTTGCCCGTCGTCAAAGCGAACGGAACCGACTTGATGAAGGGAGAGGCGAACAGGCCGATGTATTCATGAAGCCGGCCGGCGGTCGCCTGGTCCCCGCCGGAAACGACGAGTGAGATGTTTTCTTTTTCTGTAGCCTGCGCGAAAAGTTCATTGAGGTTTTTGGAGCCTTGTACCAAAGCCTCGTTTTGCAGGCTGTCTCCGCCGATGTGGATGTCGGTCAGGTAAATCGCGCTGAAATCTCCGCCTTTCGCGGTGGTTCGGAAACTTTTCACCGCTGTTTCGCCGGCCGCGTCGCGGCATTGGTAGTAGTAGGTGGTGTTCTCTTTCAGCCCCGTGGCCGTGACATGCGCGCCGAATCCCGTGCCCTTTGACCAAACGGCGCTTCCCTCAAAAATCTTGGTATTAGCCATGCCGGCGTTCTCGCTGATTATCACAGCCGGCTTTTCCGCGCCGGCGGAACACAGCCACGAGAAGCGCATTTCGGTGTCGTCCGCGCCCGGCGCAAGGTAAACGGCGCGGCCTTCCGCGGTGTAACCGCTCCAGTATTCCGCCCATTGGGCGTCGGTCATGGAGTAAGAGACAGCCGAAGCGGACAGCGCGCCGCTGAAAACAACCGCGATGATAATCCATACGATTAAGAATTTTTGCATCGTCTTCTTCATTTTTTCTTCCTCCCGCTATTGAAATCCATATGTATTTATTATAGGTGCCGCGATCCGCCGTGTCAATCGAAGGGCGAGCGGCTTTGACAAAAAAAAGCCCGCCTTTCAAGGATAATAGCGGGCAAATTAATCGCCGAAAGTGTTTTAATGAATAATTCCCGGGTCGCCGTGAATCGCCGGAAGCGCGTGCGGCCTTACAATTTCCCCGCCGGACTCATACGAATCGATGGCGGCGAAAATATACTCCATCGTCGCTAAAGCGTCGCGGCCGCTCGCCCGAAGGTGCTCTTTCGGGACGCCGTTGGCCACGTCCTCGAGGAAGGCGTGGATGCGAATCGGGAAGGTTGCGCCGAAATCGGTGACGCCGGTGTCGGTGACTTCCGGCTCCTTGTCCTTTGTCCAGTAAGTCAACTTCTCGACGCAGTTCTCGATGCAGAAGGTGCCCTTTGTGCCCGCGAGTTCGAAACTCCACCAGCCGCCCAGGCCGAAGTGCGCGTCGCCGCGCTGGGAAAGCAGATAGCCGACGCAACCGTTTTGAAAGCGCACATGGATACTCTGAATGGACAGCATCAGGTCGGAGGACTGGCGGCGGGCGCCGGGTTTATCCATGAACGCCTGCACATGGCTGATGTCGCCGCTGAAATGGCGCATGACCGAGAACGGGTGGGTGAGGAAGGCCTTTGCGTGGGAATAGGGCATCTGCCAGCGGGAATTCCTATCCGTTATCGAGGGGTTCACGGTGCTGCCGTTAAAACCGACTTTTGTTAGTGAATACACCTGCTCACCGATTTTGTCATCGGCGATGAGTTCCCGCGCCTTGTCGGCGGGGCCGGAGAAAAAGTGGTTTAGGTTGCAGCCGAGGTACAGGTCCTTTTGAGCGGCAGCCCGGACCATCTCGCGCGCTTCGCCGATGTTGTTGGAAATCGGCTTTTCCGTCAGCACATGCTTGCCCGCGTCAAGGGCCTCCATGACGGGCACATAGTGCCAGGAGCCGTTTTCGAAACCGGATGTCGTGACGTCGACGATGTCGAGTTCCGGGTACGCCGCGAGCATTTCTTTCAGGGAGTAAAAAGCGGGTACGCCGAATTTTTTCGCGGCCTCGTCGGCTTTTTCCCGCTTAATGTCACAGACCCCCACAAGTTCGGCGAGCGCGTCGCCCTGATGGCAGGCGGCGTGGGTGTTGCCGATGCCGCCCATGCCGACGACGCCGACTTTCAAAGGAGAGTTTGCCATACTATCCGTCCTTCCCAATGATAAATTATTCGGTAATCAGCGCTGTTTTTACGGGAGCGCCGTTTTCTTTGATGGATTGAATCGCCGCGTGAATAACACGGCTCGCCTCAAACCCCTCGAGGCCGCTGCCGTCGATGTCTTCGGGCCGGCAGCCCTCGTCGACCTGCCGGACGAAGCGGTGTATGCGGTCGCGGAAGGTGTCATAGAAACCCGTGAAGCCGTCGAACACCGGGTTGGTGTAGACTTCCTTGACCCAGGAGTCGGCGGGGTAGAGGACCGCCTCGCGCCACATATCCTCAAACACGAAACGCCCCGCCGTGCCGGCGACTTCGCAGCGCTCCATGGGGTGCCCCCGTTTGATGTCGTAAGAACTCGTCAGGTGGCCGACGGCGCCGCAGCGAAAACGCAGATTGAAACTCGCGGTCGAGTAAATATCGCGGCCTTCCGCCTTCATCGCGAAGCAAGCCACCTCGTCTACAGGACCGCAGTAATACTGCATGATGTTGACGCTGTGCGGGTTCAGCGCTTTTAAATGGTAAAACTCGGTTTCAAACCGGCCGAATTTGCCAATCCACAGCGCCATGTTGCAGAACAGGAGTTCGCCGACGCGGCCGTCATCCTGCCATTGCTTCGCCTGCCTCGCGGCGGGGGTGAAACGGTGGTTGAGGTCGATGCCGTAGCAGCGGTTCAGCCGCTTGGCAGTGTCCACCATCACCCGCGCTTCTTTCAGGTTGTTGGATATCGGTTTTTCACCGAGCACATGGCAACCTGCCTCCAGCGCCTGTATGGTCGGCTCGAAATGGTCGCTTGAGTATTCAAACCCGCCCGTCGCGACGCTGCAGATGTCGGGTTTGAGCGCCTCGAGCATTTCCGCCGCCGAAAGGAACCACGGCACGCCGTATTTTTCGCCGGCCGCTTTCGCCCGCGCCTCGATTCGGTCGCAAACACCAACCAGTTCGGCGCGTTCACATTGTGTATAGGCCATCGCGTGGTTGTTGCCGATAGGCCCCATGCCGATGACACAAACTCGCTGCATAAGTCATCCCCGGTTTCGTTTGTATTTAGTCGCCGACGCCCATCTCGGAAAGTTTCGCCTGAAGCCTTTTCGCCGCTTCCGGGTCGCCGATATGGAGCGTGTTGTAAGCCTCCTCGGACGATTCAAACGGGCGGCCGAAGCCGTTCCAGTTGAGGTTCGTGTACATCGGGTTGGTCCGCCCCGTCTCAGCCTCGCGCTTTTTGATATGCGCTTCCATGCGCGCCGTGAGGAATTGGACGACCTCCGGCTCTGTCTCGGCGAGATTGTCATTTTCTTCCGGGTCGCTGATGAGGTTATAAAGTTCCACGGGCGGTTTGAAATGGAAGTCCGGCTCAAGGGCGACGATGAGTTTCCATTCCGGCGTGCGCCAGCCGTGCTTGCGCATCCAGGTCGCCTCGGTGATATAAAACTCGCTTTCCTGCTCGATGCCCTCGCCGGTGAAGACTTTTGTCAGGTCGCGCCCGTCGAACGCGATGCCGCTGTCGATGCCGCAAAGCGAAAGGACGGTCGGCACGAAATCCTTGAGTTGGCAGATATCCGGAACGCGGCCGGCATACGGGAAGCGGTTGTAGCGGATGGCCAGAGGCACGTTGAGCACATTGTCATAAATCGAGTGGTGGTCGAAATAGCAGTCGTGGTCGTAAAGCGTCTCGCCGTGGTCGGAGGTGAACACGACGATCGTGTCGTCCTCGGCGCCGGTCAGGCGCAGCGTTTCAAGAATTTGGTTGATGCACATATCCATGTAAGCGACGGAACTGTCGTACTGCGCGACGATGTATTCCGCGTCCGTGCAGCCCTCGGGGAACCAGGTCAGAAAATAGTCGCGGAACGGCTTGAACTCATAAACCGGGTTAAGGGATTTGTTGTTCTTGTCAAATTCGTCACCGGCGTAAAACAGGCGGTCGAACGGCTTTTTGGTGTAGTACGGGGAGTGCGGGTCCATGTGGCGCATGAACAGCAGCCAGGGTTTTTCCTGTTTGGTGAGCCTTTTGAGTTCGGGAATGGCGGCCTCGTTCATGCTTTCCGCCTTGTCGGGCTTCCAGTCGCCGTAAGGGATGTAACTGTCGAAACCGCGGCTCGAGGAATTGCCTTTAAAACCGATGCAGGTGGAGGTGTAGCCGTAATCGCGCAGAATTTCCGGCAGGGTTTTTATGGAACCGAGCAGATTGCCCTCATGGCGCAGCGCGACGCAGTCGGTGCCGAAACAGTCAAGGCCGGTCAGCATAGAGGCGTAACCCGGGGTGGTCGGTATCGAGGGGCTGAACATATTTTCAAAAACAACGCCGCCCTCGTCTATGTATTTATCGATGTGGGGTGTCGTCAGGCGGTCATAGCCGTAAAGGCTCATGTGGTCGCTGCGCAGGCTGTCAATGCCGAACAGCAGAATATTGGGTTTCTTGGACATGATTATGCTCCCTTCGTTATACATACAAATTCTTCTTTGATGTTATCTTAACTATGACTTTTTTCAGTCGTATCTTCGTTTTTTCCCCCTTTCGAAAGGGGGTGGCAGACGGAAGTCTGACGGGGGATTCTCGTGTCCTTTTCTTATTTTAGAATTCTCCACCGCTCACGCGGTCCCCCTCCTTTTGAAAGGAGGCAGAGACAAGAATTCAACCAATAAATCACCTTGCGCCTATATTCTTAAGTATCGCGTTCATATAGCCGTAACTTTCCGCCGCGATGGTTGCCGCCGCGGGCATCGATTGGTCGGGCCCGATGACCTCAAGGCAGACGGGGCCGTCGTAATCGGCTTTGACCATCGCGTCAAAGTAGCCGAACAAATCGATGTCGCCCCGGCCGCAGGCCTGCAAAGCCGGTTCTCCCGGGCTCGGGCCAAGGCCTTTGCAGTCGCGGATATGGATGTGTTTCATCGCCGCGATGACATGGGGCAGTTCGTCTGCCGGATTTTCCCCGGCCCTATGAATATGGCTCGGGTCCATATCGACGCCGAGCCCTTTTGAGTTGATGGTGTTCACCATGCGAAGCGTCGTCTCGGTGTTGTAAACCGCCGCGCCTACATGCGCTTTGACGCACAGCGTGACCCCGAAACTCAGGGCGTCTGCCGCGAGGACGGCGATGATATCCATCGCTTCTTTAAAAGTTTCCTCATCGCCGCTTTTGCCCCCCGAGCCGATGTTCGCCACGGGTATGCCCAATTCCGCGCAGGCCTCGAAAGCCGTCAAAAGGCGCTCGCGGTCGCGCGACGCGACCTCTGCCGAGAGAAAGGACAGGTTGCAGGCTTCGGTTATCGCGAGAAGTTCGGTCTTTTGCGTTTTCCATTTGCTCAAATTCAGGTGTTCGCACATGCCCTCGATGGCCGATATCTCGACCCCGTCGTAACCGCAGCGCTTGATCGCCTCGGCGGCTTCACGATAACTGAAAGGCTTAAAAAGGACGCTGTTGACCCCCAGTTTTATCATCCGCGTGTCATCCTTTCCGCCGCGAAATACCCCGCGGCCGATAATCAATTCATATTAGCACACAGGCCTTTTGAAATCAACTGTTTAACAAGATATATTGCCGATAATCTTGATAAACACAACTTGTTGTAGTATGATGAAATCCGAATACTACGGGCAAACCGAAAGGAACCGTTGAACGGATGAAATTTGAGCTGCACACCCATACCAAAGAAAACGACATCTGCGTCAGCATGACGGCGCCGGAGATTATCCGGGCTTACAAAGGCGCCGGATATGACGGCGTTGTCATCACCAACCACTTTTTTGATTTGTCGCTCGAGTGGTATAAGGAGGAACTCGCCGGCTGCGGCCGAGAAGGCATTGTCGACTACTACCTGAAAGGGTACAAGGCCGCCAAAGCGGAGGGTGACAGCGTCGGCGTCAAGGTTCTTATGGGCATTGAACTTCGCTTCGACGGCACGGTCAACGATTATCTCGTATACGGCATTGACGAGGCGTTTTTGTATAATTCTCCGCTACTGAACACCCTGAACCTCGATTCTTTCCTGAACATACTGCCCGAAAGCGCCGTCGTTTACCAGGCGCACCCGTTTCGCGACGGCATGACTGTGACAAACCCGAAAAAGCTGTTCGGCGTCGAAGTGTTCAACGGCGGCACAAGCGCGGACCGGAACGATTTCGCGGAGCTTTGGGCCGACCGGCACGGCCTCGCCAAGATCTCCGGTTCGGATTTTCATTCGATCAACCATCTCGCGCGCGGCGGGGTTGTTTTTAAAAACGATATAGGGGACATCCGTGACCTCGTCAGGGAACTAAAAGGCGGGGGATATGAGATGATCAAGCGTTATTAAGGAGGCAGTGATGGTTCGCATCGGTATTTTGGGTTTCGCCCACGGCCATGTCACGGGAATCGCGGGGGAATGGCAAAAACACCCCGAATACGGCGTCGAGGTTGTCTGCGGTTGGGACACCGACGAAAACCGCTGCCGAAAAAACTGCTCCGATATGGGGCTCGAGGCAATGCCGTCGGCCGGGCAGCTTCTTTCAAGGGCGGACATCGGCGCGGTTCTTATTTGTTCGGAAACAGCCTGTCACGCCGAACTCGCCGCGCAGGCCGCCGAAGCCAAAAAGCAAATCATCTTGTATAAACCGATGGCGCTGACACTCGCGCAGGCGGACTCGATTGTGAAAGCGGTGAATGATAACGCGGCGCCGTTCACCGTCGCGTGGCAGATGCGCGTGGACCCGATAAATATACAGATGAAAGAACTGATTGACAGCGGCGCGCTCGGCAAGCCTTACT
>Ga0123330_1004009_pt1 | contig 11734 bp, 14 predicted proteins | sample BioC13SIPDNA_2_FD_89704 | JGI IMG/M metagenome (GOLD analysis project Ga0123330, IMG submission 89704) | Anaerobic biogas reactor microbial communites from Washington, USA - Biogas_R2_A C13 SIP DNA | ecosystem: Engineered > Bioreactor > Anaerobic > Unclassified | place: Washington, USA... | reverse complement strand
TGTTCTTTAGGTACTCAAAGGCTTCGCATAGGAATCCAGCCGATCCCACCGCCCCATCATAAATGGTGTTGCCTATGGAAGGTGCGACTACTTTGACTATGGTCTTTATCAACGGCCGCGGAGTATAGTATTCACCGCCATTACGACCGGCGTTGCCCATGTTTTTGATTTTGGCTTCATAAAGATGCGACATCTCATGCTTTTCGGCATGGGATCGGAAGCGCAGCTCATCGACCATATTGAGGATTTCGCGCAGATTATAGCCGCTCTGAATCTTATTCTTAAGCTCCATGAAAATCTCCCCGATTTTATACTCAATAGTGTCGGCACTTTCCGAGTCGACTTTGAATTGCCTCAGGTAGGGAAACAACGTCAGGTCCACAAAATCTTTGAGGTCGTCACCACTTAGAGCCCGGTGATAATCTATTTTACCATCCTTAGTTTTAGGCACTGCCCAGGTCTCCCATTTATATTCCGGACTAATAATGTCTGAGTAGGTTTTCCCAGCCAGTTCGGCGGCCGTTCTTTTGTCTTTTTCTAAATCATCCAGATATTTTAGAAAGATGATCCAGGATGTCTGTTCCACATAGTCTAGTTCGCTGCTGCAACCAGCATCTTTCCTTAACACATCATCAATGTTTTTAAACGTTTGTTCAAACAAAGCAATATCCCCTTATCAAAATTAGACTGAGTTCAATTATTACACAGTCAAACGTGGCCGAGCCTCTCAGCACGCGAACATCCCCGTGCCAGCCAGTGTGGTGCTCATATACTGCTTGGCTTTCTCCTCCGCCACGACGCCGCTCCGGAAGAAGCTCCATTTCTTGGAATCACTTTACTTCCCCGCTTCCCATCTGTGCCCGCAGTTTAAACAGTTGACCATAGCCTTCTTGCTGCCGATCAATCCCCCCAGTAACCCTATCGGACTACCAGTTACCACTCCACCGACTGCAGCCTTCCCAAGGCCATAGCCCTTCTCACTGCCCGACACCTGTGTGGAGCCGCACTTGGGGCAGGATACAACAATATCAGGATTGGCCAGGACTGGTGTGTTTTTAGTTTGCATCGCAGCATCCATATTCCCAATGGCAGTTTTAAGTTTGTCGGGATTACGCATATAGCGCATGCCAATCCAGACCAAAAAAGCACCAGCCAAGACCGCCCAATATCCCCCATTGGCCCAGGCCGCTATACCTAACACTCCTATAAGTAAACCACAAAGAAGAGATACGAATCCAAACATCTTGCCAACCCAACGCATTTAAATACCTCCTTCTTTACGACCTTCCTCATCATCATTCTCCTAACAATCCAATCATCGGGACGGCGGACTGCACAGACTATACCGGCTCGCGTCAAGCGCGGTAAAGTCTTCCCTTGCGGTCGGTCCATTCCCGGACCAGTTGGCTCCGGCTCGTCGAGCTTGGAGACCTCCCCCTCCCCTTATATACCATCTCCATATATTGACTAAATTCTATGATTGTTTCCATTTTCCTGCATAGTACCCTCCTATTTATCGAAGCCTGTGTTTCGATTCTGTTATTCGAGCGCTGGCTCGCCCGTTATGCTATGCTGTGGGGTGCAGTAACGAGCGGCCTCAGTAAAATTCCAAGCCTGCTCTAACCTCAATCGCGTTTTTTCCGCCTTCTCCGAAATTAGTAAGCCTTCTAGCATAAAGGGTTTATGCCGTTTTCCCGGTCAGCTTGTTAGTGACTACGTCGTACTCCTTGGATCCGGTCACCACGTCTACGGGGGTTCCGTCGTCCTCGTATTCTTCCCAGTAGCCCTGCTTGATTTCCGATCCTAGCGAAATCGGCGTGCTTATCAGCCGCTCCTTCGCGTTCCAAATGCGCCCCAGTTTGTCCCAGCCTTCCCGCCCCGGGTAAGGCTCCCTGGTGTCTATTAGCGTGAACGGTCCATCTTCCGATGTGGCCACAAACCTCCAGCCCTCCCTGTTCATCATATGATCACCCCCTTGGTTAGTCCACTCGACTCTGTTTCAGAAATGCCTCCAGATCCTCCTCCATGACTCGCCAATACTTGCCGATTTTCACGCCTTTCAATTTCCCTGACCGGAGCCAGTCAAGCACAGTCTTTTTGACAACGGAAAGGATCTCGGCAACCTGATCTGGTGTGTAGACCTTGTCCATTAAGCAACCCTCCTTTCATATAAATTGTTGTCGAGTATATACTTCACGGTACTTGCGAACCACCGTCCCCCGTTCTTGGTGGCTACTGCCTTTTCGTTCAGGGCCTCCGCTATCTTGCGGAGGCTCCAGTTATCTGCCCTCCAGGACTTGATCTGTCTCACGGTGGCCTGCTCGGTATGGTTCTCCTTCAATAAGTCACCTTCGCGGTCAAATCCGTAAGGGGTAGGACTGTATGCTTCCCGGTGTTTCTTTTTATGCTGGAGGGCCTGTTCGGTTCGCTCTGCTATCAGGCTCCTCTCCATCTCCGCAAAACCGGCCATCATGGTTAGCATCATCCGTCCCATTGCGGATGAAGTGTTTAGGCTCTGCCCGCCCATATCCACCAGGTGCAACGTTATGCCAGCTTTGTCCCAGGCTTTTGTTTGGTGCAAGGCGTCCTCAGCATCCCGGAAAAGTCTGTCTAGCTTCAAGGCTATAACATGCCCGGCTTTTTTCTTGGATATAAGATCTGCCAGTTCGCTGCCCCCCGGCCTGGTTACAAGAGCCTTGCCACCGCTAACTCCTTCCTCTCGAATGAGCACAACCGGGTCCAGACCCATCAGCTTGCAGTATGCTAGGAGCCTTTCCTCCTGGGCTTCAAGGCTGACACCCTCCCGGGCCTGTTCCGCGGTGCTCACGCGGATATATAATACTGCATTCTTCATGCTGGCCTACCTCCATATCAATGCTTTTAGTGTTAGTATATGTCCATTTTGTTACTTTTCAATACCATTCCGTACAAAACCGGTCGGTTTTGTACGCACAAAACCAGAAAAGGAGGAGGCACGAGCCTAGAGGATGTCGATTTCCCCTGGCCCTTGTGCATGGCGTGGCCCGTCCGGATCCGGCTCCACCATGTAGAGCTTAGCCATCAAAGCAAGATATAATTGCCGGGCTTCGGCATCCTCAAATATCTTGGTGGCCACACTAAAATCGTGCTTGATATTCATCTGCCCCCCGATTTCGGTCTTGGTGTGCTCGGTAGGAGCGCCCGACGCCAAACGCTCGATCTTGACGGCCACGTCCAGGAGCCGTGCAAGGTCTCCTGCGCTCATATCCTCCGGCCGCAGCGTTCTCAATCTCTGTGCCACCTTGGCCTGGATTCCTTTAGAGAGCTTGATGTGATTTTCGGCCATCTCCTTTTGGCCCTTTTCTCTCTCCGCTTGGTAGACGCTATTCAGGTGGTTATCCCATGCTATGACGCGCTCCTGCCATCGCCACCGCTGACTCCAATGGGCAATAACAGACAGCGTTTTTCCCAATGTCTCAGCGACTTTGCGTAGGCTTCGGGGTTCCATGTCCCGGTAGTGTATAAACGTTTGCCAGGCGGGGGTTGTCTCCCGCGGCTGGCGGTCCCAGACCTCCCGGTCCAGGCTTAATTGCACAGGCTTTTCCGACTTCATTATTCGGACCTCGCTTGTTTCAGTTCGGATTGGGCCTGCTGTAACTGTTGCATGGTCGGCTCAATCAAATCCGAGGGAGTCTGTCTCCTGCGGAGGATCTCGACCCGATTTTCGAGCTGGGCAACGTTGCCCTCCAGGGCGGCAATCTTCTTGCGATGCTCCCCCGCCAGGGCCGCCGGCAGCGCCTTGGTCTCCAGTTCCTTTAATAGGGCACGCAGCATCTCCAGCCGCTCCCGGCTGCCGGATATGCGCCGGTGGTGCTGCTCTGCCTGAACTATGACCTGTTCGGTGTAGCCGCCCTCAAGATCCAACACCAGGGGGCTCGCTGCTATAGCTTTTTCCTTGTCAATCTCCTGCTTCACGTTTTTGATGTGTCGGTTGACTCCTTGTGAGCTCAGTTCACTGTATGCTTTAGCCATCGTTGATTCCTCCTTTTATTCTGCCCCGCTAGGTTCCCATAGTGCCGCCTTTGTTCTGGTCCTGTTGTCATCCTACCTATCCGTCACGACCACCCCCCTGGTCGTGTATTCTGCAAAACTCCTCGATCGGGATCACTACCAAGGCCGGCTGCCGATCCGCTTTAATGATCAGCAAGTCATTGCCATCCAGCCATGAATATAGCTGTTTGAATCCTGATCCCCTGGCTTTGCATTCCGCTCGGTAGGTTTTCCCTTGAAGAACAAACTCGACGTCACCTTTCGCGTATTCTGTAGCCCCTGAAAGGGGCACCCGCTGCGCCTGTATGCCAAATCCCCTGAATATATTGACCGCGCTACGTTCGAACCTGTTACCCTTGTCGCGTTGCATCTTCCCCATTACTTCGCTACCTCCATGCGCTTAAATAATTGCGCCGCCTCCCGCTTGGTGAGGCTCGCGTCTACCTCGAAGCCTGCCCGTCTAAGGGCGTATACCTGTTTGCTGCTAGCCCGTTCGCTCCACCGGGCCTCCCGCTTGGCGTATGCCTGGCCGATCAGCTGGGCCGCATCCCCGGAACTGATGTCCTCGGGATGATTGATGCGTAGCCTCGCCAGGGCCGCCAGCTGCTTTTCCGTGGCCGGCTTCCTGGTCCACTTGGCGTTCTTTGCGGCGAATTGTTTGGCGGTCATACGGGCATGATCTTCTGCAATCCCCATAGCATACCCGAGAGGCAATGCGCTGGAGACCAGGAGGCGGAAATCATCCTGCTCCGTTAAAGCGACTATGTACCGGTCCACATCCACTTGGTGTAAGTGAATGTATGTTCCGATTCCGGTCGGCAGCCTCCAGTCGGAATCCACGGGGAACCACCGGAACTTACTGCGATCTATAAGCGCGTACTCCTTGGCCACGATCTGCTTGGCGGCGGTCGCTTGCTTATCAGTTTGCCGCACTTCCTCCGCCCGGATGGCCTCCTTGAGGCTTTCCTTGTCCTTTAAAGGTAGTCCGGCCAGAGTACCAAGGCTGCAAACGTCGTGGCGATTGTCCGTAAACTCCAGGACTACGCAATTCGTTTTGCCCGGGTACAGCCTGGTTCCGCGGCCGATCATCTGAGTGTACAGGCCGCTGGACTTGGTTGGCCTGGCCATGATAAGGCAATCGGTACCCGGATCATCCCATCCCTCGGTCAACACCTCGCAATTGGTGAGGATCCTGATATCTCCCCGTGAGTAAGCCCGGAGGGTGGCCTTGCGGTCGTCGGGAGCCATGTCGCCATATACTGCCGCTGCCTTTATCCCCTCCCAGTTGAACGCCTCGGCCAGGTCCTGGCTGTGCTGCACCCCCGCACAGAAGGCGGCTGCCTTGCACTTACCGGCGTATTTTCGGTATGCCTTGACGATGATCGAGTTACGTTCTTTGGTGTTGCAGACCGCCTCCAGCTCCCCCGGGGCAAAGTCTCCTGCCCGGGTATGGATCCCCTTGAGATCGGTCCCGGCTTTGACCCGGATCGCTTTGAGGTCGCACAGGTACCCCGCGGCTATCATGGTCGGCAGACTCCTCTGAAATACGACCTCCTGAAAAACGTTGTCCAGGGCCAGCCCGTCCATGCGCTTGGGGGTGGCCGTAAGCCCTACCAGCAACTTGGTCGGGTTATCGTCCATGAAGCCCAGTCCTTCCATGACGGTGCGGTATGAATCGCTAATGCTATGGTGGGCTTCGTCGACGATCAGTAGTTTAAACCCTTGCTCCTGCAGCTGTTCCAGTCGGTTGGGCCGTGAGATGGTCTGAATGGAGGCTACTACTATCTGATGGTTCAGCTCGTTACGTTCGGCCTTAACGATGCCAATGTCGGCCCCGGGATAAATTAATTGGATCTTGTCTTTGGCCTGGGCAAGCAGCTCCTCCCGGTGGGCCACAACGATTGTGCGGGTGTTCAGTTCCTTGGCCAGGGCACCAAATAGGATAGTCTTGCCGGTACCAGTGGGGAGCGCCACCAGTTGCCGGGTGATGCCTTTATTCTTGGCGGCCAGTATGGCCTGGAGGGCCTCGGCTTGGTATTCGCGAAGGTGCAGCATTAAGCCCCACCTCCAGTCTCGCGAGAAATGTCATCCCAGAAGATGGGCTCGACCTCGGACCGGAGGCTCGTGGGATTGCCTGGAATAGTTGACGCCGGGGGTAAAACTGGCAACGCATTTTTTGCATAAATTGTGTTATTTATTAAGGGGTTCACCCCCCATAATTTATGCTTGCGGCCGGCTGATCTTTTGGTCGTGTCCTTTTTTTCCCGGAGATAATTCCGATCCGCTAGAAGTCGCAAGGTCTCCCGCAGTTCCTCCGCCTTGTAGAAAGTAGCCCGCAAGGCCGCGTGACACTCACTATTTGAGAATTCCACGAGCCGGTTTTCGCTGATCCATCCAAGCACCCGCTTGGCTTTCACAATCTCTGCGTCATCTGCCGCGTCCATTGCTGCGTAGGCAATTTTCGCATGACTGATGAAGAACTCTCCCATCGCTAGTGCTCGACTCATGGTAACCACATCGACGACCAAGGGCTTCTGGTCATCACCGGCGTGATTCGCCAAATGAAGTAGGCCAGCGATCCTGACCAAGCCCCCGCACAATTTAGCCGCCCAGTCCACTACCGGCCGTAGCTCCCCTTCTGGCCGGAGCTTGGGCTCTAGCGCTTCCTCAAACTTCGCGAGCAACAAATTTGCATCGGGGCTGAGTTTTAATGTTTTTCGCCCTTCACTGTTCCAGCTTTCGTGGAGCAGTCGGCGCAGGCCATTGTGATATCGAGCCCGAACTCCCTCCTGAATTGGCTCCGCGTTGACCTTGCGGTACCCTAGACGTGAATGCGGAACCGCGTAAAGAAATCGGGCGGTGAAGCCTTTATGGCGAAATTCTGGTTTCGCGGCGAGCTGTTTAAGGACGATCGGCTGGACGCTGGCAGCCACCGTGAACCTGGGTTCGTCGATATATTGCGGTGGTCGGCCGATGCGGTCTTGTCTGATGGGGTCTCCCGAGTACCCCTTTAGGATAGAATCAAATGCGCTGCTATTCGAGCTGTAGCGGCCAGCCACATTTGCGAACAATTCGCCCTCAGCAGAAAAATTGGCGATCACCCCGCCGCTGTCGGCGGCCAGCTTGACTAGTCTCTCCTCAGTTATATCGGAAGTAATCAGTGTGGGGATCGCAGGCTCACCTGTCTGAGCGATCTCGGCCGCGAGATCATCAATTTCGCTCTTAATACCTGCCGCTGCCCGGCCGGTAGCCCGGCCGTTATCGGTGCCGTCATTACTGGAAGTTTTATTTCTGGCCTTGACATAGCTTTTCTTCAGGTCTTCGAGCCGCGCTTTCATGATGTCCAGCTCATTCTTGGCAACCTCAAATTCGGCGCGCTTATCATCAATCAAGTTTTTCTCAAATTCGTAAAGCGGCGCTGTGATCTCTCGCATTGTGCCGGACTTCCTGTTCCCGGTCTCCAGCAAGACAAGCACGTACAAGCAGATCTGTTCTGTCCACCCCGGGCGCGCCTCGATCTCATACGCCCGGGACACCGAGGCAGCTAGGGCAGCTAAGTAAAGCAGCGCCGGCATCTCCTCAGGCACTTGGGCCTCAATTGCGAGAGCCCTGACAAAATCGCATCCCCAGTCGGGGAGAACCTCGGTGGGAAACTCGACCCGATCATATTCATCAAATGGGATCGGCTGCTCCCAGGGCTCCTGCTGACCATCCTCCATTTCCGCTTCAATTTCCCGCCATTCGTCGTCAGTCAATCTGAGATTCATAGCTTCCACCACCTCACCGCAAGCGCAATTTTCAGCCGTTCACAGTCGTCGGCGCGCTCCAGGTCGTATAGTACCGATTCCACCTTAGATACAGTGTGCGCCGCCCACACAGTCTGTGGGCGTTCCATATCCTCGGGAGTCTGGACTATTTGCAAAAACAGGTGACATCTTTTTTCTGCCACGATAAGCCGTTCAGTTTGCTCCCTGATGATCTTCCGAGCCATAGCCTGCCGCCGATTGTTTACGTCTCGTTTCTCCTGGGCTTTCTGCGCTGCCCAGTGGTCGGCCGGGGATGCCTCCACCCTAAGGCCAGCTATTACAGCTAAGAAATCGCGAGCTGCATTGAAATCAACTCCGTCGCGCCGCTTAATAAAGTCAATCGCATCCCCACTAGCTCCGCAGCCCCAACAACGAAAACGCTGCCGCGACTGGCTCACACTAAACGATGCCGTCTTCTCCCTATGAAAGGGGCATAGACCCCAATAATTGTTGCCTTTGCGAACAAGCTGGACCGATTCGGAGATTAGGGCAATGAGGTCATTATTGCGTTTTATTTCGTCCAAAGACATGTTATTATATGTATAACAATAGTTTATAACTCTTCACTCCTTTGTTCGCCCGGTTTGCCCCGCCGGGCTTTATGCTGTTCATTGTTGGATTCGCCGCAGTGTACCAAGCGCGGGAGGCTCCTCCGTTTTGACTCCTCCTGTCTCTAGTCCCCTGACCCAGGCATCCAGCGCTTCCGCCCTAAAGAAAACCCTGCGGCCTACCCGGACGTGCGGCACTTCGCCGCGCTTAGCCAAATCGAGGAGACTCCAATAAGAAAGCACGCCCAAGTATCTAGCCGCCTCCTTTGCATCCATGAGATCCATGCCTACGCCTCCTTCCTGGTCTCGGCTGCCAGTTCTTCAATAATGGAAAGCACCCGAGCCTTTTTTTCCGGCGACAACTCACGTCTAAGCAATTTCGAAAAATTTGCGTCGCTAAGAGGGTATTTTTCGGCAATCTGCCAAAGAAATACCCCTTTGCGCTTAGCCTGTTCTCGAATTTCCCTGTTCGCCCGCATAAATTAACCTCCTAATCTTGCCTTCTTGTTGTTCTTGGTTTACTATATCAACATACTCCGACCTATTTATATTTTTTGGTTCGGGTTATCGTTCGGGATTAAGGTTCCGCGGTCCAACTGTCACACCTGTCATGACCGCGCTAAGGGGTATATTTATTAACTTTTACCGGGAGGGACTTTGATGTCTAACCAATTTATTTTTGACCTTGTGGCCGATATGGGCACCACTCTGGGCGGGGAAGCCATCCATTTCAAGTATGACGGGTATGCCATTCAAGCCTTGGGCGAGGAGATGTGGGTAGTCGGTACCACTGAAAGCAATGATACATATCCGACGCTGGAGCTAAATAGCCCGAAAATACTATTCGACCTATTGCTTACGGTCAAAGGGCCATTACCGGCTGCCAGGAATGAAGCTGTATTGGGCGAGCATATCTCTTCAGCCAAAATCCTTGAATGGTGCGAGAAATACGGCTTATTGTTCAATGAGGCAGAAGCCTCTCCCGATGGCTTCAGATTAAGGCGGGCATGGTTCGAGATCGCTTCCCTATACTCAAAATTCAAAGTATGGGAAGGCCTAATTTCAGAAGACATTGATTTAATCAGAGCCAATCTCCCTCGGGATCAGCGACTGAAGACGCTGAGTCTGGTCATCCCTTCCCTGCGCGAAAAATATCTTGATTTGGCTGCTGTTAAGGGGCCAAACCATCTCTCTACGATAAAGGCCAAAAATCAACTGGATGCGGTAATCCTGGAGAAAGGCGGCCTAGAGCGCAATGATCGGGTTGATGATATCGCCGAAACCGCTATAAAAACTGCTAAAGAAGCTGCGGAAGAAGCTGTCAAAGAAGTAGCGAAAGAAGCCAAAATAACCGCCACAAAAACGGAGATAGAAGCCGCAAAAAAAGCGGCGGAAGAAGCTGCGGTAATTGCTACGGCCAAGGATTACTTGACCCAGAACAGCATTGTCAAATCATCCTCGGTGCTGGATCTTTCGGGTACCCACCCAAGAATAAAGCACTATTTTAATAGTCTGCTGGATATCTGCCGATATCAACTAAACCTCCTAATGACCACCGAAGGGGCAGACGCTAGCAAACACCTTAAGGAATGCAGAAACCCAGATTGCAGGGCCCTGTTTTGGGCTAAACATGGCAATGAAAGACTTTGCGATAGCTGTAATCCCAGGAGCACGGATGGACGGAAGTCTAAACAGGGCTCAAAACAGCTCTACGAGAGGAACCGTCCACCCAGAAAACCGAGATCAAGAAAGGGGGAAGATCAATGAGTGAGAAAAAGAGGAAGCGGTCAGTGGGGTCCTACCGGAAGCGTGGGGAGAACCTGTGGGAGCTGTCGGTGTCAGCCGGTAAGGGGGCTTATGGTAAGCGTAACCGGCCTACCAAAACTGTCAGATGTAAAGAATCCGAGGTTGAAAAGAAACTAGCCCTATTTGTCGCTGAGGTGGAAAAGGGCCAGTATATAGAGCCGTCCCACCTCACGATTGCGGAATTCTCCGAGCGCTGGGTCCGTGACTATGCCGATAAGGAAATTGCTCCCTCGACCCGGGCAACATACATGCTGCGGCTTAAAAAAATAGTCCTCCCGGCCATGGGGCACCTTCGCCTGGAACAGGTCAAGCCGCTCCATATCAAGGATCTGCTCCGCAACCTGGAGGAGCCCGGTACCCGCCTGGATGGTGACAAATCAAAAGGCATGGGAGCGGATAGCATCATCCAGGTGCACCGGGTACTGTCGGCAATATTCCGGATGGCGGTTGAGCTTGAGATCATCCAGGATAACCCCTGCGCCCGGGTGAAGGCTCCCCGCCCGCCGAAACGAAATCTCAAGGTATGGGATGAGAATCAGACATTCGCCGCCCTGGTCGCGCTTGAATCCCACCCGGTGGCATTAAGGACCATGATCACCATGGCTGCCCTGACTGGATTGCGGCGCGGGGAATTGTTGGGCCTGGAATGGAAGCATATCGACCTGGAAAAGAGAACGGCCAAGATAATTCAGGTTAGCCAGAACGTAACCGGTACCGGGGTGATCACTAAGGATCCTAAGACAGCTGCCAGCACCCGCCTCCTGGCCCTCCCGGAAATGGTCTGTAACCTCCTCAGAACCCATAAGGCAGTTCAGAACGCCAAGCGTTTGAAGCTCGGTTCCAAATGGGAGGAGTCGGACCGAATCTTCACTACCTGGAATGGCCGCCCGATGCATCCCAATACCGCTAACAAATGGATGCGGGATTTTATCGCAGACTACAATGAGGGGAAGGAACTGGAGGAGCAGCTGCCGGTGATCCGTTTCCACGACCTCAGACACTCAGCGGCGACGATCATGATTACCCAGGGTGTCGACGTGGGTACCGTAGCCAAGAACCTGGGGCACTCTCGGCCATCGATCACCACGGATATCTATTACAATGCTCTGATGACTGCTCAGGAACGAGCCGCCAATAAGATGGACGAACTCTTTGCAGGAGCGGTCAAGAAATCGCAATAATCAAACCCAGTCTGGCCGCCAGCACTTTCCTTGAGTCGGCCAATAAACTATATAAATTGTATTTCTTGTTAAAGGGGTTAATTTATAAAACTACTAAAATAAAGGTGGCTTCTTATATGAGAGGTCACTTTCTATTTGGCGGCAGGTTTTTCTGCTGGCGGCAAGTTGGCGGCAGGAGTCCAAAATCGGATAATAGGTAAAAAATACCGGAGGCCTGAAACCCCCGGTATTACTGTATTCTTATGGTGGGTCGTACAAGATTCGAACTTGTGGCTTCTTCCGCGTCAAGGAAGCACTCTACCTCTGAGTTAACGACCCTAATATTTTCGTATTGCAGCCGATTCAGCGTTTGACGATGAATAAT
>Ga0123330_1003992_pt1 | contig 11765 bp, 9 predicted proteins | sample BioC13SIPDNA_2_FD_89704 | JGI IMG/M metagenome (GOLD analysis project Ga0123330, IMG submission 89704) | Anaerobic biogas reactor microbial communites from Washington, USA - Biogas_R2_A C13 SIP DNA | ecosystem: Engineered > Bioreactor > Anaerobic > Unclassified | place: Washington, USA... | reverse complement strand
GGGTCTCGAAGGAGCGCATCGAGGCGCAACTGGTGCCGGTGATCGGCGGAGGGACCGGCGTCCCGTACCTGGCCAGAGGACCCCAGGCCCAGAGCATCCTCCGACGCGTCAAGGGCTTCTCGGCAGCGCTCGACACCGACGTGAAGATCGCGGGGGGCAAGGGATACGTGCTCCTCAGGCGATGAGACGCACGCCGTGACCTTCGTCATCTGCCCCAATCTCGCACTGGACCACGTGCTCGCGGCGGACTGTCTGCGCCTCGGTGGCCTGACGCGGTGCCGGATGCTGCGCTCCCAGGCGGGGGGCAAGGGAGCGAACGTGCTGCGCTCCACCCTCGCCCTGGGCGGCGACGGCGCGCTGGTCGGCTTCACGGCCGGACGCGTCGGCAAGGTGATCGACGAGCTCGCCCGCGACGAGGGCCTCGCCTTCACCACGGTGTCCACGGAGGGGGAGGCGCGCGTCTCGACGGTGGTGCTGACGGACGACGGCGGCGTCACGCGCCTCTTCGAGCGCGGACCGGCGGTGACACCCGCCGACGAAGAACGCCTGCTCGCGCTCGCCGCCCGCCGGGCCTCGGCGCCACGTGAATGGGCGGTGGTGACCGGGGCGGCGCCGCCCGGCGCCTCGCCCGGGTTCTACGCCGGGCTCGTCCGCGCCGCGCGCGCCGGCGGACATCGCGTGCTGGTGGACGCCGAGGGCGAGCAGCTGACCGGGGCGCTCTCCGCCCGTCCGGACCTGGTCAAGGTGAACCTGGCCGAGGCCTGCACAGCTGTCGACGGAGCCGCGGCGGACTGCCCGGACGAGAAGCGGGCGGAGCCGGAAGCGCTCGTCGCCGAGGGTCTCGAGCTCTGCCGGCGACTGGTCGCCGCCGGCGCCGCCGAGGCGGCGTTGACCCTGGGCCCGGCCGGGGCGGTCGCGATGCTCGGTGGCGACGTCTGGCATGTGACCACGCCGGCGGTCCGCGCCGTGAACCCGGTCGGTTCCGGCGACTGCTTCGCCGCCGCCCTCGTGCTCTCCCTGCAACGTGGCGACGACACGGCGGCGGCCCTGCGCCTCGCCGCCGCCGCCGGCGCGGCCAACGCCGCCTCCCCGTTCACCGGCGACGTCGACCCCGCGCTGGCGCGCGAGCTGGCCGCTGCGGCTCACGCCCACCGACAGACCGCGCGGTCCGCCTGACGCCGCTCCCGGATCCGGGAGCGCCGCTGGTCGCGTCTCACGGGAACCCCTACACTGGAACCCCATGCGACCCGTCCTGATCCAGATCGGCGACTTCGAGTTCTACAGCTTCGGCCTCATGGCCGCGCTGGCGCTGATCGTGCCCGGCCTGAGCATCGTGCGCGCGCTGCTGCGCCGGCGCGGCGCCGCCGCGGACTTCGCCTATGAGCTGATCGTCGCCGCCGGGGTGGGCGGCTTCCTAGGGGCGCGCGTCTACTACCTCCTCGAGCACCTGGAGGCGGTGCGCGCCGACTTCCTGGGCGTCGCCTTCGGCGGCATCGGCTTCACCTGGTACGGGGGCCTCATCGGCGGCTTCGCCGGCGTCGTCGTCTGGACGCTGGTCCGTCGCGTCCCGCTCGACCTCGTCGCCAACGCCATGGCGCCGGCCACCGCACTGGGCTACCTGATCGGCCGCATAGGCTGCCAGCTCGCCGGGGACGGCGACTACGGGAAGCCCAGCGACCTCCCCTGGGCGATGGGGTATCCCCACGGCACAGTGCCGACCCCTCCAGGCGTGAAGGTCCACCCCACCCCCGTCTACGAGATCCTCGCCATGGCCCTGGTGGTCTGGATCCTCTGGCGTCTCGCGACGCGTTACGACAAGTCCGGCTGGTGGACCTTCGGCTGGTTCCTCGTGCTCTCGGGGATCGAGCGCATCCTCGTCGAGTTCGTCCGCATCAACCCGGTCTGGTTCGCCGGGCTCACGCAGCCGCAGTGGGTGAGCATCGCCAGTGTGGCCATCGGGTCGGCGCTGGTGATCGTCTTCGGCCGACGAGGCGCCGTCCTGGGTACCGACACCTGACCGGCTTCTCCGTGCGCCACGCCGACGGCCGGCCGGACGCCGACGGCCACGGACCGTCAGGTCAGTGAGGCCGCGTCCGGCAGCCCGCTCGGGACGAGGAGGAGCGGGCAGGGCGCCGTGACGAGAAGCTCCTTGATCACGGCCCCGTGCCCGCTCTCGAAGCTGCCGCTCCAGCTGAGGACGATCAGGTCCGCCGCGCCGGTGTCGGCCTCCTCGGCGATCACCGTGGCCGGATCGCCGACGCGCACCGCGATGCGATGGCGCCCGCCCTTGGGGCACTGGGAGAAGCGCAGGGTGAACTCGTCCTGCCAGGCGGGCCACTCGTAGTGCTCCTGGTCCATGATCCGCGGCGCCGGCAGGCTGCCGGCCTCGTCGGGGACGTCGCCCGTCACCACATGGAGCATCAGGATCTCACGGCCCCGCGCGCAGAACGCCTCGTCGGCGGCGCGCATCGCCGCCGACGACGAAGGACTGCCCTCGAGCGGCACGACCAGACGCCGGAGACGGGTCAGCGTGCGCATGCCCGGCCTCACCAGGAGCACCGGAGCGACGTGGTTGTCCAGGAGCGCCTCGGCGACATGGCCCAGGACCCAGGTCCCCGGCGAGGACGCGCTCGGGCAACTGAGCCCGAAGGCGACGGCGTCGACGGTCGTGCGCCGGACGAGCGCCGACAGCACCTCCACAGGCTCGCCGTCGACGGCGATGAGGTCCAGCTCGCCGAGGTCGGCGCTCGCCGGCTCCGGCACGTCCGGCTCGCGGACGTGCACGCCGCGCACCTCCCAGCCGGCGGCGGCGGCGAGCGCGCGGGCGGCGCGGACTACCGCGCGGTCCGCACCCGCATCGGCGACGGCCACCAGGAGCGTCATAGAGCCTCCACCCGCCAAGGGCCTCCGTCACGGCGCCGCAGACGATGGGCTCCCGGGGTCAGCTCGTGGTCCACCCCGTCCAGCCTGAACGTCACCGGCCCCTCGGCTACGGTTATACCCACGTCCACGCCATCGCCGTGGCGCCGGAGATCGAGGTGGAGCTGCGCGCCGCGGAAGCGCAGCGGCAGGCGGACGCGCGACCACGCCGCCGGGAGCTGCGGGTCCAGGCGCAGTGCCTCTCCGCGGCGCATGATGCCGCAGAACCCCATCACGGCCGCCTGCCACAGGCCGCCCATGGTGGCCATGTGCAGGCCCGCGGCCGCGTTGCCCATGTTGTCGCCGAGGTCGATCGCAGCCGCCATCTTGAAGTAGGACGTCGCCTCGGCGACGTCGTGCAGCCGTGCCGCCACCGCCGCGTGGATGCCGGGGCTCAGGGAGCTGCCGTGGCTGGTGATCGGCTCGTAGTAGTCGTAGTTGGCCCGTGTGGTGGCCTCGTCGATCTCGTCGGCGAGCACGTGACACAGCATCACCACGTCGGCCTGCTTGACGACCTTGCTCACCAGCGTGACGTCGCGGCCGAGCAGGAGATCGGCCGCCATCGGCCGTGGGCGGAGGCGCTCGAGGGGCACGTCGGCCATGTCGTAGAACCCGGCGAACTGCTCGAAGAGCAGCGTCTCCGGGTCGAACCCGGTCACGTAGCCCTCCATCACCCGGCGCCAGCGTGCCAGCTCGCGTCCCGCGAGCTTGAGCCGCTTGCGCAGCTCGCGGGCCCGTGCCCGGTCGTGGTCGTCGAGCCAGGCGAGCGCCTCGAGGGCACGCTTGATGTTCCAGCGCGCGAGCACGTTGGTGTAAGCGTTGTCGTCCACACCCTCGTGGTACTCGTCCGGGCCGACCACGACACGGACGTGATACCTCCCCTCCTCGTCCTCCGCCGCGCGGGAGACCCAGAACCGCGCCGTCTCGAGGAGCATCTCCGCCCCCTTGTCGACCATGAACGCGTCGTCGCCGGTCGCCTTCCAGTACTCCCAGACCGCCCAGGCCACGTCGGCGGAGATGTGGTGCTCCATGAGACCCGAGAGGATGGGGACCTGCTCCCCGTCCGGGCCGTACACGTACGGGGGCGTGGTCTCCACGCCCTTGTCCGCCGACTCCCACGGGTACAACGCGCCGCGGAACCCCATGCGCGCCGCCTTCTCGCGGGCGCCGGGCAGGTTGCGGTAGCGATACGTGAGCATGGTGAGGGCGGTCTCCGGCTGCGTGTAGATGAAGAACGGCAGCACGAAGATCTCGGTGTCCCAGAACACGTGCAGGAAGTAGGACATGCCGCCCAGGCCGCGGGCGCCGATGGAGACCGTGTCCTTCTCCGGATGCGCGGTGCTGATCATGTGGTAGATCGCGAACCGCAGCGCATGCTGGTCCTCCGGGTCGCCGTCCACCCGCAGGTCGGCGGCGGCCCAGGCGGCGTCCCACGCCGCCCGGTGCCGCTCCAGCAGCGCATCGAAGCCTGTATCACGGGCGCGCTCGAGGGCATGCCGGGCGACCTCGGGCGACGGCACCCTCGTCCGGGCCGAGACGATCGCCGCGAGCCGGTCCACCGTCGCCGGATCGCCCTGCTCGAGGCGCCCGCCGATCACGTCGCGCGCCTGCTGCGGCATGCGCGCGACGGGGGAGCCGGGCGCCGGGCTCGTCGTCACCGCCAGCACGTGCCCGCCGCCGTTGCGGCCACGGGTCCGGGCGATGAGGCCGGGGGGGTCCTCGAGGATGTCGATCTCCGTCTCCTTGATCGACCCGCCGGCATGGGTCACGCCGATGGCGCTCTGCCAGACGATCCGGGCGCCGAAGTCCTCAGGCACCGCTTCAGCGCGCGCTGCCATGAGCTCGCGGTCGGCGAGCGAGGCGAAGCGCGCCGTGCGTACACGGATGGTGCGACCGTTGCGCAGCCGCTGGCGCCACGTGCGGTACACGACGCCGTGGCGCAGATCCAGCACGCGCTCGTGATCGACGATCTCGCCGTTCGCGAGCGTCACGAGGCTGCCGTCCGCCATGAGCCTCAGCCCGGTCCAATCCGGCGCCGGCACCGGCTGGCGGAAGGCGGGGTCGCCGGTCCCGTCGCCGTACACACCGGCGACGAAGGTGGCGGGGGTGGAGATCGCCGAGCCCTCCTCGAGCGCGCCCCGCGTGCCCGTCTCGCCGTTCGCGACCGTGAGCCACGTCTCGACCTCACGCTCGCGGAACGGATCGAAGCCCTTGACCTCGAACCGCCACCCCGGGTCGTCCGTGGGCTCGGGGAAGCTCGTCTGGGCGACGATCTCGCGCATGGCGAGCTGGTCGTGCAGGATGTCGAGGAACCTGACCGGTCCTCCCCCACCATGCAGCACCGGGGAGGGGACGCCGGCCGGCTCCTGTCCGACACTCACGAACACCGACCGCTGCAGCTCGGGGATGAGCATCGCGGAGTCCGTCCCTTGCCCGTCGGCCACCGGCCCGAAGGAATCGCCCACCACGAGCACGTCCTCCGGCGCCCGGCCACGCCCGGCGACCAGGACCCGCGCCACCGCGTGCATGGCGTCCGCCTTGCCGGTGAGGCCGAGGTCGATGTGCCGGGCGTCGCTGGTGACGGCCGCGTGCGCCACGCCGGCCTCGCGCACGAGATCGCGGGCGAGGCGGATGCCCTCCTCGAGGCCTCCGGGGAAGCCTGCCGCATTCAGCCGCGCGTCCACCTCGCGGCGAAGCTCGAGCGCCGATGCGCCCGGCGGCCCGGCCCAGTCCGGCAGCAGGTCGAGCGAGCGCCGGTTCAAGCGATCGCGCACGAGATCGACCTGCAGTCCGGCGGACGCGAGACGCCGGCACAGCGCCTCGGCCGCTTCATCCAGGCCTTCGTACTCGGACGCCGTGGCCCGCCAACGCTCCAGCAGACGGGGCCCCGCGGGTCCGACCACGTAGGTCTCGGACCCCCGCGAAAGGAAGAGGAACAGACGGCCCTCGACACCCGGACGGGCGCCCAGGTGGTGGTCCACCTCGCGGACCCCGGCGCTGCTGATCACGGCGATGTCGACACCGAGCGCCGTCAACCGCTCCACGCGGCTGCGCACCGCCGCCGCGTCGGCGCCACGATGAGCGACGGCGGTACCGTCCCAGGCGAAGCAGACGACGGAGAACTCGCGCTCGAGCGCGCGCTCCAACTCCCGGGCGCGCGCCTTCTCGCCCCGCTCTTCGACCCTGTCGCCAGCGCTCGCCATCGCCCTACCATCCTGCCCCAAGTGCGCCCTTCCTGCACGGGACGATACACTTGGAGACCGGCCAGCATCGCCCGAGGGGAGCCTCATGTCTTCGTTCGACGTCGCCTACGTCCGCAGCCAGTTCCCGGCCCTGAAGCGCACGGTGAACGGCCGACCCGCCGCCTACCTGGACGGTCCCGGGGGGACTCAGACGCCGCAACGCGTGATCGACGCCGTGGCCGACTATCTCGCGCACCACAACTGCAACGTCCACGGCGCCTTCGTCACCTCGGAGGAGACGGATCATGTGATCGAGGAGGCGCGCGCGGCAGGGGCGGACCTCCTCGGCTGCCACAGGGACGAGGTCAGCTACGGCGCCAACATGACGACGCTGGCACTGCTGCTCAGCGACGCCCTTGCGCGCGACATCCGTCCCGGCGACGAGGTCCTGATCACCCAGCTGGACCACGAGGCCAACCGGGGACCCTGGCAGCGGCTGGCTGAGCGTGGCGCCGTGGTCCGCGAGATCCCCGTGGACCTCACCACGTGCACCCTGGATTGGGATGCGTTCGAGCGACTGGTGGTGCCCGGCACGACGCGTGTGGTCGCCGTCGGATACGCCTCGAACGCCGTCGGCACCGTCACCGACGTGGCCCGGGCGGCCGCGCTCGCGCGCGACGCCGGCGCGCTCAGTGTGATCGACGCCGTCCATTACGCGCTGCACGGGCCGATCGACGTCAGGGCCATCGGCTGCGACTTCCTCTTCTGCTCCGCGTACAAGTTCTTCGGCCCGCACGTGGGCCTCATGTACGCGCGTCGCGAGGCGACCGAGGTGCTCGAGCCGGTACGCCTGAGCACCCAGGACCCGGACCCTCCGTGCGTGTGGGAGACCGGCACGCTGAACCACGAGGGCATGGCCGGCGCGACGGCCGCGGTCGACTTCATCGCCGACCTGGGCGAACGGCATCTCGGGATGGTCGAGGCCCGTCTGCCCGCAGACCTGCAGGGCCGACGCCGGGCGGTCGTGGCCGGCATGCTGGCGGGCGAGGCTCACGAGCAGCCTCTCGCGCGACGGCTGCGCGAACAGCTCGCCCGGATCCCCGGCGTGTCCCTGTACGGGCCGCCCGAGGAGGCGCCACGTACCTCCACCGTGTCGTTCACGCTGGACGGCCTGCAGGCGGTGGAGGTCTGCCGGGCGCTGGGCGCCCGCGGCCTGTTCACATGGGACGGTCACTTCTACGCCCATCGGTTGGTGGAGCTGCTGGGCCTGCTCCCTCGAGGCGGCCTGGTGCGGGTCGGCTTGGCTCCGTACACGACGGAGGAAGAGCTCGAGCGTCTCGTCACGGCGGTCGCAGAGCTCGCCCGCGCCGCGCGATGACGGCGGGCCACACCCCGCATGAGGGGCGGGCACATCCACGCGATGTCAGGCTCTGCTTCCTGGGCTTCGGCAACGTGGCCCGCGCGCTCTGCACGCTGCTCGCCGCCCAGGCACACGTCCTCGGGTCGCGTCACGGCCTGCGCGTGGTGATCACGGCGGCGGGCACGCGTCACGGCAGCCTCCTCGCGCCTGAGGGTCTCGCGCCGGCCGAGGTCCTCGCGACCATCGGGGACGGACCCCCGCCGCAGGCCGCGCGGCCCGCCGGCGAGCTGCTGGCCGCCTCAGCGGCGGACGTCCTCGTCGAGCTCACCGAGATGGGCGACCTCTCCGGTCTGGCGACGGGCACGCGCCGGCGGGGAGGAGGCCCCGCGCCTGTACCTGCCGCCACCGGACACATCCTCGATGCGTTCCGTCTCGGCATGGATGTCGTCACCGCCAACAAGGCGCCGATCGCCTGGAGCTGGCCGCAGATCTCGGCGGCCGCGGCGGCGGCGGGCCGCCGCATCCGCTTCGAGAGCACCGTGATGGACGGGCTCCCCGTCTTCAGCCTCCTCGAGTTCGCACTGCCCGACTGCGCGCTGCTCGGCGTCGAGGCGGTGTTCAACGGCACCACCAACTTCATCATCGACGCGCTGGGCTCGGGCCGGACGCTGGATGATGCGCTGGGGGAGATGCAGGCGGCGGGTCTGGCGGAGGCGGACCCGGCCAACGACCTCGACGGGTGGGATGCGGCGAGCAAGGCCGCGGCCCTCGCCAACGTCGTCATGGGCGCGGACATCACGCCGCTCGACGTCGAGCGCGTGAGCCTGCGCGACGTCGCGGCCGAACGGATAGCGGAGGCGCGCGGGCGGGGCAGACGCGTGCGGCTCGTGACGAGCATCCGGCGCGACCCCGCCCCTGCGCCGGTGGACGGCCCGGTCCACGCCGGCATGCGCGCGGAAGAGCTCGATATCGACCATCCTCTCGCCGCCGTGGGCGGTGATTCGCTCGGCGCGTTGCTCCACACGGACCTCATGGCCGACGTGCTCGTCTGCGAACGCCGCGCCTACGTCCCGCAGACCGCCTACGGCGTGTACGCCGACCTCCTGCACCTGTGCCGGACGAGCTGACCGACGGGTGGCTGGGCCCGCTGTCCGTGGAACGGTCGGGCGGCGGGACACCGCCGCCGCTCTCCGGCGGCCCGGACCGAGCCGCCGTGACCGGAGGGGGAGGCCGGACACGGCGGCCGTCCTGGCTGCGCGCCCTGCTCGTCTCGCTTGTCATCATCGCGTCCGGAGCGGCCTGCGGAGCCGCCGCCTACCGGCTGGAGCGCTCGCTCGGGGTCCAGCCGCCGACGGTGGAACAGACCGCCGACGGCTGGCGCATCACTGCCCGCCGGCAACGGGAGTTCAGCGGCCTCGCGCTGTACGGCGACCGGCTGGTCTGGCAGAACGGCGCCGCGATCGAGCTCCTCGAGCTGGACACCGGACGCCTGCGCCTGCTCGGCCCGGGACCCGGCATGCGCGCCACCTGGGACCCGGCCGTCGGCGAGCGCTATGCGGTCTGGTTCGAGGCCGAGCGCAGGGACAGCCCGAGTGCGCGGGCCGTCGTCTACGACACCCACTCCGGCCGCCGCTGGACGCTGACGGAGATCGGCTCGGTGCTGTCGTACCCGGCGCTCTCCGGAGACGCGGCCGTCTGGTGCTCGACACGGGCCGTCCACTCACCGTCGATCAACGGGGTGTGGATCGGCGACGGGATCGCGTTCGAGGTCGCACCCGGGCGGGGAGAGCCCGTGATCGACGACGGCGTCGTCGTCTGGGCGACAGACCGGATCGGACCGCTCGTCGCAGCTGAGCTCGCCAGCGGCACGACCTGGCCCGTGGCGGCGGGCCTCACACGCGGCAGATTCACCGGCCTCGCACTGGCCGGGCGGACGGTCGTCTGGGGGCAGACGCCGACCGCGCGCGAGCCCGGTCGCGTCGCCGCGATCGACGTGGACGGGGGAGACACGACGGTGCTGGCCCGCGGCGCCCACCGGCTCTGCGGCCCCGCCTTCGACGGCCGGACGGTCGTCTGGGGCGAGCGCGGCCCGGACGGCGACCGCATCATGGCGTGCCGTCTCGACGGCCCCACTTTCACGGTCGCCGCTGTGGCGGGCGACCTCGTGGAGGTCGCCGTCAGCGACGACAGGGTGGCCTGGATCGCCGCCACCGCGCCGGCCCGATACGAGATCGTCGTCGCGAGGCTGCCGCAGTGAGCCCCGCGCTTCGGGTCCGTCGTACAAGGCCACAGCCCAGCGAGGCGCGCGATCGCCTGTTGCTGCTGCTGCTCATCGCGCTTTGGGCGTTCAACGCCGCCGATCTGGCCCTCACGCGGTACGCTCTGTGGCTGGGGTTCGCCACGGAATCCAACGACGTGATGGACTTCTTCCTGCGGGCCGGCACCGTGCCGGCGCTCGCCTTCAAGCTCGGCGTGGCGACCGTCGGTGCGTTGCTTCTGTGGCGCCTGCGCGTGTACCGCATCGCGACCATCGCCGCTGGGCTGCTCGCCGCCGTGCTCGCGGCCGTGGTCACCTATCAGGCGCTCTGGGTACTCAGCCTGCGCTGAGCCACGCGGCCGTCCCGGCTCACGCCCCCCGGCGGGACCCCACGAGGGCCTCCTTCACCACTCCGGTCGCCTCGGCGATCGCCTCGAGGCTGCGGTCGACCTCGGTCTTGGTGTGTGCCGTGCTTGCGAAGAAGCGTCCGAAGCCGGACCCACGCATGTACACACCTCGCGCCTGACACGCTCTCCGCAGCCTCTCCAACGCATGTCTGTCGCCGGCGAGCACGCGGCGATAGCTCGTCACCGGCTCCTCGTCGCCGAGCGTCACTCCCCACATGGGGCCGGCCTGGGTGATGGAGGCCGGCACGCCGTGCTCAGCGAAGATGCCGCGCATCCCCGAGACCATGGCGTTGGCGATCGCGTGGAGGTGTCCGTACACGCGCTCGCGGTCGTTGATGAGGATGTCGAGCGTGGCGTTCATGCCGGCCAGCGCCGTCGGGTTGCCGGAATACGTGCCCACGGACGCCGCCGCACCGTCCGCCCCGAGGTCCATGATCTCCTTCTTGCCGCCGACCGCGGCCGCGCCCGGCGTGCCGCCCCCGATCGCGCCGCCGAGGCAGGTGATGTCCGGCGCCACGCCGTACAGCTCCTGCGCGCCGCCGAGGGCGACGCGGAAGCCGGTGACCACCTCGTCGAAGACCAGGACCGCTTCGTTCTCGTCGCAGATGCGGCGCAGACCCTCGAGGAAGCCCGGCGCCGGAGGGACGACGCCGGCGCCGCTGAGGACAGGCTCGGCCACCACGCAGGCGAGCTCGTCGCGGTGGCGTCTGACGAGCACCTCGACGGCGTCGATGTCGTTGAACGGCGCGACCACCACGGTCTCCTCCAACGCCTTGGGGACGCCCGGCCAGGAGGGAAGCGTGCGCGGGAACCTCTCCCGGCCGGCCGCCTCCAGAGGCGGCGCCTGGCTGAACGCCAGGGAGTCGTGGAAGCCCTGGCAGCCCCCCTCCCACTTCATGACCTTGTCTTTGCCGGTCCAGGCGCGGGCCAGACGAACGGCGGCCTGCGTCGCCTCGCTGCCGGAGTTCACGAAGCCGACCTTCTCCACGCCCGGCACCGCGGCGACGATCTTGCGTGCGACCTCGTACTCGAGCTCGTGTGGAAGCGCGTAGAGCATGCCGCCCTGGGTGATCTGGGCGATGATGGAATCGAGGATGGGCTTCGGCCGGTGGCCGAAGATCATGGACCCGTGACCCAGACACCAGTCGACGTAGGCGTTGCCGTCGACGTCGAAGAAGTAGGCGCCCTCGCCCCGCTCCACGACGACCGACGGCGTGCCGGCGGGGCGGACGCAGCCGGGCTCTCCGGCGGGGACGAGCTCGCGGCACCTGGCGATCATCTCCCGGGTCTTCTGCAGCTGACTGTCGTCGATGAGGTTGGCTGCCATCGTGTGCGATCTCCTTCGCGAACGGCCGGGCGCTGCGCGGCTCCCACCGGTGTAGGGCCGCGTCCCCGGAAGGTGCGGCAAGTCTACCGGAAGGGCCGGCGACCGTGAACGGCGACGACCGTCAGCCCGGCGCTCCGCCGTCGGCCCGCCGCTCCGCCGTCAGGTCATGTGATCGCCGCCAGCAGGGTGACCCCGGTCACCGTACAGGCGATGCCGGCCCACTGGTTGGACCGTGGCCGCTCGTGCAGGAGCACCGATCCCAGGACGACCGCGAACGTACCCGACTGTGCGATCGTCACCCCAGCCACCGCGG